>Ga0074045_10004895_pt1 | contig 11786 bp, 9 predicted proteins | sample BogForMeECP23OM2_FD_94442 | JGI IMG/M metagenome (GOLD analysis project Ga0074045, IMG submission 94442) | Bog forest soil microbial communities from Calvert Island, British Columbia, Canada - Bog Forest MetaG ECP23OM2 | ecosystem: Environmental > Terrestrial > Soil > Wetlands ...
CGCCGCCGCCGGCCTGGATTTCGCCGCCGAAGTTAATCGTGTCGCCGAGTTCGCGATACTTCTGCAGCACCACGCCGTTGATTGGCGCCGTGATCACGGTCTGGCTCACGTTGAACTTTGCGAAATCGATTGCGCCATCGGCCTTCTTGAGCTCCGCCTCCGCCACCGAGAGCTGATTCTCCGCGTCCTCGAGCGAGTCCTTCGATTGCACGCGTTGCTTGTAGAGTTCGCGCAAGCGCTGCGCACGCGCTCTCTTCAGCACCACGTTGGCCGCCGCCAGATCGCGATCCGCGTAGGCCTGCTTCAGTTGCGCCTGGTAGTCGCGATCGTCGATCCGCGCCAGCAGGTCGCCGACCTTGACGCGCTGCCCTTCCTCGATCGGCTCGGCGACTATCTGGCCGAGAATCTTGGTGCCGATCACGATGTACTTGTGCTTGGTGATGATATAGCCGCTGCCGGTCAGCACGGTGCCGGCCTGTCCCGCCCGTTTCACCGTGACGATCGCGGTTTGCACTTCGGGCGGACGGCCAATAGTCCGCTGATAGACGAAAAATCCGGCCGCGCCGGCCACCGCGAGAATCGCCAGCATGATCGCGGCCGGAATGATTCTGCTCGGCTTCTTCGGGTCGGCCGCGCGCGCAATCCGCAGCGACTCGAGCTCGCGGATATTGGGCCCCCGCGGTGATTCGGTGGACAAGCTCAGACGCTCCTGAGCGCATCGACGATCGACATTTTCATCGCCTGCCGCGCCGGCAGCCAGCCTCCGACCATGCCCATCACGGCGGCGAAGATCAGCGCCTCGATCACTATTGCAAAAGTGACGCGGAAGCTGAACGCCAGGGTCGAGAACGTTACAAAGTTGCCAAACGTCGTGCTCAGCCCGTTGATCGGCATCGCCAGCACGATTCCAATCGCGCCCGCCGTCACCGCCAGCACCAGCGACTCGAGCAGGAACGACGTCATCACCGCGATTGGCGCGAAGCCGAGCGCGCGCAGCGTGCCGATTTCGGTGGTCCGCGACGAGACCGCCGCGTACATCGTATTCATCGCGCCAAAGATTGCGCCGACCGCCATGATTACCGCGACGATCATCCCGAGCACCCGCATCTGGTTGGCGACCACCGCCTGGTCCTTGTAGTAGTCCGCCTCGGTCTCGCCTTGCAGATTGATGCGCGGATCGTCCGCCAGCCGCCGAATCAGCGCATCAGCGTCCGCGCCGGGCGCAAGTTTGAGCCGCACGTCGGCATAGTACGCGCCGCGCTGCGCGTCGTCCTGCACATTGTGGATATCGCCCCACACCTCCGACTCGAACGAGCCGCCGCCGTCCGCCATTATCCCGACCACCTTCCACTTGCCGCGCCCGAAGCGAAGGGTAGCGCCGAGCGTCGTGTTGTCGTAATGCCCCATCAGGCCCTTGCCGACGATCACTTCGTTGACCGACGGGTTGAACATCCGGCCTTCGACGATCTTTACCTTGGGATGGACCTTGAGCGCGATCGGCAGAACTCCGCGCACCACGATATTGTCGCGCCCGCCGCCGGTGCGCTCCATCAGCGCCTGCACCGGCAGTTCCGGCGACGCGTCAACCTCGCCGCCGGGCTCGCGCCGAATCTGCGGCAGGAACTTCATCGCGTCGAACTGATCGAGCTGAAGGGCGGAATAGGTCTCGGTGGTCGCGCCCTTGCGCAGCACGATTACGTTGTCCGGGTCGCCGGTGTCGGAAATCGCCGAATTGAGTCCCGCCACCAGCGCCATCACGATCACAAATACCGCCACCACCAGCGCAATTCCACCGCCCGTCATCGCGGTCGAGACGCGCCGCACCAGGAGCGAACGCACGTTGTATTTCAGCGGTATAGCCATCTCAGGCAACCGTCCTCAGCGCGTCAACGATATTGCGCCGCGCCGCGGAGCGGGCAGGCACGAGTGCGCTGCACAGCCCGATCAATGCGGCCACGACCAGGGTCTCGGCCAGAATCGCCGGCTGCATGCGGATCGTGCTGAGCGGGCCCGCGCCACCGCCGACTGAAAATACCTTCAGCACGATATACGCCGAGCCGCAGCCGATAATTCCGCCGGCCAGGGCCATTAGGATCGACTCGGCCAGCAGCATCGAAAGAATCGTGCGCGCGGGAAACCCGATCGAGCGCATCACTGCAATCTCGCCGCGCCGCTCGCGAATCGACATCGCCGCCGTATTCGCCGCCACCAGTCCTATCATCAGTACCACGATAAATCCCAGCAACTCCGCCATCCTGAAAAACGTGCGGTACTGGTCCAGGAAGCTGCCGGTAAACGCCGCCTCCGACTCCGACGAGGTCTCCGCCGACGAGTTGGCGAAGCCTTCATCGATCGCCGCGATTACCTGCGGCACATTCTCCGGCTTATCGACCTTGACCCACATGAGATCGACGAAACCGGGCCGCCCGGCAGCCTCTTCGAGGTAGTCGCGCCGAAAGAGCAGGAAATTGGGCGGCGCCTTGCCGCTGAACGTGCCGACAATATTCAGCGTCACGTTGAACGGGTAGAGCGTCCCGCGCAACTGGATCTGCTGCCCCAGGTGCAGATCGAAGCGCTTCATCGTCTCGCCGCCGACCAGGCACGCGGTGCGGATTTTCTTGAACTGCGCGAACTGCTCCTTGCTGATTCCATAGTCGGGCCACATCAGATCGGCCTGCTCGGGATCGACCGCCAGGTTCGGAAACTGATCCGATACTTCATGGTACACGCCGCCGAACCAACTCTCCGCCAGCACCACCTCGACGTGCGGTATCGTCTGGAGTCGTTGCTTGTAGGCGATTGGAATCGAGTAGGCCAGCCCGGCCTTGTTATGCGTCGCGATGCGGGTGGACGCCGCCGTCTCGCTAAGAATCTGCTGGACCACGGTCGGCACGCTGACCAGCGCCGAGAAGATAAACAGCGAGACCGCGATCGACAGCACGGTCAGAATAGTGCGCCGCTTGCTGCGCAGCAGATTCTTTAACACCAGCGCCGTGTACTTCACGCTAGCTTACGCCTCTAGGCATGCGCCGTGGCTTCCGCCGACACGCCGCGCTTGCCAGGCTCGACGCCGGCGAGCACGCCCTTGTCGAGCCGATAGACGGTATCGACGTAGCGCTCGGCGCGGGGGTCGTGCGTGACCATCACGATCGTTTTCTGGAACTGGCGATTCAGATCGACCAGCAAGCTCAAGATTTCCTCGGCCGACTTCGCGTCGAGGTCGCCGGTCGGCTCGTCGGCGACGATGATGGTGGGATCGGCGACGATCGCACGCGCAATCGCGACGCGCTGCTCCTGCCCGCCCGACAACTGGCGCGGATAATGGTCCATCCGATCCGCCAGTCCCACCACCCTAAGCGCCGTCTCGACATGCGCGCGCCGCTCGGCCTTGCTGAGATGCGTCAGCAGGAGGGGCAATTCGACGTTCTCGAACGCCGTCAGCACCGGAATCAAGTTGTAAAACTGGAACACCAGCCCGATATGACGCGCGCGCCAGCCCGCCAGGTCGCGCTCCTTCATGCCGGAGATTTCCTCGGCGCCGACGGCGACTCGCCCGCTAGTGGCGTGATCGATTCCCGCGATCAGGTTGAGCATCGTGGTCTTGCCCGATCCCGACGGCCCCATGATTGCCACGAAGCGTCCGACCGGGATCTGCACGGTCACGTCGTCGAGCGCGCGGACCTCGAACTCGTCGCGCTTGTAAATTCGGGTCACGTGTTCGAAGTCAATTGCGTACTTTTCGTCCATGAGGTTCTGCCTTTTGAACCCGACGGCGGTTCACTTTGCGCCAGCGGCGGTGCGGTTGGTTTGAGCCGCGATCTCGCGCGACGTTTCATATGTATTTCACGGTTCACTTGCGCGCAAATCAGGGTGCAGCAATCCCACTGCGGATCATTCCGCCAGGATTGCGCGAACCCAGCGCTGGCGCGAGCGCTCCTGTATTGAAGCGTTGCGCGGGAACCGGACGCGCGGGGTGATCGACCCATGCCCGCATGTCTGGTACATCGTAAGGCAAATCGCGGATGTCGGCTGAGAGGAGCGCGGCTAATTTACCATGAAAATTTCTCGCATCATCGCAATCGGCCTCGCAGTTGTATTCATTCTGGCGATCGCGCGGCTGGCGCGGCTGGAAAATGGCGGGCCGTCGCACATATTTATCATGTTGCCCGGGCAGGAACCGGCCACGCTGTACATCCCCGGACCGGAGCGCCCATTCTTCATGCAAGTCCCCAAACCCGTGGGCGAGCGGCCACCGGCGGTGGTGCTGATTCACGGCTTCATGGCGGATCGCAAGCTGATGAGCGTGCTCGCGCGACGGCTCGCGGAGAACGGTTACGCGGTGCTGGCGATCGACGTTAACGGGCACGGCGAGAATTCCAATCCTTTCGGTGGCGGCGTAGGCGACGCCGGCAGCCTGCGCGAGGACGTGAAGCAGGCGGTCGATTACCTTCGCAGCAACCCGTTTGTCGATGGATCGCGAATCGTCGTGATGGGGCATTCGATGGGCGCGGGCGCGGCGCTCGACTACGCCTCGCACGATCCCACTCTCAAAGGCGCGGTGATGATCTCGGGCGGCTGGCAGCTCGGACCGCAACGTCCGAAGAATGCGCTGTTCATTTATGCCGAGCGCGATCCGGACATGATCCAGGACGCGTCGCCTGCGCTGGCGGCCCATGTGGCGGAGGTGGCGCAAATCGAGCTGGGCAAGACCTACGGCGAATTTGCGCAGGGCAGCGCGGTCGAAGCGATCCGAGTGCCCGGGGTCGATCACGTAACGATCGTCTATTCCGCGGCGGCCGCCACCACGATCGTAAGATGGCTCGATAGCACGTTTGGAATCACCAGAACCGGATCGATCGAAGTTGCAGATGCGCGGCTGGGGGCTACCGGCTTGGCGCTGCTGGTCTTTGTGATTGCGCTGGTGCCGATGGGCAGAGTCTGCGGCTCGATGGTGGCGGATTGGGCGGGCGAGCGGCCCGGACCGAGCGGATGGATCGGACTGCTGATCCTGGGCGGCGCGCTGATCGCATCGATGCCGCTGGCGGGGGCGGACCCGGCGTCATTTGTGCCGGTGGTGATCGGCGACATCCAGCTCTCATGGTTCGGGGTCGCAGGGCTGATCATAGTGGTCGTGCTCGCGCTGTCGCACACGTTGGATTGGTACCGCATCCGCGAGGGGGCAGGCGCCGCAATATCGGCCGCGGCAGGGGGTTTCGCGGTCGCCTACGTGTGCCAGGTGGCGATGTCGGTGGCGTTCCATCACCAGTCGATGTCGCCCGAGCGGCTGATGGTCATGGCGATGGCGAGCGTGATCCTGTTTCCGTTCTGGATGGGCTTCGAGTTGCTGGTGCGACGCGGAGGAGCGGCGATTTCGACGGTTTGGGCCGTGCTCGGCCGCATCCTGATCGTGGTTTTGATGGCGGCAGGCGTGAGCCTGGGATTGCTGCCGTTTTTCCTGATGCTGATCCTGCCGATCATCGTGCTGAATTTCGTGATGATCGAAATATTCTCGGCGTCGGCCTACAGTGCGTCGCACAACCTGACGCTGATCGCGATTTTCGAAACGCTATGGTTCGCGTGGCTGATCGCGGCGGCGAGCCCGATAACTTTCATGTTCTAGGCAGCGGGTGACCCCTGCACTCAGGGTTAAGGCCGCGCTCCATTGTCGCGCGCAGGTAGTGCGAAGGAGCCCGTTTCTGAGGAGGGGGAATCGCGTTTTCGGATGGCGGCGAATTGCTAAGGTTGGCGAGCGCATTTGCAGTGCAGCGAGTACGAAATAAGCTAACGGAGGGACGACACAATGGCGACACAGGAATTGCCGCCACCACCGCTTGCGCTCTACCAGATGGCGGTTGGGCATTACTTCTCGCGGGCGATTTACCTGGCGGCAAAGTTGGGGATCGCGGACCTGCTCAAGGACGGACCGCGCGACTGTCGCGAGCTTGCCGAAGCCACGGGAACACACGCGCCGTCGCTCAATCGCGTGATGCGCTTGCTGGCCAGCGCGGGAGTGTTCGCGGAACAGGAGAACGGGAAATTTGCGCTGGCGCCGCTCGGTGAATTCCTGCGCGCAGGCGCGGAGGGATCGATGCGCGCGATGGTGATGCTTTTCGCCGGAGTTGGTATGCAAGACGCCTGGAAGGAACTCGAATATTGCGTTCGCACGGGAGAGCCGGCGTTTCGCAAGGAATCGCCTGACGCGGATGCATTCTCACAAATGGCCAGGAATCCGGAGATGGCGGCGGTTTTCGACGAGGCGATGGCGACGTTCGCGCCAATCACCTCGGCCGCGGTCGCCGCGGCCTACGATTTTTCGGCGTTTGGCACGGTATTGGATGTGGGCGGTGGCAACGGCGCGCTTTTGATCGGGATACTGAAGGCGAACCCGAAGCTGCGCGGAATTGTGTTCGACCAGCCACACGCCGCCAACCGCGCAACCGACCAGATCGCCGCCGAAGGGTTGTCATCGCGATGCCAGGCGGTCGGCGGAGATTTCTTCAAGGAAGTACCCAGCGGAGCCGACGCTTACTTGGTCAAGCACGTCATCCACGATTGGGACGATGCGCGGGCGGTCGCGATTCTGAAGAATTGTCGTCGCGCGATGGGGCCGAACGGCAAGCTGCTGATCGTCGAGGGCGTGTATCCGCCGCGTATCGATCAATCCGACGTAAGCCGTGGCGCGGCTGCGAACGACGTCAACATGTTGGTGAACACTGGAGGCCGGCAGCGGTCGGAGGCCGAATTCCGCGCGCTCTACGACGCGGCGGGATTCAAGCTGACGCGAATCGTGCCGACTCCGGCGAGGGTCTGCGTGATCGAAGGAGTGCGCACCTAGCAGGGGGTACATTCGTGGTGCGCGCGAAAGGGGCGCGTGCGTGATAGGCTTGGGGCCGAGCGGAGGCCTCAGCGGGCAGGAGGTCATGCGACAAGTTGTGGGACGTTTTATTATCGCCGTGAATTTGATTTGATGGATCAGTTGGCAAGGGGCTTGACCAAGCGGCGCGGACGGCAGACGGCCAGGCGGGTGGCTGAATTTCGGCCGAAATTTATCGTCCGATTGTTTAGATGGTCCGGTACTTGTCCTGCCTCATGACGCAAGAGTTTCGCTACATTCCAGGAGGATTGCATGCTTAAGAAGATCGCCGCGGTAGTCGGCGGCGTTTTTATCGGCCTGATCATAGCCTTTGCGCGCGTCGGCGCGTTCCCGTTCTGGGGTTCCGACTCGAATGCTCCCAAAGCGCCTCCTGCGCAGCAAGCACAGGCAGCGCCAGCGGAGCCCCTGCCGGCGCCTCCGGTGCCCGGGATACATGTGGCGCCGCCGGCGCAGCCGAATACGCCTGAGCCGAACGAAAAGGCCGGGGTAATTACCTCGTTCGCGCCGCTGGTCAAGCGAATGATACCGGCGGTGGTGAGCGTCAACGTCGTTCAGGATGTGAAGGTTTCGGGAATGCCGTTTGGCATGTCGCCGGGCGGACCCGGCGACGACAATGGCGGCGATGACGACAACGGCGGTGGCGGTGGTCAAGGAGGCGGGGGCGGCATGCCACCTGGCGGCGGCGATCCGTTCGACCAGTTGCGCCGCTACTTCGGCCAGGGCGGTCAACGCGAATACAAGCAGCACGGGCTGGGATCGGGCGTGATCGTGTCGGCCGACGGGTACATCCTGACCAACAATCACGTGGTCGGTAACGCCGAAGAAATCCACGTTACGCTGGAAGACAAGCGCGAGTTTACGGCGAAGGTAATCGGCAAGGACGCGAAGACCGATCTCGGACTGATCAAGATCGATACGAAGGACGCATTGCCGGTCGCGACGCTGGGGGACTCCAATTCCACTGACGTCGGCGACTGGGTAATCGCGATCGGCAACCCGTTCAACGTCGGCATGACAGTGACGGCGGGAATCGTCAGCGCCAAGGGACGAATCCTCGGCGGCGACTACGACGATTTCATTCAGACCGACGCGTCGATTAATCCCGGCAACTCGGGCGGCCCGTTAATCAATACGCGCGGCGAGGTCATCGGAATCAACACCGCAATCTACAGCCGCACCGGCGCCAACAACGGCATCGGCTTCGCCATCCCAATCGACATGGCGCGCAACGTGATGGATCAGTTGAAGGCGCACGGGCGCGTGGTCCGCGGATGGCTGGGCGTCGAAATTCAGGAAGTTACGGCGGACCTGGCGCAATCCTTCGGATTGCCGAAGCCCGAGGGCGCACTGGTCGCCAGCGCGGACAAGGATGGGCCGGCGGGCAAGGCTGGAATCGAACGCGGCGATATCGTGCTCAGCTTCAACGGCCATCCGGTCAGCGATGAGCATGAGCTGCCGGCGCTGGTCGCGCAGACACCCATCAATCAGAAGGTGCCGGTCGAGGTGGTGCGCAACGGCAAGCACATCAACCTCGAGGTCACGATTGGCGAGCGCAAGGAACCGCAGGTGGCGTCGGCCAAGTCCGAGGAGCCGGGCGGCAACTGGGGGATGCAAGTCGGGGACATCACGCCCGAGCTCGCGCAGCAGTTCCATCTCGAGAACACCAAGGGCGTGGTGATTCAGAAGGTCGCGCCGGACAGCCCTTCAGCCGAGGCAGGTCTTCAGCCGGGCGACGTCGTGTTGGAAGTGAATCACGACAAGATCGCTGCGCTGGCGGATTTCGTCGCCAAGGCAAAAGAAGCGCAGTCCAGGAAGAAGCCCGCGCTGCTGCTGGTTCAACGCGGCGGCGCGACGCTGTACACGGTGATCAAGCCGGCCGGCGAGGCGCAGGGCTGATCGAATCGTAAGTCACATGCAGTCAACGCGCGGCGCATCGGGCATCTCGATGCGCCGCGCGGCTTTTGGGAGATAGCCGCCGCGCACAGGAGATCGGCGCGGATCGGTGCAGCGGCGCGCGGCATCTCGACGCCTGATCGCTCGATGGGCTCGTGCGGTTCTATTAGGCGAGCCTGTGCGATAGCATTTCTGCTGGCGCTCGCAGTGGAGGGGAATCAGGTGGCGGATCGAGTACGAGTGGCGCCCGCGCGAAACCGCGCAGGTGCGAGACGGCCGGCGAGAAAGAAGACGATGCGGCGGCCGGGAATCCTCGCGCTGGCCTTGCTTGCGGCGCTGATTTTGGGATTTCTGGCGAAACGAACGATTATCCCGTCGGCCCTCCATTACATCGCATATCGACCACCTGATCAGCCGCAACCGATGAGAGCAGCAAATCCACCCGCCGCTGCGCAACGCGATGGCAACGCGGATGATTCGGCGGCGCCGAGCGCGAAATCAAATGCGGACGCGGGCGGCGGCTCGGAACAACTGACGCCAGGCGATCGCAGCGAGCTGGACGCGATTATCAAGCGCAAGGCCAAGTGACGAACAATTCGATGGCGGCCTCGATGCAAATAGCGGACGACATGGGCTTTCGCGTCGAGCTCGAGCGCCCGCCGTCGCGAATCATATCGTTGGTGCCGAGCTGGACGGAGACACTGTTCGCGCTGGGGTTCAATTCCGAAGTCGTGGGCGTCACGAAATTCTGCGTCGAGCCGGTCGCGGCGGTTGCCTCGATTCCAAAAGTCGGCGGGACCAAGAACCCCGACATCGGCGCGATCGTGAAGCTCGAGCCCGAGCTGGTAATCGCCAACGCCGAGGAGAATCGGCGCGAGGATGTGGAGCGGTTGCGCGCGGCGGGAATCCCGGTGTTCACCACTTATCCGCGCACGGTGCCGGGTGCGGTCGAATCGATCATGCGGATGGGCCGGGCGCTCGGTCGCGAGGCGGCCGCCGCCGCGCTGGCCAAGGAGATCACGCTCAGCGTGAGCGGAATCGAGGCGGCGCTCGGAGTATGGAGCAAACTGCGGCTGCGCGTTTTCTGTCCGATATGGAAGAATCCGTGGATGTCGTTCAACGCCGACACCTATGCGCATGACGTGCTGCGGATGCTCGGCTATAACAACATCTTTGCGTCGGCGGGCGAGCGGTATCCCATGACGACGCTCGAGGAGGCGGTCGAACGCCGCCCCGATATCGTGATACTTCCCGACGAGCCGTACGAATTCGACGAATCCGACGTCGCCGAGTTGAAGACACTGCTCCCGCCCGCGCTCAGCCGCCGCCTGCTGACCGTCAGTGGCCGCGACCTGCATTGGTACGGCGTTCACATGGTGCGGGGGCTCAAGTCGCTGGCGGAGAGAATGGCGCGCGTGCGGGCCGCGGTTCTATAATCGGGTGGTGCGCGACGACGCCGCGCCGTCGATCAAAATGAATGGGAGATTGGTATGATCCCGAAAATCAGCCTGACAGCCGCATTCCTTCTGATGGTGGCGCCGCCGATGGCGTGCGCTTCGAATCGCGCCGCCACGAATCCCGCGCCGATAACCCGCCAAGCGCATGAAGCGCCGCTGGGCATGGACGTCGCTCAGGACGATCAACCCAACGCCGGCACTTCCGATAACGATAACGACAACGACAGCAATTCAAACGATAGCGCCGACGACAATCAGAACGCCGACGGCAATCAGACGGACCAGCAAAATGCCGCCGGCATCGATCAGCCGATTGTGCCGCAGATCCTCAACGGTCCCGAAAACGATCCGGACGACATCCCTCCGCCGAATGCGTTTTCGCAGCCGGTAAACCCGAACCAATAGCGCGGCGCCACGATGACCGCACCACTGGACGGAATCAAAGTACTCGACCTGACCAAGCTCGCGCCGGGACCGTTCTGCACGATGATCCTGGCGGACCTTGGCGCTGAAGTGATCAAGATCGAGGAGCCGGGACCTCCCACCGGAAGACGCGCGCAGCAAGCCGGCGCCGCCGGCACGCAGGGGCCGGTCAACAGCTTCAGCAGCTCGCCGTACAACGCGCTTGGCCGCAACAAGAAGTCGATCGGGATCAATCTCAAGAGCGGAGCGGGCAAGGAAATCTACCTTCGCCTCGCCCGGCACGCCGACGTTATCGTCGAGGAATACCGGCCAGGCGTCGCCAAGCGGCTCGGGATCGACTACGAGCAACTCTCGTCGCGCAACCCGCGGCTGATCTATTGCGCCATCACCGGCTTTGGACAGACCGGGCCGTATCGCGATCTGGTCGGCCACGATATCAACTACATCGCGACCGCCGGCGTGCTGTCGCTGTTCGGCCGGCCCGGCCAGCCGCCGACAATTCCGCACAACCTGGTCGCGGACTACGCCGGTGGCGGAATGCATGGTGCGATCGGAGTGCTCGCGGCCCTGGTCGCGCGCAATCAAACCGGCCGGGGACAGTATGTCGATATCTCGATGATGGACGGCAGCCTGGCGCTGCTGGCGCAATCGTTCTCGTCATTTTTCGCGGGCGGGAAAGTGCCGCAGCGCGGCGAGACGATATTTGACGGCGGGATTCCCAACTACAACGTCTATCTGACCAAGGACGAGAAATACATTACGATCGCGGCGATCGAGCCGTGGTTCTTCGCTAACCTGTGCCGCGCACTCGGCCGCGAAGATTTTATTCCGCATGAATTCGATTCCAGCAAACGAGCGGAAATAGCACGCGTGTTCACTGAAAAATTCAAAACCAAAACGCGCGATGAGTGGTTCGCGATTCTCCGCAAGAGCGACATCTGCGCGGGCAGGATGCTCACGCTCGACGAGGTGCCGAGCGACCCGCAGGTGCTCGCGCGCGATATGATCGTCGAGGTCGAAGGCCCCGGCGGCCAGAAGATCAAGCAGGTCGGCGTGTCGGTGAAGTTCTCGGATACGCCGGGATCGATAAGGTCGCTCGCGCCGCAACTCGGGCAGCATACCGACGAGATCCTGGGCGC
>Ga0074045_10004896_pt1 | contig 11786 bp, 12 predicted proteins | sample BogForMeECP23OM2_FD_94442 | JGI IMG/M metagenome (GOLD analysis project Ga0074045, IMG submission 94442) | Bog forest soil microbial communities from Calvert Island, British Columbia, Canada - Bog Forest MetaG ECP23OM2 | ecosystem: Environmental > Terrestrial > Soil > Wetlands ...
GCGTCGCTAGCGCCAATGACACCGGAGATCACGAAAGAGCTCGAGTCGCTGGCCGATACCGGCTACCGGATGCTGGCAGTCGCGGCTGGCCAGGCGGGAAAGATGATGTTCGTCGGACTGATTGCCCTGAATGATCCGCCGCGCGCCGACTCTCTCGCATTGCTGGCAGAGCTATGCTCCCTGGGTGTGCACACAGTGATGGTGACCGGCGATGCGCCGCTGACCGCAGTATCGGTGGCACATGCGATCGGACTCGACGGCCCCGTATGCCCGCCGGGGCATGTCCCAGAGCGCGTCGGTCCCGATGACTTCGCGGTGTACGCGAGCGTGTTCCCCGAGGAGAAATTTCGGCTGGTCAAGGCGCTTCAGCGCGACGGCCACGCGGTCGGCATGTGCGGCGACGGCGCCAACGACGCTCCGGCGCTGCGCCAGGCGCAAATGGGAATCGCAGTCTCGACCGCGACTGACGTGGCCAAGGCCGCGGCGGGAATCGTACTTACCAATCCCGGCCTCGGCGGCATCGTCACCGCGATCAAGGAGGGGCGCACCGTCTTTCGGCGAATTCTGACCTATACGCTGGGGATACTCATCAACAAATGTGTCACGCTGGTGGTCCTCGGCGCAGGTCTGGTGCTGACGCGACATGCGGTTCTCACCCCGATGTTGCAGGCGATGTCGATGCTGACCAACGATTTCGTAAGCATGTCGCGGACGGCGGATCGTGCCACGCCATCGCCGCAGCCTAATACGTGGCACATGGACAACCTTGCTCGTGCCGGAATTCCGATGGCTCTGTTCAAATTATTATTCTGCATCGGCGTGCTGGCCGCAGGATGGTTCTGGCTCGGCCTGAGCGTCGGTCAAATGCAGACGCTGACGTTCGTCATGCTCGTGTTCGCGGGGCAGGCAGTGATTTACGTGGTGCGCGAGCGCGGACGGATGTGGAATTCGCGTCCGATCCTGCCGATGATGCTATTTTCGCTCGCCGACATAGTGATCGTCTCGACCTTCGCCATCGGCGGCACCCTGATGCGGCCGCTTCCGTTCGCCGTCATAATCATGCTGCTGCTGGTGACGGTGGGATTCGCTCTGGCACTCGATCAAATCAAGGTCATGATCCTCGCCCGGCACCCGATTGATTAAGGCGATGAAATTCAGCGCGGGCTGGCGAGAACATCCCTGCTATTCGGAGCTGCCGCGACAAGACCGCACTGTGCGACATTCCAACCATGCGCCCACGTCTTGAAGCAATCACTTCGCTCTCGCCTTAGCGCGCTGTCGTCCGAGCTCAACCGCCGCGAGCAGGCTGCCGTCGTCATCGGCCCAGGAAAAATGCGCGCGTCCGGCGAACGCCTTCTCGACTTCGCGAGCGATTCGGTGTGCAAGCTTTTGCGAGGTCGTCAGGACTTCGAGCGTCTTGCCATTCCAGTTGCTGGAGACTATTCGGCGCTCGGGCTGTGTGAACTGCGCGCGACGCTCGACGTTGGCTATTCGCGCTGCAACCTCCTCGATACTCACGCTGTCGCCCACCGTGATCACCACCTGGCCGTGATATTCGCCGGCAGCCGCCTGCGCGCATCCGGGGCACGTCACCCACGGCGCCTTGTCTATCACCACGCGCGCCAGCCGGGGACCCCGCCGCCAGCTTTTGCCGGAGTACACCGCGCCGCATCGATCGCAGATCGAAGGATCGCTGAACTTTTGCTTTTGCGCGACTGGCGGAGTCTTGTCTGACTTCGACCCCCGCCGATCCATGCTGCGTGCAATTCCCTTATTCATCGAATCTCCTCGAGCTCGCGGGGCGCGAACCTGGCTGGTAGTGAGCCATCTTCTTGTAGATAGCCATGACGATCCGATAGAAGCAGTCGCCGGTGGCGTCCGGATACTCTTCACGAGCGCGAGCTTTCGCACGCTCCCAAGCAATCTCCTTGTCAGTTGTTCTGACTACATTTACCGGCATTGTCCTAATCCTCAATCCTCTAAGCTACTGCCGTGCCAAAGCCGCGCTGCCAATTCTTCTGGAATTGCAACGCACTCTGCCACAAGGGTTTCGACGCACGCGCGCACCTTACCCGCCACAACAAAGCAACCGCCCTCGCTGCCGTCGGACGTTCAATGCGTCGATAGGTGTCAGTGGTCACAAAACGGTGACGCGATCGGCTACATGGTTTGGCTGAGGTTGAATCTTCGGCGCCAGGATTTCGATGGCCCGTCGCTTGCTCAAGCAAGGCAATGGCGACGCTTTCGTCAGCCAGAAATCTAAAATGGAGGACGGGAAAATGGGAGCACTTACGACATGGAGTCCTTTTCGGGAACTTGAACGGCTCGCGCGACGATTGGAATCGCCTTTTCCGCGCGTCTTTGAGGACATCGAGGACAATTACAACCAGACGTTTATGCCGGCAGTTGAAAGCTATGTGAAGGACGGCAACCTGGTTGTGCGCGCGGACGTGCCAGGCCTCGAGCTGAAAGACCTGGACGTCTCGGTTCTGCGCAACGTCCTTACGATCAAGGGCGAGCGCAAGAGCGAGAAAGAGGTCAAGAAAGAGGACTACCTGCGGCGCGAGGTGTCTTACGGTTCCTTCGAGCGGCGGATGAGCCTGCCCGAAGGCGCAGCCGCGGATCAGGTCAAGGCTAACTTCAAGAATGGCGTCCTCGAGATAACCATTCCGATGGCGAAAGAAGCCGTCGCAAAGAAGGTGCAGATCGAGACTGCAGGCGAAAAGAAGGTCGACATCTCGAAGCACTAGCAACGTCGCGAGCGCTGCGACCCTGCATCGGAGAGTAAAGATGATTCGAGAACTAAAGACATACCACGATGAAGGTGGTGACGCGCTTAGAGAAATGCTCTCCCGGCTGCAGGATGAAACCCGTCGGAGGATTATCGACCTCCGACGCGATCAGGGTCAGGAGTCCGACCCAGGGCCGGCCGATGAGATCGATTCGGCGAACACGACCGAGGAGATTGAAACTCACGCTGGACTCGTCGCGCGTGCCGAAGAAAGACTCCGCTTTCTCGACGAGGCGATGACACGGCTGGATGCGGGCAAGTACGGCCGATGCCTGAAATGCGGCAGCGCGATTCCCGTCGAGCGGCTCATCGCGATTCCGTTCGCCTGTTACTGCCTCGATTGCCAGGAAAAACTCCATCGCGCCAAAAACGGATGGGGGAGACGGCACAACGATCGCCCCGTACGATCAGCTGTGGACCCTGCCCGAGGAAATGGAAGAACCGGCTGACCGCGAGTATCGAACCACCGATCCCGAGGAACAGCTGACCATTCGTCCTCAAGAGTCAGCCGCGAATTCCGCCAAGAAGTCGAAACGTCAGCAGCCGCGAAAGGAACGCGCGATCAAGCGCAAGATGTAGCTTGTCGGCGCCCCTCTTGTCGGGTGAAGTCAATGGCGTCGAAATCCTGTCAATTGATAGTTGATGATTCACTTTCAAAACTTGGAGGAGAAAATCGGGGGATGAAACACAGATCCGTTTCGGCTCAACCATTTCGTTCATTGATCGTATTGCTTGCCGTCATATTGCTGAGCGCGGGCGAAGGGGTGGCTCAGCAGGTCACCGGCACGCTCGGTTCCCCTAACGCGACAACTACCATCGACGGCAAGCAGCTTCCACCGCCGCCGTTGCCGTTCGGCGGCGTGATCAAGGAGAACGCCCAGGACTCGAAGCCGTGGTGGCCCCCACTGTAGTGCCGCCCAAGGGCGCACCCAACGTGCTGCTGATCATGACTGACGATGCCGGCTACGGTATCAGCAGCACCTTCGGCGGAGTGATTCCGACGCCGACCCTGGACCAGTTGGCGAAGGTCGGATTGCGCTACACGCAGTTTCATTCCACCGCACTTTGCTCGCCGACACGCGCGGCGATCATCACCGGGCGCAACCATCACGCCGTCGGCTTCGGCAATATCAGCGAAATGGCGACCGGCTATCCGGGATACGACTCGGTCATCGGTCCCGAGAACGCGACGATTGGCAGGATCCTGTCGGACAACGGCTACGCTACGGCATGGTTCGGCAAGGACCATAACACGCCCTCATACGTGTACAGCGCAGCCGGGCCGTTCGATCAGTGGCCGAGCGGGATGGGGTTCCAGTATTTTTACGGTTTCCTGGGCGGGGAGACCGATCAGTGGACGCCATATCTCTTCCGCGACCACGCGCCCGTCTATCCGTGGATTGGCAAGCCCGGTTACAACCTGATTACCGACATGGCGGACGACGCGATCCGCTACATGAGGGATCTGAACGCGTCGGCACCCGAAAAGCCCTTCTTCGTCTATTACGTGCCGGGCGCGACGCACGACCCGCATCAGCCGACCAAGGAATGGATCGACAAGATCAGCGCGATGCATCTGTTCGACCAGGGTTGGGAGAAGATGCGCGAGCAGATCTTCGCAAACCAGAAGCGCCTGGGCGTGATTCCACCGAACACTCAGCTCACGCCGTGGCGGACAGCCTGCCGCGCTGGGATTCACTCTCCGCGGTGCAGAAGAAAATCGTCATTCGCGAGGCGGACGTCTTCGCCGCATACGTCGCTTATAACGATTACGAGATAGGGCGCCTCATCCAGTCAGTCCAGGATATGGGTAAGCTCGACAACACGCTCATTTTTTATATCGAGGGCGACAATGGCACGAGCGCCGAAGGCTCGATGATGGGCACGCCGAACTGGATGGCGGTTGCCAACGGCGTGCTCGAGCTGCCGGAGGCCGAATATCTTCGCTACTACGATTCATGGGGCTCCGACAAAACTTACCCGCACATGGCGGTGCCGTGGGCCTGGGCCTTTGACACTCCTTTCAAGTGGGTGAAGCAAATCGCCTCGCACTTCGGCGGCACCCGTCAGGGAATGGTTATCTCGTGGCCCGGCCACATCAACGACCCAGGCGGCATCCGTCATCAGTTCCATCACGTGATCGACGTTGTACCGACGATCCTTGAAGCCGCGGGGATACAGGCGCCGGACACCGTCGACGGTATCAAACAGAATCCGATCGAAGGCGTCAGCATGGCGTACACCTTCGACAAAGCGAATGCCGACGCGCCCTCGAAGCGGACGACGCAGTACTTCGAGATGTTCGCCAATCGCGGCATCTACCATGACGGCTGGTATGCCTGCACGACGCCGCCGCAGCCGCCCTGGTTACTGGGGACGAAGCCGCTGCCGCCAGTCGATCAATACAAATGGGAGCTCTATAACATCGCCGACGACTACTCGCAGTATAACGACCTCGCGGCTCAGCAGCCTGACAAGCTCAAGGAGATGCAGGCGCTGTTCTTGACCGAGGCCGGCAAATACCAGGTCTTCCCGCTGGACAACTCGGTCCTGCCGCGCCTCATCACGCAGCGCCCCAGCGCGACCGCGGGTCGGACGTTGTTCACCTATTCGGGAGAGAACGTCGGGATCCCGGTCGGCAATGCGCCGAGCCTTCTGGACCGGGATTACACGATCACGGCTGAAGTGACGATCCCGAAGGAAGGGGCCGAGGGCATGATCGCCACGATGGGTGGCCGATTCGGCGGATATGGGCTTTACCTGCAGAAGGGCAAGCCGGTGTTCGTTTACAATCTGCTCGACCTGAAGCGCTACCGCTTCGAGGGTGGCGTCGGCGCAGCCGATTGGCTCGGCAAGTCGCTGGCTCGTGGCAAGCACACGGTCGTGTTCGACTTCAAGTACGACGGTCCCGGCATGGGCAAGGGCGGGACCGGCGTTCTCACGGTCGACGGCAAGGTGCTCTCGCAGCAAAAGATGGAGCACACGATCCCGTTGATAATGTCAGTCGCCGAGACGCTGGACATCGGGATGGATACGCGCACGCCGGTGGATGAGAGCTACAAGCTGCCGTTCCATTTCAGCGGTACGATCGACAGGTTGACCTACAAGCTTGGCCCGGAGGAGTTGACCGCTGATCAGCGCGAGGTCATGAAGCAAGCTGTCGCAGCGGCGCAGGATACGCCCCTTCGGTAGCTTCGGACGCGGCGGTCAAGCCCTGCAATGACGAGTCCGCTCTTTACGATGAGAACGATAAGTCGGCGATACAGAGCGACAGCTGGCGCCGTGCTTCTACCGCATTCACATCGTGCGGTGACGCCAGCCGACACAGGTTCGACGAGAACCGCTCCGGTTGGCAGCGGATGGTGACGAAAAATTGTGCGACAAGTTCGAAAGCAGGCTTAAGGGATCCCAGAGCTGTGATTTACGGCGTCTGCGCTTGCTCTACAGCCCGTACTTCTCGATTTTTGCGTAAAGCTTCTTGCGCGAGATTCTAAGCAGCGCCGCAGCCTGCACCTTGTTGCCATCGGTAGCCTTGAGTGCTCGTGCGATCAGATCGCGTTCCGCCTCGGCAAAACTGCCGATCGACGGCTCAGGTTCTCGCGCGAGAGTCTGCGAGTGGAGTAAAGGCTTGTTCGACCGGTTCCTCACCAAGCTGGCAGGAAGGTCTTGTAACCGAATCATTGGTGAGCGGCCGAAGGTGAATGCTGCCTCGATAGCGTTCGAAAGTTCGCGAACATTGCCGGGCCATGGATATTCGACCATTGCCGTGAATGCATCTTCTTCGATACCCCGCACCGGAATGCGCGGCTGGAGCTTTTCGTTGTAGTACTCAAGGAAGTGTTCGACCAGCAGCGGGATATCCTCGGAGCGCTCTCGCAGCGGCGGTACGTGAAGAACACCTGCCTGCAATCGGTAATAGAGATCCTGGCGCAAGTTCCCTGCGCGAACTGCTTCCTCGGGGTCGCGGTTGGTTGACGCTACAAGACGCACGTCTACCGCCGTCTCTCTGGTCGATCCCACCGGTCGAACGCTTCGTTCCTGCACCGCGCGTAGCAGCTTACTTTGAGTCTCCGGCGCCATCTCCGTAACTTCGTCGAGAAACAGCGTGCCGCCTGCGGCCGCGCGGAAGAGTCCCAGGTAGTCGGCATTTGCTCCGCTGAAAGCACCCTTCCTGTATCCGAACAATTCGCTCTCAATAAGGTCCTTCGGAATGGCGGCGCAGTTGAGGGCCACGAACGGGGCCGTCGGCACGGCACCGCACTCGTGAATCGCACGCGCAATAAGTTCTTTCCCGGTTCCGCTTTCGCCGACGATCAGTATCGTACCGCGGGTCCCCGCTGCGGCTTCGATTCGGTCGTAGAGCCGGCGCATCTCAGGGCTGGAACCAACCAGACCATGAAAGATGCTCCGGTTCTCCCGCGCAAGCAATGTTGCTTGTCGCTCGAGCGCCTGTATACGCGCGCCTGCGCTCGCTGATGCGGACCGGAAATAGGCGTCCGCCAGCAGGATCATACGAATGTGACTCAGCTTGTCGAAGGCCGTATAGATCTCGAGAGGCGGTGGCGGGTCCTTGGGGAAGGCGGAGTAAGCACTCTCTTCGTACAGATGGAGGGACGCGACGATTTCGGCAAACGGAACGTTGCGCTCGCATAACAGTTCGCCGGTTCGGATCGTATCGATCGCGTAGCGATCCATGTCCCCTTCGAGCAGATCTTTGGTATTCCGCGAAAGCGCATTATAGAAGAGGTCGCGAAACTCCGGCTCTGACAAACTTCGCCGGTCGCCAAAATGGAGAACGTAGAGCCGATACCAGTGTTCGATAACCTCCGACAAGTGCTCCAGCACCAAGCCGAGGACCGGACGGAGCGCTTCCAGCTCTTCATCCCAAAGAAGGTGGTAATGGCACGGTGCCCCTTCAGGCCGTTCCGCCCGATTCGTTTGGTTCCTTTTCGCTGTATCCGACGGAGGCATTTTACGAAAGATTGCGCCCTTTTGCTCGGCTAAAATCGCTAAAATCCGCTCCCGACTTTGGCACATTTGCTGCTCTAGCTGTCAGAGCTGCCGGAGACAGTATCACGCCGCTTCTTCGTGAATGCCACCGGGCTTCAAAATGGATTCGATCGAAAAATGAACACCGATTTGAAAGATGTGCGGCTGATGCCCCGCGCCCTGCTCCTGTCTGATGACGAGGAGTTGGTAGATTTCGTTCGCCGGGTCGTCAAGCGTCCGTGGAGGCTGGTCCGACAAAAGGCCGATAAGTTCATGACTCGCGAGGTTCTCGCTCAGCCAAATCTGCGACTCGCCATACTCGACGATGAAACGGTCGATGAGAATGACCGGGGACGATTACTCGCACAAATTCGGAAACACTTTTCGGGCGTTCCCTTGCTGTACGTAGCTGGCAGTCGAAGCGACGACAATGAGAGGCGCGCTCGCGCAAGCGGCTCTCACTACTATGTTTCGAAGCCGTTGTCGTTCGATCGTTTCGGGCACGTGCTCGAATCATTTTTAAAAGCGCAACAGACGGCCGGACCAGCCGCGGCGACAGAAAACAGAAAGTGAAAAAATCGAAGGGCGAGGACCCAACTGACCGACGCTGGATCCGTGGTCTCTGGTTGGAGCTGAATTGCGAAGATTCCAGGCTGAGATCACGCCTTTCGACGCGGCACTTGCGGGGCTTCGCTTTGGGCGACATTTAAGAGGGGCAATTTCGGATGCCCCAGTTTTGTGCGCGACAACAAATTGAAATTGACTAATGTGGCAACAGGCGATGTTTGGTAGAAGCTTAGTGTCTTTTCTCTTCGGAGGAATTGCGATGAACGTCGAACAGATCATGAATCGAGAGGTTAGAAGCTGCGGGCCACATGACTCACTCAACCAAGCGGCGCAAATAATGTGGGATACGCCGTGCGGTGCGGTTCCGGTGATCGACGAGCAATGCAGACCGGTCGGCTTTCTGACCGACCGGGACGTTTGCATGGCCGCCTATACCCAGAACACACCGCTTACCGAGTTGCCGGTCGAAATCGCGATGGCGCGAAGTCCTGTTTGTTGCGGAGCTGAAGACGATCTCGATTCCGCCGCTCAGCTAATGCGCCAGCATCACACCAGGCGTGTCCCGGTAGTCGACGGGAACGGAATCCTGGTCGGTCTGCTCACGCTCGACGATCTGGCATGCGAGGCCGCACGGCCACTGCGCGGTGGAACGAATGACAGGCTGGGAGAACTTGTGCTCGAAGTGCTCCTTTCGATCAATCGCGGACGCATACGGCTGCACCCAGCTGTGTAAGGCAGAGGATCCACCGCTATGAAGGCATTCGTGATGAAGAAGTTGGACGCCGTCGGGCTCGTGGACAAACCAATTCCGAAGCCTGGGCCGAACGACGCCGTCATCAAGACTACCAGAGCGTTGATTTGTACATCCGACTCTCACACCGTTCATGGAGCAATAGGTCCTCGCCAGAATTTAACTTTGGGCCATGAGGCGGTCGGTGTTGTCCATGAGGTCGGTTCAGAAGTTAAACTGTTCAAAGCGGGCGACCGAGTAGTTGTGGGCGCGATCACTCCCGATTGGGGCGATAAGGCATCCCAAGCCGGCCACTCTTCGCAATCCGGCGGCGCTCTCGCCGGCTGGAAGTTCGCCAACGTGAAGGACGGCGTCTTCGCCGAATATTTTCACGTCAATGAGGCCGACGCGAATATGGCGCTGATTCCGCCGGACGTTCCCGACGAGAAGGCCGTGTACTGCTACGACATGATGTCCACCGGCTTCATGGCAGCTGAGTATGCCGAAATCCCGATCGGAGGAACCGTCGCAGTGTTCGCGTTGGGCCCGGTCGGGCTGATGGCAATTGCTGGTGCCAGGCTGCGTGGCGCAGGTTTCGTGATCGGTGTCGACTCCGTGCCCAAACGCCAGGAGCTGGCACGCACCTATGGCGCCGACGCCATCGTCGATCACACAAAGGAAGACGCAGCCGCTCGTATCGCTCAACTCACCAACGGCCAAGGTGTGGATTCGGCGATCGAGACTCTGGGAAGTGAGCAGACTTTACAGAACGCCATCAAGGTGACTAAACCCGGTGGCACGATTTCCAATGCGGGCTATCACGGTAAAGGCGAGTACGTCGCAATTCCGCGTCTGGATTGGGGGGTGGGCATGGCGGAAAAAACCATCCGCACTGGCCTTTGCCCGGGCGGCCGGCTTCGCATGGAGCGCCTTATTCGACTGCTGCAGGCGGGGCGCGTCGATCCGACGAAGATGACGACGCATACATTTGAATTTGAAGCGCTCGATAGAGCATTCGAGATGATGGACAAGAAAATCGATGGCGTCATAAAGCCATTGATTGTCTTTTGATCGTTGAGAAGCGCCCTGGGCGGTGTCACAGGTTGTGAGAATCTGACCACTATTTCAGAATAGGCGTCGGGGCAAGTGAATCGCTGGGGTGAACGGTGAACCTAAAAGTCGCGGCATCAATGCTTTCGCTAGCTGCTATGCTGTCGGTCTTGCCGCGCGCACTATCTGCGAACGATGACGTTGCCGAAGGCCACCGTTATTTCGTTCAGTACTGCGCGTCGTGCCACGGACAGGACGGGCTCGGAGACGGCCCCGTCGCCAGGAGCCTCGCGAGGCAGCCGGCAAACTTGCGCAAGCTCGGCGACAAATACGGAGTGCCGCTACCGACGCATCGCATAGCCGAGCTGATAGACGGCCGAAATACCATCAGAGCGCACGGAACCCGCGACATGCCTGTATGGGGCGAGCGTCTATACGAAGTCGGCCAAGGCGAAAATGGTGAGACTGGAATCGGCCAGGTGATTGCGAAAATCATCGCTTACCTGAACACCATTCAGGATCGTAGAACTGCAATGCGGTAACGACCTAGCAGGTAAGGCAATCGAGAGCGTCCTCGATTTCGGCGACTAGCCGTTCGCGCTCTCGAGTGGTATCGAGGCGCAGGTGGTTCCGAGGCGGAATCTCATGTATCGGCTCGAACTCGGCGCGCTGCCTTCGATGCACCTCTGGCGTAGCGTCTGACACTTCGTTTTGCGCCGACCCGCGACGTTCCAATCTACGTATCGCTTCTTCTTCACTGACTACACATTCGACGAAAAGCACCGGAACGCCGTGCCGGGTCGCGAGCGCATGCGCGAGTTGGCGGTCGGCAAACCCCTTGAACGTAGCGTCGAGAATAACTCCGCAGCCCCTGCCAACTAGGCTCTCCGCTTCAGCCAGCATCGTGTCGTAGGTAATTTTCGTAAACCTGTCGGAGTACATGTTCGCCCGATAGCCATTGAAAAAGTGCTCATGCGCGGGAACCGCTGCGAGTCGCTTGCGAACGCGATCGGAGTTGATCACTTTGAAACCTTTGCGCTGCTGAAGAAGACGCGCGACGGTCGATTTACCCGAACCCGAAAGTCCGCATACCACGATCAGAGCCGGCGACCTGGATGCCGCATAGCGCGAGGCCAGCTCGAAGTAGCTGCTTGCTAGTCGAAGGGCGCGTTTTCTTTCCTCCGCACCCACCTCGCGCTCGAGGCTTTTCAGACTCTCAACTTTGCCGCGCACGCATGCGCGATAACACTTGTAGAAAGGAACGAACACCCCAAGGTCCTCATCGCCACTTATTTCGGCGTAGGCTTCAACCAACTCGTCAGCCAGCAAAGGCGCGCCAAGTCGATCGAGATCCATAGCCAGGAATGCGATCTCGGAAGCAGCGTCGCAGTAGCGCAGCCGTTCGCTGAACTCGACGCAATCGATCACATCAATATCGTCATCGTCAAGGCAAATGTGTTCGGCCCGCAGGTCGCCATGGCCTTCGCGGACGCGGCCTTCGTTTGCCCGCTCGTTGAGTGCTCTCCAATGACTGTTGACGAACGCGCGGCAGAAGCCGTCTATCGCCGTGAACTGATCTTCGCGAAGGGTGCGACCGACGAATTCCTTGTTTTGCGCGATGTCCTCGATGATGTCGCGCCAGATCGACAGGGCTGATCC
>Ga0074045_10004898_pt1 | contig 11785 bp, 9 predicted proteins | sample BogForMeECP23OM2_FD_94442 | JGI IMG/M metagenome (GOLD analysis project Ga0074045, IMG submission 94442) | Bog forest soil microbial communities from Calvert Island, British Columbia, Canada - Bog Forest MetaG ECP23OM2 | ecosystem: Environmental > Terrestrial > Soil > Wetlands ...
CGAAGGAGTCGATCCAGGTCTGTATGGAGGAACAGGTCCCTCTTTTTTGCGCTGGCCTCGGAAATCCGGGCTTCATGGTGGAAGAAGCCCATTCAGTCGGAATGAAGGTGCTCGGGATTACGGGCAATTCAAAAAATTCCCGCCGCATGGCTGATTCAGGCGTGGATCTCATTGTGGCCCAGGGACATGAAGGGGGAGGCCATACCGGAAGAATTGGGACAATGGCCCTGCTGCCCCAGGCAATCGACGCTGCTGCTCCCGTTCCGGTTTTGGCCGCCGGCGGCATCGGAGACGGCCGGGGCCTCGCGGCCTCATTGGCCATGGGTTGCGTGGGCGTTTGGGTTGGCACGCGTTTTCTGGCAACTGATGAAGGAGGCGCAGTGGACGCCAACAAGCAACGAATTCTGAGTTCGACCGATGAGGATACACGTGTCAGCACTGCTTATACCGGCAAGACTTTACGAGCGAGCTCGAATGAGTATCACAGGTTGTGGGACGCATCGGGTCTTGATCCCCTCCCCTTCCCTACTCAGGTCCTACTCTCCTCTGCGCTCCTTTGGGGCTTCCTCGAAGCCAACAAGACCGATTATGTGGGCGGCCTCGCCGGCCAGGTATCCGGGCTAATCCACGATATTAAGCCCGCACGGCAGGTTCTGGAGGAGATGGTGGAAGAAGCGGTGGACATCCTAACCAGGAAGCTGCCGTCCAGCGTGGTTGCCAAATAGATCTCCGGCCACTCTGTTCACATTCAACCAATTTGCCAGATCGCGAAAACCACCCGTTTTCTTGGGCAGGTCATTCGAAGAGGTTTATGGGAGTGGGGAGACATGCATGATTGATGCGGACCTGATTGGTAAGAAATGCGGCCCGATTCCATTCGAGTACACGTGGAAGGATGTTGTTGTGTATGCGCTCAGTATCGGGGCGCAGGCAGAGGAGCTCCCATTCATTTACGAGAATGCCAATGGCGGGCTAAAGGTCTTTCCCAGCTTTGTCACAGTCATGGGCCATGACGTGTTTGGTGAACTCTTCAAGGATGTGACGGTCGACCTTTCCAGATTCATTCACGGGGAAGAATCAGTCAGACTCCATCGCGCGATTCCACCTCTGGGAAAAGCCCTCGTTGAAGGAGAAATCACAAATATTTACGACAAGATTAAAGGAGCGCTGATTATCTGGCGCCTGATGGTTCTGACTGAAACGGGTGAGCTTTTGGCCGAGGCCGAACATGGCGTTTTCTACGTTGGCGCCGGAGGCTTCGGTGGGGACCCCGGACCCAAAGCCGAAGCGCTTGAACCTCCCGAAGGGATCCAGCCGAATTTTGCCATCTCGTATTACATCCCGGAAAACCAAGCGGCGCTCTACCGCTTGAACGGCGACCTAAACCCTCTGCACCTGGACCCAACTTTTGCCAAGATGGGAGGTTTCCCACGACCCATCCTGCATGGCCTCTGCACATTCGGCTACGCAACCCGAGCCATTCTCCGCGGAGCCTGTGATGGAGATGCGGAACGCCTCAAGGAGTTCAAGACCCGTTTCTCAGGGGTGGTTTATCCCGGCGACACTCTCGTGACAGAGGGATGGAGGGATAAAGGTGGGCGTTACCTTATCCGTTCCCGTACCGACCGCGGTGTGGTGCTCAGCCACGCCTACGCGAAAGTTCAGTAAGACAAGATGGCGAGAGAGTTTCTTCTCCCCTTGGTTTATCAGGAAAAATCTGTCAATTATACCTATCCAGCCTGATCCAATCGGACACGGGTTCGCAGATCCCTTTCGCCGGATTCACGCCCCACACTTTGGCGACAGGAAACCGGTTATTCCAAATGGTCCAAGGTGCCAAGAGTCCGGAGCTAAAGCCCCAAGTACGTCCTCCGTATGACTTCATCATGGAGCAAGTCCGCACCCGATCCTTCGGCTATGATCTTTCCTGACGACAACACATAATTTCGGGAAGCCATCTTGAAGACCGTGCTCACCTCCTGCTCCACCAGGAGCACAGTGATCCCCAGGTCACGGATATCTTCAATTTTTTTGAAGACCTCCGATCGCATTATCGGCGCTAATCCGGTTGACGGTTCGTCTATACAAAGGAGCTTGGGGCGAAACATCAGAGCACGGCCTATGGCCAACATTTGCTGTTCTCCGCCTGACAAGGTTCCGGAGACTTGCTTAGAGCGGGCATGTAGCACGGGAAACAACTGGTAGACCTTATCCAGATTATTCTGGACCTCGGCCTTCTTCTTCACGAGATAGGCGCCGGCCAGGAGATTCTCCAGTACGGTCATTTCCCTGAAGGGTCTTCTCCTTTCAGGGCAATGAATGAGACCCTTCTTCACGATCTCGTGAGCCGGCATGTTGTCTATCCGCTCCCCATCGAAAACAACCTCACCCTTCAAGGTTATGTCTCCGCCCGTGGTCTTGCGGAGCGCTTCTTTCTCCCAGGCCACCAGTCCGGTCATGGCGCGGAGTAGTGTGGACTTGCCGGCGCCGTTGGGGCCCACCAGGCTAACCAACTCTCCCTGACTCACCCTGATTGAGAGGTCGTTGATGATCATTGCTCTGTCGTAAATGACAGTCAAATTAGATACCGTCAGGAGCAACTCAGATGCCTCCTTCTCCGAAATAGGCCTCGACGACTTCCGGTCTCTGCACTACTTCGTTCGGTTTTCCGTCGGCGAGTAGGGTCCCGAAATTGAGCACCAGGATACGGTCCACAATCTTCATCAGTTGCTGCAGCTTGTGCTCGACGATGATCATGGCCGGTCCTTCACTGTGGAGCCGGCCGAACCGGCCTCCTTTGTGCAACCTCTTGATGGATTTGGCCATTAACTCCGTTTCAGCCGGACTTAGGCCGCCGAACGGCTCGTCCAGAAGGAGCAATTCGGGCTCGGTGGCTATAGCCCGTGCAACTTCCAGGCGCTTTAAATCTCCCTGAGATAAAGTGGAAGCCTTTTCGAGCGCCATGTCAGAGATGCCCGCAAATTCCAGCGCATCCATTGCCTTGGCTTCGATCCGCTTCACCCACTCTCCCCTCTTCATGGCACGCGGGCACAGGCACGCAACCATCACATTAGCGATGATGGGCAATCTGCGAAAAGGGCGCATGTTTTGAAACGTGGCGGCAATCCCCATGTTTACGATATCCCAGGTCTTGCGACCGCTTATCTCCGTACCACTGAAACGGATGCTCCCCGAATCGGGCCTTAGAATCCCCATGACCAACCGGATCAACGTGGTCTTTCCCGCGCCGTTGGGGCCTATCAGGCCAACAATTTCGTGGCGGCCCATGGCGAAGCTGATATCGTTGGTCGCCCGGAGCCCGCCGAAGCTCTTGGCGAGATTTCTGATTTCAAGTAAGGACTCCGCCATATCAGCTCTCCTCAGCCTCTTCTCGGAGTTCGCGGCGGGATACCTTTCCCACATCCGTTTTAGGCAACTCGCCTCTAAATTCGATGATTTTGGGGACCTTGTAGTGGGCCAGGTTATCCTGGCAATATGAGATGATGTCCTCCTCCGAAACTTTGCCCCTGGCCTCGGCTTGCAGCACCACATATGCCTTTATTATTGCCCCCACTTTGGGATCCGGCACTCCTACCACGCCGGCAGCCTTAATTTGTGGATGATTGAAGAGAACCTCTTCTACGTGCCGGGCGAAGACGGCATAACCCTTGTGCTTGATCAAATCGCGTTTCCTATCAAAGAAATGAAAGTAGCCCTCCTCATCCATGCTGGCCAGGTCTCCGGTCCTCAGCCATTTCTTGCCGTCGATCTCGATTAATGAGTCTGCCGTCTCTTCGGGTCGGTTCCAATACCCTTGCATGACGTTCGGACCGTTTACAATTAGCTCGCCAACCTCACCGACGGGCATGAAGTCAAGACCACTGTGATCGATGATCGCCGCGGTAACGTTTGGAATGGGAACTCCGAAAGAGCCGGCTTTGACTCTGTGGAGCGGATTCCCGTGACTGAGCGCGGTGGTTTCGGTCATGCCGTACCCTTCGGTGATCTTGCTACCAGTCCTCCGTTCCCAGTCTTTCATGGTCGATTCATGGAGAGTGTCAGCCCCACAGCCGATCATTTTGATCTTTTTCCAATTCACACGGTCAGTTTTTTCGTATTCCTTGAGGTACTCGAACATGGTAGGCACAGAGAAGAAGACTGATGCTCTGTACATTTCGGTTGCCTGAAGTATGTCGTCCAGATCAGGCGTAGTGAGCAAGACCATGGTCGCACCTCGGGCGAGCGAGGACAGCATAATAACGACTTGTCCATAAATATGAAAAAAAGGCAGAAAGGCGATGACTACATCCTCGCCCGTCGTCAAAACATCCTGCCAGAATGCCATGGACTCAGCCTGACATGCTACGAGATTCCTGTGCGTCAGGATTGCTGCTTTAGGAAGTCCTGTGGTTCCACCCGTATATGGGAGTGCCGCCACGTCCTGATCGGGTTGAATACTAACCGCGGGTGGATTAGCTGGGTATTTCTTGACAAGGTCCTGGAACTGATGGATCCCTTTCCCTTTAAGTACCTTGGGATCCGCTGCCTGCATTTCCCGGTAGGCCTTTCCGAGGGCACTGTTCCCCAGGACTCTCTTTAACCAGGGCAGATATTCGCTAATGTTGGTCAGGATCACATTGTCCAATTTGACGCCGCTTTTTTCCACGTTATCATAGAGAATGTCCTGACAGACCACGGTTTTCGCGCCGCTGTCGGTCAGCTGGTGTTTGACTTCATTGCTCGTGTACACGGGACTTATCGGGGTTACCACCGCTCCAGCCTTGAGCGCTCCGAAGTAGGCGATCACGTACTGAGGGCAGTTCAGGAGATGGAGCGCCACACAGTCCCCTTTTGCTACACCCAAATCCGCCAGAGCCGTAGCAAATCGATCCACAAGCTGCCGTAACTCCCTATACGAGATCTTCTTGCCGTAGAAGATAAGAGCGTCATTTCTGGAAAATACTTCCGTCACCTGATCAAATAGCTCAGGGATGGATTGTCCGGGGATTTCAATCTCCGCGGGAACACCCTTCGGGTAGTAGCGCAACCAGGGCTTGGATAAGTAGATCTCTTTGGCATCCATCGATTTCACCCCGAAAGATAATTTTGATATGGACAGCGGTCCGTTAATGCAGAGAAGCTGTGCAAACTCGGCAGGTCTTGCGTGTTGCAACACTTCTCACCTTGCACCTTGGGCATTCCTTTTCGATCTTATCCCGGATCCAAGGTATGAGCCCTTCGGGCATGTAAATCAGTGTCAGCAGAACCAGAACGGCGAAGATCAGCATGCGATACTCGGCCAGTACTCTAAGGTATTCCGCGAGCGGAAACAGGATGAACACGCCAGCCACAGGGCCGTATATGGAGACGATACCGCCGAAGACGGACCAGATGATCACCTGGAAGGACAAGGACACCTCCAAGGTGGAGGGACCAACAGTCCGCATGGTGTGGGCATACAAGCCGCCGGCGATTCCTGCGAAAAAGCCGCTCAAGCAGAAGGCCATAAGCTTATAGCGGGTGGTGTTGATCCCGGCTGCCCTGACGGCGAGTTCGTCTTCACGAATCGCATGCAATATGATTCCGGTATTGGAATCGGTAATCTTCCACATGACGAACGTTGACACGAGCATCGTGACGGCTGTGACATAATAAACTTGGATTCGCGAGTTGGATAGGCTCTGCAGGCCCGTGATTCCAAGCTCTCCTCCCGTCACATCCGGTATGGCCATTACCAGACCTAGTAGAATTATGGGGAAGGCCAAGGTGGTCAGTGCCAGATAAGTGCCCCTCAACCTGAGACATGGGATCCCAACGATTAAACCAGTCAAAACTCCGGCAAATGCCCCCACAGGAATACTCAGAAGGTAAGGCGCCTTCGCGTGCACATTTATTAGGCCGCTCGTGTACGCAGCTACTCCAAAAAAGAGAGCATGTCCAAAATTGATTTGGCCTGTGAAACCGGAAAGCAGGTCCCAACTCGCGGCAAATATCGCATAAATGCAAGTGAAGATTAGAATCCTGAGCAGATATGGGTCCTGGGTAACAAGGGGAATGAGCAAGAGCGCCACTACAAATGCCAAGACAGCCACCCGACTTGGAAGCACCAACACTTCACTCTTGAATAGAGCGAACGCTTTCCTGACATAGAACCAGATGATTCGCATTCTATCTCTCTTCCTCGAAAGCCACGCCGAATAACCCTTCCGGCCGGATTAATAACGCCAGAATCATAATGGAGAGGGCCACAGGTTCCTGGAGATATGCAGCCGTGGGAACAGCGAAGACCACCGATGCTTCGGTAAACCCGAGGATGTAGCTTGCAATGAAACTCCCTTTGATGCTGCCCAGTCCGCCGAGAACCACGATGGCCAGCATCATGATCAGAGGGGGCATCCACATGTGTGGGTAAATTGTACGAAGCGGAGTGACAACGGCGCCGGCTACCGCCGCCATTCCCACGGAAATACCTATAGCCACCATGATCTCTCTGTTCACGTTTATGCCCATCAGGTTGGCCACCTCCCGGTCCTGAGCAGTGCATCTTATGCCGAGGCCAGCCTTGGTTCTCAATAGAAGGAACCAAGTGCCAATCAATGCCAGGACGGCCACCCCTAAAGCCAATAGGCGCTGCATTTCCACCTTCACGCCGCCGAGGATCAGGTACCCGGTGGCCAACGGCGGCACGTTAAGATAGTGACCCTTAAAGTACAGCAGGAAAACCTCCTGTATAGCCATCGCCAGGGCTATGGTGGCTATTAACACAGCGGCTTCATGCTCGCGTATGGGCTTGATGAATAGTCGATACGAGATCAGTCCCAATATGGTTGTGAGCAGGATCGAGGCCGGAATGACCAAAAGAGAGGGTAATCCGAAGCGCACAAGGCCCATGTAGATGAGATAGGCCGCGGTCATATATAGTGCAGTGTGAGCTATGTTGACAATACGCGCCACTCCGAAGATCAGCGAAAACCCTATGGCCAACAACGCATATATACTGCCGTTGACCAATCCATTGATGATAAAATCTTGGACCATATATCGACTCCTCGGGTCGACTCAAAGCTCGCACTTAGGGTAAGGATTTGGGCTAAGTACCCTGTATCGCAAGTTGAGTGACGTGACTGACGACGACGCCTCATGCGATCCGGTAGGGCCGGCGTCCCTGCCGGCCGTGTATCAATGACCGGCACGGAGGCCGGTGTTACCGACAAAGACCAACGGCTACGACCCCACCAATCAGAATACGTGACAGAATTTGCGAAACAGAGTTCTAATGTAGCTCCAGCCCCTTCGGTCTAGTCCCGATTCCAGAGCTCAGTCTGGTTACCGAGCCTCGCAGCAGACAAATCACTTCTTCTTGTAGTGTTCCAACAGCACCAGCGGCAGCTTGTACTGCACCGTGCCCTCGTAGGTGACGCCCTCCCAGCCGTTGGGCCACACACACACGTTCTTCCCATCCTGCCACTGCGTCGCCAGTGAGGTGGCGTAACCAGGTCCAAGCATGAGGTCGTGATCCTTGGAGAATGCTATTCTCGCTGAACTTTCCTTGAGATCGGTCTTCTCCAATTCCGGCACCACTTTGTCTGCCTCCAGAGTTCCAGCTTTCTCTATTGCATGCTTAAGGATGTAAATGGCGTCGTGGGTAGCAGCGGTGTAATTGGGCGCCTCTTTGAATCTCTTTTTGTACTCGTCGTAAAATGGGATCGTCTTGTCGGTGATCTTCACGCGCGCATACGTGTTTACGGTGAGACCAAAGTCTCCTTTTCCGCCAGTTGCATCCCAAAAGCCGTCTTTTTGCGCCTCCACGTTAATTCCTGCGACTGCGGCAGGAATCTTCAGCTCCCCGGCTTGTTTGGCCAGAGGGATGCCCACTGAGGAGGAGAAGGTGGTGAAAATTATGTGTGCTCCGACACGCTGAATAGACGACAGTTCCGCTGTGGTGTCTGTGGCTGTGGGCGATGGTCGCCAGACCCCGACAATCTCCATGTCCATTTTGGGGAGAGTCTCTTGGGCAATCTTCACCATGGGGTCTGCCCAAGCAGCCTTTTCAGCAACGATGGCCACTTTGACCTTTGGAATGTCCAATTCCTTCTTCATGGCTTGGGCCACCATATTAAGAAGAATGAAATCCACCTTGACCAAGAATTTGGAATTGATGGGTGCCACGCGGAACCAGTATTTGTACCGGTCGTAATCCTTTGTGACCCGTTCGCAAAGCTCGGGATGGGCCGCACCGCAACCCATAAAGATCTTCTTGTTGTCCATGGCAATGTCCTGCATCACCAGCACAGCCTCGGTGCGAAAACCCCCAACCAAAAAGTCCACTTTATACTTGCTGATAGCCAGCTCCACTGCATTGGTAGCGTCCGGGATACTTAGAAACTCATTCGAGTCCACCTTTATGACCTCGAGGGTGCGCTTGGTACCTTTTACCGAGAGGCCGCCGGCCTTATTGATTTCTTCTGCAGCCATCGTGGCCCCGTTCCAGTGTCCTTCTCCTTGAGTGAATTGCATTGGCCCGACGACCCCGATCTTTATGGCATCGGTTTTCTGGACATCACAACCGAAGGCAAAACACAGTGTAACGGCCAGGAAAACAGTCCCCAAGAAGCTCGACATCTTCATGACGCTCTCCTCTCTCGGAAAATTGTTTGTTGAAGATATTGCTTGCCAAGCATTCGAGACCGGCGGGACAGGAAGCACTGTACCAAGAGAGTGTCCCCTGGATCTGCACTTACCTCTCGCCGCCCTTCTCACCCTTGACCAACTCCAGGCGTCTGATTTCCTTCGGAAGAATTTTACCTATTGCGTTCTTGGGAAGATCGTCGACGAATTCAACGTACTTCTGGACCTTATATTTTACAAGGTTCTCTTTGCAGTACGCGATTATCTCATCGGCTGTGGCCTTCATTCCCGGTTTCAGGACGACAAAAGCCTTAATCCTTTCGCCGGAATATGCATCAGGAACGCCTATGACACAGGCCTCGAGGATCTCCGGGTGCGAAAACAGGACTTCGTCTACATCTCTCGGATGGACTATGAAGCCGCCCGACATAATCATATCTCTTATTGACCCCGTCAGAAAGCGCCCTCCGGCATCTCAACTACTTCCCGGGAGGGCCTCCCGGATATCTCTAAACGAGCCAGCAGGGCGGGTAATGTGACATCAGCGAAGTACATTGCCTGCATGACTTTGCCGGTATAGAATTCGCTCGCTTCGCCTTCGTCGATCTTTCTTTGTGCGATTGCCGCCATGTCGAGAAGGCGCCATACCATGGTTGCTTCGGCAAAGCAGAGAAGCGCGGGGTATGTTTTCGAAGCCCACAGCAGGGGATCGGTTTCCAGGGTTTTACGCATTATGCTTGCCAGCTCTTGCAACCTTACCGCAGCTTCTACCAGAGAACGGACGTGGTCCCCGACCAGCGCGTGGTCCGCGTATCTGGTGCAAAATGCCCGAAGTTCGCTCAGGAATGCCTTGATAGGCGCTCCTCCGTCCATGATCAACTTGCGTCCCATAAGATCCATGGACTGAATCCCGTTCGTTCCCTCATACAGGGAGAGGATTTTGGCGTCTCTCAGGTACTGTTCAAGCGGGTACTCCCGGGTGAAACCGTAGCCGCCCAGGCACTGAATGGCCGATTCACAAACCCTGAAGCACATGTCGGAGCAGTAAGCTTTCACCACCGGAGTGATAAAATCGACGAGCGCCCTGCAGCGTTCACGCTCTTGCTCGTCTTGCGACTCGAAGGCCAGGTCCGACCATAAGCCTGCGGTGTAAGCCATGGATCGCATACCTTCCACTGTAGCCTTCATCCAGAGGAGCATTCGACGCACATCCGGATGGTCTATGATCGGGACCTCCCCTGATTTCCTGCGTCCTATATCGGGGCCCTGGATGCGCTCCTTTGCATACGCGAGGGCATTCTGGTATGCAGTCGCGGCAATTCCGATTCCGCCCACTCCGACGTTGATGCGAGCACCATTCATCATCTGAAACATGTGAGCGAGACCTTTGTTTTCCTCTCCGCACAGATACCCTATACAATCGTCATTATCCCCGAAGTTGAGAACACACGTGGGCGAGCCGTGCAGTCCAAGCTTCTGTTCCACCCCGGCGCAAGTCACATCGTTCGATTCACCCAGAGAACCGTCATCGCTCACCCTTATTTTGGGAACCACAAATAGGGAGATCCCTTTTACGCCCGCGGGCGCCCCTTCTATACGGGCTATAACCAGGTGGATGATGTTTTCGGTCAGGTCATGGTCTCCCCACGTAATAAAGATCTTCGTCCCCTTGATCCGGTAATGATCTCCGTCCGGAATCGCCTTTGTTCTTATGGAAGCCAGGTTTGTACCGGCCTGAGGTTCCGTCAGGCACATGGTTCCTGACCACCGGCCGGCGAACATATTGGGAATGAACCGGTCTTTCAGCTCTTTCGTGCCGAAACTTTCGATGAGATGTCCTGCCCCATGAGTCAGACTTGGGGCCATGTGAAAAGACACGGATGCGCCGTACATAAGATCGTTAAGCACAATGCCCAACATGCGAGGGAAGCCTTGTCCCCCGTACTCCGGATCGCTGGTGGCTGCAATCCAACCATTTTCGCCACAAAGGCTAAAGGCCTCCCGGAAGCCTGGCGCACAACGGACACTGCCGTCAGCATAAATAACTCCATGCCTATCGCCAGCCTCCTGAAGCGGCCCCACTACTCCTTTGGCGAACTTGACTGCTTCCGAGACCACCATGTCCAATGTCTCAACATCTAGGTCACGGTACCTGTCGAGTTTGCAGAGGCTGCCGTAACCGAGTTGGTCCTTTAGGATAAAATAGATATCTCGCTCGTTTACCTTGAATGACTCATCGATGAGTGCCTCCTTCATCACGCATCTTCGAGACCACGTGATCGAAATTACGGTCCCCGTCTTCAGTGCTGAGGCCAATGAAACACAGGTCTTGCTTTACGAGGTACCGCACTTTATCCCCAATTTGGCCCAGATTCTCCAGTATGAAAAATCCGTATGAACACTGCCTGATTAAGAGCCAACGATAGCTACGCTCGCGGCAGATTGTTGGCCCGTGATACAGCAATTGGTGTGCCAATCAGAGTGTTCATCGTGGTGTAGCTCTATAATGAGCATTTCAGCTCTTGTAATGCGGCAAGACCTCGATCAGGGTGTCGGGGGATCGACGAGGGCCAAATACCGCCCGATTGTAGAAGATAGTCTACATTTGGATGAGTAGCGTGAACAAAGAAGAGAGCAAATTCCGAAGAATCGGTAATGGGTGCTTCTCGGATTGTTATGTATAGAAACATTGACATGTAGAACCATTTCTACAGAAATCCCCAGTAAGCCTCTCGTCTTACTCGAATGCGTCAAGCCTTCTTGTCCGACTCCAGGCCGTGACGCTTGAGTTTTTGATACAGCCCCGTGCGGTGAATGCCCAATAAGCAGGCCGCCTCAGTACGGTTGTTGCCAGTGATACTCAGGGCTCGCTCTATAGCGCGACGCTCTGCCGAAGCCATCTCATCCTTCAGACAGCGCAGCTCTCCCTGGACGGGAGGAGCCGTTCTCACGCCGTCACGAATCTCCATAGGCAGGTGTTCTTCTGAAATGGAACCCTCGCCCGCCACGGACGAGGCTCGCTCCAAGACGTTGCGCAGCTCTCTCACATTTCCGGGCCAGTCATAGGCCATAAGCCGCCGCATGGCTTCAGGCTCGATGCGCCGGCGGAGTCTAGGCTTGGTCTCGTCGAGGGTGGAGAGAAGGTGGTAGGCCAAGC
>Ga0074045_10004900_pt1 | contig 11781 bp, 10 predicted proteins | sample BogForMeECP23OM2_FD_94442 | JGI IMG/M metagenome (GOLD analysis project Ga0074045, IMG submission 94442) | Bog forest soil microbial communities from Calvert Island, British Columbia, Canada - Bog Forest MetaG ECP23OM2 | ecosystem: Environmental > Terrestrial > Soil > Wetlands ...
CCATGATTTCCGTGGTGAAGGAATCGGGAAGGGAAAGCCAGCCGTTCAGCACGCAATCGCCGCGATTCCAGATGGTTTTAATTACATTTTCTCTCATAGATAGTCTCTCCAGTCCTCCCAGTTGCGGTTCGTTGATAATAAAAACCAAGTTGTATGGCTTCTAAGCGAGAACCTAGTGCATTGGTCATTCTCTACACGGCTTTCCCGAGAACAAGAAATTGAACCCTAGTGACCACCAGCCGCTTCGCCTTCAGCAGCAGCACGGGTAGTGTACGAACCCGCCCCAATCCAGTCCAATTGTTTGATTGAATGTGTGCATAAGAATATGCAATGCATCTTGTGCTGCAGAATGAATCCAGGTTTGCCACGGTTGGCTCCGCTAACCTTATGTCTCAGTAATAAGTAGCAACACTAAGGCAGTTAACGGAAAGGGGACGGGCTCGATTAGCCGGAGCTTTCTTCGAGCCGCGGGGCCTGCCTTGGCATATTTTCGTTCCCTCCATCCGGGGAGGGAAAAATGTGAAGATTCATCTAAAGGCTGCACTTCCACTGCACCGCCACAGCCGGTTTCTTGTTATGCTCCCTTTAGCAGTTTCCAATAACCGTATAAGGCTTCCACTGATCCAGTCTTAGCTAAACCATCTTCATTCTTAGCGATGGGAAGTTGCTCGCAAAGGAGGTCAGTGGCTGCTCGCGCTACCTCCAAAAAGGCCGACTGTGGCCGTGCCGAGACCGCCTTCCATAATGCAGCCTCGATCATGCCGGCCACGTTACGGCAGTCCTGCAGGTAGGCCTTGGCGGCGGTGCCAAAATGAATAGAATCCCTTGGTAGCGTGAGAGTTCGGTAATGATGGCCGGTTGCGAGAGCATAGAAGTCCATTGCCAGCAATTGACCAACCGTGCGCTTCATGTCAGCCGGATACCAAATTAGCGGCAGACCCCCAGGGCCAGTCTCGATATTTCCGGAGAGGCATGGAACCGAATCGCCGGCAAAAACCATACCCGCTTCTTCCCAGTAATAACAAACCGACCCACGAGTGTGCCCGGGCGTGTGCAGGACCCGCAACCGGACGCCCTTACCGAGGTCTATCACTTGCCCGTCCGTTAGCTTCGTATCGACCTTCGTCGGCCGCCCGGCGTTTATCTTGAAAGTGGCCCTGGCCCCGTCCAGACGCTCTGGATGGCCAACGAGAACATGTCGATCGACGAAATAGGTGTCGAATTGGCAATCAGGATCCTGCGCGATATCGGCGTCGGCTTGATGGATGTATACCTTTGCCCCCGACGCGTCCACCAGGGCGCCATTCCCGCCGGTATGATCGTGATGGCCATGGGTATTTAGGATGAGATCGATATCGGCCAGGGTACGTCTATAAGGTATTAGTGCCGGGGCAATGTACTTGGCAGGTGTATCGGCGACGCCAGTGTCGATCATGGCAAGGGTATCTCCTTCGAGCAAGTAAAGATCCGTGTGCCCGAGGCCACCCTCCCCCCAGTAGCAACCAATCTGAACGACTTGAGGGTGGAACCGAAACTCGTTATGGGGCTGCATAATTTCTCCCTTCAGCTATGAGTCAGCTTAATGGCACTTATCTTCCAGAACACTTTCCATCACGTGCGCTACCGCGTCGGATTGTCACCGTTCAGGAGGTGCAGTCTCGAAAATACACCCGCACAAGAGAAAAGAAGAAAAGAAAATGAGAACCGCTATTTATCTTTTCACGTAGAGGCAGGGAGAGAGTAGTTCCAATCGCCATAGAAGGCAGTCTGGTTTTATGTTTGAACTCGGTCATTTCTACGGACGACTTATTTTCGTCTCTGTGGGTATCTTCTCCGCCTCAGGCGTGCTGCACCGACGGTTTGAGCCCGCGCGAGTGGCCTACCCTCACGAGCAGGCTGACAGCCATCTGAATCTCGTTGCGGCTAGATTATTATGTTTCTCTATGCGTCCATTTAATCAAACAATTGGACTTGGTGAAAAGTAATTCATACACTTCTCGCCGCGTGATGTAAACGAGGAGACTGCGATGATAAAGCGAACATCTTTTGGCATCTTTGCGATGTTTTGCATTTTGCTGTTGAATGTGAGTCTCGCCTTGGGGCAAGTAACGACTGCTTCAATTCTGGGGACCGTTCAGGACACCTCCAATGCCGTCGTTGCCGGCGTTACGGTCACTGTCCTCAACGCGGGCACAGGCGCGACTCGGACGTTGACCACTGATGAGATGGGAAGATACAGCGCCACCAGTCTGCCGATCGGCAACTATACGGTTACCGCTGAAAGGGCCGGTTTCAAAAAAGAAGTCCGCGCGGGTATCACCTTGACTATCGGCCAAGACGCAGTCGTGGACTTCACGCTGGCTGTCGGGCAGGTCAGCGAAGAGGTGACCGTAACCGGGCAGCCTCCTCTCGTACAAACCACCAGTAACACCGTAGGGGCCCTCGTGGACCCAACGCAGATGGCAGACCTGCCTCTCAACGGGCGCAATTTTGATCAGCTTACCTTTCTTACTCCGGGCGTCCAACAGGTCACAACCGGCCTCAGCATCGGATTTACAAGCAGGAACACGCGAACTTCGGTGGCTGGGGGACGCCCTGACGGTGCTCTCATTTTAATCGACGGCGCCAACACGCAGAACTTTTGGAACAATGGCGGAGGCGCGAGCGTTATCGGGACATCGCTGGGCATGGACGCGATTGCCGAATTTGAAACAATCACCAACACCGCCGACGCGGAGTACGGCGGAGGAGGGCAAGTCGTCAATGCCGTGACCAAGTCCGGGACAAACTCACTTCATGGTACCGCCTTCGAGTTTTTCCGCAACAGCGCCCTGGATGCTAGGAACTACTTCGACCCTCTCAGCGGCCCCGCATTATTCCACAGGAATCAGTTTGGCGTCGCGCTGGGTGGTCCGATCAGGAAGAACAAGACCTTCTTCTTCGTCAACTATGAGGGGCTCATTGCACGGACCGGGGTTTCACTGAACCAGCCCGTTCCTGATGCGAACGCCCATAACGGACTGTTGCCGATTGGTCCAGGTGGGGCTCTGGAATCTGTCCTCGTGGACCCGACTGTAGCGCAGATTTTGCAACTCTACCCAATGCCGACGGGGCCCGAATTGGGGGGTGGAGTTGCCCAATGGTCCGGTTCAGCCGATCTGCCGGTAAACGAGCACTATGTCGTGGGTAAAATCGATCACAGCTTTTCCGACAAGGACACGTTCTCCGGTCGCTATGTCTTCGACAATGGTTATCTGTCCCAACCCCAGATTATACAGACCAGCACATACAGCAATCCGGACCAGGAACACGTACGCAATCAATATGTCAACCTTCACTATACAAAGATATTGTCCAGCGGTGTGATCAATAATGCTGCCTTTAACTTTGTCCGTACTAAGCAGACTGTCCAAGATACAGCTTGTGGTGATCGGTGCGGCAGTACTCTCTATTCACAGCTGCAGGCTATCCCGGGTCACTCACTCTCTGAAGTCATAGTTGGGGGTGGCGAAATTGCCCAGATAGGCGCTCTTCCCCAGTATCCGGCCAATTACTACATGAATAACTATGCAGCAACCGATAACGTGTCTTGGAACAAGGGGAAGCATTCCCTCAAGTTTGGTGGTGAAGTAGACAGAATCTACACCAATTGGATAACGGCTTTCCTCAACGGAGGACAATGGAATTTTACGAGCATGCAGAGTTTCTTGGAAGGTCAACCGCTCACCGTGATCGGAGATTTGCCGGCCAGTTCCAATCCAAAGAACTATTTTCACCAAACCTTAGTACAAATGTACATCCAGGACGCCTGGAAGGTGACCAAAAGACTAACGGTGAATGCTGGTCTAAGGTATGAGCCTTCCTCCAATCCCAGCGCCGTAAACGGGCTGACCGTCGTTGGGTCCCAACCTAGTGGATTTGGTCTCACCCCCGATCTTCACCTAAGCTACAATAGGCAGTCACATGTATTCGATCACAACCCGTCTTTGCACAACATTGATCCTCGAATTGGTTTTGCCTGGGATCTGTTTGGCGACGGGAAGACCTCGCTGCGTGGCGCTTTTGGAATATTTCACTCCGTAATTATGCCGCGCACCTACACTGCCTTTGCTCGGCTGCCACCTTATGAGCAGTTGAATTTTGTTTTCATGCCGTCCTGGCCGAATCCTTTCGCGAACGAACCGCCGGTTCTGCCGATCAGCATCACCGAAACGCCAAACGCAACCGATGTGAAGACTCCATACATGGAGCAGTGGAACTTGAACATTGAACGGTCGCTTTTCAAGGATACGGTGCTGACGGTCGGCTACGTCGGTTCACGGGGTAAACATCTGTTCTTGACCGACGATGTAAATGCCCCGCTACCTTGCGTGGCACCTTGCGCTGGCTCCCCGGCGAATGTACCGGCCGGCGTCTTGTACCGGGCCCCGGGCCTACCTAACCAGAATCCAGCCTTTGGCTCGGTCGATCTTAAGTTTCCGCTTGGCTACTCCTATTACGACTCTTTACAGGTAAGCGCCCAACGTAGATTCAGCAAAGGACTCCAGCTCCAGCTTTCCTATACGTGGGCACATTCCATCGACAACGCTTCAGCAACTTTTGGTTGGGAGAACTACAACTCAGCCACACCCGGAGTCAGCGAGCCGTTCAATATAAATTCGGATCGCGGTGCTTCCAGTTTCGATAACAGGCAGAATTTCACCGGCAATGCGGTTTATAGCCTCCCCTTCCATGGTAACAAGCTGGTCGATGGGTGGCAGCTAGGCACAATCGTCGCGGTGCGCTCCGGGCCGCCCTTTACAGTACAGAATGGCTTCGATCAAGCCAATACTGGCCGAGTTTATTTCGACAATCGGCCAAACTTGAACCCGGGCTACAGCAACAATCCTATTACTGGAAACCCGAAGCAGTGGTTTAATCCCGCGGCGTTTTCTTTGCAACCGAACGGCACTATGGGAAATCTCGGCCGCGACACACTGAGGGGGCCCGCCCTGAGGGACGTCGACTTCTCTGTGATGAAGGGGACAAAATTGAGCGAGAAGTTGGACATGGAGTTCCGTGCCGAGGTCTTCAATATCTTCAATCACGCGAACTTTAATATTCCGCCTTCCGGTCAAGGCATTGTTTTCAACGGTGCCACTGGGCCAGATCAATCCGTTGGGATTCCGAATCCCACCGCCGGCCTGATTTTGGATACGGTCACCACTTCGCGGCAGATCCAGCTTAGCCTGAGGTTCAACTTCTGACCCCGCGGCTATATGCGAGATTCAATGGAGATGAAGTGCTCCGCAATTTGTGGGGCACTCCCTTTTCTCGTGTGCGAGCAGGCGAAATAGATGTCTACTCGCGCCGGTTTTTTGAAGTCAAAGAGGAGATTCCGGTTTATAGGAGGCAAGTGTTGAAAACTACAATCAGATGTTTAGCAATTCTTTTCGCATGTATGTCAATAGCTTTGGGCACACTCGGCGTCTCTGCTCAAGGGGCGGAAAACAAAAACAAGCCGGAGATCTCGGCAGCGGAGCGTGCCTTGGCCGTGCTGGAGGTCCAAAACACCATGAGCAAGCACGCATTTTATCACCAGGTCGGCCAAAACTGTGAAGAACTACCCGATCTCTGGGTTAATGAAAACGGCCCCTACGCCAAGACCGTCAGATGGACAAACGCCAGTGGTGGCCTTGCGGAGGGTATGGCCCTAATTAAACAAAATTATTGTACTAATCATCTGGAGAGTCTAAAACAGGCGCTTGCAGAGCTGAGCAAGAAAAACCCGGCGATCAAGAATATTCCTGAAAACATCGGCACTGGTGGTGAGTACGTCATGCATACCCAAGAGACGCCGGTTATCGAGGTAGCCGGTGATGGAAAAACAGCAAAGGGTATGTGGTACTCCATTGGTCTGGCAGTACGAGCGACTGTTGCCGCGGACGGCAAGACAACTATAGGCACCACCTGGGTGTGGCAAAAGTACGCGGTTGATTTTGTGAAAGAGGACGGAAAATGGAAAATGTGGCATTTCCTTGCCGTCATGGACCAGGCCCCAGCGGAATCTGGAAGTGGAGCTCCTCCAACCTATGTTTGGAATCCGACAGTCGTTCCCAAACTAAGCCCCAGGTTCCCTGAACCATATTACACATTCAGCGAGACCTTCAGCTACTGATTGGCTGACATAAACCGCCGCGTTAGTTAATACCTTAGTACTGTTTTGCAACGTGATCACAAGCGGGAAGCGAGAAATAAAGAGATAAGACAACCTAAGATTTCCTCCCCACACTGTTCTGGGTCTTGTTACGCAGGCATTGCATGTCAACGGGAAGAACCGCATAAAGAAGGAGAAGAGGATGAAGAGAATTCTGCGTAGTGTATCAGTGGCCCTGGTGATCATCGGTGTTTGGGGGGCTGCGGGATGGGCTCAACCGGCCGTGGCTGGCAAACGTGTAACCGTGTACCACGGGGATGAAATCAATGTCGGTCTAAAGGGATATGTGCCCAAGGCACAATACGTGGAATACGGCACCAACGTGACAGGGCGGCTTTTCGACGGTTATCCTGAAATAGTAAAAGAAAAAGCCGCAACGCCTACTTATAAGGTAAAAACGCTCAAGAATGTCATGGTTCCCATGCGGGACGGCGTCCGCTTAGCTGTGGATATTTACATGCCTGACCCTGATAATGGGCAGAAGTTCCCGGCTCTCTTGGCTTACGGTGTCTGGGGCAAGGATTTACAGGAGTCGATCGCTTGGACCGCCGATTACCCTCAGCCCTACTATTACAGTCCCTTTTGGGACGGAACCATGGAAGCCGGCAATTATATGTATACCGTGCCCAGAGGGTATGTGCATGTTATTCCTGATCCCAGGGGAATTGGGAATTCAGAGGGTTATGGCAGAACGGGTCCTCCCGCTGAAGCCCAAGGGACGGACGCATACGACCTCATAGAATGGATCGCCGCGCAACCTTGGAGCAACGGCAAGGTGGGCATGATGGGTCCGTCTGCTTATTCGATGTCACAATCCGACGTAGCGCCGCTACGACCACCCCATCTGACAGCCATCCATATGGACGAAGGAATCGCAGGGGCGTATGGCGACTATTTCAACGGTATCTTTGACACAATCAGTTACCACATAACTTTCGGCCGGCATGGGAATGACAGTATGATTGTGATGCCGAACTATGAGTACACTCCCACTGCCCCAATTCATTTCAGCCTTCCGAAGGAAGAATTGGATCGTCTGGTTCACGAGGCTCTGAATGATCCCGATATAAGATACAACAGCAAATGGTATTCCATGATCGTGTATCCGCGGAAACATCCGGAAACTTTCGACTGGCTGCTTGACTCGTTGCATCCCAAACCGATTCCGGTACGAAAAGTCGAGGACATAAACATCCCCACGTTCATCGGCACCCCTTGGGACACCCGACTCTATATTTGGGGCTGCTTTTACTTCTGGGACCATACCCAACTGCCCAACGACAAGAAGAGGTTGATGATCTATCCTCCCGGCTTTCCACCGCGCCCCTATAACACTTACCATGACAACATTGTCAGGTGGTTTGACTACTGGCTCAAAGGCATAGATACGGGAGTCAAGTATGAACCTCCGGTAAAGATCTTCGTCATGGGCATCAATAAGTGGAAGTTTGAGAATGAATGGCCTCTGGCGAGAACGCAGTGGACAGATTACTACCTGCAGCCGGGGGGTGGCCTGTCCCCTCAACCCGTTAAGGACGATAGACCCGAGAGCTTCACACAACCTGCGCCTTACAAGGACCCAACCGTGTACTCGATCCGATACAATACGGGCCCTTTCAAGAAAGATATGGAAGTTTCGGGACCTATCGCTCTGTATCTGGATGCCGCTATCGACCAGGATGATACCAACTGGATCGTCGATCTGGTGGATGTGGATCCACAGGGCCAAAGGCAGTGGGTAAGCACGGGTCAACTCAAGGCAAAATTTAGAGCTATCAATGAAAGCACATCGAAGCCCTACCGGCCCGTACACCCGCGGCAGGAGCCGGTGCCGATCACTCCGGGCGAGGTCGTCGAGTACGCGATCACGATGATGGATACGTCGGTTGTGTTCCAAAAGGGCCACTCAATGGAACTGATTATCAGAAATCAGGATGACCTTTTGAGCAGGTTGGGAACCTGGGGCGTCTATTTCTTGCCTTTCATGCGGGACGTGACGCATACGATTCACTTTGGCAAATCACGCCTGCTGCTGCCTGTGATTCCTGCTGGACCATCGGAGACGGCGGAGGTGAAAAACCAGTAGATGGAAACAGTCTGGGGGGCCTCGACGGAGGCCCCAAAGACCGCTTTGTATCTCAAAGGGATGAAGGCGGGTTGGACAGAGAGTCTGTATCGCCTTCACGATCACTTGGGATCGGACCTGCGACAAGGGAGAAGAAACAAGACGCGGGAGATAGCAGCGTCAACTATTCGATTTATTAGTAAAGTGTCCTGGAATGCAGTCATGGGTCGCAGGGAGACTGCTCTATGGCTGAATCAAAGAAAGCCGGAGACAAGAAGAAATCGGTTCTAAGGCGCGATTTTCTGTTGGGCAGCGGTGTTGCTGCCGCGGCCGCGGTTTTGGCGGTGCCTGCGTCGGTCGCAAATGCATTCACCGAGACGGCAGGGCGGTCCTATGCGGCGTCGACGGGGTATCTTGTCTATGACAGCAGGCTGTGTCTCGGCTGTCAGAGCTGCATGTTTGCCTGTTCCATGTCCCATGAGGGGGAGGCGAGCCCTTCACTGTCCAGGATCCAGATCATTCGGGACGCTCCATCGTTTACCAAATACCCTTATGACATCACGATGTCGGTGTGCCGGCAGTGTGTCTCGCCGCTGTGCGTGCAGAATTGCCCCACCGGCGCTTGTCACGTGGACGAAGCCCATGGCAATGTAAGGATGATCGACCAATCGCAATGCATCGGCTGCAAGAGATGCATAGACGCCTGCCCGCAAAGGCCTCACCGGCCCGTTTGGAATCCCGGAAAAGGCAAATCTTCGAAATGCGACTTGTGTGCAGATGCGCCGTTTTGGAGTCAGCCGGGCGATCCCGCCGGACATCAGGCCTGCGTGGAAACCTGCCCGGTCAAGGCGCTGAAGCTGGTGGCTGAAGCCCCTTCACAAACGGACATTGCCGGCTACGACATTAATTTGGCTCCGCCGCCCCCGGCGCCATAAACACCCCCGGCCCGAACCGGCAGTCAAGCAGGAGTAGGGCAAGGAGGGCAAAAATGACAGGTGGATATGTAGGCAAGATTCTAAGAATAAATCTAACGAGCAAGACAATCAGCACCATCGATACCGCCAAGTATGAGGAGTTCGGGGGAGGCTTCGGGATTGGAGCAGCCATATTTTGGGATTTGGCCGTCGCACCCGGTCAATGGGATTTGCAAGATGCGTATGACCCGAGGAATGTCATTGCCCTCATGAGCGGTCCGCTGGCAGCCACAGGAACTCCTGCAGCCGGCAGGACCAGCGTCTGCGGCATAGCCTCCTCGACCTATCCTACAGACATGTTCTACAGGACCAACTTTGGAGGCAGATTTGCCACCACTCTGAAGCTGGCCGGGTGGGATGGAATTGTTCTTGAGGGCAAGGCGGATAAGCCGGTCTGGATAGATATCATCAATGACAAAGTTACGATTGAAGACGCGAAGTCCTTGTGGGGGCTCAATACCTACGAGACGCAGGACAAGATCGTCTCAATGGTGAGCGGGAGAACCAGATTTGGCGATGAATGGCAGCAAATCGGAGAGAGTTACACCACCGCCAGGCCGCAGATTGTCTGCATCGGCCCGGTCGGAGAGGCGCGAGCCAGGGTCGCCGCCCTGATTCACGGCAGCGGCGTCAGCGGCCGCAATGGCGGCTTCGGGGGCGTTTTCGGAGCCAAGAACCTGAAGGCGATCAGCGTTACGGGCACGGGAAGCGTACAAGCCGCCAATCCTAAAGGAGTAGTGGATACAAGAATTTGGCATCTGCAAAACTTCCCCAAGATAACGACTGTTTCCGCGGGGGCATCCGCCTGTATGCCTTGCATCAACAACGAGCGGAAGAGGAACTCCTATTATGGCGGCGAGTCCATCTGCGCCGACAGCCTCTGGTACTTCGGGAAAGGCGAAGACCTTCAAATGAAGGGTGCTGACATAGCGATGAAGTGGGGGATCAGCTCTTGGGTTGCTCCCTTCGGCGGCTTTCTCAACGCGGATATACCGGGAGCGCCGGCCTTGTTTAAGAAAAAGGTGCCAGACGCACCGGCAATAGGCTGGTACATCAAATACCTCTATGACCTCGGAGTCCTGGGTCCAGGGAAGCAGATCGAATCCGCTCCTCTGCCCATGGATCAATGGGGCGAAATGGAATTCCGTGAAGCCTTTTGCGATGCGATAGCCAGAAGGGTTGGGATCGGCGATGCTCTGGCGGAGGGGACATTGGGAGCTGCAAAAAGGTGGGGAAGATTAGATGAAGATATGGAATCTGGTGCGTTGCGGTTTCCCGCCTGGGGAAGCGTGTTTCACTGGACATTGCCGGGTGTAGAGTGGGCTTTCGGCTCGCTTTTGGGCGCCGGCGATGTGATGTGGCATGGCTTCGCTGTTATAGGTGGGACGAACGGCGGCGAGCCCTATACCATCGAAAGACTTTTGCAAATAATGTCTTCCAAGACTATTCCCTATACCGGGGATCCCTACATGTTCAGTTTCGCCTGGAAAGGAGACGAGGCCAAAACCACCGGCATCTATTCCGAACATAAGGCCAAGCTGGTAGCTTGGGCCCGGCATTATACGGATTTCTGGAATGAATCGATGGCATTCTGCGAAACGGTGGCACCGTCTTTTATAAGTACTTCCCAAGCGGATTTGAGGGGGGCCAGCCCTGACGCGGAGTTGCGTTACTACCACGCCGTTACCGGGAATAAAGTCACCTTTGCCGACACCATGGAGGTTGGCAGGAAAATCTGGAACCTGCAGCGGGCGATCCGGGTGATGCAGGGAAGACATCGGAATCAGGAGAAGTTTGCCCCGTTCATGTACCGGCCCGGGGCATCCTACATCGCCCAAGGCGGTGGAAGGCCCGTGTATGAGAATGGCCAGTGGGGGTGGCAGCCTCTCACGGACATGTTCTTGGACGAGGAGGGCGTGGAACTGTTCAAGACTGGTTTTTACAAGTTAGAAGGCTGGGGAGTTGACACCGGCTGGCCCACTCGGAAGACTCTGGAAGGGTTGGGTCTGAAGAAAGTCGCGGACACACTTGGGAGCAAGGGAAGATTGGGAAGTTGATCATCTCCGCGAGCAGTTCGGCCAGTTGCCTACCCGTCCTCAAAGGCATGGGCCGGGAGCGATGCCGCCGGAGCGGAATCGAAGACGTCACTTATTGCTTGAGACCCCCGTCAGGAAATCGAAATCGCATCCTCCCGAGGCCTGCAGAACGGACCGCCGGAACAAGGCCGCATAGCCGCGTGGAGGAACCGGCGGAGGCGACCAGCTCTCCAAGCGGCGTTTGATTTTGCTGTCGTCGACCAGCAGGTCGATGCGTTTATTGGCCACCGAAAGCGCGATGCGGTCGCCGTTGCGGACGGCGGCCAAGGGTCCGCCGATCGCGGCCTCGGGCGCGACATGCAAAACGATAGTCCCATAGGCGGTTCCGCTCATGCGTGCGTCGGAGATGCGGACCATGTCCTTGACCCCAGCCCGCGCGAGTTTGCTGGGGATCGGCAAATAGCCGGCCTCGGGCATTGCCGCGCCCTGCGGCCCGGCGTTCTTCAACAC
>Ga0074045_10004901_pt1 | contig 11779 bp, 9 predicted proteins | sample BogForMeECP23OM2_FD_94442 | JGI IMG/M metagenome (GOLD analysis project Ga0074045, IMG submission 94442) | Bog forest soil microbial communities from Calvert Island, British Columbia, Canada - Bog Forest MetaG ECP23OM2 | ecosystem: Environmental > Terrestrial > Soil > Wetlands ...
CGCCACCCAGGGCACGGTCCACATGCCGCCCTCCGAGGAGCACGCCAACGAGAACTTCGTCGGCGCGATTGCGCGGGGGACGATCGACGGCGGCGCGCTGGCCTTCAACGTGGCCATCATGCTGATCAGCTTTCTCGCGCTGGTCGGCCTACTCAACGCGACGATGCTCGGCGTCCACAACATGATCGGCGTTCACCACATAGGCGCCCACGCAATCGGCTTCCCCACCAGCCTCAACGCCGTCCTCGGCTTCTTCGGTGCGCCGGTTGCGTGGCTCATCGGCATCCCGTGGCGCGAGGCGCCGGTCATCGGCAACCTGCTGGGCACGCGCGCCGTGCTCAACGAGTTTGTGGCCTACACCCAGCTTGGGTTGTTGAAGACCGGCCCCGGCGCGCTCTCGCCGCGCACCTTCTCCATTGCGACCTTCGCCCTCTGCGGCTTCGCCAACCTCGGCTCCATCGGGATGCAGATCGGCGGCATTGGGGCGCTGGTTCCCAACCGCCGCAACGACCTCGCGCGGCTGGGCTTCCGCGCCATGCTCGCCGGAACGATGGCCAACCTCATGTCCGCCGCCATCGTCTCCATGCTGATCCAGTAGAAAACTGCTCTGCAATAACACGAAACAAGTACACGAAGAATATACAGTAACTATAAGAAATGGAAAGCAATATGAAGAAGATTATCTTGGCTGCTTTTGTCCTCGCCGCGTTTTATGCCCCCATCGCTCCGGCCCAATCCAACGACATTCCCCACCTGGAGAAGAAGGACGGTCGCTTCGCACTGATCGTTGACGGCAAACCCTTCCTCGTCCTGGGCGGCCAGATCGGCAACTCCAGCGCATGGCCCACGACCCTACCCGGTGTGTGGAGCGCAGCCGAAGCCATGCACGCCAACACCGTCGAGGCCCCCGTCTACTGGGAGCAGATCGAGCCCGCCAAGGGCGCCTTCGACTTCTCCAACATGGACCTGCTGGTCACACACGCGCGTGCGCACCATCTCCACCTCGTCCTGCTCTGGTTCGGCACATGGAAGAACGGCCAGAACCACTACGTCCCGGAGTGGATCAAGTCCGACCCGAAGACCTACCCGCGCGAGGAGAACGCCTACGGCAAGCTGCTGGACGTGATGAGCCCCAACTCGACGGCCAATCTCGACGCCGACAAGACAGCCTTCGCCGCGCTGCTGCGCCACGTTAAGACAATCGATGCCGCGCAGCACACCGTCATCATGATCCAAGTGGAGAACGAGTCCGGCTCGGTCGGCTCCATCCGCGACTTCTCTCCCGCCGCGCAGAAGTTATTTGACGCAACCGTTCCCGCGGACTTCGCGCGCGCACTTCACCTGCCCACCGGCGCAACCTGGAGCAAGACCTTTGGTCCCGACGCCGACGAGAGCTTCGCCGCCTACTCCACCGCGCACTACATCGGCGAAGTTGCCGCCGCGGGCAAGGCCGAATACGCGCTGCCGATGTACTGCAACGTCTGGTTCGCCTACCCGGTGCATGCGCTGGAGAACCGCGATCGTCCCAGCGCCGGGCAGGAGTATCCCTCCGGCGGCCCGCAGCAGGCCAACATCGCCATCTGGAAGACCGCCGCGCCCGCCATCGACATCCTGGCGCCGGACTTCTACTCCGACGATTTCTCCCTCTTCCGCTCGATCGTCGCCACCTACGGCCGCGCCGACAACCCGCTCTTCATTCCCGAGAGCCAGTTCGGCCCCAACTTTGGCCGCTACTTCTTCTATGCGCTGGGCAAGGGCGCCATCGGCTTCTCGCCCTTTGGCATCGACCGCTCCGCGCAGGCCACGCAGCCCGCCGACGATGTCCCCAACACGAACCGTCCCGCCACGCCTGCCGACAACTATGTCCTCTTCAACCCACCCGGCTCTGAGATCGCCCAACTCAATCTCGACGGCAAGCTGCTTACCGCGGTCGAAGACAAGGGCGCGGCCCGCCAGTCCATCCACTTTGCCGATGCCGACGCGGTCGCCTCCTTCGGCTTTCCTCAGTCCGACGGGACCTACCCTCCCGGCACGCCCACGCTGCAAGGCCGCGCAGTGGTCGCGCAGCTCGGCCCGCTGGAGTTCCTGGTCAGCGGCTTCGACGTCAGCGTCAGCTTCACCCTGCCTGCCGCCGTGCTGCAGCAGACGCCCAACCTGCAGCTTGAGATTCTGCGCGCCGAGGAGGGGCAGTTCGTCGACGGCGTCTGGCAGACCACGCGCATCCTCAACGGCGACCAGACCGACCGCGGCCTCAACTTCCGCAGCAGCAACCCGCCCCTGGTGCGCATCCGCCTGCACACGCTGCCCCTCTACGACGAAGCAGTCCATCGCAAGTCCGAGTAGACGCCGGGTCCAATTGATGACTGCTCAGGCGAGCGTGATTTGCAGCGTGGTTACGCTGGCTGGGGGGAAGCGGTGCATCAGCCGTCCTGCGCTGGGCGTGGCCGCGGCGATAGGCGACGGGTGAACGGCATCGGGATGCGCGAAGTCGTTATGCGCGTGGACGTCCGGCTCGGCGAGGACCTGGCCGCTGTAGCTGGCGATTGCCGCTCCGCCGACGGCGATCTCGGTGGTGACGGGCTGGTCGATGTGCGGGTTCACCACGGTCAGCGTGACCAGCTTGGGGTTGGTGGGCGAGATCGAAGCCGAGCCGCTGAGCCCCGCGAGCTGCTTTACCGCCTCCAGCGATCCGGTGTAGCTGTTGCCACCCACCGGAATGGACTTGTTGGCCAGCGGGTTGCGAATCGCCGGCGCGGAGAACTCCGCGCGAATGGCCTGCCCGCCGCGGTGCGGCATATACATCTGAAAGACGTGGAAGGCGGGTGTGACGCAGAACTTGTCCTCCTGCGCCAGCATCAGCGAGTGGATGCAGTTAATCGACTGCGCGACGGCGGCGACGGCGACCTTGTCCGCGTGGCGCTGGAAGATGTCCAGCGTGATGCCGGTCAGCAGCGCATCGCGCATGGTGGACTGCTGTGACAGGTAGTAGCCATGGCCGAGCGATGTGCCCTGGCCGTACCACGCGCCCCACTCGTCCACCACCAGCTTGACGTGGTTCTGGCCGGGCTGCGCGGTCTCCGTGATCGCCGCCCAGTGGTCGGTGACGATGCGCTCCATGATGCTGGCGCGGGTCAGCAGGTCGTAGTAGTCGTCCGCGTTGAACTTGAGCGCGTCGCCGCCGGCGAACTCCGTGGGACTTCCCGAGGTGTAGTAGTGCACCGAGAGGCCGAAGAGGTTGCGCCGCTCGGCGTTGGCATAGAGGCTCTTGAAGAGGCGGCGCGTCCAGTCCACATCGTCCCCATTCCCCCCGACGGCGACAAAGCGCAGCGGCTGCTTATTGTAGGTTGGCGTCCAGGCGGTGAATCTGCGGAACATCGCCGCATACTCCTCCGGGACGAGGTTGCCGCCGCATCCCCAGCTCTCGTTGCCCACGCCCCACAGGTCCACGTTGAAGGGCTCGGGGTCGCCGTTGGCCGCGCGCTGGGCGGCCAGCGCGTCGGGCGTGGCGGGCGCGGCGGAGTTGGAGGGCACGAGGCCCGCGGGCGCGTTGCAGTACTCGATCTCCTGGTAGAAGTCGCGCGCGGGCAGCGAGCGCAGGTCGGCGGCCAGATACGGCTTGCATCCGATGGCGCGGCAGGTGTGCATGAACTCGTGCAGGCCGAAGCGGTTGGGGTCCTGCTGTCCCCAGAAGCCGGTGCGCGCGGGGCGCTTGTCGGCTGCGCCCAGGCCGTCGCGCCAGTCATACGAATCGGCGAAGCAGCCGCCCGGCCAGCGCAGCAGCGGGGCCCTGATGGCGCGCATGGTGTCGATGAAGGCCTGGCGGATTCCGTTGGTGTTGGCGATCCTGGAGTCGGGGCCGACCCAGACGCCGTCGTAGATCACGCCGCCCAGATGCTCGATGAAGTGGGAGTAGATCTCCGGCGAGATGGTGGCGATGGGCTCGCCGGGCAGAATGTCGATGTGCGCATCGACCGAGGCGGAGGCTTGCGAGAAGATGCGTGGGCCGCCGAGGGCGAGGGCGGAGGCGGCCAGTGCGGAGGACTTGAGAGCGGCGCGGCGTGTGATTTTCATGGTGCGAAAACGATAGCAGATGCAGTCATCTCCGGGCTGTAGGCGGGGCAGGGGATTCGACGTGCGCTTCGGCCGCCTTGTGCGATTCCTCGAAGGCGAGGCGGGAGTACTCGTGCGCCTGGCGCGAGAGTTCATGCGCGGTGGGGCTGCCCTGTCCATGCGAGGCCGCGGCTGCGGAGTGGGCATGTGCCGCAAGATTGTGCAGCTCGGCGGCTCGGTCGTGAATGCTCTGGGGCATGGCAATGTTCCTCTTTGCCGTTAGATGCGGGTGGAGGCGGCAGAGTTCGCCCTCCGAACTGGCGTTGATGGCGGCCAGTGTGCGGCGCAACTCCCCCGCGAAATTGCCTTGAACGCCGCGCGATTAGCGCCCAAGAATGGTAAAATTGGAGCAATGACGACGCCGCTGAAGACCCTCTTCCTGAACCCGCCCTCCTTTGAGAAGTTCGATGGCGGCGCAAGCAGCCGCTGGCCCGCCACACGCGAGATCGAGTCCTACTGGTACCCGGTCTGGCTCACCTATCCCGCGGGCATGCTGGAGGGATCGCGCCTGGTCGATGCTCCGCCGCACCACCTCAAGTGGCCGGATGTCGTGGAGATTCTGAAGGACTACGAGTTTCTGGTCCTGTTCACCAGCACCATGGGCTGGGAGGGCGACCAGAAGATGGCCGAGGTCATCAAGCAGTCCTACCCCAGGATCAAGATCGCCTTCGTTGGGCCTCCGGTCACAACCTCGACCGATCGCGCGCTGAATGAGTGCCCGGCGATCGACTTTGTCTGCCGCCGCGAGTTCGACTTCTCCATCGTCGAGTACGCCAACGGCAAGCCGCTGAACGAGATCCTCGGCGTCAGCTACCGGGACGCCAACGGCGTCATCCAGCACAACCCCGACCGGCCGCAGGTCACCCCCGAGCAGCTCGACGAGATGCCCTGGGCCACCGAGATCTACGCGCGCGACCTGGACGTGACGAAGTACAACGTGCCATTCCTGCTGCACCCGTTCGTGTCGCTCTATTCGACGCGCGGCTGTCCGGCGCAGTGTACCTTCTGCCTGTGGCCGCAGACGCTCAGCGGACACGCATGGCGCAAGCGTTCGACAGATGATGTCGCGGCTGAGATGGCCAACGCCAAGAAGCTCTTCCCGCAGGTGAAGGAGTTCTTCTTCGACGACGATACGTTCAACATCCAGAAGGCGCGCACCGTGGAACTGTGCGAGAAGCTGAAGCCTCTGGGCCTCACCTGGTCCTGTACATCGCGCGTGACGACAGACTACGAGACTCTGAAGGCGATGAAAGAAGCCGGCTGCCGCCTGCTGATCGTCGGCTACGAGTCGGGCGACGCGCAGATCCTCAAGAACATCAAGAAGGGCGCCACCGTCGAGCGCGCGCTGGACTTCACCCGCGACTGCCACAAGTTGGGACTGGTTGTACATGGCGACTTCATCCTCGGCCTGCCCGGCGAAACCGCGGCGTCGATCCGTAACACCATCGAGTTCGCCAAACGGCTCGACTGCGAGACCATCCAGGTCTCCATGGCGCACGCCTTCCCCGGCACCGAGCTGTACGACTTTGCCAAGGAGAAGGGCTACATCACCAACCTCTCGATGAGCGACGACGAGGGCCACCAGATGGCCCACATCGAGTATCCCGGCCTGCCCGCCGAGTACGTCATGGAGATGGTGCACAAGTTCTACGACGAGTACTTCTTCCGGCCCAAGGCTGCGTTACGCGTGGTGTGGAAGGCGATCGTGAACCGCGACGTTCCGCGCCTGTACACCGAGGCGCGCAGCTTCATGAAGCTGCGCGGCCAGCGCAATCGCTCCGCCGCCGCCACCAAGGCCGCCAACGCCCTCAAGGCCCAGGAATCCTCCAGCTAATTCGCTTCACGCGCGCACGCGCACTTCGGATAGCCTAGAAGGTAGATGAAGCACACACTCACTCCTCAACGTTATTTAATTTTGCTTGCCGTCATGCTGACCGCGTCGGTGGGCGATACTCTGCTCTCGCATGGCATGACGCAGGTTGGCCCGGTCACGCTGGCGCACCTGGGTTTGCTGCTACATGCGATTCGCAATCCCTGGGTCATCACCGGAATCCTCTGCCTGCTCGGCTTCTTTGCCAGCTACTTGACGGCGCTCTCCTGGGCCGATCTCACCTTTGTGCTTCCGTCGACTGCTTTTGGCTACATTGTCGTCGCGTTTCTTGCGAGGTTCTGGCTGCATGAACCGATCACGCCCTATCGTTGGATCGGAATCCTGCTGATCGTCTGTGGCGTGGGATTTGTCGCCAACGGCCCGTCGCTCACCCTGCACGAGCCGCAGCACGCGACGGAAGAGCCCGCACCCCAGGGTGGGGGCGCAGTGACCGGCGGGACGCGATGATCCACGCGGGCCACATCTACGCGGGTCCAATCGAGACATGGGCCACGATTCTCACCGTCGCGGCGACCGCAGTTGCGGGCGACGTGCTGACCGCGGGCGCCATGCGGCGCATCGGCGACCTCGACCGCATCCGCGCAAAGTCTGGCCTGGGCGGGGCCGTCCGCGCCGTCACCTCCAGCCCCATGTTTCTGCTTGGCGTACTCTCCATGGCAGCCAGCTTCTTCTCGCTGCTCTTCACCCTCTCGAACGTCGAGCTCTCGCTGGCCGCGCCGGCCAGCGCATCGCTTACGTTTCTTGGCAACGCCTTCGCCGCCAAGATATTCCTCAAGGAAAACGTTAATCGCCGCCGCTGGCTTGCGGCGCTCTTCGTCTGCGCCGGTGTGTTCCTGCTGGCAAAATAGAGCGGTTCAAGGTTGCGTGGCGGGGGCTGGTGACGGCGCGGCTTGGAGCTGTGGGGTAGCAGGCGCTGTTGCGGAGGCAGCGGATTTGAGCCAGGCCAGCAGCTCGCCGGTCTGGCGCAGCAGGTGGATCTCGGCTTGGCGAAGCTGGTAGCCGGCATCGACGACGCCGAGGAACTTCTCGCGCTCACTGATGCGTGCGTTCTGCTCGTCCGAGGGCGTCATCTGCGGGCCGCCGGGGTTGCCCGACTTGAGCTGCTGTTGCAGGACGTCGAGTTGCTGCTGCGCGAGCTGTTGCTTGAGCCCGGCGACCTCGGCCTGCGCCTGTAGCTCGCTGATGGAGTGGCGCAGGAGGGACTGGCCATCCAGCGCGTTGATCTGCGCGTTTTGCGCGTCATGCAGGGCGTGCGCTGCGTCGGCGGCGGACTCGCGCGCCTTGGCCGCACGGGTCCTGTCCATGATAGGCAGGTTGATCTGAATGCCGAAGGCACCCTCGCTGGAACTCAGAGTGGTCTGGCCGGTGTTCGCCTGATAGACCTTTTGCAGTTGCGCGAAGGAGTCGCTGAAGGTGGCGTAGTAGTTGTACTGGGCGAAGAGGTTGACCTGCGGGCGGAAGCGAAAGCGCGCATCTCCCCAGGCCTGTTGCTGCTTGGCCTTGGCGTTGTCGAAGGCCGCGGCCACCGCGGAGTTGGCGTAGCCATGCACCGTTGTGTCAACCGTTGCGTCGAGGGAGATGGGGCTGGCGGGAAAGTTGCTGTCCACGCTGAGCGCGACGGGCGGCAGGCCGATCAGCCGCGCCAGGTGCTCGCGGTCGACGACGGTCTCGTCCGCGGCGCGCAGGGAGGCGAGGCGAAGCTGCGCGGCGGTGAGTTTGGCCTGGGTGAGGTCGATCGCGCTGTCCTGGCCGGCGTCGACGCGGCTCTCGACAATGGAGACAAGCGTGGCGGCGAAGCTGCACTGCTGGCCGACCACCTGCTCGCGCTGCTGGTCGTGGTCGAGCGCGACGAAGGCGAGAGCGGTGTCCTCGGCGACGGCCTCGCGCATGTCATCCAGCGCGAGCCGGGCGGCATCGACTCCGGCCTGGGCCGCGCGGGTGTAATAGAACTGCGATGCGCTGTAGACCAGCCCGCCGCCGGTGACGGTGAAGAGCGTGGGTGGATACGGGCTGTAGCCATACGACTGGCCGATCCCCGCGCCGGCGTTGATGGATGGGACGTAGGCGTCGTGCGCCTCGGAGAGCTGGGCGCGCGCCTTGGCGAGATCGGCCTGCGCCCCCTGCACGCGCGGATTGCTGCCCAGCGCAAGATCGACCGCCGTTGTGAGCGAGAGCTGCGCCTGGGCAGAGTGTGCGAGGGCGAGCAGGATGGTGAGTGCCAGGGCGGCCAAGAGGCAGCGGAGACAGCATCGAGCGCCACGCGGAGTGATCGACAAGCGCGGACGATTTGGGGGAAGGGAAGTCATGGGTTCAGAGAGGTTCTCTCGAAGACGGTCAACATCCATGGTACCGTCTTCGCGCATCATAGGCCCTGGCTTGTTCTGGAGCTTCGCGTGAAGGCCGGCGCCAGCGCGGCGGCGGCGGCAACCTCGCGCTCTGCGCCGGGGTTGTCTCCGCGGGCCGCCAGCAGCCGGCTGAGTTGCAGATGGACCTTGAAGGCGGGTGCGGCGTCGGATTTTGCGCGGGAACTGAGGTAGTCGCGCAGGCAGCGTTCGGCGAGGTCGGGCGCGCGGTGCGCCTTGGTCAGGATGCTGGCGGCGTCCACCAGGACTGGACCGTGGCTGCGGTCGGCGGCCAGGCCGGATTTGATGGCGGCGAGCGCGTCGTCGGGGCGCGCGTGGGTCTGGTAGAACTGGGCGAGGTCGATCCAGGCATCTGGAGAGTGCTGCACGGCGACGGCCTGCTTGAACTCGGATTCAGCAGTGGCCAGGTTGTTGTCGGCGTCCGCCATGCGCGCCAGCAGGCGGTGGGCTGAGGCAGGGAAGCGGGGCATCATGCGTGCGGCCAGCGCGTGGGCCTTGTCGGAGCCGCCGCCGACGATGAACGGAGCGGCGACGTAGTACTCGCCCAGGTCGTTGAGCGCGGCGACGTTGCCTGGGTTGAGTTCGACGGCGCGCGAGAAGCTGGCCTCAACCCTGCGCGCCAGGGTGAATCCGGCGACGGGGCCGGCGCGGCGCGCCTTCATACCGTAGGCGCGGCCCAGCCACAGCTCGGAGTCGCTGGCCAGATCGCTCGCGGCGCCTGCCGTGGAGACGGCCAGTTCGCACTCGCGGATGGCCTCGTCGGCCACATCCTGCGCGTAGAAGACGCGGCATAGAAGCTGATGCGCGAGCGCGTCGGCGGGGTTGGCGGCGAGGGTGGCGCGAAGCAGGTTCGCGGCGTCGTCGCTGCGGCCCTCCTGCAGGGCGTGGTAGGCGGCCGCATTGGCACCCAGCGCGCGATCGGCGGCCGCGATCTCCACCGTTCGCACTTCGGCGCGCAGCGGAGCGGGGAAGACTGGGACAGCGATGAGGAGACCGGAGAAGAGAAGGCCCAGGGAATAGATTGGGGCGATCAGCCCTCCCAGCTTAACGGCGCCGGGCCGGGAGAGCTTGAACGAAGGCATCGGGGAGGATTGTGCGTCCATGCTCATCAGTAAACAGGCGTGACTTCTAGGCCGACGCTGAGGTCCTGGTTGGTGGTTGCGTTTAGGGCGACGGTGTCTCCCTCGGCGAGGCCGCCAGTGATCTCGACTCGCGTGAGGTTGATGATGCCGGTCTCGACGCCGGCGCGGACCAGCTTCCTGTGCAGGATGCGGAAGACGTAGGGTTGAGTGCCCTCGAAGTGCAGGGCCTCGCGCGGAACGCTGAGTACATGCAAGTGTTGCGCGGTGGTGACTTTCACGGTGACGTTGGCGTTGGGCTGCAGGACGCCGTCGGCATCGTCCACGTCGATGAGGCACTCGCCGACGTTGCGTGTGCCATAGCTGATGATGGTGGTGGGGGCCTGGGTGATATGTCCGTGCCAGGTGGCGCCGGACTTGGCCTCCCATGTGATTGTGACCGGCTGTCCGGCGGCAAGGTTGCCGATCTCCGGTTCATCGAAGTAGGCCGTGATGCGCAGATGGGTGAGGTTGACGACGTAGACCAGGTCGTCGCCGGTGGCTGCGTAGTCGTACTGGGCGACCGGCAGATAGTAGACGGTGCCTGCGATGGGCGTGCGGATGTCTTCGCTGGCATAGGCGCGTTGGGCCGCGGCAACGGCGGCGCGCGCGTCGGCAAGCTGCGCCTGGGCGCGTGCGCGGTCGGCCTGGCCGTAGCGCTGGGTGCTGTGCTGCTCGATGCCATGCAGCGTACTGTCGTCCAACTGGACGCGTGCCCGCGCGGCGTCAATCTCGGCCGGCGATGCCGCTCCCTTCTGCTGAAGCGCTTCGAGCGCGCTCAGCGCGGTTGCATCCTGCTGGCGCTGTAGTTTGGCGCGACTCTCATCGGCGGCGTAGGTGTTGCGCTCATCCTGCGTGCCGCCGTGTTCGATGTCGCTCGCGGCCAGCTCGGCGGCCCGCAGCGCGGAGTTGGCGGAGGCCAGCCGCGCCAGAGCGTCCGCGTCGTCCATCTTCAGCAGCAACTGGCCCGCCTTCACCTTGTCGCCCACATCGACGTAGATCTCCTGCACCTGGCCCGCGACCTGCGCGTGGGCCTGAAAGTCGTCCAGCGGTTCAACCTTGCCATTGGTCGAGGAGGCTTTGATCAGGTCTAGATAGCTCACCTGGGCGGCGCGCACGCTGACCCGCTCGCGCGTGAGCGAGCGGACCGCATAGATCGCCGCAAGCAGGACGATGAGGGCTGCACCCCAGATTGCAAACTGCGTTGCCCGATTTGACGTGGGAGTAGAGGCCATGTCTTCAAGTGCCAGTATATAAGACGTTTGGCCGCGCCGAACGAAGCAAAAAACTTCTTGCCCGGCGCCGTCCAAATGTTCTTACGCAATCGGTGCGCGGATTGGGGCCGAAACGGGCCGCTCAGGACGGTTTTGTTGGACTAGGAGTGCAACGATGTGCTGGACGGTCGCAGGCCGCCGAGCTCCAGTTCGAGGCCGCCAAACTGCGGGCTGGCGTAGGGGCCGGTGTTGTGCCGCAGGCGGTAGAGCACGTCAACGGCGGAGCCCTTGGCCAGCGCAAGCCGGGTGCAGCGCGCAGGCCAGCCGAGCGGGTCGCGGCTCCAGCCGAGGGCCGAAATTGCATCTGGATTGCTCTGCCCGCGCGGGCCGCGCTGCGGTTTCTCGCGCTCCTGTCTGCTGCTCTCTTGTTGCCGCGTGCCGCTCTGCGTCAGTTGCAGTGCGATGTGTTTCTCCTGAATGAGGCGAATGGGCGCGGCGAGCGTAACGTCGCGAGTGAGAAAGACAGGCTCGGGGTTGCCGATGCCGAAGGGCGCGAGGCGCGCGACCCAGGCCATCAGCTCGGGAGTGATCGCAGCCAGCGAGAGCTCCGCGTCGTACTCCAACTGCGGGACCAGAAGCGCGGGAGTGAGCCGCGCAGACGCATAAGCCTTCATGCGCGAGCGCAGCAGCGGGAGCCGGTCCGATGGGAGCGAGAAGCCGACCGCGTGGGCGTGGCCTCCGAAGCGATGGAAGAGCGGCGCGGCGGGGTCCTCGGAGTCCGCAGCCCCGTTTGCGTATGTGATGGCGTCGAGCAGATGGAAGCCGGGAACGGAGCGCCCCGATCCGTGCGCGTCGCCATCGGCGTGGGTGACGATGATCGCCGGCCGCCCGGTGCGCTCCACCACGCGCGAGGCCAGAATGCCCAGCACACCGCGGTGCCAGTCGGGGTGGTCGAGGACCAGGCACTCGCGCGGGTACTCGCCGCCGGCATCTACCAAAGGTTGCAGTTCGCGGTCGATGGCGTCCAGCGCGCGTGCCTCGGAGGCGCGGCGTTCCTGGTTCAGATGGTCTAGTTTCTGGGCC
>Ga0074045_10004903_pt1 | contig 11777 bp, 6 predicted proteins | sample BogForMeECP23OM2_FD_94442 | JGI IMG/M metagenome (GOLD analysis project Ga0074045, IMG submission 94442) | Bog forest soil microbial communities from Calvert Island, British Columbia, Canada - Bog Forest MetaG ECP23OM2 | ecosystem: Environmental > Terrestrial > Soil > Wetlands ...
CAAGCCTCCCGCAGGTCGGATCCGGAACGCTGCCTGCGGCTCAGCCTGAGAGCCCTCGCGAGCCACGGCGCCGACGATACCTTCCCCCGGCGGATCTGGGAGGCGGCGGGATATGCCGATTGGCTCGAGCGGGCGCGCCCCGGCAGGATCGACTCCCGCGCATGCACGCTTCTCCTCGACCTGTGCGACCAGCTTCCACCGGCAAACCCCTATCTCACTGAGGGGAAGTTCCTTCGCGCGGAAAGGCTCGAGAAGAAGGGGGACCTCGTGGGCCAGAGGGCGGTGCTCGCCGAGATTATCGCCATTCCCGGCCTGAGCGCCAATTACCTTGCGCCTGCGTGCAGGCTGCTTGGGGCGAGCCATGAGTCCGCCGGGGAATACAGGCAGGCGCTCGAGGTGTACACGCAGGCCGAGTCCGTCGCCGCCAGCCACACCGCGGGGGCCCAATGCCTCCTCCATGCAACCTGGATCAACCTGAGCCTCGGAAACAACCTTGAGGCCGCGAGGCTGATCAGGATCCTTTCCCAGGTGCCGCCGGCCGTCACCCGGCAGACGGCCGGGGGCGCGCAGCTCCAGGAACTCGAGACGCTCGTCCGGATCGGCCGCGCGGTGGAGTGCTGGAACGCCGGGCGGACGTGGTGGACGGAATGGTCCAAGATCGCCGTGGGACTGGGCGCCCCAACAAATCTTCGGGAATACGCGGTCCCCGAAATCGCCGACGTTGCCGGCCTCGAGGCCGCCATCCGGCGCTCGATCCAGGCGGGCGACAAGGCGGCGTACATGCGCCAGCTGTCGATCCTCATGAGCGCGGCGCGCTGGCAGCCTTCGCTCTGCCCGGAGGCGGCCACGCTGAGCGCCGCGGCCGTGCAGTCGGCCCCCCCCGGCTCGGGCAATGACCTGCGGGGGTTTCTCATCCGGATGCTGGGAAGCCCCCACCCGCCGGAGATCGCGGGGCTCAGGGAGCGCAAGCTGTGCCTAGCGGTCAACTATCTTGACGTGCGCCAGTTTGCGGAGGCCTTGCGCCTGGCCGCGGAGTTCTGCGCGGTGAAGCAGCCCGAGGACGACACGACGAGGGCCATGCACCGGGTGCGCGCGCTGGCCGCGCTCGCGGCGGCAAGCGACTACGAGGCGAGCGCCGCCGGCCTCGAGACCGACCTCTCCGACGCGGCCGCGGCCGTCCAGCGGCCCATGGCCGTGGGGCTGCTCTCGGACATCTACGAGAAGCTGGGCCGCGGCGCGGATGCGACCAAGCTCCTGCAGAGGGAGCTGGACAACCCCGCCGTCAAGCTGGACGGGGAGGGGCGCGCCTCCCTCCGGACGAGGCTCGCGCGCATAAGCGGAACGGAGACCCGGCCGCCCCAGGTCGCGCAGTGGATCCAGTCCGTCTCCATGACCTGGTACGACTACGCGGAGCCAAAGGGCCTGGACGATCCCCGGCTGGCCAACATCGAGGACGCGCTGGCGAACTCCGAGCGGACGTTCGCGCCCGCGGAGCAGGTCAAGCTGCTGCTGCTGGCGGCCGGCGACACGCGCCGCCCGCCGGACGCCCGGAACCGCTCGTTCCTCGAGGCGGCCGTGCGGATCGTCGGCTGGGCCCCCGACTACGGGAGGATGGAGCGGCTGGCGGCGTCCGTGGTCAACGAGCCGTCGTTCGACCTGCAGGTCAGGCTCGGGCTCCTCTGGAGAGTTCTCACGGTCCTGTCACGGGACGCGCGCAAGGCGGACTACGACACGTGGAGGGGGAACGACCTTTGCGGGGAATTCAGCCCGGAGTTCAAGGCGCGGCTCGCCTGGCTCGACCGCGAGGCCGCCCTGGATCGCGGCTCACCCGAGGCGATTCTCGGGCTCGCCAACGCCCTCGGCGCCCAGGAGCTCTCGGCTTCAGGGGTGCTCGCGATGCAGGACTGCCTCGATTTCCTCCTGCGCATCGGCGCCGTCTCCCAGGCCGAGGGCCTCGAGAAGGGATTCCCGTCCTGGAGGTTCTCGGGTGATGCCGCCCCGAGCGCCGACGCGGTGCGCCTGGAATTTGCACGGCAGGTCAGGGTCGCGAAGTCGATCAACCCGGTGCACGAGGCCCTCGCCGCCACGGCGCTCACCCAGTTTCCCGATGTGCCCGAGGCGCTGCCGATGGACTACACGAACCTCCGGATCGAGCCCCGTCTGCCGTCGAGAAACCCGGCGGACACCCTAAGGGCCTGCATGCGGCTCGTCTCAACCCGGCAATTCGAGCGCAACGACTTCCAGTTCTGGGGCACGCTGCTCCAGGCGCTGCCGGATGGGAGCGCCCAGGCCGCCGGGGGCCTGATCCGGGCCGGGCTTGGGGCGGCCGCGGATGACGACATCCGGTCGCAGCTGATCGTGCTCTTCTTCTCGTCGCTCAACGTGGACGATCCTTCGATGCGCAAGGAGATGGAGCGGGAATTCGCGCGCTACCGCCAGCCTGCCGGCTCGCCCCTGAGCTACATGATGATCCGTCTCTACGAGATCCACCGCGACCTGCGCCTGGGCAGGCCGGCGTCGCTCGAGACGGCATTCCTCGACCTGAACGACCCGAGGGCCCTGGTCGTGAAGCAGAGGGCGTGCCTGCGCCACTACACGCAGACCGGGGAGCGCGACCCGCTGCGCCGGACGATAGACCAGATCGACTCCGCGCAGCTCCTGAGCCCGGGATTCCTTGCGCAGGCGATCCCGGCGCTCGAGCTGCTCGGAATGGAGGCCGAGCTGATGACCGCGCGGGAGGCCGCCGCGCGCCTGATTCGCGAGGATGTGCTGGATTCCTGGGCGCGCGGGAGCGAGTCGTCCGGCGAGGCCGCGCTCGATCTGGCCCTGGTCCTCGGCGACAGGACCGCGCTTCCGCGCGCCTGGGTCGACGAAATGGGGTCGACTCCCGGCAATGCCCTCTTCCAGGGGAGGGTGCTCCTCACCCATGCGTACCTCGGATCCGACTGGGCGAAGGCCGCCGGCCAGGCGGCGGCGTTGATTCGCGGCTTCCCGAGCCGCTACTCATTCTACTGGTATCTCGGGCTCGCCCTCCATCACCTGGGCCGCGACCGCGAGGCGGCGGACGCGCTGGGCACCTATCTCAGGTACGCGCAGGACGAGCTTGAATACCCGAAGGCGGTGGAGCTGGCCAAGTCGCTGGCCCGGGAGCCTGCGCCGGCGGCCCCGAGCGCGGATTCGGCAACCGAAGAGACGAAGGGCTGATTCTCCGGGGACCCTGCCGACAAAGGCCGCGCCTGGGAGACCCTAAGGCCGCAGTGAACGGCTGTAGATTCGCCATTCGAAGGCCCCGAGGCTCACCGCCGGCAGCGCCTCCTGGACGGCGCCGCCCTGGGCGCCCGACTTGAGCGCCAGCGCGAATCCCCCAGCGTTCTCGACCTGGATGACGGCCGTGTGCGGGCGGTTGGAGAAATTGACAATCGTGACGAACTCCTCGTCGTCGCCCTGGCGAAGGAACGAGACGACGTCCTGCGGGGCGGAATTCTCCAGCCAGACCACGGTGCCGCTCTGCAGCGCGGCATGCCCGTGGCGGAGCGCGATGAGCTTCCGGTAGGTCTCGCGGAAGCCCTCGCGCTGCTTGGGCTGCCAGAATACGGGCACCTTCTCGAAGAGCGCCGGAGCGCCGGATTCGGTGGAGTCGCCGACCTCCATCCCGTTGTACAGGAGCGGAACGCCGTCGAGCGTGAACATCATGGCGCTGGCCGCGAGGGCCCCGTTCCACCCGAAGCGGCTGATGGCGCGGGCCTCGTCGTGGTTGTCGGTGCACCGCAGGTGGAGGGCGCCGATCGGGTACGCGGCCTGCTCCGATTTCTCCCAGGTGCGGCGCACCTCGCTCGCCGGGGCTCCCTCCATCAGGACCCTGTTCAAGGCGCCGAGCATCGACCAGGCGTAGTCCGCGTCGAACGCGCGCACCAGGAGCTCGGGCTTGTCGCTCTCCGCCAGGAGAAAGAGGCCGGGGCGAACCCTGTCCAGGTCCTGCCGCAGCCCCTCCCAGAAATCGGTCGGCACCTCGCCGGCCGCGTCGCAGCGCAGCCCGTCAAGCTGGAACTCGCGGATCCAGTACTGCATCATGGCGCTCATGTACCGGCGCGTCTCGGGATTCGCATAGTTGAGCCCCGCGACGTCGGTCCAGTCGGGGTTCGGCGGGATCACGTGGCCGTCCTTGTCCTGCTTGTAGTAGCGCGGGTTGGACATCATGACGCTGTCCCACGCCGTGTGGTTGGCGACCATGTCGATGATGACCTTCATCCCCCTCGAATGGGCCCCGTCGATGAGCCGGTGCAGGTCGTCCTTTGTCCCGTAGTCGGCGTTGACTCCGTAGTAATCCCGCACCGCGTACGGGCTTCCAACGCTTCCCTTGGCCTTGAGGCGGCCGATCGGGTGCACCGGCATCAGCCAGAGCACGTCGACGCCCAGCGCCTTCAGTTCGTCCAGGCGCGCGGTGACGCCCGCAAAATCGCCGCTCTGCGAGAACTGGCGCGGGAAGACCTCATAGACGACCGCGCCTCGCAGCCAGGCCGGGGCCGTGCGGGCGTGCTCGGCCGACCAGTCCTTCCCCGCGTCCGCCCGGAGCGGCAGCGATACTAGGGACGCGAGAAGGATGCAGACGCAGGCCCGGGGAAGCAGGGTGATCGTTTTCATTCCGTAATGGTTCCTTTTGGAGGCAGGCTCTGGGGAGGATGGGGACGCGGGTACGGCCGCTGCGAGGGCCGAATCCTCGAGGCAACCTTGATGAATCGGAGAATTCCTAGACCTTCGGAAGGCATCCTTGGACGGCCGGCCAATGATTGCGATCCCCCTTTGGTCGGACACACCGGATCCAGGATCCAGGGCGGCTTTGGACCAGGCCCCCGTCCGCCATTGCCTCAAATGGCTCTCCCGAATGCGAACAAGGGCGGCGCATTCCTTACGCGCGAGAGCACGGCGTCCGGCGAGCGTATGTAGATTGAATTCTGCGCCCCGTCGCTCGGCCTGACCAATGGGAGAAGGCCGCGCTTCCACGGGTCGTAGGCCATCGGGACAAAGCCGTGTTCGCGCAGGATGGCTTCCGACTCGATCAACGCGGGTTTCGCGAAATTCTGGGGCCGGAATGTCTCCATCACGACCGCCGCGAGCGAAGGCTTCGACAGGACATCCCGCGACCCCTTGAGCACGCTCAGCTCCTCGCCTTCCACGTCGATCTTCATCACTACGGGATCCTCGCCGCGAAGAAGGTTGTCGGCGCGGTCGAAATCGACGGACACGGAGCCGAATTCAGAGTCGGACTCCCAGCGCACGCGATGATTCCCGGCATCGAGATCCGCCGTGAAGCTCACCCGGCCGACCTCGTCGCTTAGTCCGCACGGGAAGACACGCACCCGTTGCCTGATCCCGATCGGGTTGCCGGCGATGTTGGCGCGCAGGCGCTCGCAGGTGAGAGGCACGGGTTCGAACGAGAACACGCGGGCTCCGCGGCCGGCCGCCGCCAGGCTCCACCCTCCCTGGTTGGCCCCGACGTCGACGAAAAGGTCGCCGGGGCGCAGCACGTGCAGCGTGAACGCCAGCTCCTCGAAGTCGGGAAGCTCGTGGTACCAGAATCCGGACAGGGAGTCGGATGCATTGGGCAGCAGACGCAGCGATGCGCCCGTGAGCGTCTTGAAGCGCATCGGCCTATGCAGCGCACGGCGCCAAAGCTGCCAGCAGGCGAATCGCCAAAGGACGGAGCACGGGCGGATCCGCCCCGCTTCGGAGGAAAGGAGCTGCGCTAGGAGCTTTCGGGCGGACGGCCTTGGGGGGCGCATGAGGGCCAACGGGTCGGGAGAAACAGGTGCATGTGTTCAGGGGGGCCAATGCATGGTCAAGAAGAAGCAGCCGCCCTCGCCGAATCGTCACAGGTCGGTCCAGGCGCGAATTATGGCAAATGATGCCCTTTCGCGCGATTGGCGCCGATCCCGCCCGCCAAGGGTGCTGCTGACCTAGCGGAGACTGGAGGGCCGAGGGTGAGGAGCCCGCCGAGGCAAGGGTTCCCGTACGAACTCCGCTCCTGGCCGCCTACGGGACTGTGAGCTCGAGCGGGGCGAAGCCCTTGGAGCTGACCGTGACCTTGTCCGCCGCCGCAAGCTCGGTGATGGTCCAGACCTCACCCGCGGCGATTGCGTGGCCGGTGACGTTGCGGACCCTCGAGTTCGCGTGAAAAGCCACGCTGGAGGTCACCTGCACATCCACCGTAACCGTGTCGCTCGAGGTATTCTTCAGGTGAAGCAGGTACGGGCCGGTCTCGCCTTCCGTCACCTTCTCGAAGGTGTAGGTCAGGGGAAGGCTCGGCGCCTTGTCTTCCAGGCGTTGGAATCCCGCCGTGTCGGCGGCCCTGGCTGCCGGGGCATGCACGAACGCGTATCCAAAGGCACAGGCCAGCGCGACCAGGCCGGCTCTGCAGATTGCGGCGACGGGGGAGGATGTATTCGATTGAATCATAGTTTGGGGGTGGGGTTTCGTATCGGACAATTCCAGGCACCGCAAGGAAGACCGACGCGCAGGAGCGGGGCATTCAGAGGGACGGCCTTTACTCGGGCGCCGCGATGGGTAGACTGGTCCTCCCATGCAGTCCCTGGACAGCGCCATCGATGCCGAGGCGGAACGCCTCCTCGGCTCCTTGATGCACGTGGATTGCGATCCGCGGGGGCGCTCGTGGAACTTGGGGACCTGCCGGGAGATCGCTCCCCTGACCCTCGAGATCAACCGCCTCAAGAGGGAGAAGGACGCCGTCATCCTCACCCATTCCTACGTCGAGCCGGAGATCATCTACGGCGTCGGCGACTTCAAGGGCGACTCGTACTACCTCAGCCTCCAGGCGAGGAACTCGCGGGCGAAGGTCATCGTCTTCGCGGGCGTCGTCTTCATGGCCGAGACGGCGAAGATCCTCTCTCCCCAGGCGACCGTCGTCGTGCCCGACAGGGGCTCGGGCTGCTCCCTCGCCGACTCCATCACTGGGGAGGACGTGCGCAGGCTGAGGGCGCTCTATCCGGACGCGACCGTCGTCTGCTACATCAACAGCACGGCCGAGGTCAAGGCCGAGTCCGACGTCTGCGTCACCTCCGGCAACGTCTACGACATCGTCGCGTCCCTGCCGGCGCGCCGCATCGTCTTCGTGCCGGACCGGCTGATGGCGGAGAACCTGAAGGCCGAGCTGAAGCGGCGCGGCGTCGAGAAGGAGGTCATCTCCTCCGACGGCACATGCCTCGTGCACGACGAGTTCACCCTGGAGCAGGTCGCGGCGGCGCGTGCGCAGTTCCCGGGCCTCAAGATCGTCGCGCACCCCGAATGCGCGCCCGAGGTCGCCGCGGCCGCGGACTTCGTCGGCAGCACGGGCGCGATGATGCGCTACGTGAAGGGCACGGACGCGCCGTACTTCCTCATGCTGACCGAGTGCGGCCTGGTCGGGAGGCTCGAGGTGGAGGCCCCCGAGAAGAGATTCATAGGCGGATGCCGCCTGTGCCCCTACATGAAGCTCAACTCGCTCGAGAAGGTGCGCGACGCGCTGGCCGCCCCGCGCGACGACCAGATCGTCACCCTCGACGAGACCCTTCGCCGGCGCGCCGCGCGCTGCATCGAGAGGATGTTTGAACTTGGACCCGCGCACTGACCATCTGATCGACCTCGCCCTCGAGGAGGACCTCGCTCTCGGCGACGTGACGAGCCGCTCCATCTTCCCGCGGGGCCGCAAGTCGCAGGCGTTCATCGAGGCGGGCGCCGACCTCGTCGTGTGCGGCCTCGACGTCGCCAAGCGGGTGTTCGAGCGCGTCGATCCCGCCCTTCGCGTGAGGCTGACCGCCCGCGACGGCGAGCGCGTCCGGCCGGGCGCCAGGGTCTGCCATGTCGCCGGGCCGACCGCGTCGCTGCTCGCCGCAGAGCGGACGGCGCTCAATTTCCTCCAGCGCCTTTCGGGCATCGCCACGCTCGCGAGGCGCTTTGCCGACGCCGCGGCCGGCACGGGGGTCGCCGTCGTCGACACGCGCAAGACGACCCCCGGCTTCCGCGCCCTGGAGAAGTACGCCGTCCGCTGCGGCGGCTGCCGCAACCACCGGGGATCGCTCGGCGAGCACGTCCTCATCAAGGACAACCATATCGCCGCGGCGGGTTCGCTCGCCCGGGCGGTGCGGCTCGCGCGAAAGGGCGCTCCGCACGTCTGCAGGATCGAGGTCGAGGCCAAGTCGCTCGCCGAGGTCCGCGAGGCGATCCGCGCGGGGGCCGACGCGATCCTGCTCGACAACATGAGCCCGGAGAGGGTCCGCGCGGCCGTGGCCCTGGTCGACGGCGCGGCGATGGTGGAGGTGTCGGGCGGCGTGCGCCTCGCGACCCTTCGCGACTATGCCATTCCGGGCGTGGACGTCGTCAGCGTCGGCGCCCTCACCCACTCCGCGCCGGCGGCGGACCTGAGCCTGACGCTGCTGCCGGGGCGCGGCGGGCGGCGCCCCCGGCGGCGCCGCTGAGGCCCCCCATGGAGGTCCGCGAATCAGACTGCCTCGTGATCGGCGCCGGCCTGGCCGGCTCGGCCTACGCGCTGCGCGCGGCGAAGCTCGGGCTGTCGACCGAGCTTCTCTCGCTATCGGACCCGCTCGCGGCCAACAGCGACTGGGCCCAGGGCGGGATAATCTACGACGTCGGGCACGACCCCGAGTCGCTCGCCCGCGACATACTCGAGGCCAGCGACCACACCTCGAACCCGGCCGCGGTCGAGCAGCTCGTCCGCGAGGGCCCCGGCGCGGTGAAGGAGCTGCTCATCGACGAGCTCGGCGTCGACTTCGACCGCGGCGCCGACGGAGGCCTGGACTTCACGAGGGAGGGCGGCCACAGCGTCCGGCGGATCATCCACGCGAAGGACGCAACCGGGCACGCCATCCTGACCGCCGTCGCCCGCCAGGTCGGCGCCAGCCCGCGCATAACCCGGCGCGCGGGCTTCGTCGCGATCGACCTGCTCACCCTCTCCCACAACTCGGCCGACCCGGCCGACCGATACCAGCCGCTCACCTGCTTCGGCGCCTACGCGCTCGACACGGCCACGGGGCAGATCGTGGCCATCGTGGCCAAGAAGACCGTGCTCGCGACCGGCGGGCTGGGACAGATCTTCCTCCACACGACGAACCAGCCGGGCAGCGTCGGCCACGGGGTCGCCATGGCCTACCGCGTGGGCGCCCGGCTCGTCGACATGGAGTACGTCCAATTCCACCCGACCGTGTTCGCCCGCAAGAACGCGCCGCGCTTCCTGATCACGGAGGCGCTCAGGGGCGAGGGCGCGGTGCTCGTGAACGCCAGGGGCCGCCGCTTCATGGACGGGATCCATCCGCTCGGCTCGCTCGCGCCCCGGGACATCGTGGCGAGGGCCATCCACCAGGAGCTCGCCGCGAGCGGCGAGCCGTGCGTGTTCCTCGACCTGACGGCGATGGCGCCCGGGTTCATCCGCGAGCGGTTCCCCAACATCTTCGAGCGCTGCATGGCCCACGGGCTCGACATCACCCGCGAGCCGATATCGGTCGTGCCGGCGGCGCACTTCGCGTGCGGCGGCGTGCATGCCGACCTGAACGGCCGCACCAACATCCGCCACCTCTGCGCCATCGGCGAGACCGCCTGCACGGGGCTTCACGGCGCGAACCGCCTGGCGAGCACGTCGCTTCTGGAGTGCCTGACGAGCGCCAAGTTCGCCGCGATCGCCGACGCTGGCGACATCGCGCGGGAGGCCTTCCGCCTTCCCAGGCCGAGCCCGTGGGAGAGCCCCAAGCGCGAGGCGGACTTGGTCCTCGTGCGCCAGGACATGCTGCAGATCCAGCACACCATGTGGAACTACGCCGGCGTGGTGCGGTCGCAGCGGCGCCTGACCCGGGCGCGCCGGATCCTGCTCGAGCTGCGCGAGGAGATCCAGAGCTTCTACCGCGGCTGCCGCCCCACCCGCGAGCTGGTCGAGCTGCGCAACGCCGTGCAGACGGCCCTCCTGGTCGTGCACGCGGCCGCCCTCAACCCGGTGAGCAAGGGCTGCCACTACGTCGTCGACGGCGACTGACGGCGCGCCCTCAGGGGGCGCGGACCAGGCGCAGGGCGGCCCCGCCGCCCGGCGCCATGCGCAGGTCGAGCGTGTCGGTGGCCGAGACGTCGCGCTCCTCGACCTCGAGGTGGCCGGCGTCCTCGGCGCTGTCCGCAGCGTCGCGCCACCAGCGCACGCGCCACTTGCCCGCCCCGAGGAAATCGAGCCTCACCGACACCACGCGCGCGAAGCTGTTGTTCAGCGCCCCGAGGTACCAGTCCGGGCCCGAGCGCCGCGCGATCACGAGGTGCTCGGCCACCGCGCCCGAGAGGACGCGGGTGTCGTCCCAGACCGTCGGCACCAGCCGGAGGAAATCGATGCCGGGCTGGCCGCGCATGTTGATTGGGTGGTCGCACACGCACATGACCGGGCTCTCGTAGGCGACGAACAGCGCCAGCTGGCCGGCGCGCGTGCCCTGGACCTGGGTGGGCGTGACGCCCGATTGGAACCTGTCGGGCGGGCGGTTGACAAAGCCGCCGGGCGTGAAGTCGCCGGGCCCGGCCAGCAGGCGGGTGAACGGGAGGGTGACCCTGTGCTCCGGGGTGACGCGCCGGCTCCACTTGTTGTACTCGTTGCCGAGGATGCCCTCGCGCGTGATCTGGTTGGGCCAGGTGCGGATCATTCCCGTCGGCTTGTAGGCGCCGTGGAAATCGACGAGCAGGTGGTGGTCGGCCGCGCAGCGCGTGATCTTCTCGTACCAGTTCACCATCTCCTGGTCGTCCCGGTCCATGAAGTCTATCTTCACGCCGGCTATCCCCCACTTCTCGTATAGCGCGAACGCCCGCTTGTATGCGTCGTCCCTGTCGACGTCGCTCCAGTAGAGCCAGACCCAGAGCCTCACCTTGTTCTGGGCGGCGAAGCGCAGCAGCGCGTCCATGTCGACCTCGGGGACCGGCCGGGTGATGTCGGAGCCGGCCGACCGGGTGCCCGCGTACCACCCGCCGTCGACGAGCTGGTAGGGCCATCCCATCTCGCCGGCGAACTGGATGAAATCCCTCATCGTGCCCGTGTCCATCCGCCCGATGCCGGACCACCACCGGTCCCACGCCATCATTCCGGGCCTGATCCAGGACGTGTCGGCGATCTGGCAGGGGGTGCTGAGATTGAGCACCAGGTCGCTCTCGATGAGCCGGCCCGGCTCCGCGCCGATCTCGAGGACGCGCCAGGGCGACTGGTGCGGCGCGGAGCCGACCACCAGGCCGTTGCCGTCCCACCGGGGGGCGAGCCGGCTGCGCAGCGTCACCGCGGTCGTGCCCGCCGCCTGCGGCTCGCGGGCGAGCCAGAGGCCGGCCCAGTCGAGGAGGTCGGCCTCGGTCACGGCGACCCAGGCCGCCGGGGTGTGGGTGAGCAGGGGCAGGCCGGTGACGGTCTCGACCGGCAGGTCGGAGAGGCGCTGCCTGCGGAATTCCCACTCCTGCGACCCGTGGAAGCCGCCGCGCGAGTCGTAGGCGTCGGGCGGGACCGCGATGTGGTCGCCCGCGAAGCAGACGTTGTCGGCCGTGAAGGCGAACTGCGTCAGCTCCTCGTCCACGGTGAATTCCGCGGCGCCGCCCTCGCCGGGGAGCACGTACCGGAAGGCCACGCCGTCGTCATAGGCGCGGAATACGACGGAGAAGGCCCCGCCGGCGCCCCCCTTGTCGCGGAGCGTCACCGCGAGCTCGCGGTGGCGGTCGCGAACCTCGCGCCGCTTCCCGAGCGGGTTGGTCCAGGTGGCGTCCCTCTG
>Ga0074045_10004904_pt1 | contig 11775 bp, 14 predicted proteins | sample BogForMeECP23OM2_FD_94442 | JGI IMG/M metagenome (GOLD analysis project Ga0074045, IMG submission 94442) | Bog forest soil microbial communities from Calvert Island, British Columbia, Canada - Bog Forest MetaG ECP23OM2 | ecosystem: Environmental > Terrestrial > Soil > Wetlands ...
ACCGCGGTGACGAACAGCAGCGCCCAGACGAGGTCCGGCACCGCGCGGGCGAACGCGATCACGCCGCGCGCGCCGAAGTAGAGCAGCCGCCCCGGCGAGGTGTTGCGCGCCGCCAGCACCGCCAGCGGCACCGCCATCACCACCGCACAGCAGGTGCCGAAGAAGGCGATGTCCACCGTCTCCAGCGCCGGCCACAGCTCGTGCGGCAGCTGGCTGAAATCCGGCGGCCAGGCGCGGCGCAGGATGTCGGCCATGCCGTGCGCGCCGGTGATCAGGTCCTGCGGCCGCGCCTGCACGACCAGCGTGGCCTGCGCGAGGACGACGAAGAAGATCAGCAAACCGAGGAACGGCAGCGCGCGCGAGGCAGGCCCGGGCACCGCCCGATGCACCGCGTCACGCTGGTATTTCATACCGGCCAGCCTTCGGCTGACTCGGTATGAGTCTTTGTTTTGCGCGCCGCCGCCTGCCGACCCGGCGCGCGATACCTATGAGCGACGAGGCTCATCGGTATCACGCCGCCATCGCTATCGGGCGTGCCGGATAGAGCGCGTTGACGTCGTGCTCCGTCACGCCGGCCGGCGCGCTGTCGAACTGCATCCAGCCGTCGCGCAGGCCGACGATCCGGTCGGCATACTTCCGCGCCAGCACCGGCTGGTGCAGCACGCACAGCACGCCGAGCCCGTCGTCCTTCGCCACCCGCCGGATCAGCCGCATCACCTCCTCGGCCGCCTCGGGGTCGAGGCTCGCGACCGGCTCGTCGGCGAGCAATGCCAGCGGCCGCTGCGCCAGTGCGCGGGCGATCGACAAGCGCTGCGCCTGGCCGCCGGACAGCGTGCCCGCCCGCTGCGGGGCGAACTCGCGCAGGCCCAGATCGTCCAGCCGCGCCAGCGCGCCCTCGCGCTCGCACGCCGGCAGCCCGCCGAGCGCGGTCCACACCCGCCGGTGATGGCCGAGCGTGCCCGTCATCACGTTGGCCAGCACGCTGCGCCGCTTCACCAGGTTGGCGTGCTGGAACACCATGCCCATCGCCATCCGCGCGTCGCGCAACGCGCGTCCGTGCAGCGTGGTGATGTCGCGGCCGGCGACGTGGATCGTGCCGTTGCTCGGGCGGAGCATCCCGGCGATGCAGCGCAGCAGCGTCGACTTGCCGCTGCCGTTCGCGCCGAGGATCGCCACCAGCTCGCCCGGGCGCACGTCCACGCTCGCACGCTCCAGCGCTCGCCGGCCGGTGGGGTAGGTGAAGCCGACGTCGCGGGCACAGATCAGCGGGGCGTCCGCCGTGCCGGCGATCGGTGGCGCGTCTTTCGACGCGACGACCGGCGTGTCCATCGCCGCTACTCCAGGTTGTTGAGGTCGATGTTCAGGATCGACACCAGCTTGCGGATCGGGTCGTAGGATGCGTCGACCTGCGGCACGAGCTTCGGATTGGCCGCGCCGATGATCTTGCGGTCGGCCGCGGACAACTCGCTCAGGTCCAGGTTCTGCAGCACCGCGGTCAGCCGTGCGGCGAACTTCGGATCGAGCTTGTCGGACAGCGCGATCGGATCGATCGGGATCGGGCCCGAGCGCCACAGCTCGACGTAGTCCTCCGGCTTGTAGCTGCCGGCGACCTCGGCCGAGGCGATCTGCTGGCTGTTCAGCTCGCCCGACTGGACCTTGTGGTTGCGCAGCGCCTCGTAGGACGCGCCGTGGCTGCCTGCATACAGCGGCTTGACGCCGTTGTCCGGATCGATGCCGACCTCCTTCAGCGCCATCGCCGGGAACAGGTGGCCCGAGGTGGACGCGGGATCGGAGTAGGCGAAGGTGTGGCCTTCGACCTCCTTGAGCGTGGTGATGCCCGAGCCCGGCCAGGTGACGATGCCGGCGGTGTAGCTCGCGGGCTTGCCGTCCTTGTCGGCGAAGGTCGCCACCGCCTGGGCCCCGGCGACCTGATGCGCCAGCACGTAGCCGAGCGGCCCGAACTCGCCGATCTCCAGCTTGCCGGCGCGCATCGCCTCAATCTCGGCGTTGTAGCTGGTGGTCACCAGCACCTCGACCTTGCAGCCGATCTTCCGGCCGATCAGGTCGCCGATGTGCTGGTAGATCGGCGTCAGCTTCGCCCCGGCCTCGTAGGGTTCGACGCCGAAGCGGACGGTGCCGCCGTTCGGGCAGTCGGCTTCCTGCGCGGCGGCGGGCGAGGGGACGGACATCGCGGCGGCAACGACGACGGCCGCCGCGGTGGCGAGCACACGCAACATGCTGGGTCTCCGGAAGGTGGGTGCGCCACCCGTAGCCGCCGGGGCGTGACCGCTCCGCGTCAGAACGATGAAGGCTGGATGACGGTTGGCGGGCGGATGGCGGGCGGCCTAGTGTCCCGCCCCAGAAGTTCGCTGCGAACTTCTGGGATAAGCGGGCCACCAGGACTTTGATTTTCCAGCGTCCCACTCTGATTCCGAAGTTCGTCGAACTTCGGAATCGGGACACTGGGCTTGACGCCAACAAGATCGGGAGACGTCCGTGTCCATCGCCGACCTGTACCAGATCGCCGGCACGCCCAAGACCTGGGAGGTGCCGCAGGACTACCTGACGTGCTTCAACTGGGAGTTCACGCCGGAGCGCTCGCGCCTGCTGAACCTGTACGAGCGCGGCAAGACGATGCAGTGGAACGCGACCGACCGCATCGACTGGTCGCAGGACCTCGACCCGGAGAACCCGCAGCTGCTGCCGGAGGCGGCGCTGCCGATCGCATCGACGCCCGTCTATCAGCGCATGTCGGCGGCCGAGAAGGCGAACGTCCGCCGCCATCACCAGGCGTACCAGACCAGCCAGTTCCTGCACGGCGAGCAGGGCGCGATGATCTGCGCCGCCAAGACCGTGCAGCAGGTCCCCGACCTCGACAGCAAGCTGTATGCGGCGACACAGGTCGTCGACGAGGCGCGCCACGTCGAGGCGTACAAGAAGCTGCTCGAGAAGTTCGGCATGGCGTATCCGATGACGCCGCCGCTGCAGACGCTGCTCGATCAGGTGCTGCGCGATGCGCGCTGGGACATGACGTATCTCGGCATGCAGGTGGTGATCGAGGGCCTCGCGCTGGCCGCCTTCGCGCGGTTGCGCGACGAGGCGCAGAATCCGCTCGCCGCCTCGGTCAATGCCTACGTGATGGAGGACGAGGCCCGCCACGTCGCCTTCGGCCGGCTGAGCCTGCGCGACTACTATCCGCAGCTGACGCAGGCCGAGCGCGACGAGCGCGAGGAGTTCCTGGTCGAGGCGTGCTTCCACATGCGCGACCGCTTCAACGCGATGGAGGTTTGGCGCAATCTGGAGCTGCCGATCGAGGAGTGCATCGAGCACCTGCAGGCGAGCGGCGCGATGGTGAAGTTCCGCCAGCGCCTGTTCACCCGCATCGTGCCGTGCGTGAAGGACATCGGCCTGTGGGGCGAAAAGGTTCGCCGCGGCTTCGAGCAGCTCGGCGTGCTGGACTACGCCGACGTCGACCTGGAGGCGATGGCGCGCAACGACGAGCAGACCGCCGCCGACTTCGACGCCCGGCGTGCCCATGTAGACAGTGTGATCGCCGCGGCCCAATGACCCGGGCCGTTTGAACCTTGGCCGTCCGGCGTCGTTCACGCTGTGGAGAAACCGGAGGGTCCAATGCGACACATGCTTCTCGCCGCCACGGCCGTGCTGCTGATGGCAGGACCGGCCCTGGCCCAATCGACCGCTCGAGGGGGCTGCTACCACAACGGGATACCCGACTGCGGGCCCGTCACCCCGGGGGCGAACAGCGCCTTCAACGGCGGCGGCATGGTGCTGGTGAACCCGAATGGCGGGCCGCCGCCGCGGGCGACCGAGCCGTTCCCGCCTCCGCCGCCCGGCTATCCGCCGTACTACCAGCCGCGTTAGGGCGCCGCTCGCCAAACGGTTCGGTCGTGTTCAGGATGCCGCTCTCGCGAGGTGATCGGCGGAGAGCGGCGTGCTGGCAACGGCGGACGATACTGTCAGGCTGACCGAGACCTGGCTGGAGGACTTCGGGCCGGCGCTCGCCGACGGCGACGAGCGCCGGCTGGCGGCGCTGTTCCACGCCGACAGCCACTGGCGCGACGTGCTCGCGCTGACGTGGCGCATCCAGACCGTCAACGGCGGCGCGGCGATCGCCGCCGCGCTGGCGGCGCACGGCGGACGGGCGCGGGGGTTCCGCATCGACCCCGGCCGCGCGGCACCCCGCACCGTCACCCGCGCCGGTCGCGAGACGATCGAGGCGATCCTTGCGTTCGAAACCGCCGACGGGCGAGGCGACGGCGTGCTGCGCCTGATGCCCGATCCCGATGGGCGGCCGAAGGCGTGGACGCTGCTGACCGCGCTCGAGGAGCTGCGCAGCGACGAGCGTTCGCGGGGCAAGGCGCACGCCCGCGATTTCCGCGGGCCGAACTGGCTCGATCTGCGGCGTGACGCGGCGGCGTATGCCCACCGCGATCCGGCGGTGCTGGTCGTCGGCGGCGGGCAGGCGGGGCTGTCGATTGCGGCACGGCTGGCCGACCTCGGCGTCGACACGCTGATCGTCGATCGCGCCGCGCGGATCGGCGACAACTGGCGCAAGCGCTACCATGCGCTGACGCTGCACAACCAGACGCACGTCAATCACCTGCCGTTCATGCCGTTTCCGCCGAACTGGCCGACCTACATCCCGAAGGACAAGCTGGCGGGATGGTTCGAGGCGTATGTCGAGGCGCTGGAGCTGAACTACTGGACCGGCACGGAATTCGAGGGCGGCGACTACGACGCCGATGCCGGCCACTGGCGCGTCACCGTGCGGCGGGCCGGCGGCGAGCGCCGCACCATGCGTCCGCGCCATGTGGTGATGGCGACGGGTGTGTCGGGCGTTCCGCACATCCCGCACATCCCGACGCTGGACGATTTTCGCGGCACGGTGTTGCACTCCGGCCAGTATTCGGACGGCGACGACTGGGCGGGCAAGCGCGCGCTGGTGATCGGCACCGGCAATTCCGGCCACGACATCGCGCAGGATCTGCATTCCGGCGGCGCAAAAGTGACGCTTGTGCAACGCAGCCCCACTCTGGTTGTCAACCTGGAGCCAAGCGCGCAACTGCCGTACGCGCTGTACGGCGAGGGGGTGTCGCTGGAGGACTGCGACCTCATTGCGACATCGATTCCGTTGGCGCTGGGGAAGGAGAGCCACCGCCGGTTCACCCGGCAGGCTGCGGAGCTGGACAAGTCATTGCTCGACGCCTTGCAGCGCGTCGGCTTCAAGCTCGATTTCGGCGAGGACGGCACCGGCTGGCAGTTCAAGTACCTCACGCGGGGCGGCGGCTACTATTTCAACGTCGGCTGCTCGGATCTGGTCGCCGACGGCAGCATCGGGCTGGTGCAGTTCGCCGACATCGACTGTTTCGTGGCCGACGGCGCGCGGCTGCGCTCCGGCCGCACGCTCGCCGCCGACCTGATCGTGCTGGCGACCGGGTGGAAGGGGCACGAGCATCTGGTCGCGACGGTGTTCGGGGACGAGGTGGCCGCTCGCGTGGGTCCGATCTGGGGCTTCGGCGACGGCGAGGAGCTGCGCAACATGTTCGTCCGCACCAAGCAGCCGGGCCTGTATTTCATCGCCGGCAGCCTGGCGCAGTGCCGCATCTACTCGAAGTACCTCGCGCTGCAGATCAAGGCGGGCGAGGCGGGGATCGCCATGGGCGACGTCGCCGCGGCGTAGGGCGGCGTGCGCGCCGGCGTCGCCGGGGGACGCGCCTTGGGTGCGGGGGCGAGGCGCCGGCGGCGGAATCGTCGGTCGCGCGGCGCCGATCTTGATGACGGTGGTGTGGCCGGGCGGGTATGAAAGCAGCGCGATGCGCGTGGATGCGGGCGTCGCGGGCTGCTGCGGTGCCGGCGCGATAGCGGGGGCGTCGACCGGTGGTTCGGGTGCGATTGCGGGCGCGTCGACCGGTGGTTCGGGTGCGATGGTGGGCGCGTCGACCGGTGGTTCGGGTGCGATTGCGGGCGCGGTTTCCGCCGGGGCGGCTTCGACCGCCGGGTCCGATGGGGCGGCCGCGTGTGCGTCGTCATTGCGAGCCGCCGCTTGGCGGCGTGGCAATCCAGGGCCGCGCGCCAAGCGCTTGTCACGTTGCCCTGGATCGCCACGGCGCTGCGCGCCTCGCGATGACGAGGGAACGGTTACGCTCGTAACCTTCTCGTCTGGCCCTTGAGCCCGGTCCGGCGGCTGTTCCGCAGCGTGCAGGTGGTGCGCGGTCTCCCGCGCGGCTTCGCGTTCGCGCGCGATTTCAACGTCGCGCGCGCGGGCGCGGCTGCGCTGGGCCGCGCGTTGCAGCGTGCGGGTGTGGGCGCGCACGAGCTTGGCCTCGGCCGCGCGGCGTTCGACGATGAACCAGCGGTCGGTTGCGGGAGGGTATTCGCGCTTTCGGTCGCGCCAGCGCTTCCAGCCGAGCATGGTCCAGATCACCGGCGGCGGTCCCGGCTCCGGGGTGCGGGCGGCGCGCTGGCGGCGGCGGGTCTCGGCCCAGGCGCGGCGCTCGGCGAGCAAGCGCATGGAGGCGCGGGTGGCGAGCCGGTGCAGGCGGACCTCGGCCTGCCAGTCGCCTTGGTTGGCGCGCCTGTAGAGGTCGCGGGCGTCGGTGCAGTGGGCGCAGCGGTGGCGGGTGGTGGGGTAGCGGGAGGCCTCGAGGTCGCACCAGGAGTAGAGGTCGCGATGGCCCGTCGGCTTGCGGAACAGGCGCTCGGGCCTGGGCCGGCGTTCGCAGAACGCGTCCTGGATGATCTCGACGCGGAACATGCGCTCGCGGGCCGAGGCGGCGATCTCGGGCTCGGGCTCGGGCGTTTCGCGCACGCGGGTGCCGCGGGCGTAGGGGACCCGGAGACTGCGATAGAGCCGCTTGAGGAAGGGCGGCAGGAACTCGAACATCTGGCCCTCCCTGGGGCTCGAGGTTCCCCGGACCGCGCCGGGATCGACCAAGAAGAGCACGCCGCAGGACTGAAGTCAAGGCATTTATTCCGGTGCGGTGTCGCATCGACCAGGCGCGGGCCGGATCGCCGGCGCGGCTGCACCGCCACAGGTCAGCGGTTGGTCCAGATCAGCGACAATCCCGACGCGCACAGCAGCACCAGCACGAGATTGCGGAAGCGCCGGTCGTCGAGCCGTCCGTAGGCGCGTGCGCCGAGCCACGCGCCGCCGATCGTGCCCGGCAGCGCGATGGCGACCGCGATGCCGACCTGCCAGGTCAGCAGGCCGGAGAGCGCGTGCGTCACCAGGGCCACCGACAGGATCGTCAGGTTGTAGGCCTGGAACACGCCCCGGCTTTCCGTCTTGCTCCAGCCGCGCAGGGTGACCCAGACCGTCGGCAGCGGTCCGGAGAGGCCTGCGACGGCGCCGAGCACGCCGCCGCCGAAGCCCACCGCGGCATCGGCGGCGCGCCCGCCCCACGCGACCCTGGCGTGCGGTTTCGGCAGCAACATGTAGGCCGAAAAGGCCAGCAGCAGCGCGCCGATCGCGATCTTCAGCACGCGCGGATCGAGATGCGCCAGCAGGACGGTGCCGCACGGCACGCCGGCGATGCCGGCCAGGATGAACGGCATCACGCGGCGCGCTTCGATGAAGCGCCAGATGCGCGGCAGGGTCTGCAGCTGTGCGACCACCGAGCACACCACGACGAGCGACGACGTCACCGTGGGCGGCAGCACGTACAGCCACGGCCCGATCGAGGTGATGGCGGTGCCGAAGCCCATCAGCCCGGAGACGAAGCCGCCGGCCAGTGCGCCGGCGGCGACGACGATGACTTGCTCGGCGGTCATGAACGATGACTTATACCGAGTCTGAGAGAGTACGGCTCACCTCGTCATCGCGAGCCGCCGCTTGGCGGCGTGGCGATCCAGGGCCGCGCGGCAGGCGTTTCTCACGCGGCCCTGGATCGCCACGCTTCGCTCGCGATGACGAGTGAATGGGTTCCGGTCAATCCGGCGGCAGCCATGATCTTGTTCGTGGCGAGGTCGACCGGATGCAGCACGTAGCCGAAGGTTTCGTCCCGCTGCGTCGGAAAAAACCGGTAGTCGGAGTCGACGACCCACTCGAGTCGCGTCGCCGCATCGCCCTTGCGGGCAACGGCGGTATAGATGGCCGGCTCGCGGCGCAGCCATTGCAGGTCGTATCCTTCGGACTGCAATACCGCAGCATCTTCCTGCGCCGCGCGCGCCACTCGTTCCTCGCGGTCATGGAAAACGTCGATGTCGTCGGAGTAGCGAGGCGCGTTCACATTCAACGGCGTGCTGCCCGCGACATAACTCTCCGGGTCCCGGTGCGCGGCGAGCAGGCGCAGGATGTCCGACTGAATTCTAGCGAGCGGCATCGCAGGCTTGCTCGATCTGCTCGGCCAGACGCCGCGCGCGCAGATCGCCTTCGACCCGCAAGCTGTTGGTGATCGCCAGCGCGTCCTGTGGCGTCGGATCGGGGACCGGGCGGCTGCTCCACAGCGCGCTCGCCCCGAACTCGGCGAAGGCGCGGCGGTAGAGCGCGGCAATATCGTCGTGCGTCTGCGGTGCGGGACTCATGGCAGCCATGATACCGGGTCGCCCAAGGAAGTGACATAAACATCCGGTCCAGAAGTCCACCGCACGAGGCAGCCCGATGATGTTCACGCCCGCCCGTCCCGATCCGTCTTTGCCCCCTGTCCGCGTCAATCTCTACTCCGACACGCAGACTCGCCCGTCGCCGGCGATGAAAGAAGCGATGATGCGCGCCGAGGTCGGCGACGAGCAGCACGGCGACGATCCGACCGTGTGGCTTCTGTGCGACCGCATGGCGGCGCTGCTCGGCAAGGAGGCGGCGGTGTTCCTGCCCAGCGGCACGATGTGCAACCAGGTCGCGATCCTCACGCACTGCCGCCCGGGCGACGAGATCCTCGCGCATCAGCGCGCGCATATCGTCACCAGCGAAGGCGGTGCGGCCGCAGCACTCGCCGGCGCGTTCATCACCGGACTGAGCGGCGCTTGCGGCATGTTCACGCCCGACGACGTGCGTGCGGCGCTGCGCCCGCGCACCCGCTACGCGCCGTCGCAGGCGCTGCTGGCGGTGGAGCAGACGTCGAACCTCGGCGGCGGCGCGGTGTGGCCGGTCGAGCGGCTCGATGCGGTGGCGAAGGTCGCGCACGAGGCGGGGCTGGCGACGCACATGGACGGTGCGCGGCTGATGAACGCGGTGGTGGCCTCGGGGCGTCCGGCCGCCGACCACGCGGCAAACTGCGACAGCGTGTGGCTCGATTTCACCAAGGGGCTCGGCGCGCCGCTCGGCGCGGTGCTGGCGGGGTCGCGCGCGTTCATCGGCGCGGCGTGGCGGTGGAAGCAGCGGCTCGGCGGCTCGATGCGCCAGGGCGGCATCTGCGCGGCCGCCTGCCTGCATGCGCTCGACCACAACATCGAGCGGCTGGCCGACGATCACCTGAATGCCGCACGGTTTGCGCGGGGGCTGGCGCAGATCGAGGGTTTCACCGTCGAGGACGTGCAGACGAACCTGGTGTTCTTCGACACCAGCGGCACCGGCCGCACCGCCGCGCAAATCGAGGCGGCGGCGCGCCGGCACGGGCTGATGATCTCGTCGATGGGTCCGTATCGCGGGCGGGCGTGCACGCATCTGGATGTGGACGCGGCCGGCATCGACACGGCGCTGTCGATCCTGCGCGAGGTCGTCGCGAAGCGCTGAGCCCGCGCGGCCGGAGAATTCGCCTGTCGCGCGAATTGTCTTGCAAGGTCACACAACCATAGGTTACAGTCCCGGTCGCCTCAAAAGGGGGTGACCATGCGGATCCTGACCCTGGCCTCGGTGATCGGGCTTGCGGCTGCCCAGACGGCGCTTGCGCAGCAGGCCGCGGCGCCGCCCTTGGTTCCGCCGACGCCGGCGAGCACGACCGATGGCCCGGCGCGGCACATGACGGTGCGCGAGCGCTTTGCGCTGGCGAACACGACGCACGACGGAAAGCTGACGCTGGATCAGGCCAAGGCCGGCTTCCCGGCGATGGCGCGGCTGTTCGACGTCATCGACCGCGACCGCCACGGCTACATCACGATGGACGACATCAAGGCGTACTACGACGCCAAGCGCGCGCGTCAGGCCGCGGCACAGCCGACGACCGAGACGCCGCACTAGGAGGTGCCATGACCCTCCGGCTCGCAGTCTTGGCCTGTCTGCTCGGCATCTTCGTCGGCGCCGGCATCGGTGTGGCGCAGGAGGTGCTGTTTCCCTCGTCGCCGGCCCGGAGCGCGGATCGCTCGCCGGCCCGCACGCAGACCGCCGCGAACGACCGCGCGGCGGGCGAGGTCGCGGTCAGGGTCTATCCGCCGCGATCGGGCGTGCCGCGTTTCGTGGGCCTGCTCGATGCGATCGACAGGGATCACAAGGGTTACGTCACGATCGACGACATCAAGGCCTTCTACGAAGCGAGAGTCTTCGCGAAGCGCGCCGACGCAGCGCCGATGGCCGCGCGTTAGGTCAGGGTCGCAGGGCTCGTCATCCCGGGCGGAGGGCCGGGATTCACACCGTTCCCCAAGGCAGCAACCAAAAGGTGTGGATGCCGGGCCCGCCGCCCGGCATGACGCGTACGGGGGGCTAGCGCGGTTTCAAGCTAACTGTCCGTAGCCTTTGTTGGCGAGATAATTTGCGCACTCGTTTGCTGTCACCAGCTGCAGGGCGTGCCTGACGGCGTCCGACAATGCGTCGCGTGATCGCGGAGCAAGGCGCCGGACGACGGATTTGGGCTTGGCGAAGAGTTGTTCGATCGGGTTGTGGTCGGGCGAGTAGGCGGGCAGGAAAAGGATGATCGCCCCGCGTGCCTCGAGCGCCGCGCGAACGCGGGCCATCTTGTGGCTGCTGAGATTGTCGGCCACGACGATGTCGCCGGGCTCCAGCGTCGGTGCCAGCGCCTGCTCGACCCAGGCGCAAAACGCCGCGCCGTCGATCGCACCGTCGAGCGGCATAGGTGCCACGATCCGGTCGTGCCGCAGGCCGGCGAGGAAGGTCGTCGTGCGCCAATGCCCGTGCGGCACATTGAAGACCGCGCGCAGGCCTCTCGGCGCCCACACATAGAGCCGAGCCATATTGGTCTTCAGCCAAGTCTCGTCGAGAAAGATCAGCCTGCCAACGTCGAGTGTTGGGCGCAACCAGTCCCACAGGCAGCGAGCTCGGGTGACGTCCTGACGCGCCCGCTCGTTCGCCTCGAAGGTCTTTTTTTGAGCGTCATCTTGAGCCGCCGCAGCGTGTTCCACATCGTCCCGATACTGACCGACACGCCGAACATGTGCAGCAGCCAGGCGCGCCTCTCTTCCAGCGTCGCGTCGGGGTGCTCGCGGACATGCGCATCGATCGCCGCGTGATGATCGGCCAACACAGGGCGCGACCCGGAGCGTCGCGGCCCCGCGGTCAGCCGCCCCTCGCGGTCGCGACGCTGGCGCGCCTTGATCACATACGACACGCTCACCCCGAGGCGCTCGGCAACCTCACGCGCGCTCTCGTCGTCGGCCGCCAAAACCCGGTCCCGCAGATCCTGCGAATAGGTCTGCCCGCGCCGCCAAGCCATCGTCCCCTCCGGTCCATACCGGAGACCGATGAATCACATCACGCGCCCGCGCCGTAACCCCAAAACGCACGATTCCAGCCGCCCTGAAAATGCTCTAGCAGCCTGTCGGAGTTAAGCACAAACCACGAACAAATCGGAGATTTCTTTCGATACTTCGCGGTTCTGCACAACAAGAGAATCCGCCGGTGGCCGTTGGCGACATATTCATCCGCAA
>Ga0074045_10004905_pt1 | contig 11774 bp, 8 predicted proteins | sample BogForMeECP23OM2_FD_94442 | JGI IMG/M metagenome (GOLD analysis project Ga0074045, IMG submission 94442) | Bog forest soil microbial communities from Calvert Island, British Columbia, Canada - Bog Forest MetaG ECP23OM2 | ecosystem: Environmental > Terrestrial > Soil > Wetlands ...
CATATGTCCACGCCCAAATACATGGGATGGCGGACGATGCCATAGGGCCCGGTGGAAATCACTCTCTGGCCAGCCTCGACTCGAATCGTACTGGCAGCGAAACTGTTGCTCTTCCACGTCCAAAAGATCATCAGGTAGCCGCTGAGAACCAATGCCTCCGCAACCACCGTTACCCACAAGGGCGTGTGCGACCAGCCAAAGCGGTGATCGAGGCAGGGGAGCAGGAAGGCGATCAGCATAATCGCGGACATGAACTTCATAATGAGCTTCTGTTCGCGGACAGTTTCCTGCCTCCACCCCCGTCTCAGCCTGCGCTCGATTAATTGTGGATCGTGCCTATAGAAGTAACCAAGAGCGGAGAGGATGAAGACAAGCGAAATTATGAAATAGGCCCAGCCCTGCCAAAACCTGAAGGAGCCAGCGGGAAGGAATAAGAAAGACCCGTACACAACTGGCATTAATACCAAGCGGAGGACCAATCTCGATTTGAGAGTCATCGAAAGAAACTCCCGCGGTTCGGAGCGTCCGAGCCTCACTAATTGTTGCAGCGGAGGCGACGGCTGAGCAGCGACGGCAGTCACCGCTCTCAAAGCTTGGCGATCCAGCAGCACGGGCAATGGATTCTGAAATCGCTGACCTGCAACGGATCATCGATGCCGACGAGGCCATCCTAGAGCATGAGACAATGCAGGAAAAACGCGGGGTGTTGCTAGAGGAAATTGAGCGGTTGCAAGACCAGATGGCCAAGCTTCGCAAGAGACAGTCAGGATTTTCTGATCTGATTCGCCGTGCAGCCTATCGTCAACTCCCCCATAGGCGGCGTGCCCTCAGTTGTTCTAATCAGGCGATTTCGCTCATTGACCTGTCGATGAGTGTAACGGCGATGTTTCGCCAGCCACAACAAAATAGTCGGTGCCGAAGAGTCTCGGCTACGGTGTGATCTCGAAGACCAATCCCCAACCGGTGTTCGCGTCACTGCATGTGCCGTAGATATTGCCGTCGGCGTCGAGCGTCACGGCTGTGGGATACCACCCTCCTATGCCGGTAAAGTCATGGAGCGCGGTGTACTCCCATCCGCCAGCCGAATGCGTCAGTTTGAAAACCTCACCAACTCCGGATGGGCCGCCTTGTGGGGTCGTCCCGTAGAGATTACCGGCTTCGTCCATAGCCAAGCTCGCTGTGGGCCCGGATTCGCTTGCTCCCGTAAAGGCATAAAGAACTGTGAACGTCCAATCGCCGTTTGAGGGCGTCAGCATGTAAACCGTGCCTCCGTTACCTGCACCAGCATCTGGGGTTGTCCCATAGAGGTTGCCCGACTGGTCGAGGATGAGGCCGCCAACTGGGGTAATGCCGTCGTACCGTTGAAAACTGTGCAGGATCTTCTTCGTCCACCCGGAGCCGGAAGGGGACAACTGAAAGACCGTGCCCGCACCGTACGCGCCACCTACACTAGTGGTCCCATAGAGGTTGCCGGCTTGATCAAAGATCACGCCGCTGTGAGGCGCTCCACCGTCAGCGAACCCGCCAAAGTTGTGAAGGATGGTTTCCGTCCAGCCGTCGCGTGACGGGATCAACTCGTAAACGAGACCATTGTTGATTGTGGAGTTAAATCCCCCCCCGAAGGGCGTGGTCCCGTAAAGATCACCCGTCTGGTCAAACACGAGGTCGGCGTTATACGGCCAGGCTCCGTCAACCAGGTTGAATCGATGAAGCACCGTTTCAGTCCAACTGCACGACCCGGTGTGACAAAAGGCCGCCGGGGAATTCAACCTGAACACAGTGCCGCAGCCCTCGCCGTAACATCCGCTGCCCCCTCCACCCCATGTGGTGCCATAGAGGTTCCCGTCGGGGCCGAAGATCACTCTGCCGAGCGGCTCAGACCCGTCGTTGCCTCCCAGAAAACTGTACAAAGTGCTAAAAGCCCAGCCCGAAGCTTGGTTCGTCAACTTGAATACCGTGCCGCAACAAGCGCCGCCAGTACTAGTAGTGCCATAGAGGTTTCGGGCCCTGTCAATCGTCAACCCAGCAGCGGGCTGTCCTCCGTCCGCGCCGCCGGTGAAGGTGTACAGCACTTCATAGGTCTGGCACAGTGCTGATTGGGCAAAGATTGCTACCAGCGCGAACGACACTGCGATTGTTAAGGCGGTCGTCGCCGTGCGCGAGAGGATCTGCTTCTTGCCGTGCATGGGCTTTACCTCCTTGAGGTGGCGGAACGGAAATTGACCAGAAGGATGGGCGCGCGCGGATGCCGGGAGAAGAAGTCAGCGGTGTTGTCTACAAAGTGCGAACAACTTCGAGGTGCGTAAGAAAAGAGGCCGGGAATCTTCTCCCGAGACACCCGTCAGAATTTCACAATTTCGGTGGACATTTGTCAGTGATCTGTGCCGCGAGGCGATGTGACAAACCCCAGGAACAGGGGACATAAATCCGCCGCTGGCGTAATCAGGCGATTACGCTTCACTGAGAATTTGCCCATCCGGAGCCATTTGATGTCTCTCGTGATTGTGCCCGAGTTGACGGGCAAGGCGGGAGTTATCGGTTGGTTCGTCGGATTAGTACCGACAAATTGCGCTAGCATCCATCGACTGCGAGTTTCCTACTCCATGCGTTGTCCACATTCGTGTCAGTTGATGAAAAATCGCCTTCTCATGAGTTGAGAAATGGCCATAACCTGCGAGAACCCAGGTTTTGCTTTGGTTTGTGCTGCTTAGGACTGCGGCGAGCGGTATCTGTAGCCGCTACTTGTTGGCGGGAGCGGCAATCCCTAGGAAAACGAGAATGGCGCGGTTCAGCCGGATCATATCCTCGTCGGCCAGGCGCCCCACCCGTGTCCGCACCTTTGCCTTGGGCACGGTGGTGATCTTGTCCACCATCAATCGGCAGACCGCTCGTAGGACGTTGGTTTCGGTCGGCTCGATGACGATCCGCAATAACGGTGCGTCTGTAGGGTCGGTCGTGAATGCACACACCGTAACCGAGTCTGTCTTGTCGAAGCGATCGTCCTGGACAATCACGACGGGCCGGGGCTTGCCCGCGTAGTCCTTGCCGCCTGCCACCGTCCAGATCTCACCCCGCTTCACCTCGTACTCCAATAAGAGATGGCATCGATGAATTCCTGATCGTCCACCGCATGAAGACTCTTGGCTACCGCGAGGGACTGGCGACGTGCTTCCCTGACGAAGGCTGGCGAACGCATGTCGGGCACCCAAAGCTGGATAGGCCGCAAGCCCATCTCCCGCAGCCGCTTACGATGTGCTCGTACCTTTTCTCGGGAGGAGTCGGATGAAACTCGCGTTGCCATGGTGCACCTTCACTCTCTGGTTACATGTAACCTACCACATCAGTCGGGCCGTAATCGAGGCGTCCGGCTGAGCGTCGCACTACAGTCCGGCGGCTGTGGATGCCGCAAACTCATAGAATCTATTAGTTAACTGCGGGGAGACTACAGCCCTGAAAAGGCTGCGCTCTGCCGGCCGCCTCTCATTCATTCCGACGGGGGTTTCATGGGAATGCTCCAGTTTCCCTTGTATTGATTCCAGTCGTTGGCCGGCGGCGGCGTACGGTCTCTCTGCGTCCCCAGGTTTTGTAGTGGGCTGAGACAGCGGCATTGACTCAATGGCCGTACGCCAACATTTCCGGTGGGCACTACGAGGGACGATCCGACTGCAGTAAGCCAGTCGGTCGCGCTCAACCGGAAGCTCAGTACCGAGCGCGCCGACAACGTCACCAACTTCCTCGAACAGCAAGGCGGCATTCCGCTTACCAACATGCTCGCTCCGGGCGCCACGGGCACTAGCAAGCAGGTTGGGCCTGACACCACGTCGGAAGGGCAAGCCGAGAACTGTCGCGTCGTGGTCAGGATCTGCAGAATAAGGGCATCGCCGGCACCTAGGTTTGATTAAATGCTGGTGCCGGGATAGACTTTCCGCCACCTCTACAAAAGTGCTGTAGGCCAGACACTGATTTGGCGGAGGTAGACATCTGCCTGCCCGTTGGTCGCAGGCCAGCGCCGCTAGCTTAGCTAGACCTCCGCGTGCGAATGCCAACCCTGAACTGCTTATGAGGAGACACATGATGGACTTTGCAGCAGGATTTCGAAAGCTGACCCTGGGCATATTTGCAGTCTCAAGCTTTTTTACCTACGGCAGATCCGCTTGCGCCCAGGTGGTCACTGGTACGTTGGGGCAAGCCGACGCCACTACCACCATCAATGGAAAACAAATTCCGCCGCCGCCTCCGAAATTCGGCGGAGTGATCACCGAAACCTACAAGACTTCCAAACCGTGGTGGCCGCCGCGGATCGTGCCTCCCAAGGGCGCGCCCAACGTGCTGCTCATCATGACGGACGATCAGGGCTACGGCGTGCCGAGCACCTTCGGCGGTGTCATTCCGACGCCGAACCTGGACCGCATCGCTAAGGCGGGGCTGCGCTACACGCAATTTCACTCGACGGCGCTTTGCTCGCCGACGCGCGCGGCCTTGATCACCGGCCGCAATCACCATTCGGTCGGCTTCGGCGTCATCGGCGAATTGTCCACCGGCTACCCGGGCTATGATTCCGTCATCGGCCCGGAGAGCGCTACCATCGCCGAGATCCTGAAGGAGAACGGCTACGCTACCTCGTGGTTCGGCAAGGACCACAACACACCGGGATTCACGTATAGCACTACGGCGGGGCCGTTTGACCAATGGCCTATTGGCATGGGCTTTCAGTATTTCTACGGCTTTCTGGGCGGCGAAACCGACCAATGGACGCCTTACCTCTTCCGCAACACGACGGCGGTGTATCCATGGGTCGGCCATCCCGGCTACAACCTCACCACTGATCTGGCCGACGATGCCATCAAGTATCTGAGAGACCTGAGCGCGGCAGCGCCCGACAAGCCATTCTTCCTCTATTACGTGCCCGGCGGCTCGCACTCGCCTCACCAGCCGACGCAGGAATGGATCGACAAGTTCCACGGCAAGTTCGACATGGGCTGGGAAAAGCTGCGCGAGCAGATCTTCGAAAACCAGAAGAAGCTGGGCGTGATTCCGCCGAACACCACGCTGACGCCGTGGCCGGACGGACAGGCGGAGTATGCGGGAGCGAAGCTGCCGAAGTGGGACTCGCTGAGCGACGTGGAAAAGAAGATGTATGCCCGCGAAGCGGAGGTATTTGCCGCCTACACCGCCTACACCGACTATGAGATTGGCCGCGTGATTGACGAAGTCCAGAAGATGGGCAAACTCGATAACACGCTGATTATCTACATCGACGGCGACAACGGCACAAGCGCGGAAGGCACGGTGTATGGCACGTTCAACCAGTACACCGCTTACAACGGCATTATCAATGAGCCGGAGGTCAAGCCTGTCCTGGCCCTAAATGCCTTGCATTATGAAGACTGGGGCTCGGCCAAGACCTACCCGCACATGTCGGTGGCCTGGGCGTGGGCGTTTGATACACCCTTCAAGTGGACCAAGCAGGTGGCGTCGCATTTCGGCGGGACGCGGCAAGGCTTGGCGATCTCGTGGCCCGGCCATATCAAGGACGAGGGCGGGATTCGCATGCAGTTCCATCACGTCATTGACATTGTCCCCACGATCCTCGAAGCCGCCGGCATTCAGGCACCGGATGAGGTCAACGGTATCAAACAGAAGCCGATCGAAGGCGTGAGTATGCTCTACACGTTCGACTCAGCTAACACCAATGCTCCCTCGAAACGCGATACACAGTACTTCGAAATGGTGGGCAACCGCGCCATCTACCATGACGGATGGGTGGCGGCCACCACGCCGCCCTCGCCGTCTTGGGAGATGGGAACGGGCAAGCAGACGGACCTCGACGACTACCACTGGGAGCTCTACAACATCGCTGAGGACTATTCGGAATACAACGACCTGGCAACGAAAATGCCTGACAAACTGAAAGAAATGCAGGCGCTGTTCCTGAAAGAAGCCGGAAAATACCAGGTCTTTCCGCTGGATAACTCGGGCTTCGTACGCGCGCTTACCGCGCGGCCGAGCGCGGTGGCAGGGAAGACAGTCTTCACCTACACCGGCGAGAATCCCAACATCCCCATGGGCAATGCTCCCAACCTGCTGGGCAGGGACTACACGATCACTGCGGAGGTAACGATTCCCAGTGGCGGCGCCGAGGGAATGATCGCCACGGCGGGCGGCCAATCCGGCGGCTACGGGATCATGCTGAGTCCCGGCGCGAGCTGGTTTTTCAACAGCAAACCCTTCAAGTACCTCGAACTGGGCTTGTTCATTCTCGGATTGCTTCTACTCTTCATCGGCATAGCCGGTAAGTGGAGAAAACGTTTCGGCTACGCGTTCTTGCTGGTCGCGGCTGTCGGACTGATTCTGACTTTCGCCACCGACATGTTCCATATCGGGCGGGGAAGACCGGTATTCGTTTACAACATGCTGGACCTGGAGCGCTACCGGTGGGAAGGGCTGTCTTCGCTCGGTGAAGGCAAACACACGATCGTCTTCGACTTCAAATACGATGGCCCAGGACTCGCCAAGGGCGGCACCGGCGTGCTGAGCGTGGATGGCAAAGAGGTCGCCCGCAAGACGATCGAGCACACCATTCCGTTTCTGTTGCCCGCCGACGAGAGCTTCGACATCGGGCTCGACACCCGCACGCCCGTGGACTTTACCTATGACGTGCCGTTCAAATTCACCGGCACCATCGACAAGCTAACCTTCAACCTCGGAGCATCGCAGATGTCGGCCGAGGACCAGAAGAAGATGGACGACGCCATGGCTCGAGTCAACAACTAGGCAGGCATGCAACACGAAGCGCCGCAAACCCAAACTGTGTGCGCTGCCGGCAAAAGCTGGCAGCGCACAGTTAGGAATCGCAGAACCCTGACCTGGTCCTCACCGCCAGCGGTGGCTAACGTGAGCAGACCTCCTACAATGCGTGGGGCATGCGCGGTATCGGTGGCGGTATGGGCGGAATCAGCCCCCCAGGAGAACGTCGAAGCCACCATGGTCGTCAGCCTGTATGACGTAAGCAGAAGTCGCTCGTGTGGCGCGGAATTGCCCAGAACACGCTCAACAAGAACGGCAACAAAAACCAGGAAATGGTAGAGAAAGCCGTGCAGAAGATGTTCAAGCAGTGGCCGAAGCAGTAGGGCGTCGGCGATTGGAAGCGTGACGGATGAAGACCGAAACAGTGGCGATGGTGTCGGCGGCGATTGAGGCCGCAACCGGAGTTGCGTTGATCGCAGTTCCTGATCTGGTCGCTCGCGTGCTGTTGGGCACTGAACTTTCCGGCAGTGGCATCGCGGTCGCGCGTGTTGCCGGGTTCGGACTTCTGTCTCTGGCGATTGGCTGTTGGCCGGGCGGGAATGAAGCATCCGCCCAGGCCGTTTGTGCCCTCTTCGTCTATAACCTGCTGGCCGGGCTGTATCTCGGCTATTTGAGAGTCGGCGGAGAATTCGCAGGCTACCTGTTATGGCCAGCGTGTGTTCTCCACCTCTTGCTGGCGCTTCTATTGGGGCGCCCAGCGTTTGAGGCGGTTGGGAGTTGGGTCTGACATATCAAGCAAATCGTAAAGACGATACTTGCTGAATTCGGGAATGCACCGAAGCTGCGCGCTCAGCCGAAGTGTAAAGTTTATCTTCCGGAATTTTGGTAATGCGTCTGGCCTCCAAGCTCGCGTGGCTGTTCGCCGTTGCGGCGTCCTCGTTGCCAATACTTTGGGCCCAGGACCTCTCGCCGCGCGCTTATGTCATCACCCCGATTCACGCCAATGCCATCACCCTGACCTACGGCTTCTATGATGGCGGTATGCTGTTCGCCTCGGCGCTACCCATTCACAACGCGAGTGGGACGTACAGCGTGCCAGTGTTGAGCTACTACCACTCGTTCAACATGTTCGGGCACTCGGCCAACATCGTGGCCGCGTTGCCGTACGCGGTGGGGAACTTCGACGGAGACGTCGGAAAAGTGCCGGAAGGGATTTACCGTTCGGGACTGCTCGACTCCACCTACCGGCTGGCGGTGAACTTGAAGGGAGGGCCGCCACTGACTCCTGCCGAGTTTCACAAGTGGCACCAGAAGACGCTGATTGGTGTGAGCCTGAAAGTGATTGCGCCCACCGGGCAATACGACCAGACCAAGCTGGTCAACTGGGGAGAGAACCGCTGGGCCTTCCATCCGGAGCTGGGGTATTCCGAACGCTGGGGAAAGACTCTGCTGGATGGCTACGGCGGCGTCTGGTTCTACACGGCCAACCCAAACTTCTTCGACCATAATGAGTTATTTCCCGGGACAAACAACCGGTCGGAGAGCCCGATTGGCACCTTCGAAGGCCACCTGAGCTACGACTGGAAGACGCGGACCTGGGTATCGCTGGACGGCAATCTCTGGTTCGGGGGAACCACCAGCTTGAATGGCATGGCGTATCAGGGAACCCACCAAATCGGCTCGCGCATCGGATTCCTGGGATCGCTCAAGCTGGACAAACACCAAAATATCAAACTGAGCTACAGCGATGGCGCGTACATTCGGGTTGGCGGGAACTACCAGAGCATCTCGGTCGCGTGGCAGTGGTCGTGGGTTGGCAAGCCAAAATAGCGCTACTTGAAGTTGGCTGGCATTGGGCTCTACGTTGACTGGGAATGTTGCTGGCGCAAGGGGATCTGCGATTCGGGCGAAGTCAGGGCGCTGAGCACTGCGGCCTTGGAAGGTCGCTGGATGGGGCATTTATTTTCCGATGCAGAACGATCTGAAGATCAGGTTCAGGATGTCGTCAGCGGTGGTCGCGCCAGTGATGTCGTCCAACGGGCGCAGCGCGCTGTAGAGGTCTAATAGCACCATCTCATGCGGGGTCTTCAGCGGTATGGCTGCGGCGGCGCGGCCGAGAGCGTTGATTGCGTCTTCGACGAGCTTCTGCTGCCGTATGTTGGTGAGGAAGCCGCTCTCCTGCTGCACCCTTCCATCGCCGCGCACGCTCTCCAAAATCATCCCACGCAACTCGTCGATGCCTTCGCCATTCAGCGCCGAGGTGAAAACGACAGGCTGAGCCTGCTCGCTGAGAGGCACCCCACTTCTAATCCGGCTCGGCAGCAGATCACTCTTGTTGCAGACGACAATGCGGGACCGGTCCTGCGTCTTCTCCAGAAGTTCGCGATCCGGCGTGAAGTCACCGCTAGAGAACTCCGACGCGTCCAGCACAAGCAGCCCGATATCCGCATCCGCCAGTGCCTCTATGGATTTGCGAACGCCAATGCTCTCTGCTTCATCGAGCGCCGTACGAATGCCGGCGGTGTCCACTAGGCGCACAGGAATGCCACCCATGGAAACCGTCTCACTCACCAGATCGCGAGTGGTTCCAGGCGTGGCGGTAACGATGGCGCGCTCACGTTCAACCAGGCGGTTGAACAGGCTCGACTTGCCGACGTTCGGCCGCCCCACAATAGCCAGCGTCAGTCCTTCATGCACAACTTTTCCGAAGGCGAAGCTGGCAAGCAGTTCCCGCAGCGGCGCGCAAACTGTGGCTATACGCGACACAATGTCCTCGTCGGGCATTACCGACACGTCGTCCTCAGCGAAATCTACGCCTGCTTCGAGGACGGCGACCAATTCCATCAGCTTCTGCTTTGTGGGTTGCAAGCGCTTCGAAAGAGCGCCTTCGAGTTGGCGGGCGGCGACCTGCGCCTGGTAAAGCGTTTGCGATTCGATCAGATCGCGCACCGCTTCGGCTTGCGTGAGATCAATACGGCCGTTTAGAAAGGCGCGCATGGTGAATTCCCCAGGCTCGGCAAGCCGTGCGCCGCCGATGAGCGCCATTTGTACGACATGGCGAAGAACAACCGGCGAACCGTGGCACGAGATCTCGACCACATCGTCCGTCGTATAGGAGTGCGGTTTGGCAAAGAAGGTGACGACGACCTCGTCGAGACGCTCGCCAGTGGCTGGCTCGATCAGCTCGCCGACGTGCACGCGCCCGACTTCGAGGTCGTATCCGTGGGCGAGCCGCAGCATGGGACGCGTAATCCTGCGCGCGCCGGCACCCGAGACGCGCACCACTCCAATGCCGCCCCGTCCAGGAGGCGTAGCGACGGCAACGATGGTGTCGTCTATGTGCACGGGAGGCCATTACTCACAAAAGAGGCACCGCGCGGCAGAGCCGCAACCAAATAGAGAAGCATTCCTGAATCTTTGACGTTGTCTATTGCTACACAAGCATCTGTTGGAAGAGGCGCGGAACGCTCCTGAAACAGTTTATCGCGAAGTTCACTGACAAAGAGGAGTGTGTTGTGCGGGTTTCACCGATTGGTGTTTGAAGCGAATTGCGAGCCTAGAACAAACGGTGAACCAGACCAAGCCCTCCAGGCTAAACCTACCTAAGGGCGATCCCCACGGACGCCTGGCGGGTGCTTAGGTAGGGCGACACTCTCCGGGGCTTCCGCAACCGCAATCGGAAGCGACTGCTCTACGCGACCTATGCTCCTCGTGCAGCGGAATCGCAAAAGTGTTCTCCGACTATGAGTCGGAAGCTACGCCTATGCCCTCGGCCTCATCAAGACGGTTCAACACCCACCGCCATCTGCTCGCCCAATAGGGAAACGAATTACCGTCCCGGCCCATATTGGCTGTACGCCTAGCAACCGGTGCTCAACTCGGCAAGGCCGCATGAAATCTGCGACAGAAAACAAAGAATTTGAGGGATAGTACACGGAGGCTTTTCCCTTTGCCTTATTCTGCGCCTCTATGTTTCGTGATGACTGATCAGCGACGCCGCGAAACGACCGGCGTAGGTGGCCGACCTTTGTAGTCCTTGGGATACACCACGACGTGGCGCTGGGCGGCCTCACCGTCACTCTCGGTGCGGAGGTCAGGGAAGTCACGCAACGCCAAATGGACGATGCGGCGCTCGCGCGAAGACATGGGTGCAAATGCATATGGCATGGCGCTCTTGCGGACGCGCTCGGCGGCGACATCGGCGGCAAGCCGCAGCTCCTGCAATCGTGCGGAGCGGAAATTCTGGCAGTCGAAGCTGACCTTCTCGTGCTCGTCGGGCGCGAGGCGGAGCATCTCGAGCGACACGTGCTCGAAGGCGCGCAGCAGCTCTCCGCCATTTTCAAGTACGAGCGGGCTATCAGCGCCGGAGAGTTCCACCAGGATTTCAGGATGCTCCCACTCGCGATCGCTGCTCAGGGGAGGGTCAACGGTGATCTTGTAACGCAGGTGGAAATCTCCGGTGGTGATGAGTGCGCTCAGAAACTCGCTGATCTTCCTGGCGGCGGCGATTTTGTCGGGAATAGGCATAGACCCTACTTGCTCGCCCTCTTCCGGGCCCGCTTTTCGGCCTCGGCACGCATCTCGCGGCCCAGGCTGCTTCGGGGCATGATGTACTGCTGAATGATGGCAATGACATTTCCTACCACCCAATACACGCTCAACCCCGATGGCAGCGAGTAGCTGAAGAAGCCGATCATCAGCGGCATCATAAGCGTCATCATCTGTTGCTGTTTGGGATCCATGCCTGAGTTAGGCGTCATCTTTTGCACCAGATACGTGCTGATGACGATCACCACCGGCATGATGAACAGCTTGTCGGGCGACGACAGGTCGTGCAGCCACAGAAATGGCGCCTGGCGCAGCTCAATCGCGTTCCCCAGCATGGAATAGAACGCGAACAGGAATGGCATCTGGATGATCAGCGGTACGCAACCGCCCGCCGGGTTGACGTGTTCGCGTTTGTACAGCTCGGCGATCTCCGCGTTCATCTCCTGGCGCTTCGGATCGCGCATGGGGTACTTCTTGTA
>Ga0074045_10004907_pt1 | contig 11769 bp, 8 predicted proteins | sample BogForMeECP23OM2_FD_94442 | JGI IMG/M metagenome (GOLD analysis project Ga0074045, IMG submission 94442) | Bog forest soil microbial communities from Calvert Island, British Columbia, Canada - Bog Forest MetaG ECP23OM2 | ecosystem: Environmental > Terrestrial > Soil > Wetlands ...
CAACCAGCCTACCGCGCAGTTTTATGACGTCACCACGGACAATCGCTTTCCCTACTGGGTCTACGGCGGGCAACAGGAAAGTGGCAGCGTCGCCACACGAAGCCGCAGCGACTACGGCGAGATTAGCTACCGCGATTGGAGCCTCCCCGGCGTGCAGGAATACGGGAGAATCGCTGTTGACCCGTTGGACCCCAACATTCTTTACGGCGGACGGATTACGCGCACGAATCAGGCGCTCGGAGAAGTGGCGGACGTCTCGCCGGAGCCCATAAGGCGCGGCGAGTACCGCTACGACCGCACGCTGCCGATCGTGTTTTCGCCATTCGATCCGAAGACGCTGTACTTTGCCGCAAATGTCGTCCTCAAGACCACCGATCAGGGGCGCAGTTGGTCCATCATTAGTCCGGACTTGACTCGCGAATCGTACGAAGTGCCGGAGAATCTCGGCGCGTTCAGCGCGGGCGATCCTGAAAAGGGCAAACACCGCGGCACGATTTATGCGCTAGCGCCCTCGTTCAAGGAACCCGGCACGCTCTGGACGGGGACCGATGACGGGCTGATTCAACTGACGCGCGACGCCGGCAAGACCTGGAAAAACGTTACGCCTCCGCAATTGAAGCCCTGGAGCAAAGTTTCCATGATCGAGGCTTCGCATTTCGAAGCTGGCACTGCTTTCGCCGCCATCAACAGTTTCCGCCTGGACGATCTGCGCCCGCACATATACCTCACGCGCAATTTCGGCGCCACGTGGCACGAGATTACAGCGGGGATGCCGGATAACGCGCCATCGAATGTCGTTCGCGAGGACCCGGCGCGGAAGGGTTTGTTGTTTGCCGGGACGGAATCGTCCGTCTACGTTTCTTTTAACGAGGGCGATTCCTGGCAGCCTCTGCAGTTAAACTTGCCGCACACTTCCATGCGCGACCTGGTCATCCATGGCGACGACCTGGTTGTCGGCACGCATGGCCGGTCGTTCTGGATACTGGACGACATCACGCCGCTGTGCCAAATCAGCGACGAAGTGGCCAAGGCGCCAGTCTATTTATTTGCGCCGCAGGAAGCCATTCGCTGGCGCTGGAACCGCAATCCCGATACGCCTTTGCCGCCGGAAGAGCCCGCCGGCAAAAACCCGCCGGACGGCGCCATCATCGACTACTTCCTTGGGAACGCCACGAAGAACGTTTTGACGCTGGAAATCCGCGACGAAGCAGGCAGCATGGTGCGCCGCTACACCAGCGCCGAAACGCCAGAATCTTTGGAGAAGCTTGCTGCGGAGCATCCCATCCCAATGTACTGGGTGAGGCCAACACAAATTCTCTCTGGCGCCGCGGGGATGCACCGCTTCGTCTGGAATCTCCACTACACCCCGCCAAAAGCGCTGGAGTACGAATTCCCTATTTCCGCGATCCTTCGCGACACGCCGAAGTATCCCCTGGGCGCATGGGTGCTGCCGGGGAATTACACGATAAGGCTCACCGTGGACGGCAAGAGCTATACGCGGCCGCTGACCGTGAAGATGGACCCGCGCATCAAGACGTCACTTGAGGACCTGCGCAAACAGCGTGATATGCAATTGGGGGCATCCGAGGGGATGGACGAGAGTTACGAGTCGCTCGAACAGATCACGTCCGTTCGCGATCAATTGAAGGAAATTGCGCCGAAAGCGCAGGGCAAGGCCAAGGGCAACAGCAAGCTTGCCGAGGCGATGGCCTCCTTGGATAGGCGATGCGCGGAACTCGAAGGAGCCACGGAGCGCACTTTCTTTGGCCTACCCCCAGGCGGGAAGGAGCCGGAGAATTTCTCGACCCTCAATCAACACTACTCCGCGATTCTGGCGGTCGCCGATAGCGCGGATGCTGCGCCTACCACTCAGGCTACAGCGGTGGAGCAGCAACTCGAGGAGCAGGGGGCCATTCTGCGCAAGCAGTGGAGCGTGCTGCGGGAAACGGCAATTCCGGCCCTGAACAAGAATCTGAAGAAGGCGGGTTTGCCCGCCATCGACCCGAAGAAACCCCTGAGCGAAGAGTTGGGCGGCGCATCGGAGGGGGACGACGAACCGTAGTAGGTTGGTGGGAAACTGCAATTCGTTGTCATCCCGAGCGAAGCGATCTGCTTCTCCCATTGGGCGATAAAAAAGCAGATTCCTCACCCCGTTCAAAAGGCGAACAGGGGTTCGGAATGACATGTTATGGCATTTGCGGCGGCCGCTCAGCGAAGGTAGTTTTGGAAAAACGCGCTGATGCGCTGGGCCGCGTCGGCGGCTGCCTCTGCGCGATAACCCTGTTTGTTGTTGGGATTCTGAAAAGCATGGCCGGCGCCATCGTAGATTTTAATGTCCACGGGTTTGCCGGCGGCCTTCATAGCGGCTTCAAAAGCGCGCACGTCCGCCGGAGGAATGCCCTGGTCGTCGGCGCCGAAATTCCCCTCCACGGGAGCGTGAATCTTCGCAATGATCGCTGGATCACTGGGGAGCGAGCCATAATTCACCACGCACGCTGCCAACTTAGGCTGGTCCTCTGCCAGCTTAATGGACCAACCGCCGCCCATGCACCAGCCGACCGAGCCGATCTTGCCGGCATCCACATCGGAGCGTGAGGACAGATAGGCAAACGCGGCTTCCAGGTCGCGCAAGCCGCGATCATCCGCCAGGCCGCGCATCAGGATGTGCGCTTCGTCGGGAGTCGCAGCTACCTTGCCGCGATAGAGATCCACGGCCAGGGCGACGTAGCCTTGGCTCGCATATTTCTGGGTCTGCTCCTTCACCCAGTCGTTCATCCCCCACCATTCGTGAATCACGATAAGGGCGGGATGCTTGCCGCCACCCTCCGGCAGTGCCAGGTACCCGTTCACGGAGTCGCTGCCGCTTTTGTAGCTCACGGTCTCGGTTTTCACGGAGCCCGCATGCAGGGCAAAACTCAGGGCAAGAACGCTTAAGGTCAGAACCGGAACGAAGAATCTGCGCTTCATGGATCACCCCCTAAAGGAACAGGCTCCGAAACTCTCGCCCATCTCGGAGCCTGAAGCAAAGATGATTGGAAGAGAGGAAAGTCAGGCCTGCCGAAACTACTTTTGCAGGCTGTCAATCGCTGCGAGCACGTCGTCGCTGTGCGTTTTCACGTCCACATCCGTCCAAACCTTGCGCACCGTGCCGCTCGGATCGATCAGGAAAGTGTGACGAGCGGAGAGTTTGGCGACGCCAAAATTCATGATCGAATCGTATTTCTCGGAAACTTCCATCTTGGTGTCGGCCAGCAGCTTGAAGTTTAGCCCTTCCTTGGCGCAGAACTCCTGGTGGCTCTTTTCATCCTGTACGCTAACACCGAGGATGACGGCCTTCTTGGCGTCGTACTTGGCCAGGTCGCGCTGGAAATTGTGGGCTTCGATGGTGCAACCCGTGGTCATATCCTTGGGATAGAAGTACAGCACCACCCAATTGCCCTTGAAATCGTGCAGGCTAATGGCCTTGCCTTCCTGATTATTCAGTGTGAAGTCCGGCGCGGCGGTACCCACTGCCGGCGCCTTGTCTCCGGCGCGCGCCGAGAAGCTGTAGAGAGCGGCACCTCCGATCACGGCAATCACGGCAACAGCAACGATAAGCAGGCTTGCGTTCCTCATTATTCCCCCCAACTAAGCAGAATTGGCCCTGGCTGGTTACGAGAGTGAGATGCGCTGGCGCGCTGGATGGCTACAGCAAAATATGCGGGAAGCCCGGGCAAGGCGAGAGAAGTTACTTTTTGACCTCCGGGGGTTTCGCCGCCACCGGAGTCCCTCTCTGTGCGAATCGTTTGGCGTAGGGGCTGCGTGGCGTCCAGTCCTCGGGCGGAAAGGAAACCCGCCAGAAGCGCGCGTTCGGGTGGACAAATTCAATCCCAATTTCCGGTATCTCCAGTTGCCCCGGGGTGAGGTCCATCACCGTACATACGAGTTCTTCGCCAGTCGCCACATGTTTTATGTTCAGAAGCTGCCCCACCACGACTGGCTCGTGCAAAAGGATCAAGGCGCCGTGGGCATTCACCACTTGGGTCGTCGTGCGTTCACTGAACGGGGAGCCGTTGGCATGTTTCCCGGACACAACCACGCGCACGCAGAGGAGGATACGCTGGCTGCGCCGCTGATGGGCCATGCTTCCCGGACGCGCATTGTGTGCGAGAACGCTCAAGGGCCCCTCCTGTGGGTATTTGCTTGCATGAGAAGCGCCACTGGGTTGGGGATGCCCTAAAGCGGTTCCCAGGTTCGCGGAGATGAGCAAATCCTAAGCTGCGGTTTCTCGACCCCTTGTGGTCAGGAACCCAATTGCGGGAAGCGCCTGCATTTATGCGAGTAACGCGAGCTCTGGCCCCTCAGGAATGGACACTTCCGCGCAGGACGCAACCTCAAGACACGGTCTATGAAGAGGTAATGAACGTCTGCAGGGAGGAATCCTAGTACGGAAGGAGTGAGGCACTGTGCGAAATCGGCACAGGATGTGCCAACCGGGGGATACCCACGGCCTGTGAAGCAGATCGCGCTCAGTAGTCAGTTGAATCGCGGACCAAGCAGTGCTTTCCTCCAGGGTCTTCATCTACTTCTCACCGCAGATACTTGTTCTTTTGTTCGTCTTCCCTCTAGCGCGCGGCGCAAGTATGCGGGGGAGTGTCGGATAGACCACCTTCGGAACTCCGCGAAACAGCGGGCGTACTATCCTCTACAATACTTAGGCAAGGTATGCAGGGTTTGGTGCCGCGACGCACTTGGTGCTGAATCCTCTTCAACACCAAGAGTGTCTCCATCGAGCGCCAATGCCGGATATCGATTTCTCCTCTTTAAGCCCAATCACTGAGCCGGGCATCACTGTCCTGGTTGCAGTGTTGGCGTGTCTGGTGGCCTTCGTCTGGCCGAAGGGGTCGGAGCGAGTGTTCCGCGCGGTGGAAGGACCCCTTTCCCGATTTGCTGGGCACAAGATTCTGGCGGTTGTCACGGTATTCTTTGCGGTTCTCGCCGTGCGCCTTGCGCTTCTCCCTGTACTTCAAGTTCCCACCCCTGGCATTCACGATGAGTTCAGTTACCTGCTTTTGGGGGATACGCTGGCGCACGGCCGGCTGGCCAATCCGACCCACCCGATGTGGCGAAGCTTTGAAACTTTCCACGTGTTGTGGTTTCCCACTTACGCTTCGAAATATCCTCCGGCACAAGGGGCAGTACTTGCACTGGGGCAATTGCTGGGTCATCCATGGATTGGCGTGCTGCTGAGCGCGGCCGCCATGTGTGCCGCCATCGTCTGGATGCTGCAGGCATGGATGCCCGCGCGGTGGGCATTGCTCGCCGGCGTCCTGGCAGCTACCAAGCTTTGCATCGCCTGTTACTGGATGAATAGCTATTGGGGTGGCGCGGTTGCGGCGTTTGCCGGAGCGCTGGTCCTGGGTGCGCTGGCGCGTGCTTTGCGGCGTCCGACAATCACCCTCGGTGTCTTGCTCGGCCTGGGCACAGCGATTCTGGCGAACAGCCGGCCCTACGAAGGATTGTTCTTCTGCCTTCCGGTGGCATTTGTGCTGCTCCGCTGGATTCTTGGAAAAACAAAATACGGCCGGACCTGGCCCCAGCCGGCGTTGCGAGTAATGCTTCCGGTGATTGTAATCCTCTTGGCGACGTTCCTGTTCATGGGCTATTACAACTGGCGCGTGACCGGCAGCCCGTTCGTACCTTCGTATGTGGCCGCGGCCCATACTTATGAGCGCTTCGCGAATTTCATCTGGCAGAAGCCCGCGCCCATGATTCACTACAACAATGCGGAGATGGAGGAGTTTTATAATGACTGGGGGCGCAGCAACTACACGCGCACGTGGGACACTCTGGAGGACGTAAGCGTGGACAAGCTGTTTCGATGCCAGGTTGTCTTCACCTGGCCGGCGCTACTGCTCGTTTTGCCCGGGCTGCTTTTTGTGTACCGCGACAAGCGCATGCGGCTTCTTCTCGTGGTTCTGCTCTTTGTGCTGTTGGCCTATCTCGCTACTACCTGGCCGAATCCGCATTACATCGCGCCGGTCACATGCATCCTCTTCGGAGTCATCGTTCAGGCCATGCGCCACTTACGGCGGATGCGCCTTTGGAAGCGGCCCTTCGGTGCGGCTCTTTCACGCGCCATCGTTGTGCTCCTAATTTTCGATATTTCGCAATTCGCGGCGACCGGCTACGGTGATCCGATGGGTTGGGGCGGAGGCGGATTGCAGCGGCGTGTGGAGATTGCGCATCAACTGGACGCCACTCCTGGAAAACATCTCGTGATCGTTAACTACAGCGAGACGCACAGCGTTCACGACGAGTGGGTCTACAACGGTGCGGACATTGACGGCTCGAAAGTGGTTTGGGCGCGCGATCTCGGCCCGGAACAGAATGCAAATTTGATGGCCTACTTCAAGGATCGCACCTTTTGGATCGTTGAGGTGGGGAGTGAAAGCGCCACGCTGGCTCACTTTACCGAAGACTCCTCCAGCGCTCCCCCCGCGCCCTGAACTGGGTAAATCTCGCGCTCGTTATATCCAACCGCATTGCGCAGCATTCCTGGAGCCTTATGACTTCTCCAGCAGGACGAGGAAATGAAGTCCTCGGCCCGCTATTCACCACTAATTCAGCTACCCGCTCTTTGGGCGATGCCCCGACGCGTGGCCTGCTGGCCAATCATTCTCACCCGAGGTGGCGGAGTTGCAGACGCTGCTGGTCGTCGTCTGCTTAACTCCCTGAGCACCGAATTCCACCTGTGGCGCCATAACTCCAATCTGCTGTTGCTATCATGCAATAGTGGCAATCAACTCCCCTCCTCCCAGTGGGAACTTTACCGCTGTCGGCCAGTCTGCCTGGCCCAGGTCTGAGGTTTCCACATTGCCCGCAGCGGAGCGCTGGAACTCCTTCAATGGGCTACTGTCCTGCAGCGAACTCACTTACCTCGGCTTCGCCGCACTCTTGTTTGTCTGGATTTGGAGGATTTGGGTCAACTGGGCATGCTGGGGAAGTTTGAGCATCGACTGCGGCCGTGAACTTTACGTTGCTGCCATGTTGGCGCGCGGCAAAATGCTCTATCGCGACGTCTGGTACCTCTATCACCCTGCCGCGCCATACCTTAATAGTCTGCTCTTCCGCATTTTCGGTGTTCGCGTGGAGGTCTTCTATATCGCCGGATCTCTCGCAGCTTTGGGGTCCGCCTGCTTTCTCTACCTCACCGGGATACGCCTTTCTGCCAGTCTTGCTGGATGGACAGCTGCCTGCGTCCTCCTCTTCGGAGCTTTCGCGCGGGAATTGTTTTGTTTCCCCCTCCCTTACAGTTTCGCCTCCGTGTACGGATGTCTGGTGGCTTGCTTGTTCTTATGGCTTCTCGTCAGAGCCTGTCAATCTCCGAAAATCGGGTGGATTCTTGGCCTTGGTTCCGCCGCTGCGGCCGCAATGCTCTTGAAGATGGAGTATGGCTTCGCCTGTTATTCCATCCTGGCGCTCCTCCTGGTCATCCGTGCAGTCTCCCAGAAATCGTGGATACGGCTAGGCAAGGACCTGGCCGTAGTTGTCCCCGGAGTGGCCGCCTGTGGAGCCGTGGCCGCTTGGATGATTTCCATCGGCGGCCGCGATTTCCTCCTGCAGGAAAATCTGGCCACTTGGCCCACTTCGTATTTCATGCGCCAATACGGAAAACTCTGGTTGATTGCCACGGGATTCGACTTCAGTTGGAATTCCGTGAGTGCCGCAGTGAGGCACACGGCGATCTTCGGTTGCTGGCTGCTCGCCCTTTATACGATTTTTTTCTGGAGGAAGCGGGGCGTTCGGCCCCTGATCTACCGGATCGGACTTGTTCTGACGGTGGTGGCGATTATCGCTGGAACGGATTTTCTGACGCCAAGCGATATCGTGCGTTTCTTGTTCTTTCCACCGGACATGGTTTTCTATGTGACTCTCGCCGCTCTGGTGGCCGGATATATGTTCCTGCGCGACCCCGGCTCGACGCGCAAGCTTGCTGTGGCTCTCGTGTTCTCCTTCTCCGCGCTTCTGGCATTCCGGATTATCCTTCGCGTGTTTCCTGCCAATTACCCCATTTACTATAGCGGGCCTGCCCTTTTTTCTCTGTTATTCCTTCTTACTCTCGCCGTTCGCCGCTTCGCCGCGTCGCGCTTGGGCCGGATTGGGGCCGAAGTTGGAATCAGCGCCGCTTGCCTGTTTGCGGCCGCCCTTTGGGTTTTTCCGCTTGGACTTCCCAAAGGGTCCCGCGAAGCTTTAGACACTCCTTACGGAATGGTTCGCGCGGGACCCGCAACGGTCCACAACTACGCGGCCGCCCTTGCATTCATGCGGGATAAGAATTCTCGCGGCCAAGTGGTTCTCTCGCTGCCCGAAGATACCAGTCTTTATTTCTTCACGGGCGTCGAAGCGCCCCTGCGCGTCTACACCTTCACGCCAGGCATTGTCGCTCCCGGAGCGATGACGGATAAGATCATCAGGGCTCTGGAGGAGCGCCCGCCGCAATACCTGCTCTGGTCCAATCGAGTTTTCCCCGAATATGAAGTCTTGATATTCGGCAAGGATTTTGACCGCCCCCTGGGCGACTACTTCAGAGCTCATTACCACCGCTTGGGGCTTCTTCCCCCCCATGATGGTACTTTTATTGATTGGCAGGTTGCCGTTTGGCAGCGCAACCCGGACGGTCCCAAGCCATGATCGCCACCAAACTGGAGTCCTCTCCCAACTCCAACTGGGGCCCGGCCGCGCTCGAGCAATTGCGCGAAGCCCGTCGGCGTCACCAGGAGTCCGTGGCGCCGCAGCGTGCCAAGTGGATTCACGGGAATCGCTATTTCTACGGGCGCATGAAGCGCTTGCTGCAATTCATCATCGAGCCGAACAAGCGCGTCCTGGAAGTGCGCTGCCAGATTGGGGAGTTCCTCGCCTCCGTCAAGCCCTCTTATGGAGTTGGCGTGGAGATCAGCGATGCCATGGTCGCCAGCGCGCGGGAGGAAAACCCCGGACAACACTTTTTGAGGAGTGACCCCGAAGGACTCGACCTGGGAGAGACCTTCGACTACGTCATCTTCAATCATATTTTCGACACTGTAGATATCCTCGGGGCGTTTGAGCGTATCCGCCGCCATTGTTCCGCGGATACCCTGCTCGTGGTCATCAATTACAACCAGTTCTGGCAGCCACTTCTCCAGTTCGCCAGCAAGATGGGTTTGCGATCGCAGTTTGTCGAGCCCAACTGGGTCAGCGAAAACGACATTCGCGGATTCTTGCGCCTGGCGGGCTTCCGTATGGTCCGCATGCACCGGCTGCTGCTCCTTCCCAAGTGGCTGCCCCTGGTTTCCGCATTTCTGAACGGTTTTTTGGCGCGTCTCCCTGGAATCCGGCGGCTCTGCATGATGCAGGTGATTGTGGCGCGGCCGATCGATGCGGCAAGGCAGCAGGAATATGTTTCGGTTTCCGTGATCGTGCCGTGCCGCAATGAAGCCGGGAACATCCAGCCCGCCGTGGAACGCATTCCTTCCATGGGCCGATATACGGAGATTATTTTCTGCGACGACAAATCCACGGATGGCACCGCCGAAGAAGTCCTGCGCATGCAAGCGTTACACCTGGGGAAAAACATCCGGCTGGTGGAGGGTCCCGGGATCTGCAAGGCCGAGAACGTGTGGACGGGGTTCCGCGCCGCGCGGGGTAACGTGCTGATCATTCTCGATGCCGACTTGACCGTGATGCCGGAAGAACTGCCCATGTTTTTCCGCAGCCTGGTTCAGGGGCACGGCGGTTTCGTGAACGGCAGCCGGCTGGTCTACCCCATGCCGGATCTGGCCATGAAGTTCGCGAACATGATTGGCAACAAATTCTTCGGCCTGCTGTTTTCGTTCCTGTTGGACCAGCGCATCAAAGACACGCTCTGCGGCACGAAGGTGCTCTGGCGCAAGGATTGGTTGCGCATGGAGCCCTTGCTCGGCAGTTGGGGTATCAAGGATCTCTGGGGCGACTACGAGTTGCTGTTTGGCGCCAGTAAGCTGCACCTCGAAATCGTGGAAGTGCCCGTTCATTACCAGGAACGCATCCATGGTGTGACCAAGATGACGCGTGTCTTCGCGAACGGTTTGCGGATGTCGCGCATTTGCTGGCACGCGTGGCTGCGCCTGGGAGGCTGAGCTCTTTGATGTGCAGCGAAATTCGCAGCTGTCGCGACTCCGAATCCGCGCCTTTGCCGCCATCGTGAGAAGCAGGTATCGCCGGTAAACCCATGCTGACCACAAAGACAAAAGTATCGCTTGCGGGATGGGCCTACAGATTCGTTGCCTTGGGACGCGGCCTAGCCGGAAAAGGCAATTCCGCCATCGTTCGCCGGCGCGGCATTCGCTGGGAACTCGATCTGAGCGAGGGCATCGATTTTTCCATTTATCTCCTCGGCGCGTTCGAGCCAGGCACGGCGGACACTCTGCAAGAGCTCGTGAAACCTGGCGACATCGTTTTCGATATTGGCGCAAATATCGGCGCGCACACGCTTGGCCTGGCGCAAAGCGTGGGGCCTTCGGGCCGGGTGTACGCCTTCGAGCCGGCCGATTTTGCGTTCGCAAAATTACGGCGCAACCTGGCGCTCAATCCGGAACTCGAGGCGCGCACACACCCTCAGCAGCTTTTGCTGGCCGCGACCCCGTCACAAATAGCGGAGCCTGAGATTTATGCAAGTTGGCCGCTGGAACAGGATGACTCGGTACATCCGAAACACCGTGGCCGGCTGGTTTCCACCGCCCACGCCACGGTGGACACACTGGATGCTTTCGTGGCGCGGCAAGAAATCGTGCGCCTCGACCTTATCAAAATGGATGTGGATGGTCACGAATTGCCCGTCTTGCGGGGTGGCCGGGAGACGTTGCGCCGCTTTCAGCCCTTGCTGGTGATGGAGATGTCGCCGTATGTTCACGCCGAACAGCATCAGAGTTTCGCGGAGTTTGTCGAACTCCTGAAGAGCGCGAGTTACTCGCTGCGCAACACCGACAGTGGCAAGGCGGTTCCTCTGGATGCTGGGGAGTTGCAGCGGCTCATCCCCGACGGCGCCAGCATCAACGTGATTGCGCGGGCAAGGGCGCGCACCACTCCACCATAGAAATCTTTCAAGAAATTAGTGGCAAGTTCCCGCCGCGGCGCAGACGACGAGGCGAGCGCTAACTCGCCCCGCGCAAAGTTTTTTGGCTTATCCGGCTACCAGCCCTTGCGGTACTCTCGCTTCAGGTAGTCGTTCGCTTGGCCCGCGTTGGTGATGCGCATATTCGCGGCGTCGTACTCGAGCTTCTTTCCGCTGCGCAGCGAAACCACGCCCAGCAACATTGTCTCCGTGAGCTTCGCGGCATACTCAAACGGGCAGGACGCTTCCGTCTTCCCCTTGGCCGCGTTCACCCAGTTCATTTCGTGCTCTTCCTTCTCGATTCGCGCGAGTTTCTGCGGAGGCTTGCCCGCCGAATCCTGCAGCGACTTCGGCAGCAGCCGGGGATTCGCGCCGTAGGTGTCGTGCATCAGCTTGCCCTTGCTTCCGATCAGCAGCGCGCCGCCCTCTTTCTTCAGTTCTTCTTCGCCGATTTCTTCCGGCTTGCGCGGCATCAGTCCGCCGTCGTACCAGGTGAGTTTCACCGGCGGCAGCCCCTCGCGCGCCGCGAACTCATAGAAGGTCATCGTGGCCGTCGGGTAGGAAGCGCCGTTGAACGGCGAGGACACCGTCTCAATGCTGGTTGGCAGGCCGAGTTTCAGGCTCCACATGGTCACGTCGAGCAAGTGCGCGCCCATGTC
>Ga0074045_10004908_pt1 | contig 11769 bp, 10 predicted proteins | sample BogForMeECP23OM2_FD_94442 | JGI IMG/M metagenome (GOLD analysis project Ga0074045, IMG submission 94442) | Bog forest soil microbial communities from Calvert Island, British Columbia, Canada - Bog Forest MetaG ECP23OM2 | ecosystem: Environmental > Terrestrial > Soil > Wetlands ...
ACGTTCATCCCGTCTTCCGCCAACTCCGCCCGTTTTCTGATCGCCGCGATTGGCGGAACCGTGATTGGCCTGTTCGGCAATTTCACCCAGCAAGCCTCCGTATCGCCTCTGGCAGTGGCCTTCCTGGTGGGATACGCCGTAGAAGTCTTTTTCTCGTTCCTGGAAGGGCTCATCAAAGCTTTCACCAAGAGTACGCCAGCCCCCCACCCAGCACGGGCAACGGCGGCGAAGACATAGGCTGCTGAATGTTGAGATCCACTTCGGCAGGGCGGGTATCTCGTCTCCGCCTTCCCGCCGCTGAAAGCCTGTGCCTGAGCGAGTCGAAAGGCGCTCGTCGCTCAGGATGGCAGAATTGCTGGTCCCTCGCGGTCGCTCAGGATGATACGGCCAAAATTGTCATTCCGAAACTGACAACTGACAACCGGCCACTGGCCACTGCTCTACGACGTCGGCGTATTCTTCACCAGAAAGTCCTGGAATTTCTGTGCCGCCTCCAGGCGCTCGCCGTCGGTTCCCGAGGGAATGATGGCCGGCACATTCTGCGGGCAGGCCTTGAGCGCGGCGCAAATGTCCACCGCATGCGCCATGTCGGCTTGCACCCCGGCGTTCATCGCCGCGTCCTGCGGCGCGTCGAGGATGATCAGCTCGACCGTCGTGTCGACACCGATGTGCTTCAGCAGCATGTCTTTGTAGTCGCCGATCTCAACGATCTGCACCACGATCGGCCGCCCCGATGCCGTGCGCGGATTGCTGGTCTGGAAGTCCAGCAGCCGGTGGTCCAGTTGATGACCGTAAGGCGACGCCAGATTGCTGAGGACACGGACATACACCGGCAGATTTTTCTTCCTCGGTGTGCAGCCGGGGAGGCCAGTGAATAGCAGTGCGAGTAGGATAGCCAGGGCAAAACGATGTCGCTGCGCCATGTTGACATCATACCAGCGGCGACTTGCGGCGCCTCGATTCATGAAAACAGTTGTGATCTGATAAGCTTTCTGCCGTGAGTTTGCCTATGACAATTTCCCTGCGCCGGAAAGTGGCCGTCACTACTCTCGTGCTGGCTCTGGCCGGCAGCGGTCTGGCTGCCTCAGGCGCCGGTCCCGACGCTTCTTGGAAAACTGACCTGCTGGCCTGGAGGGCGACCTATGAGAAAGATCTCCGCGCTCCCAACGGATGGCTTACGCTGGTCGGATTGGAGTGGCTGAAGCCCGGCGACAATGCCTTCGGCTCTGCGGCCGACAACCCGATCGTGCTGAAGGCGCCGGCCGCTCCGCACATGGGCTCCGTCCGCCTCGCCGGACAGGCGCTCGATCTGCTCCCGCCCAGCGGTGGCTTCCCCAAAGGACTGCTGGTTGACGGCCAGGCTCCTTCCAACCCGCAACATCTCCAGAGCGACGACACCGGGCATCCCTCCAAACTCACGTTGGCCACGCTCACCATCACCGTCATACATCGCGGCGACCGCTACGCGCTGCGCATCAAGGATTCGCAATCTCCGGTGCGGACCAACTTCCACGGGCTGAAATGGTACCCGCCCAACCCTGCCTATCGCGTGCAGGCCAAGTGGATTCCCTACAATCCGCCGAAGAAGGACAAGGTGCCGACTGTACTGGGAACGGAAGTCGAGTCCATGGTGCCCGGCGCGGCAGAATTCACGCTTGACGGCCAGACCGTGCGCCTGGAGCCGACGGTGGAGTCTCTGAACGACACCGACCTGTTCTTCGTCCTGAGCGACACCACCAGCAAAACCGAAACCTACGGTGCGGGCCGGTTTCTAGGCGCCGACTTGCCCAGCCACGGCCTGTCGCAGCCCGGCGAGCTTTGGCTCGATTTCAATCGTGCGACCAATCCTCCCTGCGCTTACACGCCGTACGCGACCTGCCCGCTGCCTCTGCCCCAGAATCGCCTGAAGGTCGCGATCCCGGCGGGCGAGCAAAGGTTTCACGACTGAGAAAATCATTTTAATGTTGAAGTAATATGATCGTGGCAACGGTGGGAGCACCGAGCCCGAAGTACCGCGGTGGAAGCACCGGGGTGGAAGCACCGGACCCGAAGCACCGCGGTGGAAGCACCGGGCTTTAGCCCGGTGACTCCGTTGCGCTTCAAATCCGTGGCTTATTTCATAAACTCTTACGGTTCGTATCAGGGCACGACTTTAGTCGTGCCGAACAAGGCGCAGAAAAGGTTGGGGCTTTAGCCCCTGCACCCGCAAGGCCCTGCTTCATCAGGGGCTGAAGCCCAAGTTCTTTGTTGAGCGAATTGCGGCACGGCTGAAGCCGTGCCCTGATACAAAGCGATTCAATGACACAGGTTGACAGGCTCCAGGGATGGGACAGTCTTTAGAATGATAGGTTGTGCGAAGCCCAGAACCACGGTCGAGAATCGGGCCGCGGCGCGTGACTATGGGTTTGCCCCCAGACGCTTAAGCGTGCCCTTTGCATATTGGTCCCCAAGTTGAGCCGCCTTCCGATACCAACTAATGGCTTGCTGTCGGTCCCTCTCCACTCCGAACCCGATTTCGTACATCAAGCCTAGGCTATTCATCGCCTGCGCGTTCCCCGCATCGGCGGCTTTGCGATACCAACTGACTGCTTGCTGGTCGTCCTTATTCACTCCCCAGCCGTTGTAGTACATGTTGCCAAGGCTGTCCATTCCTTGCGCGTCGCCCGCCGCGGCGGCCTTGCGATACCACGTCACGGCCTGGTTGTAGTCCTTATTGACTCCATACCCGTTTTCGTACATGAGGCCCAAGCCGGTCAGCCCAGCTGCGCTGCCAGCTTCGGCGGCTCTGCGATACCAAAACACGGCTTGGTTGTAATTCTGATCCACTCCGTACCCGTGCCGGTACATGGTGCCCAGGTTGTACATTCCCTCCTCGTTGCCCTCCTCAGCCGCTTTGCGATACCAACTGACGGCTTGCTGGTAGTCCTTCGACACTCCTCTTCTTCCGTAGTAACAGTCGTCGCCCTTGTCGTTCATGCCTTGGGCACTCAACGACTCCGTTGCCTGCTGCTTCACCGCGGCAGCCTTATCGGCGGCGGCTTTATCGGCAGCCGCCTTATCTGCGGCCGATTTATCCGCAGCAGCTTTATCCGCAGCAGCTTTATCCGCAGCAGCTTTATCGGCGGCGGCCTTACGCGCAGCGGCCTTGTCCGCAGAGGCTTTATCCACGGCCATCTTTTCCGCAGCCGCTTTATCGGCAGCCGCCTTATCCACAGCGGCCTTGTCCGCAGCCGTGGTATCGGGGTGCACTTCGGCTGAAAGCGGAGGGCTGGACGGTTGGGTTTTGACCTCCGGCGTCTGAGTCGCTACTTGCGGCTGCTTGGGGCGCGTCGCCCAATACAAAACCAAAGCTACGACCAGAATCACGAAGCCGCGAGCGCGATCTTCTTGATAGCTGGCGATACAATCGCAGGCGATGGCACTGGCGCACCGCCGCGTTCTTGTTCCAGCCGCTCGCGTTCTTGTTGCTCCAGCCGGACTTTCTCCGCTGCCGCCAGCCGTTCGCGTCCCTGTTGCCGGGCCTTCTCCGCCGCCGTCGCCCAACGCTCCTCTTCCAGCCGGGCGTCTAGGCAGCGGCCAAACGGCTCTCGTTCCTGTTCTTCGAGTCGGGCCTTTTCCGCAGCGGCTTGCGCATCTGAGACTGCGCTTGAGCTTTCTTTCGAAGCAGAAACCGCCGCCGCACTCGCTGCCGCTTGCTGTTCCACACCCAGAGTCTTGAGCAGCGCCTTGAGGCCGCGAGCGTAATCGGTGCGGAAGTCAATGTGTTGAATCCGGCGCAGTTGCAAGGGAACCATGCAATCCTGATAGAGAACGGGGATGATGGTTTTTTGTTCGTCCAACGCGAACGCAATCTCGTTGCGCACTTTCTTGGACTTGACGGAAGCCGCGGTGAGGATGAGCAACATGCGCGGACATTGGGTCACCGCGTCTTCGATCGCGTTGTCCCATTCCTGGCCGGGCGCGATATCGAGTTGGTCGATCCACACGACCGCGCCGGCTGCCTTCAAGTCTTCGGCGAGCCGAATCGCAAATTCAGAATCCTCGCGGCTATAGCTGAAGAAAGCAGTTGGCGCGTCTGTGGGCAAGAGAGGTCTCCGGGCGCAAGGAACCTTATGGAGTACACATAGTAGCCGATTTTGGCAGAAACGAAGCCTTACAAATGGAAGCGTTGCAGCCTAATCCGATAGCTGATCGCAAATCAACTCCGCTCTTCGGCGAATCACGATCCGCCTAACGCCCGGCAGACAGCGGCGCCTCACAGGGAGAATACCTGCGACCGATCCCGGCCCCGCCCCATTACCACACCGTCTTCAAGTTGGCGGCGCGGATGCGCTTGTCACGGCTGATGACCGGCACATCAAAATAGACGGCGGTTGCCGCCACCACGCGGTCTGGCAGGTCCGAGACTTCGGCGCGTGACACCTGCCGCATCGCTTGCACGATGGCAGCGGTAAAAACCGCTTCTGTGAAAACATGTTCGGGGTCGGACAGTGCTTGCGTCAGTTCTTCATACGCCGAGAGCGGCAGACGGTTCTTTTCGATCAGATAAACCACCTCGGCCAGGCTTATGGTCGAAATGGCAATCTTGCGTCTTGCCGTCGCCGCTTCACTGATAAAAGCCCCGGCGGCAGCTGATAGTCGGGCGTCGTCGAATAGATGCCACAGGGCCGTATGGGTATCGGCAACGGCAGCGATCATCAATAGTTTTCGCCAAAATTCCGGAACATCTCGGCCCGGTTGGCGTCGATTTCCTCGGCAGATGGAGCCTGCCCGTATTTGGCGAACATGCCACGCCCTGTCTTGAACGGAACATCGGACGATTGTGCTTGGAGTGAGAACGCAAGGTCACGTTCAAGGACCTCACGCACGTAACCATCGGGAGAAACGCCATGTGCGTTGGCTTGCACCTTCAGGGCCGCTTCAAGCTTCTCTGGAAGGTCAATTGTCATGGCTGATTTCCTTTCACTACCCCAATTGTAGCGATTTACCTCGCGCCGTCAAACAGATGCGCCCGGCGTAGTTCTCATCTGTGGCATCCTGAGCGGAGGAGGTCGCCGCGGCGACCGACGAGTCGAAGAGCCTGCCCCGAGCGGAGTCGAGGCCGCTATGCGCAAAGGGCACCGCATTCCTGTGATGTCGCGTCGAGGCTCCAAATATGCTTCAACGTTAAAGTTATATTCGACAAAAACCAGCCGCAATTGTTTCTCAAAAAGGGGTCCCCTTTCGCGGTCGCGCCTTTTGTTCCGCATGACAATTGTCATCGCGCATAGCTGACATTCCACACTACTGCTCTGCCGGAAACTCTACGATGATGGTTTCCGTGCTGTTATGAGCAAGAACCTGGCAGAGCCCGCATTAACGCGTTCGCAACATTCAGATGCGCCTGCGCCCTTCCCAAATCCTCAGGAGGAAAGCGATACTAGGGGTATCCATCTCTCAGGGAGTCGAAGCAATTCCATGCAGGACCTGAAGGACGAGCTGGCATCGCTGCGGATTGATCGCGAAGCCCCGCGCCGGGGACGGTGGCGTTGGCTCGTCGTCTTGTTGCTGCTCGCTGTTGTCGTCGCTGGCGCGCTGTACTTTGTCCGGGCGCGCGCGGGGTCTGCTTTGTCCAGCTTTGGCGCGCTGGAGGTGGAGACTGTCCAGGCCAGCGTCCTAAGCAGCAACAACGCCAACGCTGGGACTCCCATACTCACCGCATCAGGATATCTGGTGGCGAGGAAGCAATCGGTGGTGTCGTCAAGGATTCAGGGACGCATTACCAAGCTGCTGGTAGAGGAAGGCAGCGTCGTCAAGGAAGGCGATGTGCTCGCCACCCTGGACAATGCCGATATCATGGCCGCGATAGCCAAGGCCAAGGCCGACATTGAGTACTCCAAGGCAGACTTGGCCGAGGCGCAGCGTCAGGAACGGCTACAGGAAGGACTCTACAAAGACAGGGTAACGTCACAGGACGCCCTCGACGCTGCCAAGGCCAAGGTTGCTTTGGCAGCAGCAGCCATCGAGCAGAACAAGGCAAACCTGCAAGTACAGCAAGCTAATCTCGACTTCACGACGATTCGCGCTCCCTTTGCCGGCATCGTGGTCAAGAAGATGACCGAGGCTGGAGAGAGCGTTGCCCCCATCCCTCCAGGGGTAAATATCTCTACGTCTTCGGGAGCTATTGTCGCCATTGCTGACATGAATTCGCTGGAAGCGGAGGTTGACGTCAACGAGTCCAACGTGGCGCAGCTACAGTCAGGCCAGCCGGCGGAGATAACGGTGCAGGCTATTCCCAACCACACCTACAAGGGAGTGCTACGGCAGGTCATCCCCACGGCAGACCGTACCAAGGCGACGGTGACGGTGAAGGTGTCCATCGTTGATAAGGACAAGTACCTGAAGCCGGAGATGAGCTGCAACGTGACCTTCCTCCAGCCGCAGAAGGCGGACAAGAAGGACTCGCCCCCACAGCGCATTGTCACCATCCCCAAGGATGCGGTGACGACGCGCGATGGCAAGCCAGTGGTGTTCCAGATTGAAGACAACAAGGTGCATCAGCTTCCGGTTACTACAGGGGCCGATCTCCATGGACAGGTCATTGTTATCAGCGGACTCGCGGGGTCAGAGACGCTGGTGAATAATCCCCCGCAGAAGCTGAAGGATGGGGACACGGTGAAGGTAAAGAGTTGATAAGGCATAGGATAAGCGGCAGGTCGCAGTCGGACCAGTCTGCCGTATAAGATTTAAGTGCTGGATTGTATATGAATCTTAGGTGATATTTTGGCAGCCACCATTTTGCTATTTCGTACGTTGCGTAGAACGCCATTTAAACGCGCTAGGAAGGCCCTAGGCGCGCTTGAAGAGTCGCGGACGACCCAGACCATGTCCGAAACGAAAGAGGGCCTGTAATGGCCTCTAGAAGCGCAATACGGCGGTTTCCCGTTTTGGAACTGGAGCAGGAATTGATCGCCACGCACCGCGCAAGGCAGACATAAGAATAGACATAGGCAAAGACGTAGACATTGGAGAAGTCGATGACTACAACCGCAGCAACAGCTACAACCACTGCCGTCAGCGTGCAGAACGTACGCAAGGTGTATCAACGCGATAGCTTACAGATCAAGGTTCTCGACGGCCTCAATCTGGAGGTACCCCAAGGCGAGTTCCTGGCGCTGATGGGCCCCTCCGGCTCAGGCAAGACGACGCTATTGAATCTCATTGCCGGTATAGACCGGGCGACATCCGGACGAGTCCTTGTCGCTGGTACTGATCTCGGACCGCTATCGGAGGGAGAGCTCGCCAAATGGCGTAGCCGTAACGTTGGCTTCATCTTCCAGTTCTACAACCTGATACCGGTGCTGAACGCCGTCGAGAATGTCGAGCTGCCGCTGCTGCTGGCCCCACTCTCCAGACGCGAGCGTCGCGAGCGCGCCATGACAGCGTTGAAGATCGTAGGGCTCTCAGACCGTTCCAAGCATTATCCTCGCCAGCTCTCCGGGGGACAGGAGCAGCGCGTTGCCATTGCGCGCGCAGTCGTCACCGATCCCACTGTCCTGGTTGCTGACGAGCCTACGGGCGATCTCGATGCCCAGAGCGCCGAGGAAATCCTGGACTTGATGCAGACCTTCAACAAAGACTTCCACAAGACCATCATCATGGTGACCCACGATCCGCGCGCGGCCGCGCGGGCGCACACCCAGCGCCACCTGGACAAAGGAGTGCTGACCAACTGACATGAAGCTTCTTTGTTCATCAAGTCGTGTGGGAGATGCCTTGGTACGTATCAGCAAGCGCTCTGTATCAGGGCACGACTTCAGTCGTGCCGAACAGGTACAGCCTGAGGTCAGGGCTTTAGCCGCTGTTAGCAACACTGGGGCTAAAGCCCTCTTCTTTTTCATGTCTTATACGGCACGACTGAAGTCGTGCCCTGATACAAACCCAACCCGCAACTCCAAGTTTTTTCTTATGCCACAATGTATGACTACTACAGTGTATGAGTCATACAGTGTAGGAGCGCCATGAAATACGCACCGCTTGTCCTTAAGCATCTTCGCAGGAATTGGATTCGCACCCTCAGCACGGTGCTGGCGATGTCGGTGTGTATCTTCCTGTTCTGTACGCTGCAAACCGTGGTCGAAGCCGTCAACTTCGGACTACATGCCGGCAACTCCTCACGTCTGGTGACGCGCCATTACGTAAGCCTGGTGTACAACCTGCCAATGACCTACAAAGCTCGCGTGGCGGCAATTCCAGGAGTGACCAATACCGTCACCAATGCGTGGTTTGGCGGCATCTACCGCGATCCTAAGAATTTCTTCGCCAACTATGCCACTGAACCCGAAGCCTTCCTCCAGATCTACCCCGAGGTCACACTGCCGCCAGACCAGAAGGAGAAATGGTTTCACGACCAGCGTGGCGCCATCATAGGACGAAAGCTGGCTGAGCGCTTTGGCTGGAAGGTGGGCGACACCTTCGAACTGGAGAGCAGCATTCCGCCTTACCGCATCGGACATCCCTTCGACTTTGTAGTTGACGGCATCTACGACACCAACAGTCCCGCGTTCGATATCAACTCGATGTACTTCCATTACAAATATCTGTACGAGGCCACGGGGCGGAATGTCGGCATCGGCTGGCTGGTGGAGTCGATCGACGATCCCAAGCACGCCGGCAGCATCAGTAAAGCCATTGACGCCGAGTTCGAGAACACCGATGCGCCCACCAAGACCGAGACCGAACAGGCTTTCCTCGCCGGTTTCGTAGCCATGGCTGGCAACCTGGCGCTGCTGCTGAACGGCATCGGCCTCGCCGTGGCGTTCACCATTCTGCTCGTCACCGCCAACACCATGAGTATCGCCGTACGCGAGCGCCAGCAGGAGATTGCTGTCCTCAAGACCCTGGGCTTTCCCAGCATGTTGGTGATGGCCCTCATTCTCGGTGAGGCGTTGCTGATCGGCGCGATGGGCGGCCTCGTCGGCATTGTGCTGAGCAAGGCAATCCTGAAGATATTGCCTGAGATGCCCATGATTGGCGATGTCCTCAACGGCTTCCCGAACTTCGGGCTGTCGGCGCAGACGACAGCGATTGGTGTTGGCGTGGCCCTGCTGCTGGGACTGGCCGCCGGATTCTTTCCCGCGATGACCGGGTACCGCGCCCGCATCGCGGAATCGTTGAGGCAGATATGAAGGATGAGCAACTAGCGGCCAGCAACTAGCACTTAAGCACTTAGCACTTAGCACTTAGCAGTTAGCAGTTAGCACTTAGCAGTTAGCACTTGGCAACTAGCGACTAGCGCTCAGTAATTAGCCTTTGGCACTTAGCAATTAGCGGTTAGCAGTTAGCTAAGAGAAGAAACAGCCGCGCCGCGGCGGCCGCGAAGTGAGCCTGGGGCGCAAGCCCCGGGTAGAAATAAGAAGACGATTGAGCCGCGTAGCGGCGACACGGGGGCTAAAGCCCATCGAAGAAGGGACGCTCTTCGGCACGGCTGAAGCCATGCCCTGATACAACGCGGCAGGTTAGATAGGGTGGATAAGTTCCAGGAATTAGAACTTGGCGTGACGAACATGGAATTGTCATGACGAGCCAGCTAATTATTAGGTGCTGATTCCTAAGTTCGAGTTTATGATTACTAAATGCTGAATGCTGATTAACTAATTACTAAGTGCTGAATGCCAGAATGCTAAATGCTAAATGCTAAATGCTAACTACTGGTTGCTAGTTGCTAGTCGCTAGCCGCTAATTCGAGGTTTTCATGGCCCTTCCTCTCAGCTACAACGTTCGCAATCTTCGCCAGCGCTGGAAGGTCACGCTGCTGGCCATCGGTGGCATTGGTCTGGTAGTGGCGGTCTTTGTCACTCTGCTGGCGATGCAGACCGGCTTTCGCCTTGCCTTGCGGGACACGGGATCGCCACAGAACGGGATCGTGACCCAGCGTGGCTCCATGTCGGAGCTGACCTCATGGATGCAGATCGGCGATGCCAACGTCCTCATGGTCGATCCCCGAGTGGCGCGCGACAACGGCGGCAAGCCGATGGCGTCGTGCGAGGTTGTCATCCTCGCCAATCGGCCGAGAAAGTCTGATAACCAGCCGGCCAACATCACCTTTCGCGGCGTATCGCCGATGGCGTTCAAGGTGCGCAACAACGTCAAGGTCGTCGAAGGGCGCAACTTCACTCCCGGCTTGTACGAGGTGATCGTTGGCAAGAAGATCAACGATCGCGTGCAGGGACTCGATATCGGCTCGGTCCTCAACCTTCAGAAAAAAGACTGGAAGGTGGTGGGGCTGTTCACCGCCGATGGCAGTTCTTTCGAAAGCGAGATATGGGGCGACTACGACGCCATGGCGCCCGCCATCCATCGCAATGGCGGCTGCGAGTCGTTGACGTTGCGCCTGACCAACCCGGCGGTGCTGGCAAGCTTTGACAAAGACGTGCGCGCCAATCCGCGGGTGCAGTTGGAAATGGATTCCGAGCCGAAGTATTACGAGAACCTGGCCGGCCCCACGGCGCAAGCGCTGCTGGGGCTGGCTGCGTTCGTCGCGGTGGTCATGGGCATTGGTGCGGTGTTTGGCGCGATGAATACCATGTACGCCATTGTCTCCCAGCGCACCCGCGAGATTGGCACGCTGCGCGCTCTGGGCTTTTCGCGCTTCAGCATCCTGTTTTCGTTTGTGCTGGAATCGGTGCTGCTGGCGGTTCTCGGCGGCGTCCTCGGATGCCTGGTCGCCTTCACCATGAACGGTTATACCGCGGGAACCGGACAGACCAACAGCTTCAGCGAACTGGCGTTTGCGTTCAAGATAACGCCGGCAACGCTGATGGTGGGCATCATTTTCGCAGTGGTGATGGGATTTGTCGGCGGATTGCTGCCCGCGCTACGCGCCTCAAGAATGCCGATTACGAGGGCGTTGAGGGAAGCGTGAAGCAGTTGCCAGTTGTCAGTAGTCAGTTAGAAGGTTGTGGGTGCCCCACCCAAGCCGGTTTTGCTTGGGTGGGAGGATTCTGTCCAAACCGAGAAGCGCCATAGTTTCCACATGTATCATCCTGAGCAAGGACGCGCTTCTCTCCGCGTCTGTCATCCTGAGCGACGAGGTCGCCTTGGCGACCGAGGAGTCGAAGAGCCTGCCCCGAGCGAAGTCGAGGGGACCCCTATAGACCTGTGGCGCCGCTACGCGGCTCAGGCTCTTTGTTGACGCTTACCCAGGGCTTGCGCCCTGGGCTAACACCAAAACCGCCCCTCCTCCACCCCAGCGAGCGCAAAACCGGCGCTCGCCGGGGACCCCGGCTGCGGGGCTCTAGTCGCGGTGAGTCAGGACCCATCCCAAAGAGCAAATTCACGAGCTGCATTCTCAGGCTCAATTCAAAACCTGGAGCTAGACTAGAGGCAGCCCCGCAGGGGCGACTCAGTCTTAGCCCAGCATGGAGCCGCAGGCGGAATGCTGGGTAACGTGGAAAATTGATCCGAGCCCCGTAGGGGCTTTTGCAACCGCTCGTGTCGTCCCTACGGGACTCGGGTTGTTTATCTACGCCCACCCAGCACTCCGCCTGCGGCATAGCCTGCCCTGAGCGCAGCCGAAGGGTGCTGGGCTAAACTGAGCCGCCCTCCGGGCTGGTTCCGTCCCGCTTCTTTCCACTGCCGCAAACCGAACGGCGCTCACATATCTCGGGCTCGCCGCGGGCCCTCCGCGTCTGTCATCCTGAGAGACGAGCGCAGCGAGGAGTCGAAGGACCCCCATTGTTACCACGAACCTCGGCGCAACTGTATTGCTGCCCCACCCAAGATGCGGCA
>Ga0074045_10004909_pt1 | contig 11769 bp, 13 predicted proteins | sample BogForMeECP23OM2_FD_94442 | JGI IMG/M metagenome (GOLD analysis project Ga0074045, IMG submission 94442) | Bog forest soil microbial communities from Calvert Island, British Columbia, Canada - Bog Forest MetaG ECP23OM2 | ecosystem: Environmental > Terrestrial > Soil > Wetlands ...
AACTGGATGGTGAAAACACGGGCATCTTAAAATCGATTCTGAAACTGATTGGCATATTGGCAATAGTAGCAGTAGTCGGAATTGGCCTTTTGATAGCAATCCTGGTACTTGGTTCATACCTTTTTCCCGTTGCCACCGTTAGTCCCGACGCTAATATCACTATGATAGGATATACCTATCATGTTCCTCTAGCGGTTGCAAGCGCATACTACACAGAGAGTACGCAACAAACGGGCTATGACATGAAAAAATGCACAACTAATGGAACAGACGCATTAGTTTATTGAAAAAAGGCCGAGAATACTGCCGGCTTAAGCCGAGCAGTTGAATCGGCCCATTCTTTTTCTTCAAAGTTCTAATTCTTAGTGTCAGAAATAGCTCTGGGAGCGGGCGCGCCGCCCCAGGCGGCGCACAAACTTCCATGAGAAGTCCGCTTCCGGAGTTGTGCAATATGGCTAGTGGAACTCAGGATTTAAGAAGGAATTTGTACCACCTCGTTTTTGTCTCCAAATGCAGGTACAAAGTTTTCAGGAACGAATTCACCAAAAAGGTCTGCGTCGACTCTTTCCATGAGGTTGAACAAAAGTACGGCATCAAGATTGAGGAATTAGAATTCCAAGAGGACCATGTTCATCTGATGGTGCATATCCCTGCAAAACTCTCTGTTTCCTTTGTTGTCCAGTTGCTCAAGGGCATCTCTGCGAGAAGAATATTCGTTGCTTCTCCAAAGCTTCACCTCAGATACCCCCGCGGAAGCTTCTGGAGCAGATTCAAGTACTATGGGACGGTGGGCCCTATGACAGTTGATGCTGTCAAGAGGTATATCGGTGCTCAGGATGTGCATCATGAGACGTTGATTAATCCCGAAGCAGGACAAACACAGTTGACCCCTTTCTTTTCCTAGAGGCGCGAGCGGAAAATACCGCGGGCGTTAGCCCGCGGATAGCGAGCGCCAACTATTCCCCCGAAGCGCAAGCGCTTTTATTTTTCACAATCTCTTCAGGAAGCTTCCGATGGCGGAGAGGAATCCCTCCTCCTGCCTAGTGGAATCTTCGGAATGCAATAAGCACAGCAGCTGGTCTATCTCCTTCAGTTCGGCTTCCAGGTCCGCTTTCGAATACTTTGATAATTCGGCCTTCCTCTTCTCTATCCGCGAGGCCTTCTCGTACTCTTCCTTGTCGGAAAGCTTCTCCTTCCTGAGCTCGCGAATGCGCTCCACTATGGGTTTCGCGCTCGGGATGTTCCTCTCATAGAACGCGAGGATGCTCTCGTCCTTGTCATCTACCGCGAGGAACGGGGTCTGCTTCAGGGCGCTCAGGGTCTCGAAGAAGGTCCTGTTGCCCAGGACCACCTTCTTGAACCTGCTGGTCTCAGGGCATATGTGCGAGAGCTTCTTCTCGCTGAAGCCGAATGATTCGCAGAGCTGCTTCGCATCCCATCTCCCGAATTCCGGATAATCCATGAAGAATCTCTTCAGGCCGGCCATCTCCTCCTTCCCAGGGAACTCGCTGAAATAATCCTCCGGGGAATGCTTCCCTATCTCCCCGAGGAGCTCCACGACCGGCATGGAGAGGAGGGAACCGATGTACTCCTCCCTGATGGCCCTGAGCTTATCCAGGCTCCCCATCAGCTCGGCGTACCTGCGGGCCTTCCCGTCATCCACAGCGGAACGCTCAAGCTCGGAAATCTCCGCCATCAACTTCTCTATCTTCGTTTTCTCCCTACGGAGGGAAGCGTCCTTCTCTTCAAGCTCCTCCTTCGCTTTCGCGCATCTCCTGTCCGTCTCCATGAGCTCCTCGAAATAAGCGAATTCGTTCTTGGCCGCAGGCATCTTGTTCAATTTGATGAACTTCACTGCCTGTATGAACCGTTTCCCCTCCTCTTTGGGGACGTTCCCCCTCTCGAACTCGGCCGCCACTTCCTCTTCGAAATGGCCGAGCTCCTTGGATAATTCGAAGCCCTTCTTGACGATCCTTATCCGGGTCATGAGGGCGGGGTTCCAAAGGCTCTTCTCCCTCTGTGTCGTAGCCTCTATATCCCCGATCAGCTCCTTCAGCTTGCCGGCCAGTCTCAGGACCGTAGGGCGCTGGCGCCCATCTATTTTTCCCACTCGTTTCTCTAAGGCGAGGTGCTCTTTCTTCAAGCTGGCTATATCTTCAGCGTTGCCCATCAGCTCATCATGCCTTCTTCGGGGCTTCTTTTGCAGGCGCTTCGGCGAACTTGTCCATCACGAAGGATAAGATCACATAGAAGAGCACTGCCAGGATGACCAGGTTCACCGCCCCACCCACGAGGCCCAGGCCTCCGATGCGCGTGGCTCCGATCGCCCCTCTCCCGGCCATGCCAGTGACATTCCCCGCGTACGTTCCGCTTCCGCCCGCGGATTCCATGGCGAATCTAGATACCAGGCCGGAGATGAAGCTCCCGAGATAACTGGCCACGAGGAGCGCCGCCGTGCCTATCAGATTCCATTTGTTCGGTTTGAGAAATGATGCCATAAGAAAACCTCCTCTATCCGCTGCTGTTCTGGATGTGGCGCATGTGCCTCGCCATGAACGGTCTCATGAAAGGCCTCAAACCTCCGGTGGAGTTGCCGAGCTCCTGGTTGAGTTCGCCCCTCAGCTGGAATATCTGCGACAACTGGCCGAAAGTCGTCTCGTTCAGTCTGCTGAATATCGGGCCGCCGAGGCCGTATTCCGCGTTGAGCTGCTGCGCTGCGGAATAATTGCCGCTGATCAGCGCCTGGCCGAAATCCTGCATGGCCGTAATGTTGAATCTGGGGCGGTTGAAGTTCCTGGTCATGTTCATATGCCAGGTCGCATTCCAGTTATGCCCCGTCATGTTGCCGACGCCGCTGTAGATGCTCGGCATGGCGACCGCGAGCCCGACGAGAGTGACCAATACAGCCACGACAGCCAAAATCTTCATGTCCATAAATACACCTTTACTAATAGCCTCTCACTAATGTAACTTTAATGTAGCTATTGTTTATATAACTATTCTTTCTTCAGCCTCTTGTCCCCATCGTCGAATCTTATCTGCACGTGCGTCCCGTCGCAGAACGGCTTGTTCTCGGATTTCCCGCACCTGCAGAGCGTGACGCGGTTCCGTACCTCGTACGCCGTCCCGTCGGCCGATTGGACAGGGACCTTGCCCTTCACCCAGATCGGCCCGCTCGCGTGCGCTCCGGGGTCCTCGATGATGCTTATGGACTGCGGGAATTCCGGCTCGATGGCGGCATTCGTCTTCTTGTCAATCATGACGAGCCTCCCAGATGGGCAGCAGCCCGCCTGCCTGATGGCCTCCTTCTTCGATTTCGGATCCTTGGAGCCTTCGGTGAATTTCCACGTGCCGTCCGCGAGGTCGCAGAACCGGCTCGACGAGCAGAAAGACACCGCATCCATGAGGTCTATCCCGTCGCCTTCGGTCTTCTCGGCCTGCTCGGCATGGCTCTTCCTGATCGCCGTCTCGGTGCCATTGAAACCGACCTCTGCATGCGTTCCGGTGCAATACGGCTTGTTCACCGAATGGCCGCAGCGGCACAATGCGTAAGTCTCCTGCTGCGGGTACTTCTCGCCATTGCTCCATCTGGTCGGGATGCCGTCCTTCCCGGTCGTGATTATCTCCTTAGCCAGAGGGAGTCCTCCGGAGACGATATACGGTCCGTCCTTGGTTATCTTGACACTGCCCATCCATAACACCGATTTACACTGCTTATATGTCAATTATAATACTTCTTCCCCCTATCCCCATCATGATCTCGAGGCGGAACCTGGACCGCAACCTCGCCCTGGAGAAAGTCGACGTGCTCTTCTACCAGGTCATAGAGAAAGGCGGGAAAAGGATGCTCAAACCATTGAAGCTCGACACCAAGGTCTCGCTCAAGCTCGTCCGCGCGATAGCCGACAATACGGTCATAACGAGCTTCTATGATACATTGTCCAGGAACCTGCGCGAGCGCGGAGTCGCTCCAGGCACGAAGGTGCAGCTGCGCGCCAGATTCTCGGAAGGGCATGCGATGCTGGATCCGGCTCTGAAAGGGACGAGGATACTCTGCGAGATAACAGTGGAATGATCAGTCGTACAATGTTTTAGCCTTGGCCAGCGCATCGCCGAATTTCTTTATGTCCTCATCCGTGTTGTAGACGTAGGCGCTAGCTCGCACCGCTCCTGCCTTGGCTCCCATGGCTTCAACGGCCATCTGCGCGCAGAAGAACCCGCTCCTGACAGCGATGCCCATCTGGTCGAGCATGAGCGCGACATCGTGCGGTTTGGCTTTGTGGAAATTGAAAGAGTACAACGCGCTCCTCTGCGCTGTCCTGGACCCGTAGACCATGGTGCCGTTCTTGTCTAATTCGGCGAGCATTGCCTTGCCGAGCGTTTTCTCATGCTCCTCGATGTTCTCCATGCCGAGCTGGCGCAGGTAATCGCAGGCAGCCGAGAGCCCTATTATCCCGGAGTAGTTCTGCACCCCGGCCTCGAAGCTCGCGTTGTCGTCCGTGTAGACCGCCTTCCCTCCGGATACCGTCTTGATGGTCCCGCCGCCGACCATGAATTTTTTCAATTTCGCCATGTGCTCCTTCTTCATGGCCAAAGCGCCGATGCCTGTCGGCCCGAGCATCTTGTGTCCGGAGAAGCAGAGGAAATCTATATTGTCTTTCTTGATATCGGTCTTGTGGTGCGGGACTCCCTGCGCTCCGTCTATGCATATGAGTGCTCCGTTGTCGTGCGCCATTTTGGCTATCCGCGGGACATCCTGCGTGATGCCTGTCGTGTTCGTGCCGGAGTTCGTGACGACCAAAGCGGTGCTCTTGTCTATCGCTTTCTCGAACGAGGATAAAGGCACTTCGCCTGATGCGTCGAACGGGAGCATCTCCAGCTCTATCTTCCCCTCGTCGCGCAGCTTCATGTAAGGCAGGAGCACGGAGTGGTGATCGATCATCGTCGTGACGACCTTCCTGCGCTTGGAATAATCGAGCGAATTCGCGACCAGGTTCAGGCCTTCGGTCGTGTTCCTGGTCCATACCAGGCCTTCAGGGTCTGCGCCCACGAACTTCGCGACGTTCTCTCTCGCGCGATCCATGGCCTCGCTGGTCTTCCTCCCCAAGGAATGCGAGCTCCTGCTGCCGCAGGCTCCGAGCTCTTTATAGTACGACATCTCGGCCTCGATCACTTTCATGGGTTTGAGCGAAGTGCAGGCGCTGTCCAGGTACGTTATGTCCGGCCTGTTCAGGAGCAGCGGGAAATCGTTCTTGATATGCCTCATGAATTGTTCGCCCCTAATGATTGGTTCGCAGCGGCTATCGCCTGCTCGAAATCCGCCAGGCTCTTCGGCCCGACTATCGGCTTCCCGTTCACGAAGAATGTCGGAGTGGCGTAAATCTGGGCGTCCTTGCCCTCCTGGATATACTGCTCGAGGGCGGGCAATGTCTCGTTGTTATCATAGCAGGAATCGAATTCGGTCATGTTCATGCCGACCTGCTCCGCCAGCTGCTTTATCTCGAGGGTGCCGTTCGCCGTGCATGCGCCCTGCTGCGCGAATATCGCGGATCTCAGCTGCCACTGCATGCCCTGCTGGTTCGCGCATAGCACCGCCATCGCCGCATCCTTGCTGTCGTTGTGGTTCGGGAGCGGGAACGGCTTGAACACGTAGAATATGCTCCCGTTGTATATCCTGAGGAGCGCCTGTATGGTCGGTTCCGCTTCGGCCGTGTACGGGCATGTGAAGCATCCGAACTCCACTATCTTGATGCTCGCGTTCGGGTTGCCCGCGGTTATGCCGTCGTAGGTGGTCGGGGCGATAAGGTTGGTCGGAGCCCCGAACCTGCCGTAATCCCCGGTTATCGTGTTGATTATGCACGCACCCACGGCGGTCGGCCCGTCGCAGTTGCCGAAGTAATAGAAGTTGTAGAGGCCGTAGGCGGTGTAGACCAGGCTCATAACCGACAGGATCACGAATATCCACGAGAGCAGGGTGAAATGCTTGTTGACGATTTTCGCTACAGGCGGCGAGTACTTCATTATGCTCGCCACCACCTGGGCTTTTATCCTCTCGTCCAGCCCCGTATCGCACGGCTTCAGGGTGAGCGTCCTGAAGACGCACCTGAACCCCTCCTTGGCGAGAGGCCTGTATTTGGCCGAGAATATCGACATTATTGCGAATACGACGAATGCGATTATGCAGAGGACCAAGCGATTCACCTGACTGGCTTTGGATTAATTTTACTTGCGTACTATTAATGCTTTCCGTTTTTATTCTGTCTGGGACTAATGAAACCAACTTATTAATCCTATGTCACGAGGCAAGCTCATGAAAATACTCGTCTTCGGTAACATGCTCGTGGTGAACCCGGATTTTGATAATTATTTGGTTTTGGTTGGTTTCGGGGCGAGGCGGATGGTTGGTTCATAAATCAAAGTAGTTCCGCCCCCGGCTCCACCAACATCTGGATAGAAAGAAATAGCTGCTGCAAGATATCCATTTTGATATTTGACGAAAAAGTTTCCACTGGAATCTACTGGAAGTGCAAAAGCAGTTATGACCGATTCTCCAGTTTTTTCATCAACTGAATCCTCTATGATAATCCGGACCCGTTTTAGATCTTGACCAGTTGTTTTCTTTACTAGATTCGCAAAATCACCAATACTCATAACCCAAGTTCCAGCTCCTTTTCTGCTTGGATCTTGGTCTTGGTCTGGAGGGAAACGAACGTCCATAAATTTCATAGTACCATCTTTATTCCATCCAACCCCGAAAGTCAATTCTGAAACCCCATGCGCGTTGACTCTATTGGCGCTAGATAGTTAATCTCCAGTTGATATTACTCCGTCTTCCCTTGCATAGGTTGCAGCAGTTTTTTTATCTAAGTTTACGATGGTATCATGAACCTTGGAAACTTCCACTCGAACTTTGTCCACCTCGACAGTGTCTGCCTTGGCAAATCTAGGTCCCGAGAAATTGAATCCACCGAAAGTAAGCGTTGAAAACAGCGCAACCGCAGCGCCAAGTTTGTGGAATTTCCGTTTACTTGATTTTTGAGCAGGGCTGACCCTTTCGGACGGACCAGGCGTTGTGGATCTAATCTCCATGCACTCACTCTAGTCTCTATTATTCACAATAATATATAATACCACACTTTTGAGTGGAATATACTCGAAACGGATTTGAAGAATGGAAAACGCAATTTATACTTTCATTTTTTATGCGATGCGAACCGATACGCTCGAAATCCTCAAGGCTCATCCCAGTGATTTTTCCTATTTCTGTGTTTAGAAATAGAAAAATGAGGAATTAAAAGCGTTTCCATGCATATTCATTACGTGGGAACAAGTCAGATAACGCCAGGGCCAGCTAAGATTCAGGAACGTCCAGTCCTCAAGCTCCTCGAGCGGAGCCGATTCCCTCTCAGGGAAGGCTTTGCCAGCTATGAGAACATCGAGGTGCTTGCCCAAGGCTCGTCAGGCGTCACCAGGAAAGCCACCGATTCTGAAGGCAGGGCGGTAGTCATAAAGGAGCTCAAGGATTTCCTCCTGCCCAGCATGAGTGAAAGCATGTGCGCCCAGGCGATAACGGAGTTCGGGAAGGAAGCTGCCATCCTTGCGGGCATCAATCACCCCCGCATACCTAGATGCCTCGACACCTTCTCAAGAGAGGTGGAAGGAGAGATAAGATTCGACATCGTCACAGAATTCATCGAAGGGAAAAGCATAGCCGATCTTATCCGAGAAGGGCGGCTCTTCTCCGAGGCTGAAGCGATAGACCTCCTGAGGCAGAAGCTCGACATATTGAGGTACCTCCAGGATTTCAGGACGCCTATACTGCACAGGGATATCAAGCCTGGCAACCTGATCCTCGCGCCAGATGACCGTATCAATCTGATAGATTTCGGCATCGCCAAAGCATCTGAAGGCAGCACGAAAAAAGGCACTGAATGCGGCACGACGGGATACGCGGCGCCGGAGCAAATCCTTACTGGCAAGACCTCGACCGCATCAGACGTGTACGGGGTTGGCGCTACAACGATAGCCATGATAACTGGCAAGGACCCCGCCGAGATGCTGAATGGCGATGGGGCCATAGATTTCAGCAGATACGCCCGCCTCTCCGAGCCGTTCTCAACGTTCCTGAGGAAGATGACCGCGTTCGACGAGAATAGACGTTTCCAGAATGCGGACGAGGCCATGAAAGCTCTGAATGTGATGGGTAGCGCTTCTACCCTAGAACTTTCTTTGACCGCATCCGAACCCCTCGCCTTGGAAGCGGCAGGTGCAACAAAAAAGTACGCGAAGGCGCTGGAGCAGCGGGCATCGGATCTGCTGAAAATACTTCGGGCAGCCTCTGACCTAGCGATATTGTCGGGCAAATCCGGCGATGAGTATATACGGCTGCAATTAGGCGAATTCAGTGTGGCAATATTTAATGATCGGATGATAATTGACATAAAGAAAAATTCTCAATTTCGGCCTGTATGGGTTCCGATCCGGTCGACCTATTATCACAAAACAAACGACATTCGTGTACCGTCCGCTATTCTGTTATCTATTGGGAGCGCCATTATCTCCCTTGGCGGGCCGGTTTATATTTCCCACGCCGGGGGTCGTGGCTTCGAAGCTCTGATTATCGGAGGCGTCCTGGACTCATTCAGCCTTTTTCTATCCATAAAATGCAGGGATAAAATCCTCCAGAAAAAAGCCGGTCGCGAAGCGATGAAGAATTTGAAAGAATTCCTTCACGAAAATAAGGAGTTCTGGCCGCACATCAATGAGATTCCTGCTGCCATGCAACGCCGTCTCAAGGAAGAGGCGGAAAAAACAGCCGCTGATGCGCACGCCTTGGAAAACCTGCCATCCGCCCCAGAAGTAAAAAAGGAATGACCTCCTTCAGTTGCAGCTTAAATGGTTTGCAGGAATAATTTTGATTGATGAAAATACTCGTCTTCGGTAACATGCTCGTGGAAGCGGATTCGCTCCCGCTACGTCTCATGCCGAAACTGGAGAAGCTCTTCCCGTCGATAGAATTCAAGGAGTTCGACACGGCCGAGAACCTCGAGGACGAGGGAAGGGACCTGATAATCCTGGACACAGCGTTCGGCATAGAGAAGGTCACATTGATAGATGACGTCGACAATCTCCAGATGAGCAAAACCGCGTCCATGCACGATTTCGATCTCCCGATAACGCTCCGGATACTCATCAAGCTGAAAGCGATCGATTCGGTGAAGATAATCGCCATCCCCGCGGGTTATGGAGAGAAGAAAGCTATCGAAGAGATAAGCGCGATGATCAAATCTATTTCCACTTGACCTTGAGGAAATGCGTGGCGCAGCTCATGCACGGGTCGTAAGCGCGGATCAGCTTCTCTATCTCCAATGGTATCGCGTCTTTTTCCACTCCGGAATCCAGCTTCTCCTGGACGAGCGCGCCGATGTCTATGTCCATCTTTATCTGGTTCTGCGACGTAGGTATGACAAGGTCCGCGAACTCTATCTTCCCGGCATCGTCTATCCTGAGATTGTAATAGAGCGTGCCGCGGGGAGCTTCCATCACCCCGATGCCCTCGGACCTCTTCACTTTCGGCACTATCTTCGGCTCCTCCTTGAATTCCATGCTCTCGAGGAGGTCTATGGACGAATCTATGCAGTGCACGACCTCTATGGCCTGCGCGAGGTTGTTGTGGAATATATTTGAGGAAGGAAAAACCGCCAGGTACTTGGCCAAATCCTTCTTCGTCTTAGGGTGAAGCGTGTCCCTGTTGATGTTCAGCCTCGCGAGGGCTCCGACTACGTAGGATTTGCCCTTGAAAGCGAAGCCCGGCGCCTGGGAATACGGAATCACTGCCTTCTGGAGGTGCTGCCTGAAATACTTGTGGCTTATGCAGATGCCGTCCGATGTCATCAGGTCCCCGCCGCGGTAGCCGAATTTTTCATTTCTGAGCGCGATGTACGTGGTCTTGGTGTGGAACGTAGGGCTCCTGGAATGGAACACTTCCACGAATTCGACCGCGGCCGCCCGGACCTCCCTGAGGGATTTCGCGATCCTCATCGCATCCTCCTTCTTGGGTATCTTCATGAACCCGCCGACCTGGGGGAACGGGGCGTGGACGGCCCTGCCGCCTACCAAGACGCATAAATCGTTGCCCGCGCCTTTCACGTCGAACGCTTTGTGGACGAGGTCGTGCTCGTATCCTTCGTCCGCGAATTCCAGCACGGAATCCTTGCCGAATATGTCAGGCAGGCAGAAGAGGTAGAGGTGCATCGCATGGTCGCGGATGTTCAGGCCGTATAGCAGCAGGTCCCGGAGCTTCAGCGTCTGCTCGGATGGCTTCACCTCAAGCGCGTTCTCCACGCAGTTGATGCAGCACATGAGGTGCGCGACCGAGCACGTGCCGCATATCCTGGACACCAGTTGATGTACGCCGAGCGCGGGTTTTCCGACCGCTGCCTGGGTGAAGAAGCGCTTGTTCTCGCTGATCTTGAGCTTGGCGTCTATGACCTTGCCGTCTTTCACGGCCACGTCCAGGTCGGTGTGCCCCTCGATCTTGCTCAGGTTCTTTATCGTGATGTCGAAACTCTGGCTGTGCATGTTCTACCCTCCGAACTCCTTCACGTACTTCTCCAGCACTTCGATGAATCTCTGCTCGATCATCGGGCACCCCTCCACCTTGTCGTCCACCTTGACCACCGCATCCACACCGAGGACCTTCTCGTAGAGGTTCCATTTCTTGAGGAATGGCTCTATGCTGGCTTTGGCTTCGGGCGAGAAATCGTTCCTTTGCGCGGAAGGCCCGCCAGTGCAAGCGCAGGAGCCCACAGCGACGAGGTATTTCGCCTTCGCGCGCACCTCGGTCACCCGCTTCCTCTCGTTGTCGCTGGATATAGCGCCTTCCACGAAAGCCACGTCCAGGTCATCCAGCACGTTCTTGGATTTCAGCACCCTGCAATATCTGAAATCGACCTTCTCCTTCCATTCGAAATAGTGCTTGTTAAGCAGCTCCACGAAGACTATGGAGTTGTCCTCGCAGCATGTGAACGTGAACCAGCCGACGCGCAGTTTCCGCATCAGCCCCACCCTTCCATCCTGATGTCCTTCTGGTCCTTGCCAGATTCCACCAGGCATTTCTTTATCGCCGAGACCATGTCGAGCGGGCCGCATATCCACCAGCCCATTCCCGTCAGTTCACCGGCATGCTTTTTTATCATGCAATCGTTCAGCCTGCCACACTCTCCTCTCCAGCCGTCCGGGGTCTCGCGTGTGAGCGTCATGACGACCTTTATGCCGGAATTCTTTTTCTCGAGAGCCACGAGTTCATCGTGGTAGATAAGATCCCCCTTGGTCTTCGCGCTGTAGAAAAGTATGAACTTGCCCTTGAGATTCTTGTCGGCTATATAGCGGAGGATGCTCAGGAACGGTGCGATGCCGACGCCGCCAGCCACGAATCCCGCCTCTTTCTGGCCATCATAGGTGAAATTGCCGAGCGGCCCCTCGATGCCGACGCTCTCTCCGACGGCCATGTCAGCGAGCCTGCCGGTACAGTTCCCGTTCCGCATCTTTATGCAGAACTCCAGGTACTTCGCATCCGGGGCAGAAGCGATGGAGTATGGTTTCTTCACTATTGTATTGCCTTCCTTGTCCAGGATATGCAGGAAGACGAACTGGCCCGGAGTGAACTTCATCATCGCGCCGTCTGCAGGCACCATGCGGAAAACCTTGGTCCCCGGCGCAGGTTCGCTTATGCTGTCTATCCTGTATTTCACAATTGCCAATCGCAAC
>Ga0074045_10004910_pt1 | contig 11767 bp, 13 predicted proteins | sample BogForMeECP23OM2_FD_94442 | JGI IMG/M metagenome (GOLD analysis project Ga0074045, IMG submission 94442) | Bog forest soil microbial communities from Calvert Island, British Columbia, Canada - Bog Forest MetaG ECP23OM2 | ecosystem: Environmental > Terrestrial > Soil > Wetlands ...
CCGTATTATTCAAGGACGGAGCCCTGTCACCTAGGAAGCTAGGTCGAAAGTTGCCGGCCCAGTTAGACTCCTGTGGGTCTGACTAGGGCCGCTATGCCCAACCTACTTCGGTAAGGACGTCGAAGGCCATCGCTCTCCATACCTAGAAACAACGCGAACCTGATGGTCCTTGCATCGTCTACGATGAAAATACTTGGGGGGATGGCCGGTCGGCTTGCCGTCCATTTTCAACCAAAGTGACGCTGCATGATACGCGAAGCGTTTTCTACCCTGCAATTTTCGAACACCGTGAGTTCATCACTTCCAAGGGCAGTTCTTATTTCCTCAGCAGCTCGCGTATCCGCAGGCGTGCCTGGTGCAAGCCGCGGCGCGATTCATCTTGGCTAAAACCCAGAACTCGTGCAATGCGAGCGTGGTCGTAATTCTCAACGTCATGCATGAGGAAGATCATCCTTTCGGTATTTGGCAACTGGGCCACGGCACGCTCCAGATCAATGCGCAACGTATTAGATCTCACGGATAAGACTTTGTCGCATGGCGTGCAGTCGAGAGTGAGCAGGCCCAGTGGCATGTGCTGGCGCGCCTCGGCAATCAGCGCGCAATCAATTTCTTCAGGCCGGGGCACTTGCTTCCTCGCAAACGCTCGGCAGAAGGTGTTGGTCATCAGTTCTTCAGCTGCCAATTCGTTGTCCGTCATCCAGAATGCCAGCGCATAAATCCGATGGCGATTCTGTTCATACACGTCCCTGTAAGTTTTCGCACGGCCTCGCGAGGCGGCGGTTGTATATCCTGTAAAACCGAAAAGGTTCGCTTCCTGCAAGGTGCTCATGAATTGCTCCTGTAAGTAACGGGCCCTCGACCGATCGTTCAACTTTTTCCACGGTCAGTGTTTCCGCCAATCGTGGAATCAGCAGCAGATTATTCCTTCACCCGAAGAGCACCAATCGGGCAAACGCTGAGTCCTTTGACGAAATGCCGCTAGAGGGGGGCGGAGGCGCCTCAACCCGGCATAAGCTCCAACAGTCCTAGACTTTAGCCTCTCAATAATGAGGGCTGCAACACACCACCCGAAACAACTAAGGCGTGCTTGCTTCGAATCACATTCATGGAGACGATTTATGAGATCACAGGTAAGCAAATCTCTCGATCCAGCACAACTCAGTGGCGACGCCCAGGCTTTTAAAACATCACTGAAGCGAAAGATCGTGGGCCAGGATCTCGCCCTCGAGAAAGTCACTGAAATCTACCAAATATTCCTGGCGGGACTAAATCCTCCTGGACGCCCAATCGGCAATCTGTTATTCCTAGGCCCGACTGGCTCGGGCAAGACTCGCGTGGTCGAGGCGATGGCGGAGTCGTTGTTCGGCGATCCCCGCGCCTGCATCAAGATTGACTGCGCCGAGTTTCAGCACTCGCACGAGATCGCCAAGCTGATTGGCTCGCCCCCCGGCTATCTCGGACACCGGGAGACCCATCCGCTACTTACCCAGGAGGCGCTCAACCAGTGGCACACTGGAAAAACGAAGCTTTCAATCCTGCTCTTCGACGAGATTGAGAAATCATCGGATGCGCTTTGGCAAATGCTACTCGGCGTACTTGATAAGGGAACTCTCACCCTTGGAGACAACCGCCGCACCGACTTTTCGCAGGCGGTCATTGTGATGACCTCCAATCTGGGCGCATCAGAGATGAATGAGCTGTTCAACGGCTCGTTGGGCTTCGTCCAAAACCCGTCGCATCCGGACACGACTCTCAACGACAAGATCGAGCGCACCGCCATCGACGCCGCCCGCCGCAAGTTTTCGCCCGAATTTATGAACCGCATCGACAAGATAGTCGTCTTCAAGACCTTGCAGGAACAACACCTGGAGCAGATTCTGGAGATCGAGCTTGGATCGGTACAGCAGCGCATCCTGCAGGCACCAGGCGACAATCTGTTCGTCTTCGCTTGTACCGATCCGGTGAAGAAGTACCTGCAACGCGAAGGTACTGACATGAGATACGGCGCACGCCACTTAAAACGTGCCATCGAGCGCAACATTGTCTTTCCGCTGGCAAGTCTTGTCGCCACGGGACAGGTGAAGCTAGGCGATCTGATTCGCATCGATCAGGACGCGAACGGCAAGCTCATCTTCATGAAAGAGGGGGAGGGTGTGTTGGTTCCTACGTTGCTGGAGCGCTACAGGCCCGAAGTCGCGACGGGCGCCGCAGCTGGATCGTCCTCCGGAGCGGCACGCGTGGCGCCCTCAAATTAGAGAGAGGCTAATACGTTAGGGATCCCGCTTGCAATGCCGGATGAGGGCATTGGAGATCTTCTCGAAGTACGCCAGGTTAGCAAAAGCATCTGGCGGTTTTTGAAAACGTCGAGTATCTAGGAGTATCCTGGTCCAAGTCGAGCCGCATGAAACCAATGATACGCTAGCTTCTTCACCTCTTCCAACCACGCCCGCTGGCCGCTCCCTGGTAAATGTCATAGAAATACCCACCAACAACAAACGAGCAATTTGTTAGGTCTCTCTCGCGTGATTTCAGGGGAATTGCACGTCCCACGGCATGTGCATTTCTTTCAACAATGCGCCTATGGGCGCGTATATCTCATTCCGCGACGCGCGGGCAATAATCTCTTGCATTCCTATGTCTCTCCCTGTGTGTCGTGACCGGTTTTGGTTCTCGCCTTCCGGGGCTTGCCGTGCCGGAGAGTGTCATGTCCCATTCTCGCCGCGCATCGCACGTGCGACTGCCATGGGCGAGGCTTTTGCGACATTTGTGATCGGCGGCTTCCTTGCAAGAATGACAAATCATCATAGGTAGCGGAAGTCGTCCCGGTGTCAGGTGGAAATGTTGCCACCAGCATCTCAGAAAGCCGCTGATCTCTGCCGACCTCTAGTGCGGTCGGGCACGTTCACCCTGAGGTTGGGCCTCGCGTGACGGATGCGATTCGGCCGGCGGATGAGGCGCGGTTTCACGCGGCGCTGCAGCATGCTGTTCCGGCGCGTGGCTCGCCTGCGGCGCAGGTTCGCTATGGTTCACACGTGCAGGAGGATGAGACGGTGTGCCCATCCTGTCCGACGAGGAGTTTTTTGCGATCGTCTGGTTGCTTGGACGCGCCGCATTAGCATTGTTGGGATGGGGTAAGTTGGCGTTCGCATTGTTGGGTTGTAGAGTGTTCTGCTGCGGCGGCGGATGCGGAACGTAGCATTATTTGGGTGATTTGGGTGGGCTATGTTCGCACTATTGGGATGCGGAACCTCCTGGTGTTGCGGCGGATGCGGAACCGTAGCTTTGTTTGGGTGAGCTACGTTCGCACTATTGGGATGCGGAACTTCCTGTTGCTGCGGCGCACGCGGAACCGTAGCATTATTTGGGTGAGCTATGTTCGCACTATTGGGAGGCGGAACCTCCTGGTGTTGTGGCGGATGCGGGATGTTGGCGTTGTTCGGGTGCGCTATGTTCGCATTGTTGGGATGCGACGCGTTCGTCGCGGCATGGTTCGGTGCCGGAGCCTGACCTGCAGTCATCACACCTGTGCCGTGGAAAACTCCTGGCTTCGGAGTCGCTGCAATTGGCGGCTGGCCGTGGTTCACCGACGCCAGTTGCGCGCGATTGGTGCTAGCCGCCTGCTCGTGTTGCCTCTGCATAGGCGTAGGAGCGACGTGTTGCTCACGGGCCGCAGCTTGTTGAGCAGCCGTCGGCTGCGCCGTGACTCCGCCAGTTCCGCCGTTGTAGCTCACGCGGTTCGCAGCGACGTTGTTCACGACAGTTGTGTTGTAGGTGTTGTGAATGTTGGTTACGTTCACGTTGTTGACGCTGCGGTTGTAGTAGAAGGCCCCGCCGCGCCAGTATCCGCCCTGGTAGCCGTTGCCGGGGTAGCCATAGCCGTAGTTAATGCCGCCGTAAAAACCGACATGGGGACCCCAGTAGCCCGGATGCCAGATGTAGACGCCACCACCCCATCCCCAATAGCCAGGGGTCCACAAGAAACCAACCGTAGGAGCGAGTACCCAGGTTCCAGGCACCCAGAAATAACCATAGGGACCATAGGCCCAATAGCCCGGTGTCCAGATGTAGCCTGCCGCAGGGCATAGTGGCTGTGGATACACGGGGAGCAGTGGCGGGCCAATCGTTATCGAGATCAATACTCCCGCAAAGGACGATACTGGTATGGCCAAGATTAGAAGAACAGATAACAACAACCGGCTGGAGCGGAGGATACGCATGTTTTCCTTTCGCGCCCGTTGTGCTCAGCTGCGCACGCGAGGCAGCAAGCCTACTCATATCAACTTGCGCACGGAACAGTAGATCGTCTTGGAGCTGCTGACCATCGGGTGGAAGCCGTAGCTATGGGAAAGAAATCCCCTATGAAATGTGCAGGACGTACCAGAGGTATCAATCGGAGGAGAATCGCTTCAAGAAAAGGGCATACTGACTTTTTGTTCTAGAAGCTGCTTAACAACGTCTGCGGTTGAACTCTTCGTCCACGAAATATTCGCCGTCTTGAGACATCGCCCAGCGACCTCCAACAGCTCCACAGCATCCCAGTTAGCGATGTGCAAGCCCATCTCGATACGCCTCGTACTGATCACTGTGGCGTGCACCTCATGCCCCAAGAGCAGTGCCAATGAAGCGACTCAGGGCATCTGGATGGACCATGTCCTATAGAAAAACTGTACAACGTGCGCGGGCTGGAGCGTCGAACGAACGCTCAATATGCTGGATGGCAGAACATCCCGTCCTTTGCCTCTTTCATCATAGTGAACACGGCCACTTCAATTTTAGTAAAAGGATGAAAAGTATGAAGCAGAGATCCCTTCTTTTGACAGGCATGTTCCTGCTGTGCAGCTGCTGGATGCTTGCGCAGACCAGCACAGGCAGGAGCGCCGGACAATCGAATAGCACAGGCACAATGGGCTCACAGAGCTCGGCTCCTCAGAACGGGACCCAGAGCACGAGTCCAAGCCCACTAACCGCCCCCAACAGCACACCTACCAAGCCGAACAGTACGATGCCGCCTGCCACAGCTCCCGAGGCGACGCCGAATCCGAACCTAACTCCGGGCACGAATCCGGACTTGACGCCGAACACCAATCCGAGCACCGTTCCCAGCACGAATCCGGACGTAACGCCGGTTTCGCCGTCAAGCAAGCCTGACGCCGCGACTCCACCTTCCAGCAATCCGGACATGAGTGGATCGGCGACCGGCACGGGCCAGAGCGGCAGCAGTCCGACCGCTACGCCTCCTCCGAACAGCACGACGACAATGCCCCCCGCAACTCTAAAAGTACTACCTCAAGTAAGACAGGGAGTCAGGATGGCTCCCTTTTTCCTTGAGGCGTAAGAGGATCGAATTCGGGACCTCACCTTTGACGCTTTGATGCGGCGTGCCCAGTCGGAGCCGAGACGTCTAATGAACGACCCGGCGCCTTACGGCCAGATGCACGTCCATCACCCGAATGGCCTTTCGTTTCGACGTTTGGTAATGCTGCTGCGCTGTGACCTCGGAGCGATCAGTCGGATGCGGGATAACGCAAACATTTCCTCGCCTACGAGTAGCACCGGGTAATACTTTGTGAGGAGCAGGTTCCCTGAGCTGGATGGAAGTCCGCTCTCCATGCAAAATATAAATTGCCTCATGTCGCGATTCGAAGAGCTAGCATTCCCGAGTGTCCCTTACTATCTCAAGCGGCAACATGTCCTGGATCATGCGGCCCAGCAGTTTCGGCTCTTCGCGCCCACAACAGGTTGTAATGCCGGCTTCCGCAACAGGCGCAGCGGTATGGCCTCATGAACAGCAAGGGCAGCACGAATAACTCAAAGTCCTCAGCATTTTTGCGAGTCGTAGCAACCGCATGGCTCGCGCACTGTGGACATTGACGTATTCGTGAGATATTGAACGGAGAACGCATGGCAAACTCCAAATTGTGTCTGCTCACACCCGAGACAAAAACATGGATGGGCTGAGGGGACGAGAGGTTGTACTGAGGCACCTGCTCGCACAGAACGGCAGTGATCAGTCAGCGCTCACGTTGATCCATTCCAAGGTGCATTTGTCGCGCCGAGGAGCTGCGCGGAGAGTTGAGGAGGTTGTACAGTGCCCGTACAGGTGACCCGTTCTGCCGCCGAAGGCATATAATGCACACTTCGAGGAAGTGCCGTAGGATGCAATGGTTTGCGCCACGCGCAGGCCGCACACACAAGGCAATTTGCCGGGAAGATAGCGGAAACAGGCAACAGGAATCGACCCTTCCCACATCCAACAGCTTGGGTATGCATTTTGAGCATAGCGAAGAAAATACTTGCGAGCGGCATCAGCGAGCAGGACGCCATCGAGCGCTCCAGGCAGGGTGATGCAGAGAGTTTCGAGGTCTTATACGGTCTTCATAAGCGGCGGGTTTATTCTCTTTGCCTGCGCATGACCGGCAACACCGCCGAAGCCGAGGACCTCACGCAAGAGGCCTTCCTGCAGGTGTATCGCAAGATTGCCACCTTCCGCGGCGAGTCCGCGTTTTCGACCTGGCTGCATCGCCTGTCGGTAAACGTGGTACTTATGCATCTGCGCAAGAGAGGTCTGACTGTGGTTTCGCTCGAGGAAACTCTTGAGCCGCAGGAGGATGGACCGAAGAGGGACGTCGGCATGCGCGACAACGTGCTTGCTGGCGCCATCGATCGCGTTAGCTTGCAGCGCGCCATCGAGAATTTGCCACCGGGATACCGGATCATGTTTGTACTGCACGACGTGGAAGGCTACGAACATAACGAAATTGCTGAGATGATGGGTTGTTCCATTGGCAACAGTAAATCGCAGCTCCACAAGGCACGAATGAAGCTGCGTGAACTGCTCAAGTTAAGCAAGGTCGAGAAGTCCGCAAGGCGATAGAAGTAAGGAGAGAACGATATCTCGCGAGATGCTGGGAGTTCAGCGAAAATACGTGCGGCGGCTGCCTGCTAATCGGGGTCCCGACGAGTGCCGGTTTGCACCGAGTTGTTAGAGTGGAGGGATCCGTCATCGTCACGCCGGATTCCCTGGGAGAGAAACCATGACTTGTGCGGAGTTTCAACGGGTCTTACCTTACATTATTGACGGCGGTGGCAGCGAGGAGGAGCAGCAGCATCTTGCGGCCTGCGAGGTCTGTATTGACCTCGTTGCTGATCTGCGTTACATCGCCGAGTGCGCTAAATTGCTCGTACCGATGGAAGATCCCAGCCCGCGGGTTTGGGAAGGAATCCAGCGCTCCCTGGTAAGCGAGGGATTGGCGAAACCTGCGCGGAAGGATGTCTAGCACGCGCCCCTCGTTAGCAACTTCCTCGGTGGGAAATGGGCTTATCCGCAGCCGAAACCAACACAACAAACGCTACGTTTGTCGACTGATCAACCCTCACGTTGCGGCTCACTCGCTTGAAAAACTCTGTCACTTTGCCAGCCCCCAAGGGAGTGTTGCCGAATGTGCCAGGGCGTACAGTCGCACATCCCCATAGCTTGAGCTATCAAAACCTTTGAGAAGCGGTGCAAAGTTACCGGAAGAGAGGGCGCAGCTTAAACGCCCTGCGTCCTCGACCGGCCGCAACCGCGATGATGCACAGCAGCTGTGCCGAGTTCCTGAGGTAAGAAGGCCCTAACTCCGCACCCAGCGCCGAGGCCGCTCATGATGGTCAACTCCCTGTCGAGATTGCGCGATCTCGACCATAACACCTGAATAGCGGCGGTCGTTGCGCGTTGAGGCACGCTTCCAGCCAGTTGCACAGAAACACCAGAAGGTCTGCCGGGGGCTTGAGCCAAACACGAGCTGAGGTTTCCCGCCAGTGCCGACATACGAGAACGCCTAACCCACGACCTTGCAGGGCCTGGAAACCGTCTTCGTCGGACTCGTCATCGCCCAGATAGGCCAGTGAAGCTTCCGCGTCCATCTCGGCCAGAATCGTGCGCACGGCATCGCCCTTGTTCCGGTCCGGCATGCGTATCTCTACACCACAGTCGAATTCCTGCAATAGCATGCCGGTGCGATGGGCAACAGGCAGCCATCCCAGCAACACGGACTTGCGTACCTCGGACTGCTGGTCGTGCGACAACCCACGCCAATGAACAGCCAAACCACCGGGTTTGTGCTCCGCCAGATGGTGAAGACCCAGTCCGTCAAGCCATGTGTCGGCCTCGGCGAGCGCCTGAGTTGCGATTTCATCCAGATGCGGCAATTCGTAGGAGTCGTCAGATCTCAGCCGCTGCAACCCTTGCGCACCCCAGATCTCAGGATGGGGCCCAATGCCGAGCAGCGTGATGACCTCGTGCGCCTGCCGTCCTGTGATCAGAATCACCCGCGTATGCCCTGTATTCATGATCTCTGTCAGCAGCGTGGTCACTCCCGGATAGGGTACCGCTTCGTATCGATCCTGTCGGAAGGGTGCTAGGGTTCCGTCATAGTCCAGAAGCAGAGCGGACGCGCGCGCCCGACTCAGTTCGTCGAAAAAGCGGAGAAATTCGGCATCGGTATCAAGCAACTAAGCCTCCTTGGGACAAATTCCTGCCCTCACTCCCCTGAAATGTCCGTTCCAGACGGCTCTTGCTGGTTTCGGCATGACGTCAGTTGCACGTCGCAGAGTCCGCGAGACAGATGTCTGGCCCTGCGGTAGCAGGGAAGGGGCGAACAGGAAACTCGCCCTCTCCCCAGAAAAGCTACGAACTACGGTTCGGGCTGCAGATCGGCGACGGTGATGGTCTTAGTTACGTTGTCGACCGTTCCCGTCACCCTCACGTTCTTGCCTTCGAAAAACTTGGCCTTCCCGTGATCATCCAACTGGTAGGTTGACTCGCCGATACTATCCTGCAGGACGAACCTGTTTCCGGACTTCACGATCTTGCCGCTGAAAGTCTTCACATCAGGCACCTGGACGGTGGTTGTTGGTTGCTGTTGATTCGTGGTATCCGGTATCCGCTGTTGCTGGGCCGTCGGAGCGATCGCCTCAGGATCCTGTTGTGCAATCAGGCAATGAACCCAGCTAAACGCAAACACAAGTAGCGCCGCCGGCAGCAACCGAAGCTGTTTCGCGTTTTTCAATGACACCCTCCGGAGCAGAATCTGCATCCCTGCTAACTGTGGCAAGCCGCATGCCAAAACCGGGTGAGTCAGCCTATGTTGTTGATTCCGGGCTTTGTCGATGAGGGCTCGACATACGCTGAGTGCAACTTTGGCAGGCTGCTGGGAAAATCTTGCTATGACCTGATCCGAGAGCGGATCCTTCAAAGTTTCTGCTCTCTTGGAAAACGCGTCCACCACGGCATTGAACCGCCAACGACCGCTCATCAGTCCTCCGTGACCAGCCCCTAACAGCCACTAGCATTTTGGATTCGCTTGGTTACACGTTGTGCTTAGAAAATTACTTGCACCTGGGTTAGCGGTGACGTTCGCAGGATTCGGCGTGCGCCTAGTTCCGGGGCGAGCGAGGTTTGATGTCCAACAGGCGCCACCGAGAGACGGATTCTGTGGATGGTCCAAGTCTTGTCGAACGCGCGGGCAAACGTCGAAGCCGCGCTTCGATGAAGTGGTGGTGGATGGAGTGCACGCTGACATGGGCGAGTCCATCCACGAATTCGGGAAGGTTATGAGCGACAAACGGAGTCGGCAGGACACGACATCCGCTGCACAGAAATAGAACGGCTCATCGACGAGACGTTCACGGCTTCGCGGGTTGTTCCGGATGTACTCCTCCACGATCTGAAGGATTTGCTCGCGGACCGCCTGGACCGAAGTAAACTCGCGCACATCCACCACAGCCAATCGCTCCGCCAGACTCGGTTCGTTACAAGCCGAGAAAGCCCAGTGGGCGAAGTCGTTGGAAAAGCCCTCGCGAATGAAATGGTGTTCCTGAAAGGTGCGAAAAGTGTGCTGGAAGATGGAATTCTCCGAACAGGTGCGCAGCGCCTGAAGCAACTCAGAGAGGTTCGTCGCCCGCTCCCGGCCGATGCGCAGCAGGTGTGCCGAGGTGTTGAAGTGGAACGGTTTGTGCGGGTCGCACGGCGAAAGTCTATCGTTCTGAACGCCGTCCATCTTGCCCCTGCACATTGCCCGTTGCGGCACTGTCCATCGCCCATTGCCCGTGTGATGCGCCGGTTGGCATTCGCTGGCACGCCGCCAGCCAATCGCGAAGAAAAGTCAGAAGTTGGACGGGGGGGCGAAGCCAAAGGTTGGCTGCGGTTTCCCGCCACTGCGGCCGGACGAGTACACACAGCCCGCGGTCTTGGAGCATGCGGAAGGCATCTTCATCGGACTGATCATCGCCCAAATAGGCCACCGGGGTATCGTCATCCATCTCAGTCAGAATGGTCCGCACTGCGTCTCCCTTGTTCCGGTCGGCCATGCGTATCTCGACACCGTCGTCGAGCTGATCCAGCCTCAAGCCTGCGCGATCGGCAATCGATAACCATCCCAAAAGAACGTTGCCACGAACCTCTTTGGCCTCATCATCTGTGAGGCCGCGCCAATGCAGCGCCAGGCTTCCCGTTTTATGCTCAGCCAGGTGGTGAAGCTTCAAACCATCGACCCATTCGTCGGCGGCGGAGAGCGCGTCATGTGTGTGCGAATCCATGGGCGTTATCTCGTAAGAACCATCACAGTGCAAGCGCTCCAATCCGTGCGTTCCCCAGATCTCGGGGTGAGGAGAGATGTCTAGCAATCGGACAGCTTCATGGGCGCGCCTCCCCGTGATAAGAACCAGGCGGGTGCGGCCGGTGGCCATGATCTCCTTCAGTAGTGGGCTCACCCCTGTATAGGGAATCGCCTCGTATCGATCCTGGCGAAAGGGGGCAAGGGTTCCGTCGTAGTCCAGCAAGAGAGCAGACTGGCGAGCCTGAGCTACGTCGAGAAAGAAATCCTGCAGGCCGAGTTTGGAAAGGGTATCAAGCACGTGCTCCTCCTTTAGTTGCCAGAATAATTGCCAGAAAATCTCGCCATCAAGCCACCGAAGCACCAATCTCCACTTTTTCCTGGCCCTTCCCGGGCGCGACGACCCGAACCTCGGAGAGCTGGCCAATCAGGTCTCCGGCCCAGCGATAGATGTTTTGCTCTCGTACCACCCTTCGCATACGCTGCATGCGTTGTTTCTTCTCTTCGGGATCCATTTCCAGGGCGAAGCGTATGGCCCCGGCCGTTTGGTCAATGTCATAGGGATTCACCAGCAACGCGTCGCGTAGCTCACGTGCGGCACCGGTGAAGCAACTCAATACCAGCGCTCCGTCCTCGTCGTCGCGGGCTGCCAGAAATTCCTTCGCCACTAGATTCATTCCATCGTGGAGCGATGTGACCAGGCACAGGTCGGCGGCGGCGTAGTACCGTTGGATCTCATGATGGCTATGCTGCCGGTTGAGGAAAATGATGGGCTTCCAGGCTGCCGTCTGGAACCGGCGGTTAATGCGCTCTGCTTCTGCTTCAACTTCCTCGAGGAAATCATGGTAGCGCTTGATATGTGTCCGGCTGGGAGCACCGATCTGCACGAACACGAACTGCTTCATGTAAGCCGGGTACTGCTCGAGCAGGCGTTCGATCGCCAGGAAGCGTTCGAGGATACCCTTGGTGTAGTCCACGCGGTCTACTCCTACTCCCATGAAGATGGCGTCAACTCCATGTTGTTTTAGCAGAGCAGCCCGTTCTGATTCGGTGCTGACGGGTGCGCTATCTGCTGCCTTGAATTCCCCGAAGTCGACGCTGATCGGGAAAGGCCGCACCATCGTGATGTGTTCGTTGCGTTTGACAGTGAAGTGCTCCCAATCGATCTGCGACTC
>Ga0074045_10004912_pt1 | contig 11764 bp, 11 predicted proteins | sample BogForMeECP23OM2_FD_94442 | JGI IMG/M metagenome (GOLD analysis project Ga0074045, IMG submission 94442) | Bog forest soil microbial communities from Calvert Island, British Columbia, Canada - Bog Forest MetaG ECP23OM2 | ecosystem: Environmental > Terrestrial > Soil > Wetlands ...
GCACGTCGCGCTTCGTCGATTCGTCGGTCGAGCGCCTGCAGGTCAAGGTCAACGGCATGGTCCCCGGGCGCCACGCGGTGACCTGCAACCGGCGTGCCCTGCCGCTGGTGGCGACCGGCGTGCCCGGAGAATTCGTCGCCGGCGTTCGCTTCCGCGCCTGGAACCAGCCGAGCGCGCTGCACCCGACCATCGAAGTGCAGGCGCCGCTCACCTTCGACCTGGTCGATACCTGGGCAAGCCGCGCCCTCGGGGGCTGCACCTACCACGTCGCGCACCCGGGCGGGCGCAACTACGCGACCTTTCCGGTCAACGCCAACGAGGCCGAGGCGCGCCGCGTCGCCCGCTTCTGGACGCACGGGCACACCCCCGGGCCGATGCTGGTGCGCCCCGAGGCGCCCAATCCGGCGCTGCCGACCACGCTCGATCTGCGCTGGCAGCCGCTGCGCTTGCGACGCTAGAGTTCGCCTGCGATGACCAGCGTCCGCACCCGCTTCGCGCCGAGCCCCACCGGCTTCCTGCATCTGGGCAGTGCCCGCACGGCCCTGTTCGCGTGGGCGTTCGCGCGGCATCACGGCGGGCAGTTCATCCTGCGGGTCGAGGACACTGACGTGGAGCGCTCGACCGTGGTGGCGATCCAGGCCATCTTCGATGCCATGAAATGGCTCGCGCTCGACTACGACGAGGGGCCTTATTTCCAGATGCAACGCCTCGCGCGCTATCGCGCGGCGCTCGACGAGATGCTGGAGCGAGGCCTGGTCTATCCCTGCTACACGACGCCGCAGGAGCTCGAGGCGCTGCGCGCGGAGCAGATGGCGCGCGGCGAAAAGCCCCGTTACGACGGCCGCTGGCGGCCGGAGAATCTGCAGCCCGGGCAGACCCCGCCTGCTGGCGTCGCGCCGGTGTATCGTTTCAAGAATCCGACCACGGGCAGCGTCGCCTGGGACGATCAGGTCAAGGGTCCCATCGAGATCAGCAACGCCGAGCTCGACGACCTGGTGCTCGCGCGCGGCGATGGCACGCCGACCTACAACTTCGGGGTCGTGGTCGACGACATCGACATGCGCATCACCCACGTGATCCGCGGCGACGATCATGTCAACAACACCCCGCGCCAGATCAACCTCATCCGGGCGCTCGGCGCCGAGGTGCCCGTCTACGCCCATCTGCCAACCGTGCTCGGCGACGACGGCCACAAGCTCTCCAAGCGCCACGGCGCGGTCAGCGTCATGCAATATGCCGACCAGGGCTTCCTTCCCGAGGCGATGCTCAACTTCCTCGCCCGGCTGGGCTGGGCCCACGGCGACGAGGAGGTGTTCACGCGCGAGCAGCTCGTCGCGTGGTTCGACCTGCGCCACATTCATCCGGCGCCGGCGCGCTTCGACGCCGCCAAGCTGCGCTGGGTCAATCACGAGCACATCAGGCGCGCGCCGGCGCAGGCGCTCGGCGCCGCGCTGCAGCCGTTTCTCTCCCGCGACGGCAGCGATATCGAGCACGGCCCGTCACCGTCTGCGGTCGCCGACCTGTTGCGTGAGCGGGCGACGACCCTCTGCGAGATGGCCGAGATGGCGCGCTACTTCTATGCCGAGGTGAGCGTGCCCGACGAGCTCAAGGCGGCAAATCTGGATGCCCGCAGCCGCGAGGCGCTCTTCACCCTGCAGCGCGAGCTCGCGACCGTGCCGTGGCAGCGCGAGAGCCTTGCCGCGGCGATCAAGTCCGCCGCCGCGGCCCACCAGCTCAAGGCGCCGCAGGTGATGATGCCGCTGCGGGTGCTCGTCGCCGGCACCAAGAGCACGCCCGCCATCGATGCCGTGCTCGCGCTTGTCGGGCGCGAGCGCACCTTGCAGCGCCTGGCGCGGGGATTGGCCGCGTAGCGCGCCTTCGATTGACCAAGGCCACGCGCATATCAGAACCAAGCGCCTCCTCTCCCCAGTACAATTCCTCCACCAGTCCAACCGGTGCAATAGGTACTGGCCCGATACATGGATTTGTGCCCGGAGGGCGGTTCGGGTAGACTAGGAATTTCCTGAACTTGTCGCCCATGACCAAGTTCGTGTTTGTAACGGGTGGCGTCGTCTCCTCGCTGGGGAAGGGCATCGCCGCCGCGTCTCTCGCCGCAATTCTCGCTTCCCGCGGCATCCGCGTCACCAATCTCAAGCTCGATCCGTACATCAACGTCGATCCGGGCACGATGAGCCCGTTCCAGCACGGCGAGGTGTTCGTCACCGAGGACGGGGCGGAGACCGACCTCGACCTCGGCCATTACGAGCGCTTCGTCGACGGCAAGATGGGCAAGCGCAACAACTTCACCACCGGCCAGATCTACGAGAGCGTGATCCGCAAGGAACGGCGCGGCGACTACTTAGGCGGGACGGTGCAGGTCATCCCGCACATCACCGACGAGATCAAGAGCTGGATCATGAACGGCACGGTGGCCAACGGCAGCGAAGCCGAGGTGGCGGTAGTCGAGGTCGGCGGCACCGTCGGCGACATCGAGTCGCTGCCGTTCCTGGAGGCCATCCGGCAGATGGGCATCACCCTCGGTCGCGACAACGTCTGCTACATCCACCTGACGCTCGTGCCGTTCATCGCCACCGCCGGCGAGATGAAGACCAAGCCGACGCAGCATTCGGTCAAGGAGCTGCGCGAGATCGGGATCCAGCCCGACATCGTCATGTGCCGCGCCGACCGCCCGCTGCCCGACGGCGACCGGCGCAAGATCGCCCTGTTCACCAACGTCACGCCCGAGGCCGTGATCCCGGCGCTCGACACCGATTCGATCTACAAGATCCCGGCCGCGCTGCACGCGGAAGGTCTCGACGAGATCGTCTGCCGCAAGCTCAACTTGAGCCCGAAGCCTGCCGACCTGTCGGTATGGAACCGACTCGTCGATGCGCTCATGCACCCGGAGCACGAGGTCCATGTCGCGATGGTCGGCAAGTACGTCGACCTCACCGAGTCGTACAAGTCGCTCTCCGAGGCACTGGCGCATGCCGGGATCCACACCCGAAGCAAGGTGCATATCCATTACGTCGACTCGGAGGCCATCGAGCGCGACGGCATCGACGCGCTCAAGGACATGGACGCCATTCTCGTGCCGGGGGGCTTCGGCCAGCGCGGGGTCGAGGGCAAGATCCAGGCCGTGCGCTACGCGCGCGAGAACCGGATCCCGTATCTGGGCATCTGCCTGGGAATGCAGCTCGCGGTCATCGAATACGCGCGCCACATGGCCGGGCTCGCCGAGGCCAACAGCACCGAATTCGATCCCCACACGCCGCACCCCGTGGTCGCCCTGGTCACCGAGTGGCAGAACCGCGACGGCAGCGTCGAGAAGCGCAGCGCGCAATCCGATCTCGGCGGCACGATGCGTCTGGGCGGCCAGGCCTGCGAGGTCGTCCCGGGAACGCTCGCGCAGCGCATCTACGGGGCGCCGACCGTTGCCGAGCGCCACCGTCATCGCTACGAGGTCAACAACCATTACCTGCCGCGGTTGCAGGCGGCGGGCCTGGTCGTCGGCGCGTGGGCGAAGAGCGCGCTCTCGGGCGATCTGTGCGAGATGGTCGAGCTCGCCGATCACCCGTGGTTCTTCGGCTGCCAGTTTCACCCCGAGTTCACGTCCAACCCGCGCCGCGGCCACCCGCTTTTCATCGCCTACATCCAGGCCGCTCTCGCGCGGGCGCGCGAGACTCGCGGCGAGCCGGCGCGCGCGCGGCCGCAGCTCGTCGCCTAGCCTCGGTATGAATCGCTGCGGATTCAGGGCCGGCCATCACCGGCCGGGGCGCTGCATCGAGCTCTCGCCGCGCCGCCGCGGCGCAGGAGCCGGCGCGAACGGGCCCGAGACGCGCGCGCCCGGCGGGACACCGGCATGAGGCTGTGCGACTTCGAGGTCGGTCTGGATCAGCCGCTGTTCCTCATCGCCGGGCCCTGCGTGGTCGAGTCCGAGCAACTGCAGGTCGACGTGGCCGGGCAATTGAAGGAGATCTGCGCCGCGCTGCAGGTGCCGTTCATCTTCAAGTCGTCGTACGACAAGGCCAATCGCAGCTCGTCGAAATCGTTTCGCGGCCTCGGCATGGAGGAGGGCCTGCGCATCCTCGCCCAGGTCAGGCGCCAGGTCGGCGTGCCGGTCCTGACCGACGTGCACACGGAAGAGGAAATCGCCGCGGCGGCGGCGGTGGTGGACGTGCTGCAGACGCCGGCTTTTCTCTGCCGCCAGACCGATTTCATCCGTGCCGTGGCCGCGGCCGGGAAGCCGGTGAACATCAAGAAGGGCCAGTTTCTGGCCCCGGAAGACATGGCCAACGTCGTGGCCAAGGCGCGCGAGGCAAGCGGCCGCGACAACATCCTGGTGTGCGAGCGAGGGGCGAGCTTCGGCTACCATAACCTGGTCTCCGACATGCGCTCTCTGGCCATCATGCGGGCGACCGGCTGCCCGGTGGTGTTCGACGCGACCCATTCGGTGCAGCTGCCGGGGGGGCAGGGGACCTCCAGCGGCGGGCAGCGCGAATTCGTACCCGTGCTGGCCCGGGCAGCCGTCGCGGCCGGCGTCGCGGGGCTGTTCATGGAAACCCATCCCAATCCCTCCCAGGCGCTCTCCGACGGCCCGAATGCCTGGCCGCTCGACCGCATGCGCGAGCTGCTGGAGACCCTCGCCGCAGTCGACGCGACGGTCAAGCGCGCGGGCTTTCCGGAAGCCGGCCTGCTGGCCACGCACTAGAGGCGCTAAGAAAAGGGAATTTGCCCATGTTCGTGCACCTGGTCCTCATCAAGCTCAAGCCGGGCATCGCCCGTGACGATGCGCGGGTGAGGGCATGGGAGTCGGCGTTCGAGGCACTGCCGCCGCATTGCAGCGGCATCGCCCGCTTCGAGCACGGCTGGAATACGACCAACCGCCCGATCGCCTACGATTACGGCGTCAACATGGCCTTTGCCACGCGCGCCGATCTCGACGCCTACGGTCCGAATCCGAAGCACCAGCAGGTAGTGGCAAGCCTGCGCGAATTTTCCGACTGGATCATCTGCGACTACGAGGTTGCGGAGTGAGCCGCACCGGCAAGGCAACGACTCTGCAGGGGGAGCCATGAGCGCCATCGTCGACGTCATCGCCCGCGAGATCCTCGATTCGCGCGGCAATCCCACCATCGAAGCCGATGTCGTGCTCGAGTCGGGCATCAGCGGCCGCGCCGCGGTTCCCTCGGGCGCGTCGACGGGGTCGAAGGAGGCCGTTGAGCTCCGCGATGGCGACCCCGCGCGCTACGGCGGCAAGGGCATGCAGAAAGCGGTCGAGCACGTCAACACCGAAATCTGCGAGGCGATCATCGGCCTGGACGCCACCGAGCAGGCGTTCATCGACCGAACGATGATCGAGCTCGACGGGAGCGCGAACAAGGAGCGCCTCGGCGCCAACGCCATCCTCGCGGTGTCGTGCGCGGTGGCCAAGGCGGCGGCCGAAGAGTCCACCCTGCCGCTGTATCGCTACCTCGGCGGCGCCGGCGAGATGGCGCTGCCGGTACCGCTGATGAACGTCATCAACGGTGGCGTGCACGCCAATAACAGCATCGACATGCAGGAATTCTTGCTGGTGCCCATCGGCGCGCCGACCTTTCGCGAGGCGCTGCGCTACGGCGTCGAGGTCTTCCAGACCCTCAAGCGCCTGATCGACGCGAAGGGCATGGCGACCACCGTCGGCGACGAGGGTGGTTTCGCGCCCAATTTGGCGTCCAACGAAGCGGCGCTGCAGCTGTTGCTCGAGGCGATCGACAAGGCAGGGTACACGGCGGGCAGCGACATTGCGCTGGCAGTCGATTGCGCCGCATCCGAATACTACAAGGACGGCATGTACGAGCTCGACGGCGAAGGCGCCAAGCTCACCCGCTCGCAGATGGTCGACTACCTCGCGACCTGGGCCGACAAGTATCCGATCATCTCCATCGAGGACGGCATGTCGGAGCACGACTGGGAAGGGTGGAAGCTGTTGACCGATCGCCTGGGCAAGAAGGTGCAGATCGTCGGCGATGACATCTTCGTGACCAGCACGAAGCTGCTGGGGCAGGGTATTGCCAAGGGGGTGGCCAACTCGATCCTCATCAAGGTCAACCAGATCGGGACGCTGACCGAAACCTTCGCCGCCATCAGCATGGCCATCCGTGCCGGCTACACCGCGATCATCTCGCATCGCTCCGGCGAAACCGAGGACAGCCTCATCGCCGATATCGCCGTCGGCGCCAACACCGGACAGATCAAGACCGGTTCGCTGTCGCGTTCGGACCGGATCGCCAAGTACAACCAGCTGCTGCGCATCGAGGAAGATCTGGGTGAGGTGGCGAGCTACCCCGGCCGCGGCGCCTTTCACCAGCTCAGGTGACCCGCAGAGGCATCCGACCTTGCGCACCGTCGCGATCATCTTGGCGCTGTTGATCCTCGCGCTGCAGTACCCGATGTGGTTCGGCAAGGGAGGCTGGCTGCAGCTGCGCGAACTCAACGCCCAGGTGGCGGCACAGCGGCGCACCAATGCCGAGCTCAAGGCGCGCAACCAGGCGCTCGACGCCGAAGTGCGCGACCTCAAGCAGGGCTACGAGGCCATCGAGGAGCGCGCCCGCTCGGAGCTTGGCATGATTCGCCAGGACGAGATCTTCTTCCAGCTGCCGGCGGACACGGCGCCAGGCGCCACGCCGCAAGCGCACGGCGGCCACTAGCCAAAGCGAGGTCAGGCCGCGCCATGCCGCGCATCACCTCGCGCGACAACCCGCGCCTCAAGGCGGCCGCGCAGCTGATCGCCTCGTCGCGGGCGCGGCGCAAGGCGGCGCGCTGCGTGCTCGAAGGCGAGCATATCGTCGCTGCATTCTGTCGCCGCCACGGCGCCCCGGAAACGCTGATCATCGCCGAGACCGCATTGGACCGCCCGGCGGTGGCCGCCCTGCGGGCGGGCGTGCCCGCGGCGCAGACGCTCGTGGTCACCGACGCCGCCTGGCCCGAGTTCGCGCAGCTTCCGGCAGCCGTCGGGGCGCTCGCGGTGGTGGCGACGCCGAAGCCGCGCTTCGAACGGGCGGCCGACTTCTGCCTGCTGCTCGAAGACGTCCAGGATCCGGGCAACGTCGGGTCGATCCTGCGCAGCGCCGCCGCCGCGGGCGTCGCCCAGGTGTTCCTGTCGCCGCAATGCGCATTCGCATGGTCGCCCAAGGTGCTGCGTGCCGGCCAGGGTGCGCACTTTCACCTCGAGATCTACGAGGACGTCGATCTGCCGGCATGGGCCCGGAGCTACCGCGGCCGCACCATCGCCACCATCCCCACGGGGGCCGCCGCGCTGTACGCGACCGATCTGACCGGGCCGGTCGGCTTGGCCATCGGCAACGAAGGCGGCGGACTGTCGCTGGCGTTGCGGCAAGCGGCAAGCCACGCGGCGAGCATTCCGATGCCCGGAGGCTTCGAGTCGCTCAACGCCGCCGCGGCCGCGGCGATTTGTCTGTTCGAGTGCGTGCGACAGCGGCGGCGCGATTGAAGCGCACGCCTTTAGAGCAGGGCGCCCGAGAAGCTCGCCGCTTCGCTGCAGCTTGAGCTGCCCTGGGCGCCGGAGGGCGCGGAAAAGATTGCCTCTATGCCGTGCGCGGTGGCTTTGATCTCATCCATGCTCGCGGTCGAATTGGTCCCTTCGGAACATTGATACGACGCGTTGGGCATCGAGTAGAGCCCGCCTTGCTGAACGAGCGTGCCCGACCAGGTGCAGCTGATGCCGCTAGTGTAAGTAAAGGCGAAGGTTGCCGGGCTGCCATCGCTGGGCTGCGTGACCGTGACGTTGAAGGTGTCCGAGTAGGAGCCCTGAAGGCCGCAGCCGTTTCCCGAGTAAGTCCCCGATTGGCCGCCGACGTAGTTGCCGCCAATGACGATCGCGGTCAGGCTCTGGCGCTGGATCGGCTTGGTCACCGTCGGGCCCGAGGGCGAAAGGGTGTAGGTGAGCGTGCCCTGGTAGGCGCTGGAAGGGGCGAAAGAGGCCGTCCCGGCCAATGTCGTGACCAGGTTTCCCGACTTCCAGGGACTGCCGAAGTAGGTACCGACAAACGAGTACAGATTGCCGGCAAAGTTGCCGTTACTGTCGCTCAACATCTGCGCCGTGTACCAGGTCGGCACGTTGCCGGGGCCGTACACGAAGAATGTCGCAAAGATAAAGTTTTCGGACTGGACCAGATTGACGCCCCAGCCGGATTCGCTCGGCACGTACCAGATGTCGGTATAGTCGGCGCTGGTGTCGATTGCTGCGGCTCTAAAGGGCACCAGCAAGGCGAGGATGAGGGCGGCGGCGGGCAGGCGCTTGAGCATGTTGATCACTCCGGGTTCGGGCAATTCAGTTTAGCAGCCGCCCGCGCGGGACGCTGTAACCGAACGTAACGGCTGGTTCGCGCCGCCTTGCGTCAGAAGATATGCCGCCGCAATCCGGCGCTGTGCACGATGGTCGTCGCGATCTCCTCGATCGAGCGGTTGGTCGTGTCGAGGGTCGAGATGCGCTCGCGCCGCATGAGTTGCTCGGCCTCCCGGACCTCGTAGCGGCAATTGTCGAGCGTCGCGTAACGGCTGCCGGGGCGCCGCGCCTCGCGGATGTGCTGCAGCCGCTCCGGATCGATGCTCAGTCCGAACAGGCGGTCGCGAAACGGCAGGATCGACGCGGGCAGCTTATGGTCGACGAAATCGTCGGGCGTGAGCGGGAAATTGGCGGCCAGCACGCCGAACTGCAAGGCCAGATACAGCGATGTCGGGGTCTTGCCGCAGCGCGAAACCCCCACTAGGATCACCTGCGCCCTGGCCAGGTCTCGTGTCGCCGCGCCGTCGTCGTGCGTCTGGGCGAAATTGATCGCTTCCATGCGGGCGAAGTAATCCGAGGAGTTGGCAATGCCGTGCGAACGCCCCGCGGCGTGCGAGGACTTGGCCGCAAGCTCGGCCTCGAGCGGGGCGATGAAGACCTGGAACAGGTCGAGAAACAGCGCCCTGGCCCGGGCGAGCTGTGCGCTCATCGCCTCGTCGACGATGGAGCTGAACACCAGCGGACGGGCACCGGTTTCTGCTCCGGCGCGGTCGATCGTCTGCACTGCCTGGGCGATCTTTTCCGGGGTATCGACGAACGGGATGGTGCGGCGCTCAAAGTCGATGGCCTCGAACTGCGACAGCAGGCTGTTGCCGAGCACCTCGGCGGTGATGCCGGTGCGGTCGGAGACAAAAAAGACCGTGCGCCGATTGGCCGCGCCCAGGGCATCACTCATGGCCCGCTCACCAGTCCTGCCAGACCGGGACCAAACCCGGGGGCAGCGGCGGCATGGCGCCCAGATCCACGCTGCTCTCGCCCGGACCGTGGTAATCGGAACCTGACGATGCGCGCAACCCGAACACCCGGGCCTGGCGCGCGAACTCGGCCGCCTGCGCCGCGCTGTGGCTGGGCGAGAGCACCTCGATGCCATCGCCGCCGGTGGCGTGGAATTCGCAGAGCAGCGCGTGCAGCTCGGCCGGGCCCAGCCGGTAGCGTCCCGGATGCGCCAGCACTGCCTGGCCACCCGCGGCCTTGATCCAGGCGATCGCTTGCGGCAGCGTTGCCCACGCATGCTCGACATGGCCCGGTTTTCCCGGTGTCAGGTAGCGCTGGAATACCTCCTTGATGCTGCGTGCGTGCCCCGCCTCGACCAGGTAGCGGGCGAAGTGGGTGCGGCTGATCAGGCGCTCGCGGGCGACGAAACGCAGCGCTCCGTCATAGGCGCCGTCGATGCCGGCTGCCGCGAGCGCCTCGCCGATCCGCTGGGCCCGCGCCAAGCGCCCGGCGCGCGTCGCCCCGAGACCGTCGCACAGGGCAGGGCAGTCCGGATCGACGCCCAGGCCCAGTACGTGCAAGGTGGTCTGGTGCCAGCTCACCGACAATTCGGCGCCTGCGACCAGGCGCACGCCCGCGGCGGCGGCCTCCTGCCTCGCCTCGGGCAGGCCGGAGAGCTCGTCATGGTCGGTGAGGGCGAGCACGTCGACTCCTCGCTCGACCGAGCGTCGCACCAGCTCCCGCGGCGTGAGCAATCCGTCGGAGTGGGTCGAATGGGAATGAAGATCGTAGCGAAGCATCCGGGTGCACGAAATTGCTGCCCAATCCAGTCGCGACCTGCCTCGCCGAGATTGGTGCGAGGGCATTTTAGCAAACGTCGACTTCGGCCCATGCCGCCTCGCGTCCCGACGGTCGCGGGGTTCCTGGCGCCGGACGGCGTCGTAGGCCGGGCGCTGCTCTTGCGCGAATCGGCGCTTTGGTCAACAATTATGCCAATGGTATTGGGCGGCGCGGGTTGCTTGGCGCCGCCCCGCCTGGTGTCCCGCCCCGCTAAGAGCCAATACGAAATCGAGCGCACCTTGAAACTTTTCGAACGCGTCTTCAATCCGCGCGAGATTCGGCGCCGGCTCGGCCTCAACCAGGAACAGTTCTGGACCCAAATCGGGGTCACCCAGAGCGGTGGGTCGCGCTACGAGAGCGGACGCGAAATGCCCAAGCCGGTGCGCGAGCTGCTCCGGCTCGTCCACGTCGAGCAGGTCGATTTGTCGCAGGTGAAGCGGGTCGACTTCGAGATCATCAGCTATCTCAAGGAGTCGCATCCGGATCTCTACCGCAACCTGCGCCGCGCCGCCCGCAGCAAGAGCAAGCATCCCGATGGCGACGGCATTGCCGCCGATGACGGCGGCGAACCGCACCCGGAAACCATCGACGACGGCGAGTAACCCCCAGGCGGCAACGGCCGCCGCGCCGCGAGCAGGCCTGCGGCTGCTTTTTTTCCCTGAGTTAAGGTTCGACCGGCTAAAATTCGCCGCGCCAAGGGTGCACTGCGATGACGCATGCGCGGCGTCGCACCGCCAGCGGGGAAATTGCCATGGATGAGCAGCAACGGGTGATCGGGTTCGATCTCCTGCGTCATTCCGATATCGATCGGGTCGGGGGCAAGAACGCGTCGCTGGGCGAAATGATCAACCAGCTCGCCGGCAGCGGCATCCGCGTCCCGGGCGGCTTCGCCACGACCGCGTTCGCGTTCCGCGAATTCCTGCGCGACAACGGGCTCAAGGAGCGCATCGATCATGCCCTCGACGTGCTCGACGTCGATGACGTGGCGTCGCTAGCCCGCAGCGGGGCGAAGATCCGCGGCTGGATCGCGGCGGCACCGCTGTCGCGCGCGCTCGAAGCGGAGATCGGCTCTGCCTATGCCGAGCTCTCCAAGCCGTCAGCCGCGACCAGCGTTGCCGTGCGCTCCTCGGCAACCGCCGAGGACCTGCCCGCGGCTTCGTTCGCGGGACAGCAGGACACTTTTCTCAATATCAGTGGCTTAGACAATGTACTTCACGCAGTAAAGGAGGTCTTTGCCTCGCTCTATAACGATCGCGCCATCGCCTATCGTGTACACCAGGGCTACGCCCACGCCGACGTAGCGCTGTCGGCCGGAGTGCAGCGGATGGTTCGCAGCGACACCGGAGCCGCCGGCGTGATGTTTTCCATCGACACCGAATCCGGCTTCGACCAGGTCGTGTTCATCACCGCGGCCTATGGCCTGGGCGAGACCGTGGTCCAGGGTGCGGTGAATCCCGACGAGTTCTACGTCTATAAGCCCAATCTCCTTGCCCGCCGGCCGGCAATCCTGTCCCGGACGCTGGGGACCAAGGCGACCAAGATGATCTACACCGGCGATCCGGCCGCGGGGCGCTCGGTGCAGGCCGTCGGGGTGCCGATGGAAGAGCGGCAGCGCTTCGCCCTCAGCGACGCGGAGGCCGAGGA
>Ga0074045_10004913_pt1 | contig 11764 bp, 12 predicted proteins | sample BogForMeECP23OM2_FD_94442 | JGI IMG/M metagenome (GOLD analysis project Ga0074045, IMG submission 94442) | Bog forest soil microbial communities from Calvert Island, British Columbia, Canada - Bog Forest MetaG ECP23OM2 | ecosystem: Environmental > Terrestrial > Soil > Wetlands ...
AGATAAAACACGCGCGGAAATCCCGTTCCTGTATAAAACGCCTCATCCCACGCTCCATCTTTCTTCTGCGTCTTCAGCAGGTACGCAACGCCGCGCGTCACGCATTCGCTGCGTGTGTCGCCCGCCGCCAGCAGCCCCATGATCGCCCACGCCGTCTGCGACGCCGTCGAGTCTCCCTGCCCGCGCAAATTCGGATCGTCATACGATCCCACCGTCTCGCCCCAGCCGCCGTCGGGGTTCTGCACCATCCGCAGCCACTCCGCCGCCTGCTGGATCATCGGCTCATTCCGCTCCACCGCCATCGCTTCCAGCCCACGCAGCACCAGCGCCGTCCCGTAGATATAATTCACGCCCCAGCGCCCAAACCAGCTTCCATCCGGCTCCTGCTCTTTCCGGATAAACTCGAGCGCCCGCTTCACCGCCGGATGACTCTTGTCGAATCCATAAGTAGCCAGGCATTCCAGCATTCGCCCCGTTATGTCCACCGTCGGCGGATCCAGCATCGCGTTGTGATCGGCGAACGGAACATACTGAAACACCATCCGATCATTGTCCTTGTCGAACGAGGCCCAGCCTCCGTTCTTACACTGCATCGACAACATCCAGTCAATGGCCCGCTGCACCGACTCCCGCTGATACCGCCCATTCGGATGCTCCACGCGGCTCAGCCCCAGACACACCATTGCGCTGTCATCCACATCCGGATAAAACTCATTGTTAAACTCGAAATACCATCCGCCCGGCTCGCCCTTCGAATTCTTGACCTTCCAGTCTCCCGGCTTGCGCACCTGCTTCTGCAGCATCCAGTCCGCGCACTTCACCAGCCGAGGATCGTTCGCCGGCACTCCCGCCTCGCCCAAAGCAAACAACGCATACGCCGTGTCCCATACTGGCGACACGCAAGGCTGCATCCGGAACGTGTCGCCTTCCTCGATCCCCAGCTTCTCAAACTCATCCATCGCGCGAATCACCTGCGGATCGTCGAGCGAATACCCCAGGCATCGCAGCGCAATGATCGAGTTCATCATCGACGGATAAATCGCCCCCAGCCCGTCGCTCATCTCAAAGCGCTCGAGCATCCACTTTTCAGCCTTCCTCAAAGCAATCGACCGCAAAGGCCGCACATGCACCGCCTCGAACCAGTGCACCAGGCGATCAATCACCAAAAAGAAATTCCGCCACGAAATCAGCTTCTTCGCCCAATGCAAATGCATGCGCGACTTGTCGCGCCCGCCTACAAAAAGTTCTTCCACGCCCATCTCGTCGGGAATCTTCTTGAACGGCTTCTTCGCGTAGCAGATCGAAAGCGGCACCAGGATGGCCCGCGACCACGAGGAAATTTCGTAGATATTGAACCAGAACCAGTTCGGAAACAGCACGATCTCCGGAGGAATCGCCGGCACCGCGTCGTAATCGTATTGCCCAAAAAAACAAAGATAGATCTTGGTGAATGTATTGACCTCGGTCACCCCGCCCATCTCAAGGATCTTCTTGCGGGCCCGCACCAGCGCCGGATCGTCCCCGTCATATCCCGCCAGCTTCAACCCAAAATAAGCCTTCACCGAAGCCGAAATATTCGACGGTCCGCCCGCATAAATCCCCCACCCGCCATCCTCGTTCTGATGATTCAGAATGTACCGCGCCGCCTTCCCAAAGCGCTCGGGATTCCCCGTCCCCAGCAGGGTGTGCAGCAGAATGTAATCCGACTCCAACGTAGTGTCGGCTTCCAGTTCTCCACACCAATATCCTTGTTCGTGTTGTTGGGAGAAAAGAAACTTGCGCGCCGCGTCCACCGCCACCGCAACCCGGCTCACCAGGTCATCAATCTTTCCAAATCGCATCTGCGGGGCCCCCAGCGCCGGGGTCCCCAAAATGCGTTCTTTTGCATTTTGGGGTGGCAGCGCGCCCGCATTTGGCGGGCTGGGGTGGGGCATTGACGCCGAACTATAGGGGGATGGTTCGTCCATTCAATCTCCTGCTATTCAAAACTGCGATGGTGCCCCAGGTTCGCGCGCGAATTCTGCGCGCCAACCTGGGTGGCGCAACCCGGAAGGCGTCTACGCTCCCGCACCCGGCGCCGCCGCAATCGTCTCCACAATCTCCGGCGGCAATCCAAACCGCACGTTCTCCGGCATGATTTCCAGTTCCTGCACGTCCCCAAAACCCTTGCCGGCCAAGTATTCCACCACTTCCTGCACAAGATGCTCTGGAGCCGACGCTCCAGCCGTCAGTGCTACAGTCTTCACGCCCTGCAGCCATTCTGCTTTAATGTTCCCGTAATTATCGATTAGATGCGCCTCGGTGCCCAAACTGCGCGCCACTTCTACCAGCCGCTTCGAATTTGAGCTGTTGTCCGATCCCACCACCAGCAGCAGGTCCGCATCCGAAGCCACATGCTTTACCGCAACCTGCCGATTTTCAGTCGCATAGCAAATGTCCTGCGCTGCCGGCCCCTTGATGTTCGGAAACCGTTTTCGCAGAGCAGCAATAATGTCCCGCGTCTCATCCAGGCTGAGCGTAGTCTGCGTCAGATACGCCACCCGATTCGGGTCCGGCAAAGTCACCGCCGCCACTTCTGCCGGCGATCCCACCACCTGCGTCACCGCCGGAGCCTCGCCCAGCGTCCCAATCACCTCATCGTGATCGCGGTGCCCGATCAGGATCAGCGAGTACCCTTCCTTGGCAAACTTCACTGCCTCCACATGCACCTTCGTGACCAGCGGACAAGTCGCATCAATCACGCGGAGATTCCGCACCTTGCTATGCTCCCGCACCTCCGGAGAAACGCCGTGCGCGCTATAAATCACACGCTCGCCCGCCGGCACCTCGTCCACTGAGTCCACGAAAATCGCGCCCTTGTGCTGCAGTTCCTCCACCACAAAGCGGTTGTGCACAATCTCCTTGCGCACATAAATTGGAGGCCCAAACGCCTCCAACGCAATCCGCACAATATCAATCGCCCGCACCACCCCCGCGCAAAATCCCCGCGGCTTCAACAACAAAAGTTGCTTGCTCTCCGACAATGCCATCCGTTTTCTCTCCAAAAATCGACCCAACTGCCTAGCTCCGGCATCCCTGCCGGCTTTCTCGAGAGCCTGCCCTGAGCTTGTCGAAGGGGCGTCCCGCCCTCGCGCAGCGGATACACAATCCACGTTCCACCGCTTCTCATTCCGACCCGCTCGCAGCCGCGCCAGCGGCAACAACGAGCGAGGAATCTGCTTCCCTCGACCGACTCCCCAAGCCCCACTTTATTAGGGTACCGCCAGCCCCAAAAAGATGCTTCTAGATACTGCAATGGTACCGAAGCATGCACCCCCCGGTCAAAGTAAGCCATTGAAGCGCTGAGGATTAGCGGCGGGCGGGGAAAATCGAAGCCCGAACGGAGGAACCGGACCGCAGGTGCATCATCCTGGCTTTGCGCCTTCTTCGACGCGGAAGTGCGGAGACATGAAACGATCAGGCCCAAGTCGCGGGCTCTTCACCACATCCGCCGCACATCGTACTCATCCAACCCACGGTCCGCGCTTAAAATGGGCAAGTTCAACGCCTGCGCCTGTGCTACCAGCAGCCGGTCAAACGGATCGCGATGATGCAGCGGCAGCAGGCCTGCCCGCACCGCGTGCTCCAGACTGACCGGCAGCTCATTCCAGCCCTCCTGCTCCAAAAAACCAGTCATGTCCTCGATAAGCTCGACCGACCGCAATTTTCCTAAGTTGACCTTGATCGCGATTTCCCACCCAACCGCCGCCGAAACGTGCAAGCTGTTGTCCGGACCAGACAGAATCGCCGATGCTCGTTTCGAAAGCATTGGCGCATTCTCAAACCACCAGACAAGAACGTGGGTATCCAACAGGGCTTCCATGCCGAGGCCGCCTATTCGAATCCGAGCTCCTTCAGTTCCTGATCCGTAAGTGGAGCGAAGGCATCTGCACTGTAAGAAATTTTCCCTTTAAGTCGGCCCGGTTGGCGTTTTTTAAGTGCCGCTGAAACTGCTACCAGCCTGACCACAGGCTTCTTTCCCCTGGCGATAACGATCTCCTCGCCCCGGCACGCCTTCTCAATCAAGCGCGAGAGCTCGGTCTTCGCCTTGTGAATAGTCACCGTCTCCATAGCAATATATTAGCTAAGTTATCTTAGCTAATCAAGTCGAGAGTCACGAGGCTGCCCCACCCCAACGTAGCCCTTTTGGGAGGCCGGGGCCCGTCACGCCGGGTTCCCGGCGTGACGGGGTGGACGGACGCTCTGATGGGCAAACTCCACCACCGCCGCGCCATCCAACGCTGAAGAAAACACCGCGCCCCCCAGCCGCATTTTTCCTCCGCACAACCTGCTTCCTGGAAGTAGAATCTCATTAATTAGGAGCGCAGTCCTTGTCCCTAGGCTGCTCGCTCGAAATCGCTCTCCACGCACGAACGGAGGCTACTTTATGAGCCGCGTTGGTTTCCTCGGATCCTTCCTCACATCAGCAGCGTTGTTTGCTTTCGCACTCGCTCCAACATCAGCCTTCGCCCAGCACGCCGGCGGTGGCGGAGGCGGATCCCACGGCGGTAGCGGCGGAGGTTCGCACGCTGGCGGCGGCTCCAGTGGTGGCGCGTCTCACGGCGGTGGCTTTAGCGGCGGCTCTCACGCCGGCGGATACGCTGGCCGCGGATATAGCGGATCCGAGGGCCGTGGATTCGAGAGCCGCGGCTATTCCCGCGGCGGTGAACAGGGATCCTACGGAAGAGGCGGCAACGGCGCATCGCGCGGTATGACCGGCCGAAGCGGCATGGAAGCCGGCCGCAATTCAGCATCCGAGAGTCATTCGAATTATTCTCGCGCCATCAACGATGGCCAGTGGCATTCCTTCGGCGGAGCCAGTTCCGCCCGTTCGGGCGTAGCCGTCAATTCGCCGCGCTCCGGAAACTCACACCTCACAGCTCGTAACGGCGCCATCGCCGACGGCGCATGGCACTCCTTCGGCGGGTCCCGTGGCGCCAACTTCGCAGGCGGAGGTTTCCGGTCCGGCTTCGGCCGTGGAAACTACGGATTCGGCTTCGGCCGCGGCTGGGGCTACGGTCGCGGTTGGGGTGGTTGGGGCTGGGGTTGGGGCCTAGGTTGGGGCTGGCCATACTGGGGTTGGGGATGGAATCCGTGGTGGTTTGATCCCTACTGGTATGCCCCCTGGCCGATGTACAACCCCGACTATTACTACGACAATAACTACATCTACGGTGATGACGACGTTCGTCCGCCCTACCGCCGCCACGATGACCGTCCGGGCCCGCCACCCGCGAATCAGGCAAACCCGCCAGCATCGACGCCGAATACCCAACCCGCCAATCCAACTACGGGCGTGAGTCCCACCGATACCGGTGTAACTGTGAGCACTACATAAAGTTCCAAACAGGGGCGTGAACTCGGGTACTGCGGCTCGTCCGCCAGCCAGGATGGAGAAGCCGTGATCTCACCCCGTACGCAACTTTTTCGTTCGGCACTGCTCTTGAGCGCACCCGCACTTTCTTCTTGACCGAAGCTTCAATTGCAAGCCAATGTAGAGGTGAGCAGCCAGCAGGTTGGCGCTCGCGGCTCGCAACTCGAAGCTCGAGGCTAAAAATGAAATTCGGCGTCATCATCTTTCCCGGTTCCAACTGCGATCACGATGCCTTCTGGACTATCGAGCACGTCGCCAGACAACCCGTAACCTTCCTCTGGCACGACTCTCACGACCTCCAGAACTGCGACGCCATCATCGTCCCCGGAGGCTTCGCCTACGGCGATTACCTCCGCACCGGCGCCATCGCCAAGTTCTCGCCCGTCATGGAATCCGTCCGCAAATTCGCCGAAGCCGGTGGCCTGGTTCTAGGCATCTGCAATGGCTTCCAGATCCTGTGCGAATCCGGCCTCCTCCCCGGCGCCCTAATGCGCAACGTCGGCCTGAAATATGTTTGCAAGCCGGTTCACATAAGGGTCGAAAACAATCAGACGCCCTTCACGACCGCTTGCAAAAAAGGCGAAGTGCTGACCATCCCCATCGGCCACATGGAAGGCAATTATTTTTGCGATGAGGCAACGCTCGCCGAACTGAAGCGCGAAGATCGCATCGTCTTCCGTTATTCCAGCCCAAATGGCGAAATCGCGCAGGAAGCAAATCCCAACGGATCGCTGGAGAATATCGCCGGCATCTGCAGCCCCAACCGCAACGTACTTGGAATGATGCCTCATCCCGAACGCGCCGCTGAACCAGAGTTAGGCGGCACGGACGGCTGCAAGATTTTCGAATCGCTAATCGGCGCCATGGCCGGAAAATAGCCCTTGCGATGTAGCCCCGGCATCCTGCCGGCTGTCGCGAGGGCGTCTCGCCCTCGCACTCTAGCGAGAGGAGGCACACTAGGGAAGCTCTGATTAAGTCTCTGAGGTCCTCTGTGCACCCCTGTGTACTCTGTGGTTTGTGCTTTTTGCCGGCACGAATCAGAGTTTCCCTAGCGCCCATCCACAACCGGCTTAGTCAGCAAAAACGACTTCACCACAATTTGGTTAGGCTGCATGCCCACCGGAATGATCGTCACCAGCGAGTATTCCGACGGCTCAAACTTTTTTTTCGGCGTGCGCTTTTGAATCACCGCAACATCGCCCGACCCGGAATCGAGCACCAGCAGATAAGTCTGATTTTGTGACAGCGCCAACCCATCGGGGTGCGATCCCACTGGCAAGTACCCCACGATCTTGCCAACATCGATATCGTAAACCGCGATGTTGTTCGACCCGAAGTTCGAGATATAGAGCCGCAAGTTATCCAGCGAAATCACGCCGCGCGACGGTTGCGAACCAACCAGGTAACTTCCCGCGACTTCATTCGGCGTAGTCTCAATGATCGAAATGCTTCCCGCATCGAAATTGAACGCGACCAGTTCCCCGCCATCGGGCTTCAGCGTCAGGCTCACCGGCGACTTCCCGACATCGAGCAGCGCCAGCAGTTTGTCCGTCTGAATTTCGTTCTGCGAGCTTTCTCCTTTTGGGGCTTCGTGTTTGAGAGCGATGCTCGCAACCTGCCCCGATCCCGAGCAGGAAACAAACGCCTTGGCCGAGTCCGGCAAGATCGCAATATCTTCCGGTTGAATACAGATGGTAATCGCCGATCGCACCGCCAGCCGCGCCGCGTCGATAATCGAAACCGTGTTATCGGCGCGATTGCTGACTACAACCGTCGCGCCATCCGGCGAAACCCGTGCCAGTCCAGGGCTTCCGCCGACATGCAAAGTAGCGGCAACTGCGCGCCGATCAAGATCGATCACCGAAATGTTATTCGATCCGGAATTCGCAACCCACGCACGATGACCGTCTGGAGAAACATCGATAAAGTAAGGACGTCCGCCCACGCCAATCGTGGCCACGACCTTGTTCTGCTCAGCATCGATCACGCTCACGTTTGCCGACCCTGTGTTGACGACATAGACTTCGTTGCGTTTCGGATTCGCCGCCACACCCGTAGGTTCCGCGCCCACCGTCAGCGTCCGCACTGGCGAAAACGTGCGCAGGTCGATGACTGTAACGTTGTTGCTCTTGCCGTTGGTAATGTAAGCGTATTCGCGATAAAGCGGCCCATACACAGGCAGGGCGCGCTCGTGGAAGTAATACCATCCCCCTGCAAGCGCGAGCGGAACACAGACGGCAATGATGAGAAGTTTACGCACAGTGGCGTCTGAAGAGAAGAAATAAGGATAGCAAAGCTCAAAAGGGCTGTCCGCTCGTTAGCAGCGCGGCTCAATCACCTTCAGCCCACGCACCTGAGAGAAATGACGATGATTGAACGTGGCGACCGCCCTCCCGTGCTCGAGTGCGGTTGCCGCCACAATGAGGTCATAGAACCCGATCATCTTTCCCGAAGCTTCCAAGCCAGCCCAGATGCGTGCATGTTCCAGGGCAGTGACGTCAGTGTAAGGAAGAACCGACAGCCGGTCGACGATGGTTTGCACGTAACGCTCTCGTCTTGCTCGGTGCGCAACGGTGGCCCGCTCCACCCCATGCCACAACTCCGCAACGGTAATGGCGGCAATTTCGAGTTCTTGGGCCCTCTGGGAAGCCAGCCAGCGCCTGAGGTCGAAATCGCCTTTTTCGCCCTTGATGATTACATCCGCGTCGAGAATTATCGCCATCGGTCTACCGGGCGCCGCAAGGCCTTGCGGGCTGCCCGCAGATCCTTACGCCAGGCCCGAGCCTCCTCTTTCGAGAGGTCCACGTCAGCCAGCGCCTCCGCCAGCTCTGGGCCCGTGCAGCCTTTCTTGCGGTCCGGGACGATGCGGGCAACAGGGGATCCGTTTCTTAGAAGGACGAAAGTGACGTTCTGATAGTGGGCGCGATTCACACAGTCAGCGAAGCTACGCGCCGCCTCCGTCACCGAAATGACCGTTTTCATAGAATCAGATTATCTTATTATCTGATAATAAGCAAGAGTTGCTCCGTGCTTGCATCAGAGCACTCGCGATACGACCATTTAGCCGCCAACGCCTGCGCTTGGAAGTCCTACGACCCCGCCGCGGGAAAACAGCGTTGTGGCAGCTGCAACGAGAAGAAGTTGGGTACGGCCGGTTCCGGAAACTGAAAACCCTAGCTAGGAGGACAATCGAGATGCAGAATGATGAGTATCGGCTTATCGCGCTCGCACAAAAACGTAATAGAAGATGACAAAAAGGGCGCACCAACTGAGAATCGTTACGATCCCGACTACTACCGATCTCCACGTAGGCTTCGCCCGAAGAATTTCGCCCTCCGTCGCGATGGGATAATGCTTGGCCAGTTCCACTCTAATTACCTCAAATCCTCTGACTTCCCGTGGAACAGCGATGATCCGAAGTGGATCGATGCTTTTGATGATCAGCGTGTCAAGCCAGTCATATGCGGTCTTTATTTCGGAGTAAGCGATTTTTTCTTCCGGCCAACCCTCTCTACGCCGAATAAGCTCCTGATTGCCCAACACGAACACCATCTGACGTCTGGCGTGCCGTCGAGCCTCGCGAAACGCCATCACATACGCGCTTGCGATGGCTCCCATGATCGATAGCGTAAGTGGCAACCGAGGTTCGACGTCCGTTCCAATGAGATCCCCAAGCGAAGATATGGAAGTGAAACCATTACAACGATCGGGGACGCGATTCCCGCCGCCAAGAACAGCTTCATCCGCAGGTCGCGATTTCTGCTCCTTCTATCGGGTTCTATCTTAAACGCGCGCACGCACAATCCATTTCAGGCGACTTGCAACCAGCCCCAGGGTATATACCCACTTCTACTTAGTCGTAGCTACAATACGTTCCCGAGCACCGATCTCAGGCACCGTCCGTCCCAGCACCGCCCCAATCTTCCGCACCTGCTCCATCAGCGCGTCGAACTGATCGGGATAGAGCGACTGCATGCCATCAGAGAGCGCCTTGTCAGGATCGTGATGCACTTCGACGATCAAGCCATCGGCTCCAACCGCAACAGCCGCTCGCGCCAACGGAGTAACTTTGTCGCGCTTGCCCGTGCCATGACTTGGATCGGCAATGATCGGCAAATGGCTCAACCGCTGCACGGCGGGAATGACGCTGAGGTCAAGCGTATTGCGCGTGTGGTCCACAAACGTGCGCACGCCGCGCTCGCACAGCACCACGTTGTAGTTGCCCTCGCTCATGATGTATTCCGCCGCCATCAGGAACTCTTCGAGCGTAGCCGAGATGCCCCGCTTCAGCAGCACCGGCTTGCTCGCCCGTCCTGCGCGCTTCAGCAGCGAGAAGTTCTGCATGTTGCGCGCGCCAATCTGGATCATGTCGCCGTACTTCTCGACCAGTTCGAGCGATTCGTAATCCACGGCTTCCGTGACGATAAGCAGGCCGAAACGATCACGGATTTCGGCCATGATCTTCAGCCCCTCTTCGCCCAGCCCCTGAAAGGAATAAGGAGAGGTGCGCGGCTTGTAAGCGCCCCCTCGGAAGAACTGAGCCCCTGCGCGAGCCACACGCTCCGCAATGGCGAACGCCTGTTCGCGGCTCTCAATCCCGCACGGCCCGGCCATAATCACCAGGTCGCGTGTACCGATGGTCGCGGAATGCCCCGGAAACTTGATGACCGTGTTGTCGGGCTTCACATCTCTGCTAACCAGCTTGTATGGCTTCGAGACCCGGATCACTTCCTGCACGCCCGCCATCTCGTCGAACGTGCCGGTCTCAACCTCGCCCTGGTTCCCGGTAATCCCAATAGCGGTGCGCTGCGCCCCAGGAATGGAATGGGCGCGGAATCCAAGCGCTTCGATCTTCTTGCACACAGCGCGGACCTGCTCTTCCGTAGCCTGCGCCTTCATCACAATCAGCATGGTGGATACCCCAGGAGGTTAAGTTTAGCGTCCAGTGCGAAACAGGGCAAACGGTGCGCGCACAGATTAGAACGGGTCCCATAAATGGTTTTGGGTAGGGCACGGCTTCAGCTGTGCCGTTCAGACCTAATAAGAATGCGGGCTTTAGCCCCTGCGGGCCAGGCAGTCTCTTCGGAGAACGATTTATGAGACCAGTTCCAGTTGGTCAGTTCCGAGTGTCTCGCTACGCGCCAAATTCCGCCACCCACGAGGAGAGTCGGACTCGACCTTGGTCGGCACACGCTGCCGCACGGGGACATCGTTCTGAGACGACCCGATGGCGGTTACGTTGGTGATCTTGGCTTATGCCATTGGTTACCTACAATCTCGTTAGCTCTCATGCCGTACAGACTCGCCAAGGCGACTACGAACACACGTGTTGTGATCCTCGTCTTGATGGGTCTTGTGGCTGCACCTGGCCTGCTTCAGGCCAAGCAATTGGCCCTGGTAACCGATAGAACGAGCACCACCACCAACATCAAAGCCGCCGACTTGGCGGCGATCTTCAACGGCCGCATCCGGACTTGGCAAGACGGCAAAACGATCAAGATCGTCATGCGCGATCCCGGTTCTGACGATGCGCAACTAATCTTGCGCCGAATTTTGAACATGACGCCCGAGGAAGCGCGCGCGTTTATCAAGTCGCATCCCGGCATGGTCTTCCTCGCAGATAGCGATGAAGCGATCTTGCGTGTCGTGTCCGGCACTCCCGGAGCAATCGGCGTTATCGACCTCTATTCGCTGACCAAAGATGTCAACGTCGTGAAAATTGACGGCAAACTGCCGCTCGAACCGGGCTACTTCCTAAAAGGAAACTAGAATGATCGCACGCAGAACTCATATCATTTTCCTGACTACCTTATTTCTTGCGCTGATCTCGCCACTGCCTGCGGCTGCGGCAAAGAAGGCCGCGCCCAGGAAGGTTCAAACTCAGTCGGCCTCTCTTCCGTTCACCACGGTTTCGCCTGAGGCCCGCCTCCTCGTTGAAAAAGCTATCGTCACCTATCTCGACAAAGTCGAACAGACCGAGGCCATCGAGATGCTTCGCAAGGCTGTGAGCCTTGATCCCAACTTCGCCATGGGGCACGAACTTCTGGCGCAGATCAGCCTTGAGTCCGCGGAGCAGGTGAACGAGCAGGCCCGGGCCTTTGCCACCCGTGAACATGCCAGCGCCCTCGAACGGGAAACGATCGAGTGGTACCAGGATGTCTCTGACCACAAGCTTCTTTCCGCCATCACCACGATGAACGGCTTGCTCGCGCAGGTTCCGCACGACAAAACCGTCGTTTGGATGATCACCTGGTGGCTGATGACCCAACAACAATACGATCGCTCCATCGCGATTTACGAGCATTCGGGCATCAAGAATTCTCCTGGCTTGTTAAACAACATGGCATACGC
>Ga0074045_10004915_pt1 | contig 11756 bp, 8 predicted proteins | sample BogForMeECP23OM2_FD_94442 | JGI IMG/M metagenome (GOLD analysis project Ga0074045, IMG submission 94442) | Bog forest soil microbial communities from Calvert Island, British Columbia, Canada - Bog Forest MetaG ECP23OM2 | ecosystem: Environmental > Terrestrial > Soil > Wetlands ...
CGCGAAGTTTCAGGCAAGCCATAGTCGGCAAAGGCAGGCCCAGCATTGCGGATGGCTTTCGCTCCGCGATAGGCAAGGGCAGCAAGGGTGTGGCGCAAAAACGTGCGGGAGTCAGTCATAATTGTTCTACTTTCCTGTCATTTCGTTACGCTTGCGTAGGGACGGCCGCCCTCGGCCGTCCAGCCGGGCCAAGCCCGGCGGATGCTCGGCATTCTATAGCGAAACCAGACTTGCCGTGACTACCGGCAGTTGCCGAGCTGTGCTCGGCTCGGACGGCCGAGGGCGGCCGTCCCCACGCGAGCGGATGCAGCAACAACAATTTTCAATGCCTAGAGTTTTCTCCGCCACAGCGCTCCAACCGAGCGCACGCCAGCTTTCAGTTTCTCGCGCAGCGGACGCGCGTACAGCAGGTCCAGGAAGCTTTCCATCTCACCCGCGAATCCTCCACCGTAGCCGAACCACCAAATTTTCTTCATGCGGGGAACCAGGTCGCTATCCACATACTTTACGCGCACCATTTCTTCCAGACCCCAGCGTCCATGCGTTCGTCCCAGTCCGCTCGCCTTCACGCCGCCATGCGGAGCTTCGCTGATGCTGAAACACGACACCGCATCGTTCACCATCACCGTGCCGGCGTTGATCTGCTGAGCCAGTCGCTCGCCGCGCCCGCGATCGCGCGTCCACACACTGGCGGCCAGTCCGTAGTCGGAATCATTGGCCAGGCGCACCGCCTCGGCATCATCGCAAAAAGGCGCAATCGGCAACACCGGGCCGAAGGTTTCTTCCCGCATCACGCGCATGCCGTGATCAACGCTGCCCAACACCGTGGGCGCAAAAAATGTTGGCCCCAGATCGCGCAACCGCGTGCCTCCGGCCAGCACGCGCGCGCCGAGCTGCTTCGCATCCTCCACCTGCGATTCCACCACTCGGACTTGTCGCTCGTGAATCATGGGGCCGATCTCGGTGGCCGGATCCATGCCGTTGCCCACGCGCAGCTTGCGCGCCTTCTCGCAGCAAGCGTCCAAGAATGCCGGATACAAACTCTGGTGCACATAGCAACGTTCAACCGACAAGCAGGTCTGCCCCGCGTTCACAAACGCTCCCCAGACGGCGCCGCTCGATGCAACGTCCACATCGGCGTCTTCGAGCACCAGCATGGGATCCTTGCCGCCCAGTTCCAGCACCACCGGAAGCAGGCGTTCGGCGGCGATCTGCGCGATTCGCCGGCCCGTGGCGACGCTTCCGGTGAAGACCAGTTTGTCGATTTCGCTTTTCACCAGCGCCGCCCCGGTCTCGCCTTCGCCCGGGAGCACCTGAAAAACGTCGCCAGGAACTCCAGCCTCGCGCACCAGCGCTTGCAATTCAAGCGCGATCAGCGGCGTCAACTCTGAGGGTTTGAGCACGACGGCATTTCCCGCCACCAGAGCCGCCAAAGCCTCAGTCGCCGGAATCGAGAAAGGATAATTCCACGGCGAGATAATTCCGACCACGCCGTACGGTTCGTGCAGAATACGCCCAGCCTTGGTCTTCATCGCGGCATTGCCGTGCGGCAGCTTTTCCTCGCGCAGGATCGCGTATGCGTTGTCCATCAGGAATCGCGCCGCATCGAGCACGACCAGAACCTCGGTGAGCAGCGCTTCGACCAAGGGCTTACCGGCTTCCTGCGTGATGCGCCGTGCGATATCGGTTTTGCGCGCAAGAAGAATCTGCTGAAATCGCCCCACCATCCGGACGCGATTGCGGATGCCCCACGCGTTCCAGTCCGTTTGCGCAGCACGCGCGCGAGCCACCGCAGCGCGCACTTCGGTCGGACCCGCGCTATCCAGTTCGCCCAGAACCTCACCCGTCGCGGGGTTCACGGAAGCGATGCGGGACACGGCGAATTCCACGTTGGTGGCCATCTGCGAAGAAGTGTACCCGGGACGGAACGGCCGCGCTAGAGCCTTCCATCCTTCTATCAAATTGTCATCCTGAGCAAGCGAAGGACCTGCTTCTTTGTCAGCGCACGAGACCGCAGTCCTTCGCTTCGCTCAGAATGACAAATTTGGGCGTTGCTATCGTCAATATTCCACTCCAACCAGATACAGCCCTCTGGCAGGTGCCGTCGGCCCGGCCGAGCTGCGCTCACGCGCGTCGAGAATGCGCCGCAAATCCTCCAGCCTCACCGTGCCCTTCCCCATCAGCAGGAATGTGCCCACCAGGTTCCGCACCATGTGATGAAGAAATCCGCTGCCCCGAACCGTGTAGATCAATTCGTCGCCTTCGCGCGTCCACTTGGAGGAGAAGATGGTGCGAACGCTACTTGCCTGGTATTCCGTGTGTCCCTGTGTTCCCCTGTGCCCCCCGTGGTTAAGATTTTCTCCGTCCGCCAGCCCTTCCACCCGCTCCGGATCCACCGCCGCGAATGACGTGAAATCGTGTTCCCCCACAATCACGCCGGCGCCTGCAACCATCGCCGATTCCTCCAGCGGATACGGGTAATGCCACACATATCGCGCAAGAAATGGCGGGCAGATCGCTCCGCGGTAAATGCGATAGCGATAAGTCTTGGCGTGCGCCGACTTGCGTGCGTGGAAGTCGGGCGCGGCCTCCGCCAACTCCAGCACTCGTATCGAGGCGGGCAGAATGTCGTTCAGCGCCTTCATCCAGTTTTCGACCGGAATTGCGGACGCGGTCGCAAAACTGGCCACCTGGGCCAGCGCGTGCACGCCCGCGTCGGTGCGCCCGGAGCCCTGGGGCAGTACATTTTCCCTACTTAACCGTCCAATGGCTGAGGCCAGCGCGCCTTGCACCGTCGCCCGCCCGGGCTGCACCTGCCAGCCGGCGAACTCGGAGCCATCATACGAGAGGATCAGTCTGAGATTACGCACGATCTTTTCGCGTCCTAAGCTGCTTGAGCATCATCGTTAGTATTTGCAAGGTTTCACCGCCGCCGTCACGGAAAGCGCAACGGCGCGTCAGCTATACTATTTCACTTACGATCACATTTGCTTACGATCAATGAAGGAGATTGTCTTTTCCCCTGCAGAAGAAGGGAAAGGGAGAAGACCGAACTGAGAAGATTGCAAGGAACTCTTACCTGTCATTCTACGTATTAGCAGAGTGCTGGCAAAAGTGTGAACCACTACGTCCGTTCCTCTTAAGCCTGATCGCTCGAGTGCGATCCAATCGAGTCTGATCAATGGAGATGATACGAATGCAACGTTCTAACGTGTTGACTGCGTTTCCGCGGGCCGCCGCCCTTTCCCTTGCCGTCGTCTTCCTTGCTGTAATCGTGGTACCTGCCGGGTGGGCACAGGACGCCTCGCCGGCGCCCAGCGCGCCCTCGTCGCACATGACGGCCCAAAGTGCCGGATCGTCATCGTCGCAGCCGTTTAATGTGCAGGAGTATTCGAAGCCAAAGTCATCTTTCCCCAACCCGATTGCGCCCTACACCGCGCGCCACGTACCCCCGCCGAACCTCGCCAACACGCCGCGCATCGACCAACTCATGCACGATGGCAAGCTTTACATCTCGATGAACGACGCGGTGGCGCTGGCACTCGAAAATAACCTCGATATCGCCATCGCCCGCTACAACCTGAACATCGCCGATACCGACGTGTGGCGCGCCAAATCTGGCTCCAACACCCTTCTCGGTGTCAACAACGGTGTCGTGCAGAACACGCCCGGCGGCGGCGTGGGCGGACTGGGCACACAAGTCGGCTCGGGCCAGGGCGGAACTTCGGTCGCGGCCGGCGGCGCCGGCGTCGGCTCAGCCGGACTGGTGGGATCAACCTTCGGCAGCGGCCCGCAGATCACCAGCTTCGATCCAATCATCACGGGCGCGTTACAGTTTGACCGCCAGGAGGTCAATTGCGGCAGCCCCTTTTGTGGCAGCAGCCAGAACACGACTACGGGCAATTTCACCTACACCCAGGGATTCCAATGGGGCACGAATATGGCGATCGGCTTCAACAACAGCCGCGTGACCTCCAATAACTCCTTCAACTCCTTGACTCCGGCCCTGAATTCCAACTTTCAATTTAAGTTGACGCAGCACCTATTGCAGGGCTTTGGATTCGCCCCAAACACTCGTTTCATTCAGATTGCCAAGAACAATCGCGAAATTTCAGATGTAGCTTTCCGCCTGAAAATCACCACGACCGTTGACCAGATCGAAAACATGTATTGGGACCTGGTGTACGCCTATGAGAATGTCAGGGTCCAGCAGGAGCAGTTGGCGTTCGCGCAAAAGACTCTCTCCGACAACAAGAAGCAGGTGGAAATCGGGACCCTTGCTCCCATCGAAGTAGTCCGGGCGCAGAGCGTAGTTGCCTCAAATCAGCAGACCCTGACCCTCGCGCTGACCAATCTTGAACTGCAGCAACTCCTCATGAAGAATGCGATCAGCCGCACGCTCGTCGATCCGGCGCTGGCCGACGCCGAAGTGATTCCCACCTCAGCCATGGAATTACCCGCGCAGGAACCGATTGTCCCGACACAGGACTTGGTCAACAATGCGCTCAGTCATCGCCCAGAACTTGCGGAACAGCGTATCAATCTTTCCAATACTGACATCAGTAACAAGGCGATCCGCAGTGCTCTACTGCCCTCGGTGGACCTGTTTGCCTATTACGGCGGCGCAGGCCTGGGCGGCAATCCGAATCAGAACTACGTATGCGCTCAGGAACCGGCATTCTGCGGTATCCCGAGCTACACGGCCCCGCCTAACGTCTCTTACAGCGCAACGCTGAACCAACTGGTGAATTCCACTGCGCCTGACAAGGGTCTGGGGATAAGTCTTAACATCCCGCTCCGCAACCGTGCCGGTCAGGCCACGCAGGTGCGCTCGGAGTTCGAGTACCGGCAGGCTCAGTTGCGTGTCCAACAAATCGAGAATCAGGTACGCATCGAGGTGCGCAACGCGCAGTTCGGAGTGCAGCAGAATCGTGCTAGCGTCGCTTCCGCCCAAGCCGCCGTGGATCTGGCCCGCCAGTCTCTCGACGCCGAACAAAAGAAGTATGCGCTCGGCGCATCCACATCAACTCTCGTGCTCCAGAACCAGGCTGCCATGACCCAGGCTGAAGTCACGCTCGTCTCCGCCAAGGCCCTGTATGAAAAGGCCGAGGTCGAACTCGATCGGGCCATCGGTCTTCTGCTCGATCACGCCGGCATCCTGATCGCCGACGCCGAGCGCGGCCAGGTCACCCACACGCCGAATATTCCGCACGTGGCGCCGCAGTCAGCCGACCAGATAATGCCGGCGAACCCTCCGGCGCAACCGCAACAATAGCGCCGCGACAGCAGCAAGAAATCCTATGATGGAGCACCGGGGGGCCTCGCGACCCTGCCGCCGAAGCCCCGAGCGAAGCCCGAGGGGGAAGTCGCAGGGGCGTTTCCCTTTTCAGGCGTTTTTCTTTTGAACGCCGCCGCCGGTCGCGTATCCTCTCTCCGTGACGTTCTCGGACATCGGCAAGGCGGGCGTAGTCAATGCTCGCGTAGGGACAGCCGCCCTCGGCTGTCCAAGCCGAGCAAAGCTCGGCAAGCTCTTTTCGCGCATCGGCAGGAGCCCCGTGTGATCCTCTCCGTCGTCATCATCACCCACAACGAAGAGTCCAATATCGGACGCACACTCGCCAGCGTGCAACCGCTGCTCGCCGACGACAAAGGAGAGATCATAGTCGTCGACCCGGGCTCGACCGACCGCACCGTCGAGATCGCAAAATCCTTCGGCGCGAAAGTCTTTGTCGAAGAGTGGAAAGGCTACGCCGCGCAAAAGAATTCGGCGATCGACAAAGCGACGGGCGATTGGATTCTGAGTTTGGACGCGGATGAAGAAGTCAGCCCCGACTTGGCCGCGCACATCCAGCGCGCTGCTACTGACAATGACTACGGCTCCTTCGAATGGGCCCTTGCCTCAGCATTCACCACTAGATTCGAAGACCTCCGGTGCGATGTCGGTCCGTTGCCTTTGGCGTTCTGGATCACAAGAAAGAATTACTTCTTGGGACGCTGGATTGAGCATGGCGGCTTTTATCCCGATCGCAAGCTCCGTCTGTTTGCGCGAGGCAGTGCCCGCTTCGACGAGACTCGCGCAGTCCATGAAGACGCTCACACCAACCGCCGTACGGCAGTCGTGAAGGTCGGCGCCCTCCTCCACCACTCCTACCCCACGCTCGCCGATTACATCGACCACATGAACCGCTACTCCTCCCTCGGCGCCGAAATGGCAGTCGCCAAACGCCACCGCGGTTTTAGCGTGTTCCACATCGTCCTGCGCCCGGTGGCAACCTTCATCTACAACTATTTCTTCCGCTTGGGATTTCTCGACGGCCCCGAAGGCCTGCTTCTGCACCTCTATCACGCCGTCTACGTCTCCTGGAAATACGCGAAGGCTTGGGAACTCGCGCACAAGAAAGAATCGTAGTAAATGATCAACGGTAGAGACGCGGCTCGCCGCGTCTCCAGCGGCGTCCACTATCCTCGCAACATGATGCGCATAATATCGAACTCCACTTCCACCGACCGCTCAGGGAACTTCGATTCCACATAAGCCTTCACGTCGCCGACGGAAGGAATCCCGTCACAGCCGGTCAGTCCGCGTGCGTCATCGAGCAGTATCATATGCGGGTACGGGTGGCTCAGAATCATCTCCAGTTCCGCCGATAGCCGCTGCTGATCGCCCTGCTTGCCAACCCAGCCGTAGTAGCCGGCGTCCAGCCAGAACAACGCCGGCCCCTTCAGTAACGCGAGCACTTCGGGCATGACCACGCGACTGTCTCCGCAGAAAATTCGAATGTGCTGGTCGCGCGTGAATTTGCGCGCGGCTCGATCCGCCAGTTCCGGAACATATTCAATGGAATAAATGTGATCGAAACGATTCTTCATCGCGGCGACCATCTCGCCGTAGTAAGTTCCAGTCTCGACCAATGTCCGCAGCCCAAATTTATCGCCGTATTCGCGCACGACTTTCTGTTTCAGCAGATGTGGAGATCGCGACGGCCGCCCGCGCAGTATCCAATACCAGTAGTCGGGATAGTGCCCCAGCGCCTTGTACGCGCCGTACACCGGAGTGCGCTGCAACAACCGCCGAAAGGCCTTCAGATTCTCCTCCGCCGAAAGAAGACCAGCATAGGTGCCGAAGAAAACAAGCGTCAAGCGGCATTAGGCGCCTTACGATTTCCTCTGTGCACTCTGTGCCTCCCCGTGGTTAAGACTTTGAATTTGAATTTGATTTTCCCAACCGCTCGGTCGGTCGCGCCATTTTGCAGCATGGCGATCGCTCCTCTATCATCAAGGTCAGGGTGGGGACTGAATGCCCCAGAACAAGCCGAAAACCGATCCGCTCAAAGCCGTAGCCGAGAGTCCGATTTCCGACGTCCTTGAAGGCCGTCATCCCACTGCGTCGGAGAAACAGTGGGCGGAGAAGACGCTCGCACCGACGCTGGAGAAGTCTCCCGAAAAGCCGATCGGCGCTCCCACCGGCACCAATCTCGACGAGCACGGCCACGCCCGGTTCAGCACCATCTCGAACGCGCCGATCCGCCGTCTCTATACGCAAGCCGATCTCCCCGCCGACTGGAACTACGACCAATACCTGGGCTATCCCGGCCAACCGCCCTACGCGCGCGGCATTCACTCGACCGGCTATCGCGGCAAGCTCTGGACGATGCGCATGTTCTCCGGCTTCGCCTCACCCGAAGAAACCAACCAGCGCTACAAATATCTTCTCGAACACGGGGGCGGCGGACTCTCCGTTGCCTTCGATCTGCCCACGCTCATGGGCTACGACTCCGATCACCCGGCGAGCGAGGGCGAAGTCGGCAAATGTGGCGTGGCCATCGACTCGCTCGAAGATATGGAGATCCTCTTCGACGGCATCAGCCTCGAAAATGTCACCACATCGATGACCATCAATTCTCCGGCCAGCGTGCTCTGGGCCATGTACCTCGTCGTGGCGGAAAAGCAAGGCGCCGACTGGAAGAAAATTTCCGGCACTATCCAGAACGACATTCTGAAGGAATACATCGCGCAGAAGGAATACATCTATCCGCCCGCACCCTCGATGCGCCTGGTGATTGACACCTTCGAATTCGGATCGAAGTTTACGCCCCGCTTCAACACCATCTCCATTTCCGGCTATCACATCCGCGAAGCCGGATCGACTGCGCTGCAGGAACTGGCGTTCACCATCTACGACGGTGTCGAATATGTCGAGTGGGCACGCCGCCGCGGCCTCGATGTCGACGATTTCGGACCGCGCCTCAGTTTCTTCTTCAACGCGCACAACGATTTCTTCGAAGAGATCGCCAAATACCGCGCTGCGCGCAAGATCTGGTATCGCCTGATGAAAGACCGCTTCGGCGCGAAAAACGACCGCACCCGCCTGATGCGTTTCCACACCCAGACCGCCGGCGTCTCGCTCCCCGCGCAGCAACCTATGAACAACATCGCGCGCGTTGCCCTGCAGGCACTGGCCGCCGTCCTCGGCGGCACGCAGTCATTGCATACTGACGCGTACGACGAAGCCCTCGCCTTGCCTACTGAGGAAGCCGCGCGCATAGCGCTGCGCACGCAGCAGATCATTGCCTTCGAGTCGGGTGTAGCCCAAACTGTCGATCCGCTCGGCGGAAGCTACTTCGTCGAAAAGCAGACCCTCGACATGGAAAACGGCGCCTTCGATTACTTCGAGAAGTTCGACCAGATGGGCGGCATGGTCAAAGCCATTGATCGCGGATATCCGCAGAAAGAAATTGCCGAAGCCAGCTACCAGTACCAGCGCGCCGTCGAAGCCAACGAGAAGATCACGGTCGGTGTAAACGATTTCGTCATCGAAGAAGAGTCGCCCCACATTCTTTACATAGGCGAATCAGTGGCTCGCGCTCAAGAGAAAAAACTCAAAGCCCTGCGCGCCCGCCGCATGAACGAAGAGGTCCACCGCCGGCTCGATGCCCTAAAACGAGCCGCCGCCAAGACTCCCACCGCGGGCACCAACGGCAACATTTCCGACGTCAATACTATGCCCTACATCGTCGACGCCGTTCGCGCCTACGCCACCGTAGGCGAAATCTGCGAAGCGTTGCGGCAAGTGTACGGGACGTATACCGAAGTCAGCATCACCTAACTTCTTAGGACTCGCTTCGTTTCCACAAGACGTCGCTTCCGATTTCATATTCCAATTTGCAGCCAGGAGGTTCGCTGCTTTGAGGTCGCAATTTGCGACCTCAAACATGAACCATGGCCGCCGACGCGGCGTCCATGCGTCTTCACCGAACCGTGTTTCGATCATCGATGCAGCTGCGCTTACCTCGCCAGCCAACACTAAGGTTGAGCACCAAATATTTCTTAAAGTTCGGTTTCGTCACATTCGCAATGTCCATCGATCACAGCCTTCGCCGCCTGCGACGGGTACGATCGCAAGAAGAGAGTAAGATCGCCAAAGCGCGGACGAACACGGCAACCATCAGCAACCCGTCGAAGAGGGGTCGTGGTCCCCATCGAATCCCGAATCGCGATTCTGCGTCATCAGAAAATCATCCTCGATACCGCTTTGGCCGAGCTCTACGGAGTTCCAGTCAAGCGACTGAATGAACAAACGAAACGCAACCACAAACGATTCCCCGCGGATTTCATGTTCCGGCTCACGCCCCGAGAGGACAAATGTTTGAGGTCGCAATTTGCGACCTCAAACGTCAGCCGCGGTGACCGTCGCTCGCTGCCATATGCCTTCACTGAACACGGCGCGATCATGGCGGCGACCGTACTCAACTCGGAACCGGTAGTACGAACAAGCGTTTGCGTGGTGCGCGCTTTTGTCCGCCTTCGTCAGGTGCTGGCCGCAAACAAAGAATTCGCCAACACGATAAAGGAATTGCAAGAGCACCTGGAGACCCGCGACGGCACGATCCAGAAAATCATTGACGCCATCAAGCAACTGATGAATCCCCCATCCAGTCGCCGAACGAAGATTGGCTTCACGCTCCCGCAGGGACGGACGGGGTAGCCCGCATCTGAATTTTCCCCTGCGGTGGGAGTCGAAGAGATTATTGTCTGCCTGGTAGAACCGGATCTCTAGCGAACTGTCTGGCTGACGGTCGGCCCGCCTCCCGCCCGCCGTCTTTGGTTACCAAGGTACGGTGACCCTGGTAATCTTGTCCGCTTCGTCCACCTGCCGCATACTCGCCTCACCTACCACAGAACCTGGGAGACGGGGTTGGAAACGGAGATTAGGGTCGCCGCTTTCAGCCCCGCATTTTTTTGCCTCACCACCTGACTCACCCTGATCACTCCCCCCATATCCCAATGAGTAATCCCCTATCCTGCAGCCCGCATCGAATAGAATCATAGTCAGTAAATACGACAATAGAATCCATATCCCAGATCCCAAGTGAGGCATGATGCGAAAATCCCTCGTTCTGCTGCTGCTCGTCTGTTTCCTGACATGTTTCCAAACAACCATTCTTTCCGCCAACAATACTACTGATGAAGACACCAAGGCGCCGGAACCCAACACCAAGGCTTCCGGGCGCGTCGAAGCCGCAGCCAACGTACTCGACGAAATCCAGGCCGCGCCGGATAAAGGTATCCCTCAAGAAGTACTCGGCTCCGCCGAATGTGTGGCCGTGGTTCCCTCACTGCTCAATGGAGGATTCGTCGTTGGCGGCCGTTATGGCAAAGGCGTTGCCAGTTGCCGCACTCCAAAAGGTTGGAGCGCGCCCGCTTTCTTCACCATCGGCGGCGGCAGTTTCGGCTTGCAGATCGGCGGCCAGGCAACCGATGTCGTCATGCTGATCATGAACAAGAACGGCATGGATAACCTGCTCTCCAGCCAGTTCAAGCTCGGCGCCGACGCTAGCGCCGCCGCCGGCCCCGTAGGACGCCACGCCGCCGCCGATACCGATTGGAAAATGAGGGCGGAGGTTCTTACCTATTCGCGCTCCCGTGGCCTCTTCGCCGGACTCGAACTCAACGGCGCCGTCATCAAGCAGGACAAGGACAGCACCCGCGATTTCTACGGCCGGATGGTGCCCTTCAAGACGTCGCTCCAGGGAGACATCGAAGCTCCTAAAGCCGCGTACTCCTTCTTGAGTACGCTAGCCAAGTGGGCGCAGCGAGCGGCAAAGTAGCTCTTGAGTGGGGACGGGGCTCTGCCCAGGGCTCTGCCCCGTCTCCAGGCGGCGCGAGGCCCGCTTCCTCCCATCTCTGATCACCATCTCTGGCCACGCGCCTTGCGTTTCAACGCGTCGACCCCCTACACTCCGGCACAGTGCGAGAACGCCTTGAGTACGCTCTAGTCTGGCCCTGGATCAAGATCCTGGGCTTACTACCCCGTCCCGTAGCGCGCGCCATCGGAATCACGCTCGGGTTTACCGTTTACGCGGTTTACGGACGCCTGCGTCGCGTCGGCCGGCGCAACCTCACGCTCGCCTTCCCCGAAATGTCGCAGCGCGAGCGCCGCCGCGTGCTTCGCGGCGAATTCATCTCTCTCGGACGACAGCTCGCAGAAGTCTGCCTCTTCCCGCGCTACACTCGCGAGAATGTCTCCCGCACAGTCGTCTACGATGGATTTGAAAACTTCGAGCGCGCCTACTCGCGCGGCAAAGGCGTTCTGTTTCTCACCGGACACCTGGGGGCATGGGAACTCTCCGCCTTCGCTCACTCGCTGCAAGGCCACCCACTGTCGATCGTCATGCGCTCGCTCGATAACCCTTACATCGACGCTCTTATCCAGAGCTACCGCACCATGCACGGCAACCGTACGGTCGACAAAGACG
>Ga0074045_10004917_pt1 | contig 11755 bp, 8 predicted proteins | sample BogForMeECP23OM2_FD_94442 | JGI IMG/M metagenome (GOLD analysis project Ga0074045, IMG submission 94442) | Bog forest soil microbial communities from Calvert Island, British Columbia, Canada - Bog Forest MetaG ECP23OM2 | ecosystem: Environmental > Terrestrial > Soil > Wetlands ...
AATGGGAGCAGCACCTATTACTTCGCTTGGAACAACGACTCCGGTAACGGCAGTCTGCTCGGCAGCAACTGGAACAACGAGGGTTGCGCCGACAACGGCGGTGCTTGCGGCAACGCTGCATGGACCGTGACCTATGGCGCGGGAGGAACGACTCCCGAGCCGAGCAGCTTGGTGCTGCTGGGGTCTGGCGCGTTGGGTCTGGCTGGAGTGATCCGGCGCAAACTGAAGGCCTAACTTCTTCAACGGAATGGGTGGTTGATTCGCCCGTTCCGTACAAATACCAGCATTCCCCGACCCCTCGCCTGCGATTGATGACGGGTGAGCAAAAGGTTGGGGTTTGTTTTTTGGTGTGCCAGCCGACGAGAGGCCTTGCACATATATTGCATTGCCAAACTGGCAGAATTCGTCCGCCCCAACGGCACTGCAAATTCCCGAAATCGATTCCCGATCCGGTTTAGTACGTAGTTAGTAGTTGTTTCCCGCTCGCCGCCGTGATTAAATCAGCTTACCTGCCGAAAGCTCCGGGGTTTGTTTCAGGTCCCAATTGAAATTACTCAAGCTGACCGTTCGTGGCAAGGTGTTCGACCATTCAACCGGCCAAGTTGCGAGACTACTCCGCCGCGGCTCATCGAAGCGCCCCGGGTAGTGCCATAGAGAAAAGGAGAATGGGAAACCATGACAAAGAGACTTCTCTGCACGTTCATGCTCACGCTGTGCGTGCTCTTGCTGTGCGGTCTTTCAGTGACCGCTCAAGATAATTCATCGGCGATGCCAATCGTGAACCACGCGTCAAGCTTTGCCGTCTCGGCGCCGCTGCGGGAAATTGCCAAGCTGCCACAGGCACCACAGTATGGCTTTCACGAAGTAAACCCTATCCACCGGATTCCGATGAAGGACTTTGGACATGCGGTGGATCCGGTTGAGCAGAGCACTGCCGGCCCTGCTGCTAATTACTCAATCGGTTTGGATTTCCTTGGAGTCGGCAACGGCTTCCCCGGCTACAGCGTTCCCGATGCACCGCCGGACACCAACATGGCCGTTGGCGACACTGAGGTTGTGCAATGGGTAAACGTATCGTATGCGGTGTTCAACAAGTCCACCGGCGCCGCGCTAACCGGCGCAATCCTGGGCAACTCGCTGTTCAGCGCCTTGGGTGGAAACTGCGCTGCGCTTAACGCCGGCGACATCATCGCGCAGTGGGACGTGATGGCGCATCGCTGGCTGCTCACCCAGAACACATTCAGCGGATCGCCGTATTACGCGTGCGTCGCGATCTCGACCAGCCCTGATGCCCTCGGCAGCTACTACCTGTACGGGTTCTCTTTGGGCTCCGCCTTCCCCGATTACCCGAAATGGGGCGTCTGGCCGACGGGCTATTTCGAGACCATCAACAAATACGGCTCAGTCGCAGAGGTTTGCGCGTACAACCGTAGCAAGATGCTGGTTGGCGACGGTTCGGCCGAGCAGGTCTGCCTCCAGCTCGGCGGAAACGACTTCAGCCTGCTGCCTGCCGATCTCGATTCCCCTACAAAGCCGCCAGCCAACGAAGATGAGTTCTTCATCGGTGGCGTCAATGCCGTGGACAACTCGCACCTATCTTTGTACTCCATGCACGTTGATTGGTCGAACCCGCAGGGCGCCACCATCACCGGCAAGAACAACTCACAATTGATTACCGTTGCCACCTACACCAACGCCTGCAATTACCCCAGCTCTTGCGTTCCGCAGAAAGGAACCAGCGACAAACTGGATTCCCTCGGCGATCGCTTGATGTATCGCTTCGCCTACTGGGAGGACCCGCCGTTGGCCAATGTCACGGCGACTCCACCCAAACCGGCTCCTTCGCAGCATTGGTTTGTCAACCACTCCGTCATCGCCTCTGGCGGCAATAGCGCCGTGAGGTGGTACGAGTTCACAGCGCCGATAAAGAACGTCCCGGTCACTTCGCTTGCCGTGTTCCAGCAAGGCACGTTTGCTCCTGACTCGAACTGGCGCTGGATGGGTTCTCTCACCCGTGACAAGGTGTCCGACATCCTGGTGGGCTACAGCGAGTCAAGCGCGAGCATGTATCCGTCCATTGCTATTGCCGGTCGCACCATAAACGATGCGCTTGGCACCTTGGAAGATGAAGTGACAGTTGTCAGCGGAACAGGTGCGCAACCGGACACTTCCAATCGCTGGGGCGATTACAGCTCCATGCGGATTGACCAGGACGGTTGCACCTTCTGGTACACCACCGAGTACTACATGGTCACCCAGACCTTCGACTGGAGTACTCAGATCGCTTCGGCGAAGTTCTCGAATTGCCACTAAGACCTTAGAAAATGTATAACGAACTGAATATCGGGGCATCCCGGCAACGGGGTGCCCCGACTCTTTGATTACGCTCACTGTGGGGCAACTGTCGAATACGGTGTGACCCTTCCAGGATCATCTGTAGCATCCCGGAAGCAAGCCAGATCAAGAACCTTGAAACAGATGAGGTAAGGCGCAAACAAGGAGGGCACCAACTTGGCGCCCTCCTTGTTCGGGGTTCGTGGAAGGGTTTCTCTACGGCTCCGGTACCGCATCAAATCCCACGTTCTGCACCTGAACGCCTCCAACCGAAACGCGTCCGTCAGTCCAGGTTACGTAGGCAGTTCCGCCCAGCGCGGTGCTGTAGTCGTAGTCGCCCGCATAACAGGGCTGTACTCCGCCGTCGTTCTGGGTGGGCTGCGGGATAATGACGTCACTAATCGCAAAATTCGATCCCCAAGTGACGCCGTTGTCGGGCGACTGAACGCCATAGCGCTGGTAGCTGCATCCCGGATCGGTGGCGACGTTGCAGGCAGAGGTGGCTTGGCGCCGATCGTACCAGGAGACCGTTACTTTGGCAGGCTGCGAGAAGCCAGCCAGGCTATAGTTGACGGAGAGGGATGGCATCCACTGCGTTTTGAATTGGCCGTCCGGATCGGTATTGAGCTGGATAGGGGCAGACCAGGTCGAGCCGTTATCCGTGGAACGGACGTAAAAAATGTCCCCGGTGTCAGAGCCGGTCCCATGTCCGGCATAGGCGTAGTGGATCACGCCACCTGGGCCAACTCCTGGCTCACCCCACCCCATGTGACGCCAGATGGGATTGACCTTGGCAAAATAGCTGTTGGATGGGCAGGTGCCGTCACCCACCGGGTTGAACCGCGGGCCCATGATGGAGGAGCTCCAGGTGACGCCGCCATCCATGGAGCGATACATGACGTTCTGCCGTGTGGCGAGACCGCCTCCACCCTCATCCATCGAGGCGACGAACACGGGGCTAGAATATCTCACGCTCGGCCCCGGCGGGCCGGGCAGCGCGCCCGTGACCTGCACGTCGCGAATGAAGCTGCCATTCAGCGTCGTCGCAGCGCTCCAGGTAACGCCGTCGTCGGAGTGGACAATCTGAAGAGCCCCACCGCCCACGTTGAAGTTGTTAAGTGAGATGTACATGCGGCCGTACACCGCGCTGTAGGGATTGTTGTCCACCCACATCGACTCGCGGTCATCGGACGAGTTGTTATGAGCGCAAGCTCCCACGGTCCAGTTTATCCCGTCTGGAGAGGTCCACAGGCCGACACCCTGACCACCGCAGCCGGTTGCCAAGTCGCCCGCAAACCACTTGGCCAATTTCAAGTTGTAAACCACGATCGGATCGCCATAGTTCGTGCCATGGCCACTGGCAAAGGGCGGAGGCAGGATTTCGGTGAACGTGGCGCCGCCATCGGAAGAGTAGGACACACCCGAGTAGTTGTTGCCATTGTGGTCGTTGTAATTAACGACGATGGTGTTGTCACCCGCTTTGGCACTGTGCCACACATTGCTTTCGCTCTTCGTACAACTGCTGCCCGAGGAGCAGCTACGGTTGCTGACAATAATGTTGGGGGGCGCCGCCTGGTCGCCACCAACCTCATCGCCTAGGCCGGCGGCATCGGGTCTTGGTATCACGCCGCACTCCATCAGGGCCAAGCCGGCGCGCATGTTGTCTTGCTGCAACAGGTGAAGGGCGGCAATCTGTGAGCAGTCAATACCGGTCGAGGTCATCTGGGCCACAGCCGGCGCCGAGTTAAGGACACACGCAACCAGTACGAGTATTGGAAGCGCAATGTACCACAGCATTCTATTTGTTCTCATCTCTACTCTCTCTCCTTAGTGCTTTTCTTGGGCCGAAGTTGTAGGCTGCGTGCTGGAAACCGACTTCTGCGGTGGAGGCGCAAAGTATTGCTCGTCCATCCAGATACCGGCTTTCTTTTTCAAATCATCCATCTCGTCTTTCAGTTTCTGAGCTTGCAGTTTCTTTTCGATTTGAGGCGACACCTCCTTCAGATCTTTGCGGCTGCGCTTAACCACCTGAAGGAAAACAAACGTGCCGGGAGCGTCATTCAGTTCGGTCCACCCGCCTTCCTTGAGAGCGAATGCCGCCTTATCCAGTCTGGGCGGCATCTCTCCGCGCTGGAAGGTAAGAGGCTCGGTATCGAACACGACACTATTGGGGTCGTGAACGGCGTCCTGTAGCACCTTGCTGACATTACTGCCTGAGGCGTAAGCCTTACGAACCGCAGCCGCCAGTGCTGTGGCCTCCTGCTGACTCGAGCCGTGGCCATTCTTGGAGCCTTCGTCATTTGTCCAAATGAAGAGCCTGCGAAGTTGTACGACGTCGTAGTCGGTCAGGTGGGCGTTGTAATATGCGCTGATTTCTTCCGGTGTGGGATTGGACTGGGCCTTCAGCCTGGCGTATTCCGCGTTGGACAGTATCTGAGTGCGATCAAGTGCCAACTGGCGAACCACCTCAGGCGAGGATTCCAGATGCTGAGCAACGGCCTGTTGGGAAAGCATCAGCAGGGACGCGTAGTTGTCGCCTATGGCTTGGAGGCTCAAATCGGCAGGGCCCTGTTGCGCCTCTAAATCGCTGACCATCGTTTCGAAGTCCGCTTGGGTGACCCGCACGTTCCCGACTTTGAGCACCACTCGTTCGCTGGGCGGGGAAACGCTCGTTACCGCTGTGGGTGTCGAGCCACTGGCTGAAGCTGCGGAACTTGCGCTGGGAGGCTGTTGAGCGTGACCCAAGACCGCCAAAAGGGTCGCCAGTAAAAGGTAAGGAACTACTCGTGCTGTGATTAGTTTTCTTGTATCTCTTTGATACCTGAACAAATCGGCCAGTCCTTTCGCCCCAAGATACGATATGAAGTGGGCGGTATTATGCGGATTCTCCCGTTACCCAGGAATAGCCGAATCTCCCGGAACATAGAGGCAGTAACCAGACCACCGCAGTTCTGATTCCAACCGCCGAATTGCGAAATTCAGAGCTTTCTTACCAGAAACGAAGGCGATAGTAGATGCCGCGAACACAACGCCATGTACACGCAAGAAATCCAAATGCAAACACTTGCGCATAAATGGAACTCGGTTACCTATAAAAGGGCCCGCAGAGGATTTTATCAGACCCGCAAGTCCAACTCGAGCATATTTCGGCTGATTTACAGAAATCCTCGCAAAGCTTGGAAGCGACGCGGAGGCCCCTGCATCACCTCTCGGGGTGACTGTTGTCACTGCTCTCGGGGGAATCCTGCGCGAAGGTTATATAGGAGAGCTAGATGTTTCTTGAGCTTTCTCTACCTAAGCGCCCCGCGACGGCGCGGCGCCGTGTGCGGCACGTAGCTGGCCCTACTGCACTTGTGCCGTTTCTCATCCTGCAACTGCTTTTTTCCGCGAAATCCTATGCCGCCACCGGAATGCCTGCGCCCACGAGTGGAGGCATCTGGGCTGGTCTCACAGTCGTCGGCGCACTGTTCATCGTGGTGTTTGTCTCTTTTCGGACCAGGATCAAGAAGGCCGAACGCGAAGCGGAGCGTGCCAGGGAACTCGCCGATCATCGCGAGTATGAACGCAATGTTGCGCAACAGGAATTGGTGCGGCGTCTGGAGCAGGAGCGCGAGCTGGCGAAGGAGAAAATGCAGTTCGAATCACAACTCTCCGAGTATGAGAAGTATGCGTCGCTGGCGCAGCTCGCACTGGGCGCGGCGCACGAGATCAACAACCCGCTGCTGGGAATCCTGTCGCATCTCGAGCTGGAGTGGAAAGACGCAAACGGGGAGCGGCGCGCCGAGATCGAGCAGTGCATCGAAGGTGCGAAGCGCATTTCGTCCGCTGTACATGGTCTGCTGGACTATGCGCGGCCCAGACCGCTGAAGCTGAGCATGGTCAACCTGCACCGGCTCGCTGGAGAAACGCTGAAATTCCTGGAGCATCAGCCTCTGTTCCGACAGATTCGATTGCAGAACTGCGTTCCGCTTGATCTGCCCAACATAAGCGCCGACGCTAACCAGATCTCGCAGATCCTGATGAACTTGCTGCTCAACGCTGCGCAGGCGACGCCGCCCGGCGGCACGATCGCTGTCCTCGCGGAAAAGGTCAGGTTCTCCGCGATGATCGAGTTGCGCGTGCGCGATACGGGCTGCGGTATTTCGGCGGACATCCTGCCACATGTCTTTGAGCCGTTCTTCACCACCAAACGCGGCAAGGGCACCGGCCTGGGCCTGAGCATCACCCAAAACTACGTTCGCAGCCACGGCGGCGATATTCAGGTGGAGAGTGTCCCGGATTCAGGCACTACGGTCCGCATCACCTTGCCGATTCAGCAGGCCGGCAAACCTGTACCGCAGAGCGAGGAGGTCATCGTCTAGCTATGCCCTACTCGATACTCATCGTTGACGACGAAGCGCTCACGCTGCGGACCATCGGCCGTGCTCTGGACAGCGAGGGCTTTGAAGTGTTTCTCGCCAGTAACGGAGAGGAAGCACTGAAGACGATCACCGAAGAACTGCCAGACCTGGCACTGCTCGATGTTGTCTTGCCTGGCATCAACGGGATCGAGGTTTTGCGGCAGGCGAAAAAAATCTCGCCGTCAACCATCGTGGTGATGATGAGCGCATACCACGTGGTGGACCGCGCCGTGGAAGCGATGAAGCTGGGCGCCTACGACTACCTGATCAAGCCCTTCCACCTCTCGGACATGGTGAACACCATCCGGCGGGCTACCGAGATGCTGGCGTTTCGCGTACGCGTGCACGACACCGTGCAGAGCGCCAAAGGCCGCTACGATTTCGGGCGCGTGGTGACGCAAAGCCCTGCCATGCGCGAAATCCTGGAGATGGCGCGCAGTGCGGCGGAGAGCGATCACACGACGATTTTGATTCAAGGCGAGAGCGGCACCGGCAAGGAGGTGCTGGCCAAAGCCATCCACTACAATAGCCCGCGTGCGCAAGCACCTCTGATCAGCCTGAACTGCGCGGCGCTGCCCGACTCCTTGCTGGAAAGCGAGCTGTTCGGCTATGAGCCCGGGGCGTTTACTGACGCGCGTCGCCGCAAGGAAGGGCTCATCGAGAAGGCTTCCGGCGGCACACTCTTCCTCGACGAGATCGGCAATACCTCCTTCAGCCTGCAGGCCAAACTGCTGCGCGTGCTGGAAGAAGGAAACTTCATGCGCCTAGGTGGAACCAAGCCGATTCATGTGGACGTCCGCATCATCACTGCAACCAACAGAGTATTGAAGGAAGCCGTCGCCAAGGGCGAGTTCCGCGAAGATCTGTATTACCGGCTGAACGTGCTGCCGCTATTCATTCCGCCGCTGCGGGAGCGCCGGGAAGACATTCTGCCGCTGGCGCTCGACATCATGCAGCACTTCAACAAGGAGCTCAAGAAGAACTTTGCTGGTTTCACGCCCGCAGCCGCCGAGTTGCTCCAGAAGTATTCCTGGCCGGGGAACATCCGTGAGCTGCGAAATGTGATCGAACGGACGATGATTCTCTGCAAGGAGAACGAAGTCGGAGAGGAGAACCTGCCGGAAGAACTTCGCGACTATCATGAGGAACCTACGCACGCCGAGGCTTTGTCTTCCATCGACCTTTCACCTACCGGTGATCAGTTTGTCAGCTTGAAGGAACTTGAAGACCGTTACATCCACGATGTATTGAACGCGACAGGCCAGAACAAGACCCACGCCGCAAGGATCCTCGGGATCCATCCCACCTCTTTGTTGCGGCGTCTAAAGAAGACGCAGGAACCGGCCTAGCGGATTTTGCGGTACTGCAGAGTGCAACGCTTTCCATGCAAAACGCAGTGGTGCGAGCTCCACCGTTTTGCACTGACCAGCTAACTTCTTTAGAACCAATGTCCCTTTCCGGGAAGCAGTTTGCACACTACGTGCACTACCAGGTGTGGTGGTCGCCTCTCACACATATCGCGCACAAAGCAAGGAGCAACCCCCATGTCAATCTTATTTGTACTGCTCACATTTCTTCTGATTCTTACCGTCATGTACTTTCGGCGTCCGCAGGAGTCGTCCGATTCGCTCTCGGTGGCGCCGTCCAAGAGACTCGCAGCGCCAATCATGGTGCAGCGAGCTGGCTTCGAAGTTCCGCAAGGCTACTGCTTTCATCCCGGCCATACTTGGGCGTTGGACGAAGGACGGCAGGATGCTCGCGTCGGGATCGATGCCTTTGCCGGAAACCTCTTTGGGAAGATTGACGCCATCGAGCTCGCGGACTTGAATCGCTGGGTCCGCCAGGGACAGAAGCTTTGCAGGGTGAAGCGCGAGGGCCAGAGCGTGGACCTGCTGTCACCAGTCGAAGGCGTGGTGGTCTCCGTGAACCATGAAGTACTGAAGAACCCGAACCTCATCGTTGAAGACCCGTACAAGAGCGGCTGGCTGTGCGTGATCAAGGCTCCCGAGCTGGCGATCAATGCCAAGAACCTGCTGCAGGGAAACATCGTCGCGGCGTGGATGCAGAACAGCGTCGCTCGTCTCGGGGCCAAGCTGCAGGAACTTACACCCGCCCTGGCACAGGACGGCGGCCTGCCGATCAAGGGATTGCTATTTCAGATGGACGCCAGCGCGCGGCAGCAAGTGGCTAAGGAATTCTTCCTGACCTAGCGCCGATAGGACAAAGACTAAGCGAGGATGCCATGGCAAGAAGAACGGCAATGCTCATCGATATCAAGCGCTGCATCGGTTGCCTGAGTTGCGAGACCGCCTGCAAGCAGCTCCACGGATTCAGCCCCGACCCCGAACCTACTCTGTCTGACACCGCCTTCACAGTTGTTGAAACCCGCGGTGACAAGTTCGTCCGCAAGATCTGCATGCACTGCGAAAACCCGGCATGCGCTTCGGCGTGCCCGGTCGGCGCGATCAGCAAATCTGCGCTCGGCCCGGTGCTATACAACGCCGACAAGTGCATCGGCTGCCGCTACTGCATGCTTGCCTGCCCTTATTCGGTGCCCCGCTACCAGTGGACCAAGCTCGCGCCCTATGTCAAGAAATGCGATCTGTGCTCGGAGCGGATCAAGGCCGGTGTGCAGCCTGCCTGCTCCGAAGCTTGTCCCGCGCAGGCCAGCGTCTTCGGCAGCCGCGATGAGTTGATCGCCGAGGCCTGGAACCGGATTCGCGCTGACTCATCCTACGTGCCGCATATCTACGGACTGGAAGAGGCCGGCGGAAGTTGCGTTCTATTCGTCTCCGACGTTCCGTTTGAAAAACTCGGATTCAAGCCTGCGCCGACAGGCAATCAGCCGATGCCGACTCTTACCGCCAGTGCGCTGGGTGACTCGCCCAAAGTTGTGATCATGGGCGGCACTGTCCTCTCAGCACTTTACTGGGTTACACAGCGACGCCGCGAAGTCGCGCTCGCTGAGGCCGAAGAGAAAGCCACACTTAACAAGATCAAACGCGAAAGGAGCCAGCCATGATCGCGCGAATTAGGTCAGAAATTACATTATGGCGCGTCATTGTAGCAATCATATTTGTTACCGGCATTTATGCGACGTATTTACGTTTCCTCGTAGGCTTCAGGGCCAGCACGAACTTAAGCGATCAGATGCCGTGGGGTTTGTGGGTCGGGCTGGGCACGCTGTGCGGAATCGGCTTGTCGGCCGCAGGTTTCGGCATCAGTGCCGCTGTGTATCTGCTGGGCATGGAGCGCTATCGGCCAATCCTCCGTGCGTCAATCCTGATTTCTTTCCTCGGCTACATGACCGTGTGCGTAGGGTACTTGTACGAAATCGGGCTTCCCTGGCGTTTCTGGCATCCGATCGTGATGTGGAACCACACCTCGGTGCTGTTCGACGTGTGCGTCTGCATCATGACCTACACCGCGGTGCTGACCTTCGAGTTCGCACCGGCGGTCATTGAGAAGCTGCCCTGGAAGCGATTCCGCGAGACCGTTCTGCAATATCACCACAAGATCCTAATCGGCGTAGTGCTGGCGGGCGTCCTTCTGTCATCAATGCACCAGTCCTATCTTGGGGGCCTCTACCTGATTGCCCGCGGCAAGGTTCATCCTCTGTGGTACTCACAATACATGCACGCGATGTTCTACTTGTCGGCCATCCCCGCGGGCCTGGCTTTGACAGTGATGGCTATCTACCTCAGCATGCGCTCGCTGAACGTGCGCGTGGACTTCGGCATCCTCAGCGATTGCGGCAGACTGATTCAGTTGTTGCTGATCGTGTTCGCCTTCTTCAGGGTGCTCGATCTGGCGGCGAACCAGGCTTGGGGCTATGCCTTCCAGCGAACCAGCGAAGCTGGATACTTCTGGCTTGAGATGATGTTGCTACTGGCGATTCCCATTTCCCTGCTGAGCTACGAGCATGTGCGCACGAATCCTGAACGGCTCTACTGGGCGTGCGCTATCGTGGTGGCGGGATTCATGGTTAACCGGCTGAACGTGTCCATCAATGCTCTGCAAGCTGCGATGGGAACGCACTACGTGCCGAAGTGGACGGAACTGGCGTCTAGCGTCTTGGTGATCGCGGCCGGGGTGATGGCATTTCGCTATGCCGTGATCTACCTCGACATTCTTCCGAAAGCGACTTCCAAGCCACTGTCCCGCTGGATCTCGAATGGAGGCCTGCCGGCACAAGCCTGACTACGGCTACATTCTGCGAGAGCGATAGGAGGGCGAGAGCGCTAGTTCTTGCCCTCCGCGACTTGCAGGTAACTCGGTGTCCCGATTCGCAATGTGATAACTGCGGGACAGTTGGCGACTCGGAAACTAATCCGGGGAGCATTACGTTTCGACACGATGAGTTGGAGAATCTATGAGCTCATTCTAGCGAATTCTTCCGCAAGAACATTATCGACATTTTCTAGGTGCGGCCCCAAACTCGCTAGAAGAACAAATCGCTGCAAGGTCGCAGCATCCTCTGCCGTCAACTAGAGCGCTTTCAGTGATATAGGATGGAGGCCCTGGGCAGAGTCGAACTGCCGACCAACGGTTTAGGAAACCGCTGCTCTATCCATCTGAGCTACAGGGCCACTCGACGTAACGGGTGGACGCGGTTCTAGTTTATCGCAATGGAGAGTTGAGCATCGTTCGCTTCTGGCGCCCAATCGTTGCCCAATTGCGTGGGGCGATGAATTTCCGGACAATCGATCGGAGCCGCCACGTTATCGCTAGACCAAAGCTGCGGCCTTGATTTGTTCAGCCAGCTTCGCCACGCCGGTGGGTTGCAGGCGGTCCCTCAACAAATGTTCTCCGCACGCGAACAGCTCCTCCTTGGAAATCTTACCGGTATCGACATCGGCTAAGATCGATCTTTGGGCTGCATAGTCCTTGTTTACGATGCCCGCCTTGCTTTGCAACATCCTCCATGCTTTGCGGCGCTCGACGCAAAATAGTACGAGCTGCCGCGAGATCGCCCGGTACTCGGCGTCTCCTTTCGCGCCCTGCACTCTTATGTAAACGCC
>Ga0074045_10004918_pt1 | contig 11754 bp, 8 predicted proteins | sample BogForMeECP23OM2_FD_94442 | JGI IMG/M metagenome (GOLD analysis project Ga0074045, IMG submission 94442) | Bog forest soil microbial communities from Calvert Island, British Columbia, Canada - Bog Forest MetaG ECP23OM2 | ecosystem: Environmental > Terrestrial > Soil > Wetlands ...
CTCATCATGCCGGCCGGGCCTTGCTGGTCCTGCGATACGAAGACATGCCGGCGGCGGGACCAGAATTGGAGCAGTTCCTCCACCTGTGGATGCGCGAGAGCCTTCTGATGCCCGCATTTCTGTTGCTTCAGTGGGGCGCCGACTCTCCAAGCGCGGCGGCTTATCAGTTGGCTGAACGGGTACCGGGGCCAGCGTTCGTTTGCACGCGCAACTCTATCCGCCTGCATCGGCTGGTGGAGCGCTATGAGGTGAACAAGCCTGGGCCGGCAGCGCAGGCCGAGCTGTGGAGGGCGGCGCTTCAAGCAGCGGATGACACCCTGGAGCCGCTGGTGCAGGATGTGGCGGAGCAATTCCGCTTCAGCGCTGAGACGATTGTCGCGATCTCCAGGTCGGTGAACGCGGAGCAATGGGACGCAGCCAATCGCGTTGAGCACTTGTGGAATGCGTGTCGCGCCCAGAGTCGCAGTCAGTTGGACGCCATGGCAGAACGCATCATTCCTCGCGCAACCTGGGACGACCTGGTGCTGCCCGAGCAGCAATTGGAGACGCTTCACCAGCTCATCTCGCAGTCGCGATACCGGTTGACGGTTTACGAGGACTGGGGATTCGCCGCCAAAGGAAGCCGTGGCCTGGGGCTGTGCGCACTGTTCTCCGGCGCCAGTGGAACCGGCAAAACTCTCGCCGCCGAAGTGCTGGCGTACGAGTTGAAACTCGATTTGTACCGCGTCGACTTGTCCAGCGTGGTCAGCAAATACATCGGTGAGACGGAGAAGAACCTGAAACAGGTCTTCGACGCTGCGGAGTGTGGTGGGGTGATCCTGCTGTTCGACGAAGCCGACGCGCTCTTCGGCAAACGCGCGGAGGTGAAAGACAGCCACGACCGCTACGCCAATATCGAGGTTGGCTACCTGCTGCAGCGGATGGAGAGTTTTCAGGGGGTGGCAATTCTCACCACAAACTTCAAGTCATCCCTCGACCGGGCCTTTCAACGAAGACTGCGGTTCTCGGTGGAATTTCCATTCCCTGACGCGACCCATCGGCAGGCGATCTGGCAGCGGGTATTTCCGCCGCAAACACCGACGGACGGGCTGCGACCTGAGCATCTCTCGGCGTTGAATGTCTCGGGCGGCAATATCCGCAACATCGCCATGAACGCTGCCTTCCTCGCTGCGGCAAGCAGCGAGCCGGTACGCATGGGCCACATCCTGAAAGCCGCTCGCATGGAAGCGGTGAAGATCGAGCGCCCGATTGCAGAAGCCGAAGTGCGAGGTTGGGTATGAGCGACGTTCAGGTCACCATCGATCGCCTGGTGCTGGGCGGGTTTGATCCCGCCGATCGCGCGGCGTTCGTGCGTAGCCTGAAGAGCGAACTTGCGCGTGTACTCGCTGAGCCCGAGACACGTGCAGCGTGTACCGGCTCACGAAGAACCCCCATGTTGCGGCTTGGAACAATGCCGCTCGCACCGGGGCCATCGGGGGCCCGCAAACTCGGCGCCGGAGTGGCGCGCGCGATTGGGAAACGGATGGTGCGATGAGCCGAGCTGCCCTCATGCTCGACACCGATCCGGCCGTGAGCTCGAAGAGCAAGCACGCCTCCGGCAACCTGCGCGTCAGCAAACCGGGCGACTCCTTCGAGACCGAGGCGGAACGGGTTGCGGAAACTGTGTCACGAGGCGGCAAGATCAGCCCCTCGACCAGCATCACGGAGACGGCCTGGTCGTTTTCCAGGATGGATGTGAATCGGGTCCAGCGAGACGGCGGAGACAAGCCAGCGGTTCAGGGTCCGGGCCCAAAGCCCAACAACTACGACGAGGCGCTCAAGAAGATTGGAGAAGCATTCCTGAAGACCGATGTTGGCCGGCAAATTACGGATGCCGCCGAGAAGGACCCAGTGGTCAAAGGCGTGGAAGGATTTGTCGATACGTTGGCGGGAAAGATCGTCGTGGGCGCGGCGGCTACCGGCGTAGTCAGCGCCTTGGCGGCAACACACCAGCCCCTACCGGCACAGCTTCCGGCAATTCCGCTGGACAAGATAAACCCCCGTCTCGCAGGTATGTCGGTCAAGATCACGTACGAGGGGCCGGTCGATCGCCCAACGGCGGCGTCGATCAGCTTCAGCTCTACCCCCAAGGCCGCCGACGACAAGAAAAACAAGCCCTCAGTCACTGACCAACGCCGGGCGCAGACTGCGGGTCTGGTGGCCGAAACGTACAAGTTCCAGGAGGGCCTCAAGACTCCGGAGCAACGCAAGGCCGAAGCCGACGATGCACAGCACGTGATGGACACTGTGCTGCACCGCGGATCGGGCATCGACGCCTCGAAGTACAACTATCCGAACCTGGCGCCTGCCAAATCGGTTGGGCCACAGTTGACGCCGCCGCAGTTCCAGTCGCCTCTCGCGCCGAAAGCGCCAACGCTGCTGGATAAACAGCTTGAGCTGAAACCGGCGACTCCGACCTCGTTGCAGATGAGGCCTCCGGAGGGGGAAAAGAAGAAAGAAGAGGTTACGGTCCAGCGCAAGGCTGAGCGCGCCGAGCCGCTCTACGTGGACATGGCCGAGGTGGAGTCGGTGGTGGCTTCTCCAGGCCGACCGCTCGATCCCGAAACACGGCGCTACATGGAATCGCACATCGGCTTTGATTTCGGCAAGGTGCGTGTACACACCGATGATCGCGCGGCCAGATCGGCGCGGGGACTGGGAGCGAAGGCGTATACCCTGGGTGGCCACGTTGTCTTCTCGGCGGGCCGATATGCGCCGAAGAGTTCCGAGGGCCGTCGCCTGCTGGCACATGAGCTGACCCACGTGGTGCAACAGACGACCACACGGGAGCACGCCCACCCAGTGCGTCGCGCGCCGCGACAGGTGCAGCGATCCTGGAGCGTGCTCGACATTCCCGGCGCGCAATGGCTGATCGACAAGGTGAGGGGACTGAAAGGCTACAAGCTCTGCTGCACTGTCGCCGGCCATGACCTGTTTGACGAGAGCCAGGTATACGAGCGCAACGCCACAACCCTGACCAAAGGAGTTTTGGAAATTTTCCCCGGCGGCGACAAGATCTATGAGAAGTTGCAAAACGCCGGCAAAGCGATTGAAACCGCGTACCACTGGTTAGAAGCTCAGCTCAAACAGCGCAATCTCACGCCAGAGGGCCTCACCAGCGTTGTTGAAAAAGCTGTGACCGCCTTCAAAGAACACCCATGGGACAACCGCGACGAAGTGATCAAGATCGTCCAGGAGCCGATCAACAGCCTCATTGATTTGGCCGGGGTGATTGCCAAGAAGGTGCTCGACTTCATCCTTGAAGGCTTGGTCGCCACCTTCGGCGAGAAGGGCAAGAAGGTTTGGGCGTTCTTCCAGCGGGCGGCCAGCGTCATTTCCGATATTGCCGCCGATCCGCTCAAATTTGGGAAGAACCTGCTGAAGGCGGTCGGGGAAGGCTTCAAGAACTTCTTTGCACACATCTGGGAGCACCTGAGCACCGGAGTCAAGACGTGGATTTACGAAGAACTCGACCTTCCCCCGGACATCAAGATACCCGAAGATTTCACCCTCGGCAGCATGCTCAGGCTGCTGCTTCAGGTTCTCGGCCTCACTTGGGAGTACCGGCGCCCGCAGTTGGTAAAAAAACTGGAACCGATCGGCGGCGAGACAGTCGTTTACTTCTTTGAAACGCTCGCCGATAAAGCCGGTGACGTCATCAAGCGGATCAAGGAACAAGGCTTTTCCGCGATCAAAGAGATGATCGCGGAGCAGGCCGGCGCAATCTTCAATTCATTCGTCGACAACATCAAGGGCTGGATCGCGGAGGAATTCATCAAGCGGGGCCTGAAGCTCATTGCCGAGCTTTCCAATCCGGCGGGCGAGTTGATCAAGATCGTCGAGAGCATCATCGACACCGTGACGTTTGTGATTGAGAAGGCCGAGCAACTGGCGGACCTGATCAACACAGTAGTTAATGCTCTGGCTGACATCGTCGCCGGCAACACGGACCCGGCAGCCAAGAAGGTTGAGGAGACGCTGGCAAGGGCCATTCCGCTGCTGCTGCGTTTCATCGCCGGCCAATTCCAACTCACCGGAATCGGGAAGAAAATCCGCGAAGTCATCAACAGGATTCGCGAGCCTATCGATAAGCTCATCGGCAAGTTGCTCGACGTCGTTGTCGAAAAGATCAAGCCCCTGTGGGACAAAGGCAAGGAGCTGTTCCAGGCCAAGCTTGCCGCGGTCAAGGAATGGTGGCTGAAGCCCAAGAAGTTCCACTACGGCGAGGAAGAGCACGACATTGTGGTCAAAGGCACCGCCCAAAAGCCGGAGGTGTTTGTACATAGCGCCGAGGAAAAGACTTTGGACGTATTCCTGACGGAGGCGCATGCAACGCCGGCGCAGAAACAGCAGATCCATAACACGGAAAAAGGTCTGACGCATAAGGAAGGCGAGAAGCAAACAGCCGCGGAAGACGAGACGGGGGCAAAGAAATTCGACCACTTGGTCGAACAGATGGACAAGCTCAAGCCGCAGGAGGCTCCGCAGCTTCCTGGCATTGAAGACGGAGGGACCAATGCTCTTGGGGGCGGAATCTACACCGAGGCTTACCTTCGCAAAGGGGTTGCGGGCGGTACCGGCACCTCCGGCGCCAAAGATGAGCCGATCATTGCGGATCTCGGGGTTCTTCGTCCGCGAAATAAAAAGTTTTATGTGAAAGGCCATCTCTTAAACCAGGGGCTCGGTGGTCTCGGCGAATGGAAAAATCTGATGCCGATTACCAACACCGTGAATTCACGAATGAGGTCCTGGCTTGAGGCGCCATTGAAGGATGCCGCAGCAAAGATTGAGGGGAATAAAGCTTACTGGTACAGGGTCGATGCCAAATATGACCTGAGCGTCGATATCAATAAAACTGATCCCACATCCAAGGTTCCGGTAGAGCAGCAAAAGGCCGAGCTCGCCGAAAAGCGCTTAGTGAGCCTGAGCTGGAAAACGAGGATGGCCACGTGGACGAAGGAACAGGGCTGGAAGCCTAATGAGGATCAGCTGGTCGATGCAAAAGGAACGCCTCTTCCAGAAAACAAGCCCAAGAAGCTTCGCGAGGACAACTTTACCCCGCCCACTGAAAGGTGATGGGGCAAGAGGAAATTGATCGCTTTGCACTGAGTATTAAACGCGCAAGAGAGAAGCGATGGAAGGAAAGACCACATGGCAAGCGGATCACCAATTTCGCCACGCTTAGTTAAGGGCGGCATCGTCACGCTTGATCCCGATACCTCGGTGGTTCAGAGCGTGATTGCGCTGCAGTACAACCCTGACTCGCTGTCGCGCACGCTGCAGATCCAGGCGGTACAGGGCGGAGCCGACGGTACTCGGGTTGATGCGCTGCGCCTGCGCGGGCCTGCGATCGAGACTATCAAAGTGGAGGCCGAACTCGACGCCACCGACCAGCTCGAGTTTCCGAGCCAATTCCCGCTGGCGACGCAGGTTGGGCTACATCCCCAGCTCGCCCAGCTGGAGATGCTGGTGAACCCCACGGTGGAAACGTTGCTCAACGACGAAGCCATGGCGAGTGCTGGGACATTGGAGATCATTCCGCTGGAACAGCCCTTGACCTTGTTTGTCTGGAGCAGCAGTCGCGTGGTTCCGGTGCGGCTGACAGATTTCTCGATCACGGAAGAGGCCTTCGACCCGAACCTGAACCCGATTCGAGCCAAGGTCAGCCTCGGAATGCGCGTGCTTAACGTCGACGATCTCGGCTTCGAACATCCGGGTGGACGGCTGTTCATGTCGTACCTGACCAACAAGGAAGCCCTGGCGGCGAAGGCCGGATCGGCCGCTATCACGACACTTGGCCTGGGAGGATTGCCATGAACTATCCGCTGCTGGCGATGGCTCAATTGGGTGTGATACCGCCGGTTACGTTTCCGACGGACAGCCGTTACTACGGCTTCGGTGTGTTGCAATACACCGCGCCGAACGGGCAGGTGATGCCGTACCTGGCGCGGCGGATCGTGCCTCAGCCTTACGCTCCCAACTACGCAACCATCAACCAGTACGTAGTTCACCAGAACGATCGCTTAGACCTCATCGCCGCGAAATATCTGGGAGATCCGCTGATGGCATGGCTGATCTGCGACGCCAATGGGGCGATCCGACCGTGGGACTTAGTCGCGACGCCGGGAACCGTGCTCGCCATCACCACCCCGCAGGGCGTACCGGGAGGGCCCGTTGCTACTTAAGAGCGTCCAGCTAACGTTGCTGATGGGGCCGGTCATCCCGATTCCAGTGCCGTCGTCGGTACTGGAGGCGCTGTCGTCGGTCGAGGTGACGGTGGAGGACGTGGGCATGAGTGGATTTCAGCTCGTCTTCAGCATCGATAAGCAGTCGCCATTGCAGATTCTGTTTCTGCTGAGCGGAGGCATGCCGCTGCTCTTCATGCGCTGCATCCTTGTCGCGACCGTCAATGGGGTGGCAAACGTTCTCATTGACGGCGTAATTACCAACAACCAGATCGCGCCCGGAGACAAGGGGTCGAACTCCACGCTGACCATCACCGGAAGCGACCTCACCGCGCTGATGGATCAGTCGAACTGGAGCGGATTCCCATTCCCCGCCTGTCCACGCGAGGCGCGGGTGGCACTGTTACTGGCAAAGTACGCGTTCTTTGGAGTGATACCGCTCATCATTCCGAGCGTTCTCATTGACGTCTCGTTACCCATCGAGCAAATTCCGGGCCAGCAGGGAACGGATTTGCAGTACATCCGTTCGATGGCAGCGGAAGTAGGTTACGTGTTCTACATTGCCGCCGGTCCTACGCCCGGCTTAAACACGGCATATTGGGGACCGCAGATCAAAGTTGGTCCGGTACAGAGTGCGCTCAACATCGATATGGACGCTTACACGAACGTCGAGAGCATGCAGTTCAAGTTCGACCAGGAGAAGAACAAGATTCCGTTGGTGTACGTGTACATCCAGGAGGCGGGGATCACGATTCCGATCCCGATTCCGCCAATCACGCCGTTGAATCCGCCGCTGGGTGCGATTCCGCCGCTGCCTACCAACCTGCTTCCGCCAGACCTTAAGGCGTTTCGTGAGGACGCAGCGAAGCTGCCGATCCCGCAGGCGATCATGCTGGGACTTGCCGAGTCCGCGAAGAATGCTGAAGTCGTCAGTTGCGATGGGAGTCTCGATGTAACTCGCTATGGCGGCGTGTTGAGCGCGAGACAGCTGGTGGGCGTGCGCGGAGCGGGTCCGGCGTTCGACGGACTGTATTACGTGAAAAGAGTCACGCACAAGATCAAACGCGGCGAGTACAAACAGAGCTTTGTTTTGACGCGCAATGGCCTGGTTTCCACGGTCCCGAGGGTGAACGCATGAGTGCGGCGACAGTAGGTGCGCCGGCCCGGTATTACGGCAAGTATCGCGGCACGGTGATTAACAATATCGACCCACTGCAGATCGGGCGCGTGATGGCCCAGGTGCCCGACGTGCTGGGAGAGCTCCCCAGCAGTTGGGCGATGCCCTGCGTTCCGGCAGCGGGCATTCAGGCGGGCTGCTTCATTGTGCCGCCCATCGGTTCCCAAATATGGATGGAGTTTGAGCAAGGCAATCCCGATTACCCGGTCTGGACAGGCGGCTTCTGGGGGCTGGTTGCCGACGTGCCGATTTTTGCGACTGCGCCGCCGGCGATTCCACCGGGACAGAACATCGTCCTGCAAACCACGGGGCAGAACTCGATCATTCTCAGTGATGGCCCGCCGACGCCGGCCACAGGAGGGATCGTGCTCAAAAATGCGACTGGGGCAATGATCGTCATCAACGAGACAGGAATTTACATCAGCAACGGACAGGGAGCGACGATCACGCTGATCGGTCCTACGGTTGACATAAACATGACCGCACTGACTGTGGTGTGAGCGGCGAAAGGAAAGAGCACAAGGAATGCCGGGACCGATTCTACACATGGGCGCTGTAGTGATGTGCTCACATGGCGGGCAGGCCATGCCGACGGCGCCAAGTCCACTGGTGATGGTTTCGGGAATGCCGGTTGCTACGGTCGCAGCTCCGTACACCGTCGCCGGTTGTGCCTTTGTCCCGCCGGGAGGAAATGGCCCCTGCGTGACCGGGCAGTGGGTGGTGGGGGCGGTGCGAGTGACTTCGTCGGGGCAGCCTTTGGTGATTATGTCGGGGGTATCGCTGTGCGCGCCGACGGCGACACCGCTGTTGCCGGTTTCGGCGCAGACGCGAGCGCTGGCTACTTAGGTTTGCAAGGCAGTTTCAGAGGCGATTGTGAACGTTAACTACCCATATCAGTTCGATGGCCGCGGACGCTCGATGGATTCGCTGGACGACTACCTGCGCCAGTTAGTCGAGCAGGTGTTGTTCACATCGCCGGGGGAGCGCGTGAACCTGCCTGATTTCGGCAGCGGCCTTCTGCAGTTGCCGTTTGCTCTCAACAGCCCGGAATTGGCGGCCGCTACGCAGTTCGCAGTGCAAGGCGCGCTGCAGAAATGGTTGAGTGGCTACATCAAGGTGCAGTCGGTAACCGTAACGGCACAGGAAGCCATTCTTAGCGTGACGGTGACCTACGCGCCTCTCAACACCGGCGTGACGCAAGTGCAGACCTTCGTTTATGGAGGTCCGCAATGATCTACAGTTGCTGCGACCAGAACAACGAGAAACGTCGAGCCGCGGTACTCGGCAATCCCTTACTGAATGGCATCGATTACCTTGAACTGGCCGATGACTCGAAAATCCCGGCGAGTCCGCCGCAGCAGACGCTGCTGATTTATTGCCTGAATGCCGCGCCTGCGGACATAGGAAAGAACAACATCCTTATCACCGGTGGCGAGAGCATCACGGGAATCACGGCGTCGTGGATCCTGCCTGCCTCAGCCACCACTGCCCCGCCCAACACCGCCACCCAGCCGGAGCTCGACTACTTCAAGAACGAGCTTGGCAATAATCCGAACATCCTGGTAGTTCGGACCAGCGGCGCCGGAGATTTTTCGCCTTACACGTTGAAGCTGGTCAACGATGCCTCGGCTGCTGCCCAGGACAATTTCGCGGTTACGGAAGTCCTGAACGGATTTGATCCGCAGCTTTCCGAAGTTACGTTTTCGTTCAAGATTGAGTGCCCGCCTGATTTCGACTGCAAGCCGGCTTCGCCCAATTGTCCACCTGATCTGCCGACGCCCCCGCCTATCAATTATCTGGCGAAGGATTACGGCTCATTCCGGACGATCTTGCTTGACCGGCTTAACCAACTGCTGCCGTCATGGGGCGCTACCAGCGAGGCGGACCTCGGCGTCGCGCTGGCTGAGTTGATGGCGTACGTCGGCGATCATCTCAGTTATCAGCAGGACGCAGTCGCCACAGAAGCTTATTTGCTGACCGCGCGCAGCCGCATTTCGCTGCGGCGGCATGCGTTGCTGGTGGATTATCCCGTCCATGATGGCTGCAATGCTCGCGCCTGGATTCAGTTGCAAGTCAGTGAGCCCGTCACGCTGGATCCGGAGGTCACGCGCTTCTACACGTCCGCTCCCCGAATGCCTGACAATCTTGCGACGGGTGCGGGAAACGAGCAGGCCGCGCTCGATGCTGGTGTGGTTGTGTTCGAGCCAATGCAGAGCAAGAACTTGTTTCCCGAGCACAACCAGCTGCAGTTCTACACCTGGGGCGATACCGACTGCTGCCTGCCACAAGGAGCAACGGAAGCGACCCTGTTGGGGAGCCACCCGAATCTGCAGGTCGGGGACGTGCTCATCTTCCAAGAGGTCCTCGGTCCGCAGACTGGTGTTGCCGCCGACGCCGACATTCGGCACCGCTACGTTGTGCGGCTGACATCGGTTGCGACGCAGAATGCGCAATGCCAGCCGCTAGTCGATCCGTTGTTCGAGCAGGGAACTGGCGCTACGATCACCAGATCCTCGCAGACGCCGACGGCCGTAACGGAGATTCAATGGTCGCAGGAGGATGCTCTTCCGGCGACGCTCTGCCTGTCATCGTCGTTCACAGGCAGCGACGGGAAGGCAGTCAACCTTGTCAATGTGAGCGTTGTCTACGGCAATGTGGTGCTGGCTGACCAGGGACTGTTGATGCCGGCGACGCTGCTGCCGACGGTTCCGGAACCGACGCTGTTCTATCCACGATCCTCCGCCCAGGATCATTGCAATCCGACGGCTGCTTCGCCGTTTCCCGTGCGCTATCGGCCGGTACTGGAACAGAGTCCGGTTACGCAGGCAGTCACTCTGCCACTGGCCGGGTCTCCCGTCACTCCAAATGCCGTACCGCTGCTTCCGACATCGTTCGTTACCCTGACGGACAGCCATGGTTATGCATGCCTGATGGTCAAGCCCGATGCGCCGGCGTCATGGCCACAGTACTTCGGGCTCAAGCTAACGGATACGAACCCGACATTTGAGCTGGACGTCCTGTTCGACCCGACGGGCAGTGCGGTGGTTCTTGAGCGGTTCCCGGGACTTACGTTGACGCCGAACGTTCCGAACAGTGTGGCGAAGCAAATCAACGGGGTTTCGCAATTCGTGACGGTTACGACAACCTTGCCGGGCGCGCCGGGTAATTTCACGGACGCTGTCGAGAATTTCCCGAGTTCAGGCACGTTGTCGTTTACGGACTCGAATGGGAATACCCTGGCGGTTCAGCCGACGAATCCTCTGTCGTGGCCACCGAACTTCGCTGTGCTGGCTCAAGGCGACCTGACAACTCCGACGCAGTTCAATCTGGTTCCGATTTATCAGCCTTCCAGCGGCGGAATTGGCGTGCAGGTGCCAGTGGTTGTTAAAGCCTTCCACGACCTCACCCTTGCGACCATCGAAGAGACGTTCAATTCAGCTTCTTCGCTGTTGACAGTTCTCAGCTTCGAGGGAGAACCAAACCCCGGTCTCTCGGCGTATGAACTGATGAACTATGACGCCAGCCAGGCGCTGCCGGTAATAACGCTGACGAGCTTGGTGAACAATGAAAGCTCCAAATGGACACCGCGAAACAATCTGTTGGCTTCCGCTCCCGCAGACAGGTACTTCGTGGTGGAAATCGAATATAACGGGGCGGCTTACCTGCGGTTCGGCGACGACACCAACGGAATGAGGCCGATTTCGCTGACGCAGTTCACCGCTTCCTATCGCATCGGCAACGGAACGGCAGGCAATGTCGGCGCAGACAGCCTGATCAATGTTGCCGGCGATCCGCGGATAGAGTCCTGCACCAATCCGCTACCGGCGTCGGGTGGGATCGATCCGGAGACCACGGCACAGATTCGGCGGCGCGCTCCGCAGGCTTTCCTGACGCAGGAGCGTGCGATCACGATGACCGACTATGCCAACGTCACCATGCAAAATCCGCAGGTCGAGGACGCCTACGCGACACTGCGCTGGACGGGAAGCTGGTTCACGGTGTTCATCACTGCCGAGCCGCAGACCGGAGAGACGCTGAGCAAGTCGCAGACTTGCGCGGTCACAAATTACGTCAATCGATATCGACTGGCCGGACAGGACTTGCAACTTGAGCTGCCGGAATATGTCTCGCTCGACATCAAGCTGGTCGTGTGCGTGGATCCCGACTATTTCCAGGCGGATGTACAGCAATCTCTGTTGCAAGTTCTGGGTAGCGGCTGTCTACCCAGCGGGCAGCCTGCTTTCTTTGCGTCCTCCAATTTCAAGCTGGGGCAGACGGTTTATCTCAGCCCCATTTACCGGGCGGCCCGCACGGTTGCAGGAGTACAAAGCGTGACCGCACACACATTCCAGC
>Ga0074045_10004919_pt1 | contig 11754 bp, 11 predicted proteins | sample BogForMeECP23OM2_FD_94442 | JGI IMG/M metagenome (GOLD analysis project Ga0074045, IMG submission 94442) | Bog forest soil microbial communities from Calvert Island, British Columbia, Canada - Bog Forest MetaG ECP23OM2 | ecosystem: Environmental > Terrestrial > Soil > Wetlands ...
AGAAACAGTCGAGCTTGCGAAAGTACTGCGCGGCCAGCTGCGGCCCGTAGCTCGCCACCGCCTGGCCTGTCACCGCATGCGGCGACAGGTTCTCCACTTCGTAGAGCACCTGCGTGAGTTCGCCCGGGTGGACCTCCACGATCGGCGTCAGCGGCCGGAAGCGCCACGGCAGCTTGCTGGTGTTCGCGTCGAACTCGAGACGGACGCTGCGCGTCATGTCGACCTGCGAGTTGTTGACCGAGTCGGCACGGTCGATGTCGCGCAGCCCGGTCGCCCGGCAGATCTGGTCGTAGAAAGGCACCAGGGCGAAGCCGAAACCGAACATCACCGCCGTGACCACGGCGAGCCGCACGAGCATGCGCCGGTTCGAGCGCCGCCGACTGTCGCTTGCCTTTCGCTTCATCGCCGGCTCGCGCGCGCCTATTTGCGCCCGCGTTCGATGGCGACCAACAGGAAGCCGATGATGCCGAAGCCCACCACGACGATGCCGATGGTGGTGCCGCCGACGAGCTGCGCTGCGATGATGCCACCGAAGAAGACGAGCGCGATCGACAGTAGAACCAGTGCCGTGCGCCGATTCGCCGCGCGGCGGGGCTCGCTCGTTTGTGCGGCGTGAAGCAGCGGTGTTTTCATGGTTGCCACGTGCTAAGCCTCGTCAGCTGACCTGCGGCGGGGTCTCAAAGGTGTGGTAGGGCAGCGGCGAGGGCAGCGTCCATTCCAGCGTGTCGGCCCCGTCCCACGGCCTGGCCGGCGCCGGAGCACCGGAACGGATGCACTTGATCACGATGTAGAGGAAGAGCAGCTGCGAGAAGCCGAAGCCGAAGGCCCCTACCGTGGCAACGGCATTCCAGTCGGTGAACTGCGGCGCGTAATCGGGTACCCGGCGCGGCATCCCGGCAAGCCCCAGGAAATGCATCGGGAAGAAGGTGACGTTGAAGAAGATCATCGACGTCCAGAAATGGATCTTGCCCAGGGTCTCGTCGTACATGTGCCCCGACCATTTCGGCAGCCAGTAGTAAATGCCGCCGAAGAACGCGAACAGCGAACCGGCCACCAACACGTAGTGGAAATGCGCCACCACGTAGTAGGTGTCGTGCAGAACGATGTCCACCGGTACCAGCGCCAGGACCAGGCCCGTAAAGCCGCCCATGGTGAAGAGGAAGATGAAGCCGATGGCGAACAGCATCGGCGTCTCGAAAGTCATCGAGCCCCGCCACATGGTCGCCAGCCAATTGAAGACCTTCACTCCGGTCGGCACCGCGATGAGCATGGTCATGTACATGAAGAACAATTGCCCCGCCGCGGGCATGCCGACGGTGAACATGTGATGCGCCCAGACGAGAAACGACAGGATCGCGATCGATGCCGTGGCGTAGACCATCGAGGCATAGCCGAACAGGGGCTTCCGCGCGAAAGCCGGAATGATGGTCGACACGATCCCGAATGCCGGCAGGATCATGATGTAGACCTCGGGGTGGCCGAAGAACCAGAACACGTGCTGGAACAGCACCGGATCCCCGCCGCCGGCGGCATTGAAGAAACTGGTGCCGAAGTGGCGATCGGTCAACAGCATCGTCACGGAGCCTGCGAGCACCGGCATCACCGCGATGAGCAGGTAGGCGGTGATGAGCCAGGTCCACACGAACAGCGGCATCTTCATGAGCGTCATGCCTGGCGCGCGCATGTTGAGGATGGTCGTGATGATATTGATCGAACCCATGATCGACGATGCGCCCATGATATGAATGGCGAAAATCGTCATGTCCATGCCCATGCCGGCCTGCACCGACAGCGGCGGATAGAGCGTCCAGCCGGCGCTCGCCGCGCCGCCCGGAACGAGGAACGAGCCCATCAGCAGGGTCGCGGCGAACGGCAGCAGCCAGAAGCTCCAGTTGTTCATCCGCGCGAAGGCCATGTCCGGCGCGCCGATCATCAGCGGCACCTGCCAGTTGGCGAAACCCACCGCCGCCGGCATGATCGCGCCGAAGATCATGATCAGGCCGTGCAGCGTGTTGAGCTGGTTGAAGAACTCCGGCTCGACTAACTGCAGTCCGGGCTGGAACAACTCCGCCCGGATGGTCAGCGCCATCACCCCGCCGACCAGGAACATGGTCATCGAAAACCACAGGTAGAGCGTGCCGATGTCCTTGTGGTTGGTGGTCATGATCCAGCGCATGATGCCGGTCGGGTGCGCATGCGCGTCGTGCCCCATGTCGTGGCCGGCCGGCGCGCCGGCTACGTGATCGTGCGGAAGGCTGCTCATGACTTAGCTCCTGACTACCAAGGTCCGGGCCACGGCGGCGTTCACGAGCGGTCCGCCTTGACCTCGGCGGGCTGGATTGCCTCGCCGCTGTGGTTGCCCCAGCTGTTGCGTGTGTAGGTGATCACGGCCGCGATGTCGGTGTCCGACAGCGTGTTCTTCCAGGCGACCATCGCGGTCGGCTGGCCGTTCTTGACCACGCCATTCAAGACGGTCTTGATCTGGCCGTCCTTGGGTCCCGTGACCACGGGCGAGCCGTCGAGGGCGGGGAACGCCCCGGGCACGCCTTTGCCGTTGGCCTGATGGCAGGCCGCGCAGTTCGCGCCGAAAACCTTCTCGCCGCGAGCGACGAGCTCCTGCATCGCCCAGGTCTTGTTCGGATCGTCGGCCGCGGCGGCAGCGGCCTTCTTGTGTTCGCCCACCCACTGCGCATAGTCGTCGGCGCTCTTCACCTCGACCACGATGGGCATGTAGCCGTGTTCCTTGCCGCAGATTTTCGCGCATTGCCCGCGGTACGTGCCGGTCTGGTCAAACTTCATCCAATCGTCACGCACGAAACCCGGAATGGCATCCTGCTGCACTCCGGCCGCGGGCAGGTACCAGGCATGGATGACGTCGCTCGAGGTGACGAGCAGCCGCACCTTCTTGCCCACGGGGACGACCAGCGGCTGATCGACTTCGAGCAGGTAGTGCTCGCCCAGCGGCTCCCGGCCTTCGAGCTGGGCGACCGGGGTGCTCAAGTTGCTGTAGAAGTCGAAGCCCTCGGCGAGGTAGTTGTAATTCCATTTCCACTGCGAGCCGGTGACCTTGACGGTCAGGTCCGGCGCGGACGTGTCCTTCATCGTCAGGACCGTTTGCGTGGCCGGGATGGCCATCAGCAAGAGGATGAGAAAGGGGATGATGGTCCAGATGACCTCGACCACGGTGTTCTCGTGGAACTGCGCCGCGTGCTGCCCCTTGGACTTGCGGTGCGCGAAGATCGAATAAAACATGACCGAGAACACGCCGACGAAGATCACGGCGCAGATGGCCATGATGTAGACGTGCAGGTCGAAGATCTGCGTCGCGACCGGCGTCACCGGTGGCTGCAGGTTGTACTCCTTGGCGGCATGCGCCAGCGTCGGCAGCCATGCCGCCGCGAGCGCCGCCGTCCCCCTTGCCATCGCTCCCTTGCGCTTCATGCTCTCCCCGGACAATTCGATTCTCCCCTGCGCCGTAGCCACTGCCCTAACGCACGGCCAACGCGCGGTGCAGGTCCCGTGCGACGCGCCTGCGCTGCGCCGGCGGAAGTTCCTCGCCGAAGTGCAGGTCACGCCCGGCGAAGCGCAGCTTGAGGCGCGGAGTGCGATTGAAACCGACGGCTTCGACTTCGACCCGCACCCAATAGCGGTTGAACTCCTGCCGCATCCGCACCCCCGCCCGCTCCCGTTCGACGATGACGCGGTCACCGCATACGCTGACCCGCTCCCAATCGCTGGCGTGCCGCTCGATCCAGCGGAACGCCCAGTACAGCACGGCCATTTCAAGCGCGGAGTACGGCAACACCAGCCACGCGCCCAGCGCCGCGAATCCGAGCCCGAGGCCGAGCGACACGAAGCAAAGCGAACCGAACAACGACCAGCGCCAGCGCGTGCCGAGCGAATCGTGCCGCCGCGAGACCACGCAATACTGCGGTTCGGTGGCAAGCGAAGGGATTTCGACGCCCGACATGCAAGCCTTCTCGCGCGCGACTCGACGACGACGTCGCAAAACCCGGAAATCTTAGCATGGATGGCTGCGTCGCAACATGTCGGGCGGGTGCGAGCGCAGCCCACGCGAGGCTACAGCGCGGCGGCACCCGGCCCCCACTGCGGCGCATCCGTCCGTCCCCAGGCGATGGTCGCCACCCGCGCCGCCGGCAGGCGCGCGTTGAGCGTGGCGAGATTGCCCTCGAGTCGCGGCAGCTGTGGCTCGACCAGGTTGGCGACCCAGCCTGCAAGGACCAGACCGCGGGCCTGAATGGCATGCGCGGAGAGCAGCGCATGATTGAGGCAGCCCAGGCGTATCGCAACGACCAGCAGTACCGGCAGCGACAGCACCCGTGCCACATCGAGCATGTCGTGCCGTGCATCGAGCGGTACCGACACGCCGCCTGCTCCCTCGACGACGATGCGATCGGCGCCGGTGGCGAGCTCATCGTAGGCCGCGCGAATGCGCTGAAGGTCGATCGCCACGCCGACCTCGGCAGCAGCGAGGTGCGGCGCGATAGCCGGCACGAAGGCGAACGGATTGCGCGCAGCGAGTGGCGCCTCGACGTTGCCCGCCGCCGCGAGCGCGGCGACGTCGTCGTTTGCGGCGGATCCGTGCGCGATGCCGGCCGCCACCGGCTTCATGCCCACCGCACGCTCACCTTGCGCCACCCACCGTCGCAGCAGCGCGCACGACACGACCGTCTTGCCGACCCCGGTGTCGGTACCGCTGACGAAAATGCCCGTCGCGTGTCGCTGCATGAGCGCTTCAATTGCCGGTGCGCGGCGTAAAGCGAACGATCGCGCGCCCGTCGGCAGCCAGGCGCGGTTCCGGCTTCCAGGCGTGGCCGTACACGACTTCGTAGGTCGCCGGCAGGCGGCCGTCACGGCGATAGGCCTCGAGCGCGGCCAGCACGCGCTGCCAGCGCGCGCGGCCGATGAGACCGCGCGGGCGGCCGCGGGTCGCGTTGCGGGCACCGATTGCCTTGAGTTCGCGCATCATGGTCTGCGCGTCGTCGTAGGTCAGCGTAATCGTCTCCATGTCCATCACCGGGTCCGCGAAGCCGGTGTGCACCAGCATGTCGCCGAGATCGTGCATGTCGATGAAGCGGTTCACGTGCGTTGCCTCGTCGACGGCCGCGAAGGCGGCGCGCAGCTCCTTGAGCGTGTCCGGGCCGAGGGTGCTGAACAGCAACAAGCCGCCGCTCTTGAGCACGCGGTGGAACTCCTCGAAGGCGACGGAGGGATCGTTGATCCATTGCAGCGTCAGGTTGCTCCACACGAGCTCGATGCTGGCGGCGGCAAGCGGCAGCTGGCTGGCGTCGCCGCAGACGAGCGACGGCGCGGTGCCCGGCCGCGCGCGCGCCCCGAACCAGCGTGCGAAGAGCGAGGATTCCGCCGCACGCGCCGCGGCACTGCGCCGGCGCGCGATGTCGAGCATGGCGGATGCGCTGTCGACGCCGATCACCGATGCCGCCGGGTAGCGCGTGGACAGCTCGCTCAAGGCATCGCCCGTGCCGCAGCCGACGTCGACGATCGCCGCCGGCTGCAGCCGCATCAAGGCGAGGCGCTCGGCGAGCCGCTGTCCCACTTCGCGCTGCAGCACCGCGGCGCTATCGTAGGTCGCCGCGGCGCGCTCGAAGCCGTGTCGCGCGCGGCCCGTGTCGAGGCCATGGGGATCGTTGCTAGGCATGGTCGGCGATGGCGGCCTCGAACGCTTCGGGATGCGACAGGAACGCGGCGTGCGCGGCCCCGGGAATGAGGCGGAAAGCGCCGTGAGGCAAGGCGCGGGCGAGCCATTCGCCGGCCGCGGGAGGGGTGAGCGCATCGCGTTCGCCGGCGATAACGGTGGTCGCCTGCGCTATCGCGCCCACTTCGGGGCGAAGATCGGTGCCCGCGAGGAGCTCGAGCGCATCGTGCAGCACAGCGCGCGAGGGCTCGCCGCGCGCGAAAAGCTCGTCGCGCAATTGCGCGCGCACGGCGCGGGCGTGCTCGCTGCCGTGCACCTGCAGCGCGAGGAAGCGTTGCAAGGTCAGCCGGTAGGAAACGGCCAGTTCGTCGCCAAACTGGCGCAGCGTCGTCGCCGCCATGGCGTGCGGCCAATCGGGGCGCGTGACAAAGCAGGGCGTGGTCCCGGTCAGGATCAGCCGGACGATGCGCGCGGGTTGCCTGCGCGCCCAACGCAGCGCGACCGCGCCGCCCAGCGACCAGCCGAGCAGCGTCAGCGGCGCGTCCGCATCCGGTGCCGATCGGGCGAGCGCGGCCGCGATGGCGGCGACGATCGCGTCCAGGGCATACGGCGCGACGGTGTCGCTGCAGCCGTGACCCGGCAGGTCGACGCGGTGCACGCGAAAGCGGCGGGTAAGACGGGGCAGCAACGGCGTGAACAATCCTGAATGCATCGCCCAGCCGTGCAGCAGCACCAGCGGCGGCCCCGCGCCGCTGGACTCGACACACACGCCGCTCACGCGCTCCTCGCGAGGTCGGTGAGCGCCGCGAGCAGGCGGGAGAGGTCGGCATCCGAATGCGCGGCAGAGAGCGTGATGCGCAGGCGCGCCGTGCCCCGGGGCACAGTCGGCGGGCGGATGGAAGGGACCCACAGCCCGCGTTGCCAGAGGCGATCGCTAAGGCCGAGGGCCTGCGCGTTGCTGCCGACCTGCAGCGGTTGAATGGCGGTGTCCGACGGCAGCAGCCTCCACGGCAGGGTCGCGGCGGCGGCGCGGAAGCGCGCAACGAGCGCCTGCAGGTGTTCGCGCCGTTGCGGCTCGTCGCGAATGAGCGCCAGGCTCGCCTGCAACGCGCAGGCGAGCAGCGGCGGCGAAGCCGTGGTCAAGACGTACGTTCGCGCCGTTTGCAGCATGCTGTCGATGACCGCGCGATGCGCCGCGACGAAGGCGCCCGCGACGCCGGCGGCCTTGCCCAGCGTGCCCATGTACACGATGCGTGGCGAGGCGAGACCGAAGTGCGCTACGGTGCCACGGCCGTTGCCCAGCACACCGAAGCCGTGCGCGTCGTCGACCACGAGCCAGGCGTCGTGGCGCTCGGCGAGTTCGAGCAGCGCGGGAAGCGGCGCGATCGTGCCGTCCATGCTGAACACCGCATCGGTGCAGATCAGCTTGCGCGGCGCCGGGCACGCGGCCAGGCGTCGAGCGAGCGCGTCGAGATCGCCCTGGCGGTAGCGCGTGAACGTCGCCCGTGACAGCAGCGCGGCGTCGTTGAGGCAGGCGTGGTTAAGGCGCTCGCCGAACACGGCGTCGCCGCGGCGGCAGAGCGTGGTCACGATCGCCAGATTGGCCACGTAGCCGGATGAGAAAAGCAACGCGCGCGCATCCGCGCAGGGCGGGGCCCACGCCGCCAATTCCCGCTCCAGCGCCTCGTGCGGCGCAAAGTGGCCGGAGACGAGATGGGCGGCGCCGGCGCCCACACCGTAACGCACCGCGCCCTCGGCCGCCGCCGCGATCACGCGCGGGTCGGCGGCGAGGCCGAGGTAATCGTTGTCGCCGAAGTGCAGGAGCTCGCGGCCGTCGACCGTCCGGTGCGCGCCGCGGCGCGAGGCGACCGTGCGCCGCTGCCGGCCGAGGCCGGCGATTTCGCGCGCGGCGAGTGCCTGCGTCAGTTGCAGCAGCGCGTTCGTGCTCAAGCGCCTGAGTAAGTTTTGGCTTCCTGCGCCGCGAGTCCAAGGCGACCGAACAACGCGCGATCCGCGGCCACATCGGGATTGCCCGTGGTGAGCAGCTTGTCGCCGTAGAACACCGAGTTGGCGCCGGCGAAGAAGCACAGCGCCTGGATGCCGTCACCGAGTTCACGCCGACCGGCGGACAGCCTCACCATGGCGCGCGGCATAGTGATGCGCGCGACGGCAACGGTGCGCACGAACTCGAGCGCGTCGATCGGTTCGGTACCGTAGAGCGGCGTGCCTTCGACTTGCACCAGGTTGTTGATCGGCACGGACTCCGGATAGGGGTCGAGGTTGGCGAGCTGGGCGATCAGGCCGGCGCGCTCGGCGCGCGATTCACCCATGCCCACGATGCCGCCGCAACACACGTGCATGCCGGCGTCGCGCACGCGCGCGAGCGTGCCCAGGCGATCGCGATAGGCGCGGGTGGTGATGATCTCGCCATAGAACTCCGGCGTGGTGTCGAGGTTGTGGTTGTAATAGTCGAGCCCCGCGTTCGCCAGCGCCTCGGCCTGTCCGGGCTTGAGCATGCCGAGCGTGGCGCAGGTCTCGAGGCCGAGCGCCTTGACCTCGCGCACCATGGCCAGCACCGGTTCCAGGTCGCGCTGCTTCGGGCCGCGCCAGGCCGCGCCCATGCAGAAGCGCGTCGCGCCCGCGGCCTTGGCCTCGACGGCCGCCGCGACGACCGTGGCCAGCGGCAGCAGCGCCGCGTCGGCAACGCCGGTGTGATAGCGCGCCGCCTGCGGGCAGTACGCGCAATCCTCGGGGCAGCCGCCGGTCTTGATCGACAGCAGGGTCGACAGCTGCACCTCGTTGGGCCGATGGTGGGCTCGATGCGTCTGGTGGGCGCGTGCGAGCAGGTCGTTGAACGGTAGGGCGAAGATCGCTTCGACCTCGGCGATGCTCCAGCGGGGCGCCCCGGCGGGCGAAGCGGCGCTGGCGGGCGAGTCGGACAACGGGGTGGGCTGCATGCGTTGGCGATGTGGTTAGAATGCCGGGCAGTGTCCGGTGCGCCCCGCGTCGTTGTCAAATTTCCCGGCGCTTGCGCTTGACAACATCCGCCGCCCGACAGCGCCGGAACCGTCCGTTTGCAAAGCGCCCATGGTCGCCATCGTCCTTGTCTCGCCGGAAATTCCCCCCAACACCGGCAACGTCATTCGCCTTTCGGCCAACACCGGGGCCGAGCTGCATTTGGTCGAGCCGCTGGGTTTTCGCCTCAGCGATCGCGAACTGCGGCGCGCCGGCCTCGACTACCATGAGTACGCGCGCGTGCTCGCTCACCGCGACTGGGCGAGCTGCCGCGCGGCCGTCGACGCGCAGGGCACCCGACACTGGTATGCGCTGACCACGCGCGGCACGTGCTCGCTGTTCGACTGCGCGCTCGGCCCCGACGACGTGTTCGTATTCGGTTGCGAGACGGCGGGGCTGCCCCCCGCCATCCTGGCCGAATTCGCGCCGCAGGCGCGGCTGCGCCTGCCGATGCGACCCGAGGTGCGCAGCCTCAATCTTTCCAACGCGGTCGCGATCACCGTCTACGAGGCCTGGCGGCAATCCGCCTTCGCCGGCTCCGGCTAGCGCATGCCCAGGCGCGAGAAGATAAAACGCAGCTCGTACTCGCGGTCGCGTATCACCTGCACCTTCGCCTTGCCGTAGCCATGGCCGCTGTCGAAGTCCATGTACAGCAGGAACGGATCGATCTGCCCGGCATGGTTCTGCACCGCGGCGACAAACTTTTTCGCATGCAGCGCGTCCACCCGGGAGTCGTACTCGCCCGCGCTCACCAGCGTCGGTGGCAGGTTCACGCCCTGGCGAATGTTGTGGTAGGGCGAGTAGCGCAGAAGGTAGGCAAAGTCCTCCGCCTTGTCCGGGTCGCCGTATTCGGCAATCCAGTAGCGGGCGATCAGGAATTTGTGAAAGCGCACCATGTCGAGCAGCGGCACCTCGCAGACCGCGGCGGCGAACAGATCCGGGCGCTGCGTGAGCATGGCGCCGATCAACAGACCGCCGTTGCTGCCGCCGCCGACCACCAGCTTCTCGGACGTCGTGTAGTGCTCGCGCACCAGCCATTCGGCGGCGGCGGCGAAGTCGTCGAAGCTCGACTGCTTGTTGCCGAACTTCGCCGCGTCATGCCAGCGTTCGCCGTACTCATCGCCGCCGCGGATGCCCGCATCGGCGTACACGCCGCCGCGGTTGATGAACGTCGCCAAGCTGCCCAAGTAACTGGGGCCGATGCCGACGTTGAAGCCGCCATAGCCGTAGAGGAACACCGGGTTCGAACCGTCCTGCTTCATCCCCCTGCGGTAGGATAGAAACATCGGAATGCGCGTGCCGTCCTTGGATGGATAGAACACGAGCTTCGTTTCGATTTGCGCGGTGTCGAGCGGCGGCTTGTCCTCCCACAGCAGGGACCAGGCAAGCGTCTTGCCGTCGATCCGATACAGCCTGCCCGGCGCGGTAAAGGTCGACAGCCTGGCGTAGACGACGTCCTTGTCGATGTCGTAGCTGCTGGCGCTGACGTTGCCGAGCTCCGGCAGCGGCAGCTCGCGCACGCGTTTGCCGGACAGGTCGTGCACCCAGAGCCGGGTAAGCACGTCCTTCTTGTCGCGCACCAGCAGCCAGTCGCTGGTTACGTCCACCGCGTCGAGCACGGTTTCCTGCTCGGGCCAAAGAACCTGCCAGTGCTCGAATTCCGGTGCGGCGTAACTCGCGGCCATCAGCTTGAAGTTCGGCGCATGGTCGTTGGTGACGATATAGATTCGCTCCGCGCGGAAATCGGCGCTGGCGCGGAACTCCTTGCTGCTGTAGATCGTCTTCGGCTCCTCGGTCGAGCCGAGCGGCCGGATGCGAATCGTGTTGGAATAGAAATCGCCGGTCTCGAACACGGTGACATCGGCGTGCTCCGGTTCGTATACGGCGCACCAGTCCTTGGCATCGGTCATCGACAGCAACAGCTCGTCGCTGTGGGGGTCGGCGCCCAGCCGGTGGCGGTAGCAGCGGTGCGGTTCCTGGCGCTCGATCGACTCCTTGGTGCGCGGCGTGACGAAGGCGTAGCGCTCGTCGCGCGCCCACTGGAACGAGGCGATCCCGGGGAGCAACGCGCCGATCTGCTCGCCGGTGACGGTGTCGATGATGCGGTAATCGGTGATCTCGGAGCCCCGGCTGTAGGTCGCCACCGCGGCGCGGCTTGCATCGCGGTTGAGGACCACCGTACCCACGCTTGTCTTACCCGATGGATCGAGTGCGATCGGATCGAAGAGCAATAGCTCGCGCCCGTCCAGTCGCGTGTACACCTTGGCCTGCTCCTCGCCCTTCCGCGTGCGATAGAAGAACTCGCGCCCCATTTTGAAGAACGGCGGCTGCGTGATGTCGCGATCGAAATACGCCGTCAGCTCGTCGTGCAGGCCGGCGACCGGCGGCGCGTTGGCATCGAGCCAGGCGAGGGTCGCCTCGTGCTGGCGCTTGGTCCACGCCTGCACTTCCGCGCTGCGGCCGTCCTCGAGCCAGCGGTAGTCGTCGGTCAGCTTCACGCCGTGAACGGTGTCGACCACGGGGCGCGCCGGGGTCGGCGGCGGATCGAAGCCCGGCGCGGCGACGGCGAAGGTGCTCGCCATGATCAGCGCGGCCGCGACCGCGCTGCGCGCTCGATGCGCCATCGCAGGGTCTCCTGCATCAATGAAACTCGGGGCCATGCTCGCGAGCGAGCAGCGCCTCGACGGCGCGCCGCGGTTCGAGGCCTTCGTAGAGGACATGGAACACCGCGTTACAGATCGGCATGTCGACGCCGAGCGCCGCTGCGAGCACGCGCACATCGCGCGCCGCCGCAACGCCTTCGGCCACGTGTCCGAGCCCGCCCAGGATGGCGGGAAGCGGCAACCCCCGAGCCAGGGCGAGCCCCACGCGGCGGTTGCGCGAAAGATCGCCGGTGCAGGTCAGAACCAGGTCGCCGAGGCCCGCCAGGCCCATGAGCGTTTCGCGCCTGCCGCCGAGGGCCGCCGACAGGCGGCCGGTCTCGGCCAACCCGCGCGTGATCAGCGCCGCGCGCGCATTGTTACCGAAGCGCAAGCCATCGCTCGTGCCGGCGGCGATCGCCA
>Ga0074045_10004920_pt1 | contig 11751 bp, 10 predicted proteins | sample BogForMeECP23OM2_FD_94442 | JGI IMG/M metagenome (GOLD analysis project Ga0074045, IMG submission 94442) | Bog forest soil microbial communities from Calvert Island, British Columbia, Canada - Bog Forest MetaG ECP23OM2 | ecosystem: Environmental > Terrestrial > Soil > Wetlands ...
ACCAAACGGAATCACCGTATAAACCGTGAACGCCGCGAGCAATCCGATCAGTGGCGCGACCCAGAAAACGAACTGATCAGCTTCGGCGGGGATGATGTCTTCTTTCAGCATCAGCTTGAGCGCGTCGGCGATGGGCTGCAGCAATCCGTGCGGGCCAACCCGCATGGGACCGAGGCGAACCTGGAAGTGCGCGAGTGCCTTGCGCTCCAGCCAGTTCATGCACATCACGGTTACCGACACTCCCGCAAAAATGATGAGCACGTAAATCAGCGCCCAGAGCTGGTTTCCCGCGGAGCCGGGCGTCAGCGTGCTGCCGAGATACGACATGAAGGAGGTCAACATCAGCGGTCCACCTCGCCGAGCACGATGTCAATCGTGCCGATGACGGCGACCACGTCGGCGACCAGGAGGCCGCGCACCATAACGTCGAGCGCTTGCAAATTGACGAACGATGGCGGACGCACGCGCAGGCGGTAGGGCTGCGTCGAGCCGTCGCTGACGATGAAGTATCCCAGTTCGCCTTTCGGCGCTTCGATGGAATGATAGATTTCGCCCACCGGCGGCTTGATCACCTTGGGCACTTTGCCCATGATCGGGCCTTCGGGAATTCCGCCGACTGCTTGCTCGATGATGCGCATCGACTGGCGCATTTCCTGCATGCGGACCAGGTACCGATCGTAGGTATCTCCATTGGTACCGACCGGAATTTCGAAATCGAATTTAGAGTAGGCCGCGTAGGGCTGGGCCTTGCGCAGGTCCCACTTCACGCCGCTGGCGCGCAGCACCGGGCCGGTCACGCCGAGCGCAATGCAATCCGCACCCGAGATCACTCCCACATTCTTGGTTCGCTCCAGCCAGATACGGTTAGTGGTGAGCAGCGCTTCATATTCGTCGATCTTTGGCGCGAAAAAGGTCAGGAAGTTCTTTACGTCTTCTTCGAAGCCGGCATAAGTTTCATACTGGCAGCCGCCAATGCGGAAAGCATGCGTGGTCAGGCGCGCGCCACAATACTTTTCGAAAATCTTGAGGATCTCCTCCCGGTCACGGAAGGTATAGAACAGAGGCGTCATCGCTCCGATATCGAGTGCGTGTGTCCCCAGCCAGAGCTGGTGGCTGGCAATGCGATTCAACTCCGTCAGGATCACGCGAATGTATTGCGCGCGCGGCGGAGCTTCCACATTCATCAACTTCTCGACCGCCTCGCAGTAGCCCAGCCCATTCGACACAGCGGCGCAATAGTCCATCCGATCGACGTAGGGATTGAACATCGTGTAGGTGCGGTTCTCGGCGATTTTTTCCACGCCGCGATGCAGATATCCGATGACGCACTCGGTGCCCAGAACTTTTTCGCCGTCGAGCTTCAGGATGACGCGCAACACGCCGTGGGTGGCCGGATGCTGGGGCCCCATGTTGATGATGAGCTCGTTCGAGTCGAGATACGGCTTCTCGGGAGCTTCAAGATCGAGATGGGATACTTCGTTCGTGCGGTCGCTCATTGGCCGCTCTCGATTCCGAGGTTGATCTGCACCCACTCTTTGTCTTGCTGCAGAATGCCGTAATCCTTGCGCAGCGGGTGGCCTTTCCAGCCATCGGGCAGAAGAATGCGTTTCAGGTCAGGGTGTCCATCGAACTTGATGCCGAACATGTCATAGACTTCGCGCTCCAGCCAATTCGCCGTTGGCCAGATCGCAACGCTGGACGGGATCGAAGCGCCGTCGGCGATTTGCGTTTCCACGCGCACACGCTCGTTGCGCGGGAAAGAATAGAGAATCCATATGACGTCGAATTGCTTTTCGCGCTTCGGATAATGCGCCGCCGTGATATCCACGCAATAGTCGAATTGTTCTTCGTCGCGCAGCAGGCGCAAGATGTCGGGGATCAGCGAGCAGTCAACGGTGAGGTAGTTCTGTCCCAGATAAGTCTGCGGGTCCAGGCCCGAACCGTACTGGCTGCGGTATTTCTCCACCATCGGCGAGGTCCACGGCACCGGAACAGGGCCCGCGGGCTTGGCCGGAGCGGCCGGTTTCGCAGGCGCGGCCGGTTTCGCAGGCGCGGCGGACGCCGCTGCTACGGGCTTTTCCGCCGTCGGCTTCGGCTCACCTTCCGGCGGCGTTGGTGGAGCTGGCGTTTTGACTTCCTCAGCCATGCAAAGGGTCTGTCTTTACAACCGTGCAACGATTAGCAAACTTTCACTTCTAACAGTTGGTTGCCGTTACCGTCAATGACTGCCGTCACAATCGTCACGTGTGTTAGCGCCGCGCCGCCGCCTGGAACCCTTCGATCAGGTCGCGGATGCGCAAGGCGTCGGCCTTGCGATGGCCGTGACTGGTGATGGGATCGGTTCCTCCCGTGGACTCAATCAAAATGTCCGACCAGAAGATTCCCGTCGAAATCTTCACCGAAGCGACCTGCATAATCGCAATGCTTTCCTCGTTGCTGCCGAACAGACGCCGCTTCACGCGGCTGACGCGCAGCGGGCTGACCACGATTCGGGTCGGAAACCACAGGTTCCCGCGCGTCCAGCGGCTGGCGCTGAAGGTTTCATCGGAAGCAGCCGGATTGGGACTAGCCGAAGTTATACCCATTCCAGGGCGCCCTTCTTCCATATCCACACGAAGCCGACGATCAGGATGCCGAGAAAGACCAGCATTTCGATCAGTCCGAAGACGCCCAGTGCCTTGAACTTCACCGCCCAGGGAAACAGGAAGATGGTCTCCACATCGAAGACCACGAAGAGGATGGCAATGATGTAAAAGCGGACCGTGTAGCGTCCGCGAGCGCTGTCATAAGGATCGATACCGCACTCGTAAGGCATCAGTTTCACGCGGTTGGGACTTTGCGTGCGGATGATCGCGCAGATCGCCAACGTGACGGGAATCAGGATGCCGATGACGGCGAGGAAGAGGAAGATGGGGACATAATTCTGCGGCATGAGTCCTCGAAAAATCGCGATAAGAGCGAAAATGGAATACTACCGCCGAAGGGGCTGCGCTTCAAGGACAAGTGAACATCTCAGGTGTAAGGTTTCAGGTCTTAGAAAATCCCAGAGCGGGAGGCTGTTTGGCGCTAAATACTTTCCAGGCTCCTATCGGGGAGAACGAAAGTGTGACGAGCGAAGTCGGAGTCGAGCGTTTCCGGACGGTAGAGGGTTGCCAGCACACCGCCTTTCCAGATCAGCAGATCCGGATTGCGCCTGGCGAATGCGTCCCACGTTTGCGCGCAGCCGGCGCGGGCTATGCGCTCGCGTATCAGAAGCAGGTAGGCCCAAGTGATGGTCTCGTGATAGCGCCGCGCTTTCCCCTGTGCGGCGGCGAAGCGCTTCAGGGCATCGGCGAATCGTTCCAGCGCTTCGAGAACCGAGTACCGACATAGATACTCAAACCCGAGCCGGACGTGCTCGGCGTGATGGAACGTGTCAGCGGGAGTCGCGCCACGTTCAAACTGTTGGATCAACTCCTCGCCGGTCATTTCTTCTTCCCCGAAGCGGCCTTCTTTCCCGCGGGTCCGCTCTTGATCTCCTTGAGACGGTGGCTGGCACTGGAATCGAGATCGAGAGCGTAGAACTTTTTCAGGTCCTGAATGCGTTTGAGGGACGCGGCGCTGAAGGGAGTCTTGCCGTCGAAGGCGTGGAGCACGATGCCTTCGAGCAGATCGCCCAGGGACATGTCGTGATACTCGGCGAAAGCCTTGAGCACTTTGAGCAGCCGCTTTTCCATGCGGACGCCGGTCTGGACTCGTTCGATGAGGAGTTGCGATTCTTTTATCATGGTACCAATGTACCACGGTACGTTCATCGCGGCAAGGGTCCAAGGACCAGAAACCTCTTCCTCGGCTCGCCGGTCTGCTTGACTCTCAGCCTGCCGTGGGGACTGTCGATGACGTCGCCGTCAGCGATCTGGCGCTGAGCGGCGAGAACGGACTGCGCCACCCGGAAAACATACTGGACCATGAGCGGGGCAGCATCCTTCTGTTGCGAGAGGCAGATCTCGGGCGCGCCAAACTGAGCCATTCCTCTGGTTTGGATAACGCCGGCTGGCGCGTCCCAATCGACCCCCACCCACAACGCGATCGGGTAAAGGCCGGTGTCAAACGATTCGCGAGCACTGTTGACGAAAGTTTCCGATGAGTTCAAAGCGGGGCCGTTGAGCCAGCAGACGGCCAGCGCATCGGTGACCGGGAGCAGAGCGGCGATCGCCTTGGTGAGATCGCAGGCCAAGGTGAGAGCGTCGCGACTCGCAGACGCTCCCGACACTGACAGGTGCGCCTGGTGATGGGCGAGCGCGGCGGCGGCCATCGGCCAGTGCAGGGTGGAGTGGACGACGAGTTCCGTAACCGGTTGCGGGACGCGGGTGTGATGCAGTTCGAGGGCGAAGTCGGACCGGCCCACGCGGAACAGGGCGCGGTGCGGTTCCTTGCCCGTCTTCTCCAGCGACAAACGCGGCCAGCTGCGGCGGAATTCGGCGAGAAAATCGGACAGGTGGAGCGGCCGGTTGGTAGCGAGATAGATGACGGCTCCGATTTTCCTGGTTTCGCGCTGCGGTTCAGCGGGCATAGTCCTGAATTCAACTATCGTCCATAAGAGTGGCAAGCGGGAGACGAAACGGGCCTTTCGTAAGACACGAAAGTGCGGCCCCATTCGAAACACTCCCCTTGGACGTGAGAAAATGTCACAGGGTTTACAGGGTCATTGTGGGAGGTCCCAGCCGAATGTGCCGCAATATTAAAACCCTTTTCAACTTCGATCCGCCGGTTACTGACGAAGAGATTCGAGCGGCTTCGCTTCAGTTCGTGAGAAAAATCACCGGCTTTAACAAACCGTCAAAGGCGAATGAAGCCGCGTTCCTCTCCGCAATCGACGAAATCGCCGGTGTCTCGGCTCGGCTGCTGCATGCGCTCGACACGAACGCGCCACCGAAGAACCGGGAGGAAGAAGCCGCCAAGGCGAGAGCTCGCGCCGCAGAGAGATTCGGGGCCTGAGGCGGCGAGTGCCGCCCATCCAACCTAACCTTTGCTTTGAAGGAGAAATTATGACTCGCGAAGCCCGAGTCCGGGATTATCTTGATCACCGTGCCCACGATTCAGTACGGTGGATATTTTCTGCTGACCTCGTTGATGGCCAAGGGCAGCGGTTACATGGACAACCCGCTGCGCCAGAATTTTTTCCGTGCCGGCCATGCCCACGCGGGCGTGATCGTGATTCTGTCGCTGGTTTGCCAAATGCTGGCGGATGGGGCCGCGCTCCCCGGCCCATTGCTTTGGGCAGTCCGAATCGGAGTGCCGCTGGCTGCGATTCTCATTTCGTCGGGCTTCTTTTTCTCGATGCTTCCGCCGAGCGCGACTGAAGCCGGTGGAGCGGTCTGCCTGATCTACGCCGGGGCCGTGATTCTCGCCCTGGCGGTGGTCACGCTCGGAGTTGGATTGTTGCGGTCACCGCAGGCGGGCTGACTCCGGACTCGGCTTCTTCGTCTTTGAGGAGCGCGCGGTTCGTTCTGTTTCCTCGCTATTGCTCTTTGGCTAAGGGGGGTACCCCCCCTCCCCCTCTTTTGGAATCATGGAGTTAGGAAGAATTTCCAGCCAGATATTTGAATTTAAAGGACTTAATAGGCAAAATATTCCGGAATAAGGACTTAGCTGGTTGTTCCGTGTGTCTTTGAAGCATTGAGTCCCAAAGCGGAAAAGGCGCAGCCCTCGGGGCCACGCCCTTTATTTCACCTTATATATCCAGAATACCAAATTGGACGGGGGCAAACCGAACCGATTCGGAGATTTATATTTGGTCCGGTTTGATCGAGTTAGCCGGATTTTGTCGCTTTTACCCTCTTGACAAGATTTTCCCAAAACGAGAGTAAAGGAGCGTCGCGCGCCAAGCCGTCCGCCGGAATCCCACTCCTCGCAAAGTGCGCGAGGAGCGGGGCACTCGGTTGTGGTCGGCCGCCACAAGCAGGTCCTTCGCTTCGCTCGGGATGACAAATTCTATGGAGTGGATGACAGAATTCGTCGGCGCCTTAAAACCAAGACTCTCCGGGTGTTGGCCGTCGGCCGCAGAAAGATTGCAGGGGTCCCTTCGGCTTCGCTCAGGGCGGGCTCTTCGACTCCGCCGGAACTTCACTTCGTGAAGTCCCTGCTCCGCTCAGGATGACACTTTCAGGAATGGCCGGGGGCGGACGAATGCGTCCGCCCCTACGTGGCCCTGGGTCGGCCATTGCGCCCTCAGAATTCGTAGCGCAAGGCGAACTGCATGATCCTTGGATTCGTCAGCAGGCCCGAATAGTTCCCAAAACTGCCACCGCTGCCCAACGTCAGAGACGAGGACAACAGGCTTGATTGCACGTCGAAGCGTACGGAGTTCGTGACGTTGAAGACTTCCCAACGGAACTGCAGGCCTTGCTTCTCACTCCAGGGCATCGTCCACCGCTTGGCGAGACCGAGGTCTATGCCAAAGAAGCCCTGGCCTCGAATGACGTTGCGCTGACCAGACTGACCGGCGTAGGCCGGCGCAAACGAATTAATGGCAGCGGGGCCATTGGCAAAGATGTTCGCATTGATATTCCCATCCGAGTCCTTGATGGGATACGCGCCGGTCTTCACCGGCGCGATGAGGTTGGCGTTGCCTTCCTGCTCGAAGTTCGTGGGGAAGTTGCTGTAGCCATTGTCAACGTTGACGGGGAAGCCGGAGGTCCAGCGGAACAGGCCCGAGAGCTGCCACCCGCCGATGACAGCGTCGAGGCCTTTACCGGCACTGCTGCCAATTACACGACCACGTCCGAACGGCAGCTCCGCAATCCAGTTGGCATTGAGCTGGTGGGTGACATCGAAGGACGACACGCCACGTTCCTGCTGCGGGCTCCAGGCGTTAATGATGATGTTGTTCAGGCTGCTGATACTGCTTGCCGGCGCAATCCGCTCGGCGTCCGAGGCCAGATCGATGGACTTCGAATAGGTGTAGTTGAAATCAAACTGCACGCCGTGCGACATGCGGTGACGCAAGGTCATCTGTAGGGCGTTGTAGCTGGAGTTCGCCATCGAACGCCAGGCATAGAGGGAACTGAATTGCGGGCTGTAATAAGTGTTAGGCCCGGTGGCCGGGTAGTAGGGATTACCGTTATTCTTTCCGTTGAAGTCCGGAATTCCGTTGACGTCCAGGTTGTAGAGTCCGAGCGAATCGTTGAACTGCTGGGCGCAGAAAACATCGAAGGCCGCTACCACCGGGCTCTGCGTACCCAGCACGATGGGGTTGCCGCTGCTGTCGGTCCCGGTACAACCACTGATGGTGTAAGCGCCACCGGGCGCCAAGGGTTGGATCTGGTCGGTCCAGAAGGCCTGGACCTTGGATGACACCTGGTTGGGATTGAAGGAGGTGGTTGGTGTGGCGCCGGCAACCCCGATCTGCGGCCGGAAAATCTTGGCCAAGGCCACCTCGGCATTAAAATAATCGATACCCGCTTTCTTGTCATAGATATCGAGCGGCATCGCCAGGTCATCCTGGGCCAGGCCTCGGCGGGAAAGCCGGCCGACGTAGGCAGCCTCAAAGGTGAATCCGGATCGAAGTTCGCGGCTGACCGCAAAATCGAGGTTGTAGGCATAGGGAGTCTTCAGTTTATTGTCGATCCCCCAGGTGATGGCCAAGGCGCTGGGATAAACCACGGGGAAAATACTGGGCGGCGGCTGAACGAAGATCTGGTATTTGGGGTTGGCGTTGTCGGTTTGGGGGATGACATGCATGTCGGTTATACGGGGAGCCGTCAAAGAGGTTTCCGCATCGGACGGATTCTCCAATTGGGTGGACAGTCCAAAGGAGCCGTTTTGATCGAAGGTGTCCACTATGCTTTCCCCGACGCGGTCATAGACCATGGCGAAGCCCGCGCGGATACTGGTTTTGCCGGGGCCACCGGCGAGTTTTCCGAGAATTCCATCGCTCCAATCGGGGGAATAGGCAAGAGAGAGCCGGGGAGCAAAGTTGCGAAAGTCCCAACTGTAGTAGCCCGGGCCGCCTCCATTCGCGGGACCGGACCAGTTGTAGCTGATGAGCGGCTGGGCGCTGGACGGCAGGCCCTGGAGCATGCCTTGGGCGCGGTTGTTAAACCAGGTATTGAGGCTGATGGTGGGCGAGACTTGCAGCCCGTTGGTCTCCCAGGGTGGCGAATCTAATGAGTAGCGCAGGCCCAGGTTCACGGTCAGATTGGGTTTCACCTTCCAGGAGTCTTGCGCGTACATTTCATAGGAATCTTCCCCGAAGCGCCGGGTAACGGGTGTGCCCTGTGGCAGGGGCTGGCCATTGCGCTGGTAGTTGTAGTTGGCGTTCACCAGCGTCACCATCCCCAGCAAGGTCGTCATGGGATAGTCGTAGTTGCTGGCGAAGCTGGAATCCACAGGTGGAAGGCCGTTGTTGGAGGGATTCAACCGCGACGAACTGGGCTCGGCGAGTCCCGAACCGGACAGCCAATCGGGATTGGCGACTCCGGCGCTGAACGAGCTGTTCGAATTGATCTCGGGATTTCGCAGGATGCTGACCTGGAAGCCGAACTGCCAAGTATGCTTTCCTCGCACCCAAGAGACGTCGTCGTTAAAGACGTTGATGGGCCGCTGGAACGACGAAGAGTAATTTATGCCTTGGTCAATAGCCAGGAACTGGTTCCAAGGCTGGTTGCTGTAGCCGAGTGTGCCGAGACTCTGGCGAATAAAACCGTATCTGAAATTATTGAGCAAGGTTGGAGAAACCACCCACGAATGTGAAGCGATGATCCCCTTGTTGAAGCTGACCGTGGTCTGCTCTGCCGGAGTACCCGGCAGGAAAGGGGCGCCGGCCGAGGCCTGGTTGGCAAGCGCCGCGCTTACGGAGATACGCTGCTTGGCATCGCTGGTGAGATTGTAGTCAAACTTGCCGATGTACCAATTCTTCGTGGTGTGCGTACTACCTCGGAAGCGGTAACCCGCGGTGTTCAAAAGGTCGCCGATGGTCGAATCGTTGGGCAGGGGATAGGTCGAATTCATGTAATTCAGAACGACAGAATCGGGGCCGTGGGTTGGGCCCAGGCTGGTCCCGTCCATGGTCGTGATGGTTTGAGCGGAAAGGGCCTGGTAGCCGGGCTGGACGGTATAAGAGTTGGCTGGGTTAATGCCCTGGACGGTGTTTCCGGGGCAGAGGGTGGTGTTGAGGCTGCCGTCGGGGTTGAGCTGGCAGAGATATTCGATGACCCCATCGCGCAGGGATGCCGTCGGAACGGCTCGCAGAGAGCTTTCGGCTTCGGCATCGCGATAGCCTTCGTAGTTGAGAAAAAAGAACATCCGATTCTTGAGAATCGGGCCGCCGACGGAAACTCCGAAGATGTTGCGGTTCAACTGGGATGGTTGATTGGGTTCACCGGACTCCAACTGCGCCTGCTTGATGAAATAGTCGTTGGCGCTGACAAACGAATTCCGATTGTATTCGTAGACGGAGCCGTGGAAGGCATTGGTTCCGCTCTTGGTGACCAGGGCGACCTGTGCCCCTCCGGAACCGCCCTGGTCGGCGCCATAGTTGGTGGTGGTGACGCGAAATTCCTGCACGGAATCGAGGGTGACCGGCATAACCGAGGTGAAGGAGTGGCCACCCTTGTCGTTGACTGAAATGCCGTCAAGGGTGACGTTGCTCTGGTCGCTGTGCGACCCATTGACCGACCCGCTGCGAGTGTCCACATCGGTATCAATGTCGGGCCGGTTACCGGTGTAAACGACACCCGGTTGCAGCGACAGAAGGTCGGGAACGTTCCGGCTCTCCAACGGAAGTTGCTTCACTTGATTTTCGCCGAAGGCGATGCCCAAAGACGCGTCGGTCGAATTCACGGTCTGAGCTTGCGCGGAAACCTCGACCTGTTCCGTCACGGCACCGACGACCAAGTGCACATCGCGAGTGGCGGGAAGGTTGACCAGCAGATCCAGAGCGCGCAATTCGAACTTACGGAAGCCCTCTTTCTCAACCGAGAGAGCGTAGGTTCCCGGAGGAAGGCCAAGGAATCTGTACTCGCCGGAATCGTCGGTTCGGGTTGTACGTTGTAGCGCTTGCCCAGTGTTCTCGAGAACAACCTTGGCGCCGACCACGGCTGCGCCGGATTTGTCGAGGACCACTCCGCGCACGGAGGTGGTTCCAGTTTGTGCAGAGAGTCCGACAGCGAGCAAAAGGGTAGCGAGACATACTAAGACACTATCGGGCGTAAGACGACGGGTCATGGTTTCTCCTCGAGCGCTACAACACTTTGAATCGATGCGCCCGTTTTATGGCTAAGGCCAGTCTTTGTCAAGAACTTTAAGTGTGCCTGGAGGCGGTACGGGGTACGGCCTCGTCGATGAGAAGGCTGGGCGGACGAATGCGTCCGCCCCTACGTGGCTCCGGGTTATTTATAATCGCTTGCTCCAGTCTTTAACTTTTTGCTGGGCAAGGACACGCATTGGCACTCGACGAAAATATCTATGAAATCCGGCGCGAGAAGCTGAAGAAGATTGAGGCTCTCGGGCATCCGGCGTATCCGCGGAAGTACAACTACAGCCACACGGTGGCGCAGATTCTGGCCGAATACAGCGGGCAGACCGCGGAGGAACTGGAATCTCCGCGGGTAACGGTGCGGGTGGCGGGACGCATCATGGCCATCCGGCTGATGGGCAAGGCCGGGTTCGCGCACTTGCAGCAGGACGGGCTGCGGCTGCAAATCTATGTCAAAAAAGACGCGATTGGCGATGCCGGCTACGAACTGTGGAAACTGCTGGACCTGGGCGATCACATTGGGGTTCGCGGATATCTGTTTCGCACGCGCACGGGCGAACTGAGCATTCATGCCGATGAACTGACTTTTCTTTCGAAAGACCTGCTGCCTTTACCGGAAAAATTTCACGGGTTGACTGACGTGGAGTTGCGCTATCGGCAGCGGTATCTGGATCTGGTGATGAATCCGGAAGTGCGCGAAGTGTTCTTGAAGCGCAGCAAGTTAGTGCAGTCGTTGCGGCGGTATTTCGACGGGCAGGGATTTATGGAAGTTGAGACGCCGATGATGCATCCGATTGCGGGCGGGGCGGTGGCTCGTCCGTTCAAGACGCATCACAACACTCTGGATATGGATCTGTTTCTGCGCATCGCTCCCGAACTTTATTTGAAGCGGCTGACGGTGGGCGGATTCGATCGCGTGTATGAAATCAACCGCAACTTCCGCAACGAGGGGCTGGGGTGGAGATGGAATCCTGAGTTCACCATGCTGGAGGCTTACCAGGCTTACACGGATTATCTCGGCATCCTGGACACTACGCAGGGCTCGATCGAGCAGGCGGTGAAAGACGTGACGGGCGGGATGAAAACGAAGTGGGGCGAGCATCAAATTGACTGGTCGCATGCGAACTGGCGGCGGATGACTATGCGGGAGGCGATTGTACAGTTCTGGCCGGAGAAGGCTGGCGCCAAGCCCGTGGTGAGCGACTTTGCGGCACGCGAGCCGGTTGAGGCGCTGGTCGAGCGCGTGCGCGGCGCCGGGATCAGTTTGTCATACGATCGGGCGGAGCCGGTGGGCAAGACGATTGCTGCCATCTTTGAGGCCGTGGCTGAGGAACACTTGATGCAGCCTACGATCATCTATGAATTTCCGACTGCAGTTTCGCCGCTTTCAAAGCAGAAGCCGGATGAACCCGACTGGACCGAGCGCTTTGAAATATTCGCGGGGAAGATGGAAATCGCCAACGGCTTCAGCGAGCTGAACGATCCCGAAGATCAGCGGCGGCGCTTTGAGGGGC
>Ga0074045_10004923_pt1 | contig 11744 bp, 8 predicted proteins | sample BogForMeECP23OM2_FD_94442 | JGI IMG/M metagenome (GOLD analysis project Ga0074045, IMG submission 94442) | Bog forest soil microbial communities from Calvert Island, British Columbia, Canada - Bog Forest MetaG ECP23OM2 | ecosystem: Environmental > Terrestrial > Soil > Wetlands ...
ACTCCATCTGCCCGCCAGCCATATCTCTATGCCAATCCAAACTATTTGTAATCAGTGGCTTGCGGCAATGTTGTTGGCGGATGAATTAACTTCGGAAGCGGCCCTGAAGAGGAGGAGTTCAGTAGACCGCAATTGGTCTTTTTCCTGCTACTTATCGGAATTTCAAAATCGAGTACTATGGGAATGAGAGCCTTCAGAACGCAACTGCGGAAAATGCCGCAACATTCTTGCCGGAAGCGGGTTCAAATCTTGCAGACTTCTTTGCAGACTTCCTAACCGCTGAACCACGCCCTGTATGCGTGAGTTTGGAGGATTACAGCATTCAGAACGACCAGCGAGCTATGCCGCATCGTTGTTCAAAAACCTAAGCTTGTCTGAGGCCGAACGAAAGCACGAATCTGGCTGCACAGGATGAGGTGACATTTCCCATGCGACTATCATTCTTACCTTCGCGTTTGCCGTCCCAACTTATGAGATCGACCGTAAGCTGCTGCCCGGCGAGGCGAGAATCCGATTACCGATTCTCCGCCTTCGCTCTCAGTGCGCTCTTTCTCTTGACTCTTTTATTGTCGGCCTGCGGCGGAGGTTCAAGTGCCGCTACAAATAGTATTGTGCCGCCGCCGGTTTCCGATTGCGCCGGAAGTTCAAGCGCCGCTAAGCATCCGGCAACCGCACGGTCAGTGTCGGCGGTCGATCCCGGAGCCATCCCTGCCGATTATTTCGGATTGAACCTGCATCCCGTGGTCTTTGGGCTCGGCGGTAACACGATTCCATGGCCAACTACCATCGCCGGCTTCAACTTTGGTGCCGTACGCCTGTGGGGTACGGAGACCACCTGGAATGACCTCAACCCTACGAACGGCACTTACGACTTCACGAATCTAGACACCGTGTTGCAAACGTCGATAGCCAACAGCCAGACTGACTTCATTTACACCTTCGGAGTGGTGCCGCCCTGGGCCTCTTCCAATCCGAACGACCAGACTTGTGTTACCAGCAATTCCCCCGCCGGCTCTTGCGATCCGCCGGCTGATCTGAACGCTGACGGCACGGGAGCCGATGCCTACTGGCAGACCTTTGTTTCCGCCCTGGTCAATCATGCCGCCGGCAAAATCCATACCTGGGAAATCTGGAATGAACCTAATATCTTGATCGAATGGACCGGCACGCCCGCTCAGATGGCTCGTATGGCCCAGGACGCCTACAACATCATCAAGACGGCTGACCCTTCGGCCCAGGTAACAACTCCCACGCCTGGGAATGATGGAACCGGCCAAAACATCAACAGCTGGGAGGGTCCTTATCTCAGTGCGGTGGCGAGCATATCTCCCTCGAATCCGCTTGCCGATATCGTGACCTTCCATGGATACGCCGATGCGGCGAAGGGCACGCCGCCTGAATCGGAGCCTACGAATGTGAGCAACCTCGCTTCCGCCATCTCCCAATCTCCATTCACTTCGCTCGCCTCGCTGCCCCTGTGGAATACGGAAGGCAGTTGGAACAAGGACGTGGATGCCAACGGCAACCCGCTTGATCCCGACATCGAAGCGGCATACGTGGCCCGCCTGTATCTTCTGCAGTGGTCTCTGGGAATTTCCCGCTTCTATTGGTTCCAGTATGGCAACCAGGAGACGGGCACCTTGTGGACTCCCAGCGGACTGAATGAAGCCGGAGTCGCCTATGGCCAGGTTTACGACTGGATGGTTGGTAATACCCCGACCGGCTGCTCCAACTCGGGAACCGTCTACACTTGCGGCTTCTCGAACAAAACAGAAGCGGTGTGGGATACTTCTCAGACCTGTAGCAACGGTACCTGCACTACATCGACTTTCAATCCGGGTTCGGCGTATACGCAATGCTTCGACCTGTCTGGAAATAGCGCCACGATCGGCTCGGGGAACTCGGTAACGATTGGCGCGAAGCCGATCCTGCTCGAACAATAAGCGATCACGGCGCTTGCGCTGACTCCTTAGTTCGCTGCCGCGGAAATCGTTACCGTCAGTTTACTTTCGCCCGAGGTCTGCGGGCTCCAGCGGGCGTGTATCGACGCGGAGCCGAGAATCCCATTTTTCTCAATCGCCCCCTTGGCGGCGGTGAGCAGCGGGCTGGTATAAATCTCAGCTTGCGCGACCCCGTCGACCAGCGGTGTAACCGAGTACTGCACCGACGGTTCGCGATCGCTCGCACAAGTCGAAGAGAACGTGATCTCCGCCGCGCTCTGCGGCGGAACGATCTCGGCGGTAACCGGCGGCGGCTGCCGTTGCTCGTCCTCGAGCAGCTTCACCTCAGGAACTACCTTAGCTTGCCACAGGGTTTCCTCGACAGCGGTGTTGCCGGCCGAGCCTTTACTGCAGGAGGCTTTTCCGAGTGATCCCGTGGCGGTGACCGTGGCGGCTGTTTTCGAGATTTCTATTTTCGCTTCGTTGCGCGAGTGGGGCGAAGGCTGGCCCTCGCTCCAATCATTAAAGTGATAGCCTGCGACTCGCACATTCCGATACAGAGGCCCTTGAGGCAGCGTGGGTGTCTTGAGCTCCGAGACCCGGCGCGACTCCTGGCAAGAGTTGTTGTGAAAATCAAAGACCAAGGGATGCAGGTTCACCGTTTTCTCGATCGGGCAGTAGTGGGTGATGGTTGCGCTGATCTGATATCTCACCGGGTTATTCGCGGCCCGCGTGCCATCGGACTTTTCCTGAGCCGGAGCAGGCACGGTCAGCACAAGCAGGAGCGGCGCCACTCGAAACCAGGGCCGCAATTTATAATGCCACTCGCACGAAAGCAAACTTCTCACCAGTTTGTGGTCTCGGGCTGCAGCCGAATCAAACAACCCCCAGAAAAAAATCAGCAGCGCAGCTCGAGACATATTCTATTTCGTGGGCAACAGGCCGTAAACCGTCAGCCCGGTCTGCGTACCCACATAGACCTTGCCGTTGTACACGGTGGGAACCGCGAATTTCACCCCCGGACCCGCGGCATCACGCGTTCCCATCTGGCTGCTGCCATAGAGCTGCTTGGTAACATTGGAGGCCTCGTAAGCTCGCAGCACGGCAGGCGCTCCGCCCTTCGGCATGCCGCTCGGATCCTGAATCACCCACACAATTCCGGTCTTGCTGCCGTTGGCCGAAATCGAAGGCGTGGTTCCAGGGAAGGCGAAGGTCGTGGGACCCTCAGCTACCGGAGAGGTTGAGAGCAAACCGTTGGTTAGAGAATAGGCGACCAACGGGCTGGCGGAGCCGGAGTAATAAATAAAACCATTCCAGTAAGCGGGGCTGCTCCAGAAACCGTTTCCGGGGGCAGTGACCGTTTGCACGTTGTTATTCGTGGTGGAGGAATAGCCTCCGAGGTTGGTGCGGTCGCATACGAAGATCATCGATTCTTTTCCGCCGCCGATAATTTCCTCGGGGTGAGCGCCGCCCTGTGTGGGCACGATCAGGCCGCCGCCCGAGCCGACGTCGAGATCGTTCGTGCTCAGGTAAGACTGATTGAAGGGAGTGAAGTAGTCGGCGACGGAGAGGCCGTTGGTTCCAGTGGGAGTCAGGCGCAGGAAGCTGTCGCCGTAGTCGACGCCGCCGGTATTCCCGTCAAAGGTTCCATCCCCGGTCAGCACATAGATATTGTCCTCGATGTCGGCCGCGAAACCGCTGCCGGAATTCCAGATTCCGCCCCGCTTGCCGTTGGCCGTGTCGTTGTAAAACGCGACCTGCTTCATGGTCTGCGCGTCATAGCCCATGATCCAGCCATGCCAGGGAGCGTAGGCGAAGGTGCCCCAGCCCATGTAGACGATTCCGTTCGAGAGCAATAGAGCGGTGCGCTGGCTTTCATGAATCGCTTCAAACGCGACGTTGCCACCGACGGCCCCGCCACCCGTACCCGGAACGGAAGCTTCGATCACGGTCGGGCCGTTAAATTTCTCGACGCCGGTGGTGATGTCGAGGGCATGGAGACGTTGAACCCAGCTTCCATTTTCCGCCGTGAAGGCGACCACATAGAGAGTTCCGCTGAGCCCGTCAATGACCGGCGTTCCCGTGATACCGATGACCGGGCCGATGCCCGAGCATGCGCCGGTCGCGCCGCAAGGCACCGCACTCCCGCTGTTCAGGATCAGGCTGACTTGCCAGAGCGGCGTAGTCACCAGTCCGTCGGCATCGAAGGCGTAGACGCTGTCATTCTCCGTGGCCACATAAACCACGTTGTGGACTCCCAGATTGGGGATGGTCACGCTGGAGACGTAGAGCGGTTGGGCATAGATCTGGCCGTCGACCGCGTAAGTAAAGAGCTTTCCGAATTCTTTCGGATTTACGTTGGCAGGAGTGAGGATCGTCTCCGCAAGATTTTGCCCGGTCCGCTGGTTATCGTTGTGCCAGGTCAAAACACCCGTGTAGGTTTGCGCCTGCAGCGGCGCTGCCGCCGCGAGACTGATGACCGCGAGAGCGGCAATAGATGCGACCGCGAGGGCGGGGGTTCTCCGTTTACGGACGTTGCTGCTCATATTCTTCTCCAGTGTGATGAAAGGCATTTGTGAGTGACGCTCTACGATTCGGGTCTCTACTAGGATCGCCTTACTTCTTTGCGGGGTCTCGGCTGCCTCGTTTGCGGCAACGGCGGCCTCGCCCACTCAGAACGGGACTATCGGGTGGAACACTTGTCCGCTGCAGTCTGCAGAGAGGTAACGTTGAGCCGAGTCCCGCCGGCATCCTCGATCAAGACGCCCTTCACTACCGTCTTCTGTCCTTTGCGGCTCGAGGGATTGAATGCATCCACACCAATGAGTTGTTCCTGTTGATTGCCCAGCGGTCTGGTTGCCGCAGCCCTCACAGCCGCCATTGAGGTTGGCTGGGTCTCCGACTTCACGGGCTCCCCGGCGTTGTTCAGCATCCAGGTTCCAGACGGACCTTGCCCCAGGCAACCCACGACCTCAACGATGCGGAGGGCGCCCGGTTCTCCATGTTCCTCCGCTTGCTTAATGTCCTGCGGTAAGGTCGTAGCTGAAGTTCTCGTGTGGATGGAGTATTGGATGAAAGGAGTGAACATTTCATCCCAGCTTTGATTGAGCTCGCGAAAGTACACTTCTTTCTCTGTTCCAAAGTTGTCGGTTCCAAAGTTGTCCGGCCCGGAGTTATGCGCGGCATCGGGAGCGTGGTGGTGGTGGTGTTGCAGATGTTCATTCTTCATCGAATTGTCGTAGTGAGCGGTGACCACCAACTTGCTGCCGGCAGGCAGTTCCAGCGGCTGATCAAGCTCATAGGCCAGTTGCCAATGGAAGTCGTATTTGGGAACGCTCAACACGTTCACTTCGTGACCGTCTGGATAGACAACAGCATAGTTGAAGTCTTTGCCACGCAAGTGCGCGTGCGGCTGCAACTGATAAATCGTCACCGGCTCGGTGTAGGCGGTTACGCCGACGACTTCGTAGTTTTCCGCGTTCGGCGGGATTGGCGGGATGAACACCGCAGTGCCCTCGGCCTTCTGGCCCGGAGTGTCGGTCAACAACTCTTTGCCCTCGGCGAGGATGGTTTCTCCTGAGGCCGGAACCCGGAAGATCTGACGTTTCGGGGGATCGGGCCGGAACCAAAAAGCTATCTTCGGTTGATCCGTCTCCGGCTTGCCGGTGGTCTGGTAGTGGATATTGAAATTGAGGTACATGTCTTCGCCACTTTTCACCAGCTTGGCGCTATCGTCTCCGTAAGCCTCGAAGGTTGTGCCCGGCGTATAGACTCCCAACATGTCGGGCTCATTCTCGTTCGCAGGATCAACCACCGCAGGTCGCATACCGCTGGAACCTGCCGGCAGGCCTAGCTGCTGGGCTATCTTGGCCCGCTCATCGAGGTCAGCGGGCGTTACGCCGGAGGGTAACGCGACCTCGGTGATCGCCATATGGTGCACAAGGCCACGATTGCTCGGCAACACCTGGAGGGCCACGACCCACTTATCCGCGGGAAAGGGTACCTTGGATAAGTACCGGACGTAGGGAACTTCTCCTGTGGCCGGCAGATGAAATACGGGCAATTGAATGACCGCGTCCGGCGCTAAACCTTTCGGGTGCAGCCAGCCTTGCGAAATAATTGGCAGAGACGGCAGATCGGCATCGCTTCCTTTGGGCGTGCCCGCATTCACCCACGCAACCAGGGTATCGATCTCCTGCTGGCTCAGTCGAGGATCATTGCGAAACTTCATGCTTTTCTTGGGATCCGCGGGCCACGGCGGCATCTCGCGCCGCACGACCTTTTCTCTAATCGAATCGGCTTCCGAACGTGCATTGTCGTAGGACAAAAGCGGGAGAGCGGCCGCTATTTCACCTGGACGATGACAATTCGCGCAGTGCGCGAATAGAATCGGCGCCACATCCTTATTGAAGGTAGGCTTGGAAGGGTTTGGGCCTCGACTCTCTCCTGCCGCCTTCCCCTCATTTGATTGACCCGTCGCCGAGAGAACGACGAGCAGCAGAACAGATGCCACGTACGGCAGCAGTCGCAATTTAGAATGAGGCGTGCACTGCGTCGCACCCTTCACCGATTCTCGATCCGTATCGCTCTCCGCGGCTCGCCTTGAAATTGATCGACAGTAACGAACTACTTCGTCGATAGCAAGCCGTAAATATCGAGCTCGGTTTGGGTTCCGATATAGACCTTGCCGTTGAAGATGGTCGGAACCGAAAACTTAGTCGCAGGCCCGGGCACGTCGCGCGTTCCTGCCTGGCCGCTTCCATACAACTGGGTCGCAACGTTGACCGCCGAGTACGCGCGGAGGACGGCCGCAGGGCCACCCTTGGGTTTCCCCCCTCCCTGGATCGCCCAAACGATTCCAGCCTTGGTTCCATTAGCAGAAATTGAGGGTGTCGTGCCGGGAAAAGCAAACGTCGTAGGAGAGTGAGAAACGGGAGTGGTCGAGAGCAATCCCGCGGTCAGTGTGTAGCGGTTCAGAGCGCCGGCCGCGCCGCCGATATAAATTCCGCCATTCCAATAGGCGGGACTGCCCCAGAAGCCATTGGACGGGTCCGCGACTGTCTGGATGTTATTGTTCGTGGTGGAGGAATACCCTCCCATGTCATCGCGATCGACCACGAAGATCATCGCTTCCTTCCCGCCGCCGACGATCTCGTCGGGGTAGTTACCGGTCTGCGTCGGTACAATCACCGCACCGCCAGAGCCCACATCCAGATCGTTCGCTTCCAGGTAAGATTGGTTGAATGGGGTAAAGGAGTCGGCCGGGGTGAGACCGTTGGTGCCTGTCGGAGTCAGTCTGACGAAGCTGTCTCCGTAATCGCTACCGCCGGTATTGGCGTCGAATGTGCCATCTCCCGTCATCACGTAGACATTCCCCTGGACATCGGCATTAAAGCCGCTGCCGGAATTCCAGATACCGCCGTGTATGCCGTTGGCCGTATCGTTCCACACCGCAACCTGCTTCAGGGTTTGCGCGTTGTAACCCATGATCCAGCCATGCCACGGAGCGTAGGCGAATGTGCCCCAGCCCATGTAGACGATTCCGTTGGACAACAGCAGAGCCGTTCTTTGGCATTCGTGAATCGCCTGGAAGGCGATTTGGCCACCGACCGATCCGCCACCGGTCCCAGGAACGGAGGCTTGAATCACAACCGGGCCGCTAAACTTCTCGGCTCCGCTGGTGATATCGAGCGCATGCAGACGTTGGATGTAGGTTCCATTTTCCACGCTAAGCGCCACTACATACATCGTCCCGCTGTTGCCATCGATGACGGGTGTTCCCGTAATACCGAAAGTGGGGCTAATGCCGGAGCAGGCGCCAGTGACGGCGCAGGGAACGGCGGTTCCGCCATTTAAAATGAGGCTGACCTGCCACAACGGTGCGGTGCTCAACCCCTCTGCATCGAAGGCATAAACACTGTCATTCTCAGTTTCGACGTAGACGACGTTGTGCACGCCCTGCGTTCCGACGGTGACGTTGGAAACATACAGTGGCTGCGCGTAGATCTGGCCATCCACCGGGAAGGAAAAAAGCTTCCCGAAGCTCTTTGAATTCACGTTCGATGGAGTCAGAATCGTCTCGGCGAGGTTCTGGCCGGTACGCTGGTTGTCGTTATGCCAGGTCAAAACACCAGTGTAGGTTTGGGCGTGCAGCGGTGCTGCCACAAAAGCGAAGACGGCAAGGCCGAGAACGATGGCCGCGACCGATAAGGGACTCTGAGGATAGAGTTTGCTGCTCATCTTTTTTCTTTCTCCGAATGGGGACATTGTCCTGGGGCTCTATCTGCTGTTGACGACTTCTTCCTGAACTGGCGGGACTGCTTTAACCTGATGGGCTTCAATCGCGATCGCGTGAGCTTTGCTGTGACGGCGATTTTTGAAGGCACGATAACTCTGCAACAGGCTGAAAGGTGCGTTGCAGTAAACAAACTCGGTGAAATGATCCAAACCCCGCAAAGCGCGAAACAGGGCCTGATCGCGAAAACGCTCGATGGCGCCCGCTGAGTCGGACTCTAGTCCCTCGGAATCCGGGTAAAGGGGCCACCCGCCGCCGGATTGCTCTCTCCAGTAGCGAACGTAGCGCTGAATTTTGCTTCGGATCCGTGGCGAAAGAACCTCCTCGCATTCCTTGAAGCGAAGAATCTTTCCGCTCTTGACCTGCTTGTGGTGAACCCCATGGTAGATCGGCGAGGCGTCGGAGCCTTGCAGTGAGGCCATGCGCGGATCGAACTTGAGACCAAGAAATTCGCAGACTCCCCGCATGTAGAGGTCTGGATCCTTGATCATCTCCTCGTACTGTATTTCATGCACGGGTACGCCTCGACTTACCAGGACGTCCCGCCCGCGCTTCATTTCCTGATAACCGATCACGGCTCGATTCAAAATGCCGGGCTTGGAGAAGAACGACGATCCGGCGCGCGCCCGCACGATGCTGCGGCAGATGTCAGCCAGGTCTCTCCAAATGACGATGAAGCGCGCGTTGGGAAATTGCCGCGACAGTTGCGGCAGGCAGTCGTAGTAGTTGGGCGACTTCTCGCCCCTCACCGCAGCCGAGCCCGCATACTCCTTCCATACAGCGGCCGCGCCGGTGGAAAGATCGGGAACGGTGACTGGAATTCTGGCTTTGCGGACGTGATGCCGCGAAAGAGCGGAATTCCAAAACTCCCAACGCTCCCGCCATTCGGCGCTGCTGCCCTTCCGCGAGAACAGCGGCTGCAGCAAGTACAGATCGGCCTCGTACATGAGAGCGATCTCGGGATGCTGGTTCAGCAGGCTGTAAAGCAGGGAGGTTCCGGACCGCCACATGCCTACAACGATCAGCGGTCCGGACCCAGAGTCAGCGGATGTGAAACGTTTCCGTTTCATTTTCATTAGTCGGCGTCGACCATCTCTCGGGCTGGTTGCCGAACCACACGCGAAGCGATCCAGGGGTAGGTCAGAGAAAGTCCCTGCTCGAGGCTGATGGAGGGTTCCCATCCCAGCACCTTGCGCAGACGGCTGTTCTCGCTGTTGCGGCCGCGAACGCCTTGCGGGCCGGCCATGTTGTGGCGCTTGTTGATTCTCTTGCCGGCGATGCGTGCGATCAGGTCGACCAAACCATTAATGGTGACGAGTTCGTCGGTGCCCAGGTTCAGGGCATCGCGGTATTCGGAAGCCATGATGCGCTTCAGGCCTTCGACGCAATCATCGACATACATGAACGAGCGCGTCTGCTCGCCGTCGCCCCACACTTCGATCTCACTTCCGCTCTCTGCGAGCGCAACCTTGCGGCTGATGGCTGCGGGCGCCTTTTCTTTTCCGCCTTCGTAGGTGCCGAGCGGCCCGTAGACGTTGTGGAAGCGCACGATGCGGGTCTCTAGACCGTAGTCGCGGTAGTAGTAGTGGCAGAGCTCTTCGGCGAAGAGCTTCTCCCAACCATAACCCGGCTCGGGATCGGCAGGATAAGCGTCTTCTTCGGTCAACGGCTTAACGTCCGGATCTTTCTGCTTCGCCTGGTTGTAGACGCAGGCGGAAGAAGAGAACAGGAAGCGCTGCACGCCGTTCTGCCGTGCGGCTTCGAGCATCTGGGCGTTGATCAGAATATTGTTGCGGCTGATATCGGCATGGAACGCCGTGATGTAGCCGATGCCGCCCATGTCGGCCGCCAGATTGTAAACTTCGTCGATCCCGCCGCGCGTGGCGAGCAGGCAGTTTTCATACTTGCGCAGATCGAGAATCTCGAACTGGTCGCCAGCGCTGGCTTCGTACTCCGGATACTTGATATCGGCGCCACGAACCCAGTGTCCGTCCTCTTTAAGTTTCTTGACCAGATGATGCCCGATGAAACCGCCCGCCCCGGTAACCAAAATCCGCTTCTGTTTGCTCATGTGTTTGTGACTCTCCTAAGGTTTTTGTTCTGAAGCTGCGAGGGATCGATGAATTCGAATCAGCGAGTTGCGTATCAGCAAAATCCGAATCGACGAATGCCGGATCGACGAACGCCGATTACTGAAACAGCCGGGGCATTACATCTTCCTTGCAGACCGCCCAGGCAAACTTCGAACCGTTGATGATGTAGCGGCGCCACAGACGCGTAGGCTCGATGGCGAGGCGGAAGAACCACTCCAGCCCGTGCTCGCACATCCAGCGGGGAGCTCGTTTCAGACGTCCGCTGCTCATGTCGAAGGCGGCTCCGACTCCGAGCATCACCGGAACCTGAATCTTGTCGCGGTGCGCATACATCCATTTTTCCTGCTTCGGAGTGCTGAGGCCCACCCAGAGAATGTCGGGAGCGGCGGCGGCGATGATGCCTTGCACCTCAGCTTCTTCGGCTTCGGTCAGCGGGCGAAAAGGCGGACAATAGGTTCCCGCAACCCGGATTCCGTGCCGCTCCTGCAAGCTGCGGGAGACGAGATCAGCCACTCCCGGCGCTCCACCGTAAAAGAAATGCCGGTACTTGGCGCCCGTGGCCTGGCAGAACACTTCGAAGAGCTCTGGACCGCAGGCGCGGCGCTTCATCTGCTTGTGTCCGTGGAATCGTCCCATCCAAACCAGCGGCATGCCGTCGGCAATCACCAGGTCGGCATGGTCGAGGACTTGGCGAAAGTGTGCATCCTCGCGCGATTCCGAAACTCCATGCATACCAGTGACCGCGACGTAGCGCGTGCGTCCGCGCTCGGCAATCCACTGTTCGAGAATCCGAACCACATCCGGAATCTGCACGGAGTTTACCCGGATGTCCAGCACGCGAAAGCTGGGAATATCCATCGCACCTCCCGTTCCAAATGCAGCCGTCTGAGTCGTCATGGTGTTCATTGCCGGAAGAAGATCGTCGATTCAAAGATCGTCCGATTCAAAAAAGGTCGTCGAAAGCAGCCCTCGATTCGTTTATGCCATCCGTCCCTTTGGCAGATACAGCTCCGCCCTCTGAGTCCCATATGGCAAGAACTGAAGGTTGAAAATGCTCCTGCCTTTCCTTGCTAAGGCTGACCTTAAACAGAATTTGAAGAGGCGCTTGCCGTGCTTTGGGGGGGTACCGCTAAGGGTGATGACAGGTTATGCGGCCATGAAAGTTGCTGCAAGAGGCCAAAGGCCTTGCTGACGAAAGTCTCCAGCCGTAGCCTTGATTCCGGCTCGCGAGTGATGCAAATAAAGCACTTGCGGGATAGCAGGACTAAAGTCTCTATCCTCCGCCGATTCCTCTCAAAATCAGGCGTGAGCGATCAGCGCGTCGAGCGAATTATCCTCCCGCACCGCAACATTGAATGGAGGTTCTTCGGCAAAGAGTTCCAAACCCAGCCCACGGAGAAAGTCGCACACCTCCCT
>Ga0074045_10004925_pt1 | contig 11744 bp, 4 predicted proteins | sample BogForMeECP23OM2_FD_94442 | JGI IMG/M metagenome (GOLD analysis project Ga0074045, IMG submission 94442) | Bog forest soil microbial communities from Calvert Island, British Columbia, Canada - Bog Forest MetaG ECP23OM2 | ecosystem: Environmental > Terrestrial > Soil > Wetlands ...
GCGGGGCCGTGGGCGGCGGCGGATGGGTACTCCACCTGGATGGTGCGCGACTCGCCGGGAAGCAGCGAGACGTAGTTGTCGGAGTAGTAGGCGGGCAGGATGCGCTGCTTGTCGCCGGCGTTGAGCAGCGTGAGCTTGTTCTCCAGGCTGACGACCGAGGCGGGATTCGTGAGTTGGATGGTGAGCTTCACAGTGCCGTCGGTGGTGGTTGAAGTGGCGGACGCTTTGAGCTCGGTGGGCGCAAGGCCGTTCAGCTCGCGGTAAGAGGCGGGCCGGGCGCCCAGCCAGTAGAGGTTCTGGGAGACCAGCGCGCCCTTGGCATCGCGCAGCTCGAGCGATACCAGGACCATGCCGTTCGCGAGGAAGGGCGCGAGGTCCAGACGCAGGCTTGGCGCGGTTGAGTCGGCGGCAACGTCCTTCTGATCGGTGGATTCGGAGAGCAGCGCGTTGGCCAGCGAGTAGACCTTCGCGTTGACGGTGAGGCCGGTGTGGGGCGCGGTGGTTGTGTTGACGACATCGACGCGGTAGTTGGCCAGGTTGAGCTGGACGTGCAGCGGCTCGCAGGCCTTCTTGACTCCGTAAAAGGAGGCCTGCGTGTCGTAGTCGGAGCTGAGAATCTGCCACATGGTGCTGGGCCATGCGGGCTGGGTCATCCACAGCAGGCGGCCGCTGTTGGGCGCCCAGAGGTTGGCGTCCATGCCCTCGAAGATGGCGCGGTGGTCAACGTAGTTGAGCATCTGCGCCTTGCGCTCGAAGTCTTCGAGGCTGGTGGGCGCGCCAAACTCGGCCTGAATCTCGGCCATGAACGGGGCGACATCGCCGTTGCCGCTCTGGTGCCAGTCGTGGTAGGCCCAGACATCGTCGATGGGCCACTGGTCGGCTTTGGGGACGGTGCTCTCAAAGGACTCCAGCGTGGACATGGAGGGCGTGCCGGTTTCGACGGAGAAGCCGCGATTGAGCGTGGTGAAGTACTGCGCCGGAACCTGATAGCGATACGGCCCGCTGCCCGCGAGATTCACCGCATTCGAACTGGGCGAGTAGTAGCGCGTGCCATCGAGCGTGCGCACCAGGTTGTCGAGGCCGAGATTGATGATGGGCTGCGGCACGCCCTCGTTGCGTCCGCACCACATGACGATGGAGGGATGGTTGCGGAAGCGCTGGATGGTGTCGGCGGCGTTGGCGAGGAAGAGGGCGGGGTCCTCGGCCTCGATGTTGTAGTTTTGGGTGGACTCCCAGAAATCGTTCCAGACCATCATGCCGTACTCGTCGGCCAGATCGTAGAAGGTCTCTTCGGTGCTCTGGCCGACCCAGTTGCGGATGATGTTGAGGCCGGCGTCGCGGTCGAGGCGGAAGAAGGGCTCCAGGTGAGCGCGCGAGACGCGCTTGCGGAAGTCGTCCATGCCCCAGTTGCCGCCGCGCGCGGCGATGCGTACGCCGTTGACGCGCAGCACAAGATACGGCGCGGCGCGCAGGTCGGTGAGGGGTTCGATTGCGGGCGAGTTCTCCGCGCCGAGCGTGAGCGAGGAGACGTGCGAGCTGGCATTGGCGCGACGCTCTTCGGGCATGGCGGCGAGCTCGGTGGCCGGGGCGGGAATCTCCAACATGCCGTCGTGGCTGACATCGACGATGGGAGTGGCGGCCTCAGCCTCGCGCGCGTTGGCGGGTGTGAACTCGACGCGACGCAGATGGCCGGAGCTATCGAGCAGGCTCAGTTCGTAGCTGATCTCGCGCACGCCGAAGCGGACGGCTTTGGTGTCGGAGACGGCGCCGGCGGACTCGACGGAGAGCTTTACGGTGTATAGCTCCGGGCTGCCGTATCCGTTGGGCCACCAGAGGCGCGGGTGGTCGAGGTTGAGCTGAGGGAACTCGTTGGGAGTGAGCTTGACGATGCTCTCGCCCGGAGGGAGGGTGACGCTCTTGCGCACGGTGATCTTTTCGATGGTGGCGACGAGTGTCGCGTTGATCGGGGCGGACGTGAGGTTGGTGACCGGCACATCGATCTCGACGGCGGCCTGCGATGTGTCGTGGTTCTTGAAGGTGGTGACGACCTGTGCGTCGCCGAGCTTGAGCGCGTTGGTGATGCGCAGGGTGACGGGCTGCCAGATGCCGCTGTTGCGGTCGCGGACGCCGGGAATCCAGTCCCACCCCTCAGTGGCGACGAAGGTGGGGCCGTCGAGCGCCTGGAAGCCGCCGTTCTCGCCGGGTCCGCCGAGGATGGACTGTTCCTGCGGGATGCCGGGGTGGGGCGGCGGCGAGATGCGCACGGCGAGGACGTTATTCTCACCCGGCTTGAGCAAGGAGGTGACGTCGAAGCTGCCGCGGCGGAATGCGCCCTTCATGGTGCCCAGGAGCTTGCCGTTGAGCCAGATCGAGGCGGCGTAGTTGATGCCTTCGAAGGTCAGTTCGGCGTGGGATGCGCCGGTGAGCAAGGATGCGGTCAAAGTGAACTGGGCGCGGTACCAGTAGTCCTGTTTGTTGAGCGACTCGGGGATGGCGAGGTTGTTGAGGCCGTAGCCGGGATCGGGATAGACGCCGTCATCGACCAGGGTGGTGAGAACGGTGCCGGGAACGGTGGCGCGCATCCAGCCGGCGTCGTTGAACGAGGCGGAGCTGATCTGCGCTCCGTCGGCATCGACTTTGGGTGCCTCACGCAGGGTCCAGACATCGGGGAAGTTCCACTCTAGGTCGCCGGGATGTGTGGGCGAAGTGACAACGGGCGGACGCTTGATGGCTATGGCGGGCGAGAAGGGCGCGCGCGAGGTGGGCATGGTGGCGGGGTCCTGCGGCGCGCGGTATCCAGCCTGGCCGCGTGTCTGGATTGGCCAGGGCTTGGAGCCTGCTTCGAACATGAGGACGGAGAAGTCCGGGCGGACGATGTAGAGCTGATGGAATTCGCTATCGGAGAGAGCGTGGCGCAGCACGGTGAAGGATGCGATCTGCCCGCCAAAGTGGCGGCCGGGCGCGATTCCCGGGCCGACGGGCGGAGCCATCTGCAGGAGGGGGTTGACACTGCCGAGAATCAGAGTGCCCGATGCGATTGGCTGGCCGTCGGCGTAGAGGTAGAAGCGGGAGCCGTCGAAGGAGGCGGCGAGCAGATGCCACTGGTTGGGAGAGATGTTGGCGGGGCCGGTGAGCTGGTTGCCCTCGCCCATCCAGAGCGTGACCTTGCCGGCATCGACGGCGAGATAGCGGGCGTACTCGGCGGCGGGGCTGCCAAGGCCTGCGACCAGTTGGAATGCGGCCACGGGTTCGCTCGGCTTGATCCAGCAGAAGAGCGACCAGGGCGAATCGGCGAGCAGGATGGGGTCGCGCGCGTCGGTGATGGGGACACGGAGGCCGAGGCCGTCGGCGAGGAAGCTGCCGTTGTATGGGCCGAACTGCGGAGGATCGGTGGGCGCGGGAGTGGAAGGAGGCTGCGCCGCGGCCACGATGGAGCATAGGGCGAGCGCGACGATTCCCGTGCAGAGCGCGGCCAGGAATCGGCAATGCGCGGATGTTGCTGAACGCGGTGTAGACACTGCGATGGAGGGATGGGAGCCGGATGTTTTCAGGGCAGAGAGAGGGGCCGTGGGGCGCGCAGAAGAATGTTGGCTGAACATGAAGGAAGAGTATCGCTGTTGCCTTATTAATGCACGGAGATTGCACTTGAATAGTGGGTCAGTTTGGCGGCTTGCCTTTCTCGCGAATCCTTGATCGCTTTGCGATCAAGGATTCGCGAGTCTTCAAAATGAGGGCACATTTCGGCACGGCTAAACAGGCTGCGGGAAAAGGCTTGATTGCCACTCCGGGCAGAAGGCCCGGGGCTAAAGCCCATTGAATCCAGTGGCTTTATTCAGGGGGCTGAAGCCCCCTGCTCCCTCCGAAAGGCAAAAACGGGAGTTTTTCCGCAGCCTGTAAAGCCGTGCCCTTCCGATTAATTTGCACTGGCAGGTTGTTGCCCAAACTGACCCACTATCGCAACGGGCGCGCACTGGGCGATGGGGATAAACTACTGGCATGAGTCGCCGTTTGGCGGCTTGTAGTGGGAGGGTCGAAGCCGATGTCACACCTGAGCAGGACGGGAGTTTCGCTGGAAGAAGCGCTGTTGAAGGAGTTCGACCGGTTGATCGGCAAGCGCGGAACCAAGAACCGGTCGGAGGCGATCCGCGACCTGATCCGCGAGGCGCTGCTGGCGGAGACTGTCGATTCGAACAAGCCGGTGGTGGGGACACTGACGCTGGTGTACGACCACCACATGCCGAACCTGGGCGAGAAGCTGACCGCGTTTCAGCACTCCGCCGGGGCCATGATCCTGGCGACGACGCACGTCCATCTGGACCACCACTACTGCCTGGAGGTGGTGATCATGAAGGGGCGAAGCAAGGAGTTGCAGGCGATTGCGGACCACATGCTGGCGCTGCGCGGAGTGGAGCTGGGGAAGCTGGTGCTGACCAACTCCGGCAAGTACCTGAAGGGTGTAAACGCTCGCACACATCCACACCCACATTCACATTAGGAGGTCGAGAACCGCGGCATTTTTCAAAAGCTTCTTGCTAACGCGAATCGCGCCAGAAACGGTTCGGTGGGGTGGTTAACGCGTCCGAATCCCGGCGCGGCTGTTGGAGCGATTTGGTAGACATAGGCGTAGTCGATGTCGGCATCTTTGCGGTCAAGCAGATTCAAAAATTCGGCCGTAACATGCCATTTCTTTTTAATTTGATAACCGACCTCCCCATTGAGCAACACCGTTTGACTTGACTGATAAAGTCCGTCGGACGTCAAATCGCGCGGGCCAAAGTAGCGCAGGCGCAAACTCGACGAAAAGCCTTTGTAATCGTGCAGTGTGATGCCCGATGAAATCACCACCTTAACCGCTTCGGGCACAAGCTTGCCCCCCGGGCCGCTCTGTTGCGCATAGAAGGAACCAACTGAGATTCCATTGATTGTGATGGAGCTATTTGTGACGTACTGTGTCGCATCATCCGGGTCTATTTGGGTAAATTGGGCACGGGAATCCGAAATGTCAAAATCAACAGCCCAATGTTCGGTTGGCGTGTAGTAGTTCGCCCATTCGAGGCCATAGCGGTTGCTCGACTGTTCTGAAGCAGACGTGCCTCCGGTGTCGCCATCCTGCATCAGTTCGGAATTACTGCGGAGAACCCAGAGCGCAAGGGTGCTTTGCAGATGGGGGACGGCCACCGTGCGCACGCCAATTTCCCCACCTTTGGTTTGGACCAGGGGGGTAATTTTCGCGTTGAGCGTATCGTGGTAAGGATTGTCCGGCGAAACCGGTTCCACCGTTTGCGTTGCGCCACGCCCATCGTTGCTGTGAAAACCGAATCCGCCCTGTAAGTAGAACTCAGTATTGGCCCACGGGCCGAAGATCAAATTTGCTTTTGGGCTGGGCAGGAACTTGCTGGCCGAGCCGGAATTGGCCGCGTTAACCGTGGTGTTGGTGCCGTCGGGCAAAGTAACAATATCGGTCGGGTAAGCCAAGCTGGTGACGACAAATTTTTCGTCGTCGCCGCGCAGGGCCAGGACCGAGCGGAGTTTGTTCGCCCACTGGATCTTATTTTCCACATAAGCACTGCCTATCATGTCCGTAAAGTTAGCCCGTTCCGTGGTCGGGGGCAAAGCTGGGCAGGCGCTGGGGAAAATGGTAGGGGTACCACCATCCACACTGATACTAACAGTGGAGGTGTAGGTGTTGCAGATGGTGCCGTTGAAAGAGATGCCGGTGGCGGAATAATCAGTTTTGGTCGTGCGCACGCGATTTTCCGTCCGGTAAAGGCCGTTGTTGATCCAATCGTTGCGGAACTGCAGGCCAAACGTATTTCCCATCTTGCGGCCAAACCATGTGCTGAAAATCGTGTGGTGTGCGTCAAACCCACCCACCCAGCGCCTATCCTGCTGTTCGAACTGGTCGCCTCTGTTGTGGTCCACCAGGTAGTAAGTGAAATCGGAAAATAAATCCATATCGTAATAAAATACGTAGGCCGAGATTTTCGACTCGGAATTTGCGCCTTGGCGATGCCACTCACCCTGCAAGCTATAACGCTGGCTGTGGCCACCGTCAGTCGGGTTTAGTGTGCCGAAGTAACCAACTCCGTATGGCGTAGATGGTGAGGGGTTGACTTGGGCGGTAACGGGAATTTGATCGCTCGAATTCCATTTTCCGTGGTAAGCGTGGGCCGAGATGCTGACTCCATCGGCGTCGTCGCCCTGGCTGTAGGTTAACAAGCCGTTGATTTTGTTATAAGCATCCGGATGCACCCATGGGCCGTCATAGTAAGTATCTTCTGCGCCATACATCAAATTGCCCGGACCGAGCTTTTGCGATGCGCCGAAGACGGCCCGCCCATAGGCGTACGAGCCGCCTTCCAACTTGACGAAGTTCTGGGGCAGCGTCTTGAAAAATTCCATACGGGTCGATGCAGCCGAGCCAAAGTCGCCGACATCAGCGTAATAAGGGCCTTTCTCGAAATCCACCCGCTTCACAAACTCCGGGATGACGGTGTTCATGTCCGAGTACCCCTCGCCGTGCGCGTGCGACGGCAGGTTGAGCGGCATGTCGTCGAGGAAAATGGCGATATCCGTGCCGTGGTCGAGATTGAAGCCGCGAAGAAAATATTGGTTGGCCTTGCCGCCGCCGGCGTGTTGCGTGATGATGAGGCCGGGAACCGTCTCCAAAACTTCTCCCGAACGAAGAATCGGGCGATCTTGGATTTCGGTTGCGCCCACCGTTCCCTGAGTGCCGGATTCGGCAATTCCGACAAGTTCATCCTCCCGGCCCTGCACATGGATGGTGGTGCTCACGGAGCCCACTACCAGAGGGATGCGCAGCGGGACCGGCGCCCCGGTGGGCCCTATGGTGACAAGGACCTCCTTGGTTGCAAAACCGGGATTCGATACCACGAGCCGATAATTGCCTGCCGCGAGTCCAGAGATGATGAAGGAGCCGTTCATGCCCGACTTTGCAGTTCGTTGGACAGTACCGTTCGCGCTTCGAAGCTGCACGGTAGCCCCGGCAATCACCGCGCCAGAGGTGTCAACGACAGTTCCCGATAGCTGAGGCGGATTGGCCTTATCACTCGCGGCGACCGGGTGGACCTGCGGACCGAGGACGCGCCCGGAGACCGGGAGGTTCTGTGCCAATGCTGTGAGCGAAAGGAACAGAAGCGTTGCCAGGCAAGCGGAGAACCAGCGATTCGTCATGCTAAAGGGCCCTTATTCCTGTGTGCGCCGCAGACTGCCTGACCGCGGCGATAGTACACGTTCTATAATCGTGTTACTCGCTCGGCGAGCGCTGGCCGGACGGGATGTTCGGTCAAGGACCGGGGAGAGTTTTTAGAATACTACGTTTTTTAGAATCGTGCTACGCGAGAAAAACCAGTTCCCCTTCTGTGACGAGTGTGTGGTCGGCGACTCTACGCGGTGCGTTCTGTCCAAACCGGTGATGGAGCACACCATTACGGCGAAGGCAGAAAGTTGAAGTCACGCGAAAGAGATTGCTGGAAAGACAGGCGATGCAAACCAGATTCAAGGAATTATTCAACGATGCGGCGGGCGGCGTGCGCGGCAAGGTGGTGGGGATCTACGGAATCCTGCTGGCGTTCAATGTGGGTGCGTGGGTGTGGGCGATACTTGCCTCGCGGCACTATCCGCTGCTGCTGGGGACGGCGCTGCTGGCGTACAGCTTCGGGTTGCGGCACGCGGTGGATGCCGACCACATCGCGGCGATTGACAATGTGACGCGCAAGCTGATGCAGGAGGGCAAGCGGCCGGTCGCGGTTGGGTTCATGTTCTCGCTGGGACACTCGACGGTTGTCATTCTGGGATCGGCGGCGATTGCAGCGGCGGCGCTGGCGCTGCAACACCGGATGGACGGGGTGCGGGAGATCGGGGGCGTGGTGGGCACGCTGATCTCGGCGGTCTTTTTGCTGGGCATCGCAATGGTGAACATGATCGTGCTGCGGTCGATCTATCGCGCGTTTGTGCGGGTGAGGGGCGGGGCTCCGTATGTGGAAGAGGACTTCGACATGCTGCTGGCCGATCGCGGCTTCCTGTCGAGGCTCTTTCGTCCCATGTTCCGGATCATCACGCGCAGCTGGCACATGTATCCGCTGGGCGTGCTGTTTGGGCTGGGCTTCGACACGGCGACCGAGATAGGACTGCTGGGAATTTCCGCGGCGGAGGCATCGAAGGGACTGTCGCTGTACTCGATCCTGGTGTTCCCGGTGCTGTTTGCCGCGGGGATGTCGCTGATCGACACGACGGACAACATCCTGATGCTGGGGGCGTATGGATGGGCGTTCATCAAGCCGGTGCGCAAGCTGTACTACAACATGACGATCACGTTTGTGTCGGTGGTGGTGGCGCTGGTGGTGGGAGGAATCGAGGCGCTGGGACTGCTGGCCGGACACTTCCGCCTGAGCGGGTTGTTCTGGGACGCGGTGCGGCGACTGAATAACAACTTCGGCGCGCTGGGCTACTTCATCATCGCAATCTTCGCGCTGAGCTGGGTGGTATCGATCGCGATCTACAAGTGGCGGCGGCTGGACGAACTGGAACTGGGCGCGTGAGACGGCGGCTGGCGTCTGTCAATCCCTGACTACGGAATCAATCGAGTTACTGCGGAATCATGCGAGTGAAGACGTAGGCCTGCAGCATGGTGATGACGCCAACCAAACCGGCGAGCATCAGGCTGTGTTTGAGGGTGAAACGGAAGAGGTCGGATTCGCGGCCCACCAGGCCCACCGCACCGGTGGCGACCGCGATGGACTGCGGCGAGATCATCTTGCCGGTGACGCCGCCGCTGGAATTGGCCGCCACCATCAGAGTGCTGCTGACGTGGATCTGATGGGCAGTGTTGGCCTGTAGGTTGCAGAAGAGCGCGTTTGAGGAGGTGTCCGACCCGGTGAGGAAGACTCCGATCCATCCCAGGAACGGCGCGAAGAACGGAAACGCGAGGCCGGTTGCGGCCAGAAGCATGGCCAGGGTCGCGGAGAGGCCGGAGTAGTTTGCGATATTGGCGAAGGCCAGCACCATGCCGATGGAGAAGATGGGAAGCTTCAGGCTGTTCAGAGTGCTGGCGAAGGTCCTGATTGCATCCTTCGGCTTCATGCGCAGCACCAGGATGCTGACCACGGCCGCGAGCAGGATTGCGGTGCCGGTCGCCGACAACCAGTCGAAGGTGTAGACCGATGCGTAGGGAGTGGGGCCGTTGACGATGGGCGGCATCTTGATGACCAGTTTGTCGAGCATCGGCACCGGTCTGAGGATGACGGTCCAGGCCAGATTCCCTCCCTTGGCGAAGAGCGCCTTGAAGGGCTTGATCGACCAGATGGTGACGAAGATCGTCAAAATGGCGAAGGGCGACCATGCCTTGGCTACCTGAGCGAAGGAGTGGCTTTCCACCTTGAGCGTCGTTTCCTGACCGGGGAAACGGAATATGTTTTTTGGCTTCCAGAACTTGAGAAAGATGGTGAGCGAGATCAGGCTCACCAAGGCGGAGGTGATGTCGGGCAACTCCGGACCGAGATAATTGGACGTCAGAAACTGAGTGACGGCAAAGGTGCCTCCGCAGACCAGGATTGCCGGCCAGGTCTGGCGCACGCCGCGCCAGCCGTCCATGATGAGGATGACCCAGGAAGGGATAAGAAACGAGAGCAGGGGAAGTTGGCGTCCGGCCATTGCGCCGATCTTGAACGCATCGATGCCGGTGACCTGCCCGGCGACGAGGATGGGAATGCCCATAGCGCCGAAGGCCACGGGCGCGGTGTTGGCGATGAGACACAGGCCCGCGGCGTAGAGCGGGTTGAAGCCCAGACCGGCCAGCAGGGCGGCCGTGATGGCCACCGGCGCGCCAAAGCCCGCCGCACCTTCGAGGAAAGCACCAAACGAGAAGCCGACCAGAAGCATCTGCAGGCGCTGGTCTTCGGTGATGGAGACCACCGAGGCGCGGATGATTTCGAACTGCCCGGTTCGGACGGTGATTTTGTAAAGAAATACGGCTGTGACGATGATCCATGCGATCGGCCAGAGTCCGAAGAGAAACCCGGCCCCTGCGGCTGCCAGAGCCATTGCGACGGGCATACGGAAGAAGAAGACCGACACCAGAAGCGCGAGGGCGACGGTCAGCGTACCGGCGAGATAGCCCTTCATGCGGAGAAGAGTCAGTGCAACGAAGAAGAACAGGATCGGGAGCGAAGCAATCAGCGATGAGAGCCAGATGTTGCCGGCTGGATCGTATACCTGGTGCCAGGGGTGCAAGGGGAAACTCCTTTCTTGCGGAGATTGACTGTTACGGTTTGGATGAGTGGGGTGAGTGTGAAGATTTGAGTGGGATGATTCGGTAGCGAATCAGCAGGTCCCCATGATTTCATCCCGGCTGCATTCTTCAAGCAAATATGCGATGGAATGGTAGGCGCGGCCGGTCTCGGCGGTGAGGCCGATCTCGCAGGTGCGGTTGGTGGAGACGCCCTCGCAACAGTTCTTGGGGAGGGCTTCGTGGATGCTGCGCAGGGCGTGGACGTTGAGTTCGGGAACGACGAAGCCGCGGTCGCCGGCAAATCCACAGCAGAGAACTCCGGCCGGCTCGACGACCTGGTCCACACATGCCTCGATCACCTTGCGCAACTTGGCGCCGGAACCCGTGCGGCGGACGCTGCAGTTAACGTGCAGCGCGACCGGGCCCGGCTTGCGCGTGATGCGCAGGCGCGGAAGAAGCGCGTCGTGGGCGAACTCATGGAAGTCGTAGAGCGGCAGTCGCCCGGCAAGATGCTGCTTCATGCGCAGCGAGCAGGTGCTGGCGTCGATGATGACCGGATAGAACCCGCCATGGCCGTCGTCGGCCGCCTTCAACAACGCTTCGGTGAGGTTGTCGGCCATCTGGTCGGCTGCATCGGCCATTCCTTTGCTTTCGAGCATCTGGCCGCAGCAGAGCTTGTCGAAGCCCTCGGGCAGGCGCGGCGCGTAACCGGCGCGGACCAGAAGCTCGATGACGACATCGGCGAGCGATGCTTCTTGCGGGCTGTTGGCGCCGAAGATGCGGCCTCCGCAGGCTGGGAAGTAGACGACCGGATCGCCCGCGCCTTTGGACTCAGCGGGTAGAGTGCCGGCGCGCGGCATTCCGCGCTTCCATGCGCCTCTGGAGATGCGTGCGAGCGCGGCGTCACCAACGACGGCAGAGACAGCGTGGCCGATGGCGAGGCCCGCACGCGCTGCGGTGGCGACCTTGCCGAAGTTGCCGACGGCCCACTGGCCGACCCGGAGCGAGGCAGCGCCCAGTTTGCGCCCGCGCAGGAGACGGGTGAGATCGCCGGTGTTGATGTCTACAGGGCAGGCAGTGGAACAGAGGCCGCAGCCGGCACAGGTGTCGAGGCTATCGTAGGCAAAATCGGCTTCGAGATCGGAGGCATCTTCGCCGGCGGCGGCGCGGCGCGACAGCTCGCGCCAACTGACGATGCGCTGGCGCGGCGAGAGGGTGAGCTGATGCGACGGGCACATGGGCTCGCAGTAGCCGCACTCCGTGCACCGGTCGACGAGTTCGTCGGCACGCGGCATCGGTTTGAAGTTCTTCAGGTGGGCCTGCGGGTCGTCGTTGAGAATGACTCCGGGGTTGAGGAGATTCTCCGGGTCGAAGAGCTTCTTGATGCGGCGCATCAGGCCGGTGGCCTGGTGTCCCCACTCCATCTCGACGAAGGGGGCCATGTTGCGGCCGGTGCCGTGCTCGGCCTTGAGCGAGCCATCGTACTTTTCGACGA
>Ga0074045_10004929_pt1 | contig 11741 bp, 12 predicted proteins | sample BogForMeECP23OM2_FD_94442 | JGI IMG/M metagenome (GOLD analysis project Ga0074045, IMG submission 94442) | Bog forest soil microbial communities from Calvert Island, British Columbia, Canada - Bog Forest MetaG ECP23OM2 | ecosystem: Environmental > Terrestrial > Soil > Wetlands ...
CCGGCGGGCACAAGCGAAGTGCCTCATGTCGCCGCGCCGGCACCGGAAGCCGCGGTCACGCTCGACCCCAGCCGGGCACACGAGCTCACGCGCAACCGCTCGGACAGCCGATGAAATCCGCCGTCCCGATCGTCGCCCTGCTCGTCGCCGTGCTGCTGGTCGCGTCGCAGTCGATCTATACCGTCGACCAGCGACAATACGCGATCAAGTTCCAGCTCGGGCAGTTCATTGACGCCAACACCGACGCGGGCCTCTACTTCAAGATTCCGCTGGTGCAGAACATCAAGTTCTACGACCGGCGGATCCTCCTGCTTGACGCGCCGCGACCCGATCGCATCACCACCTCGGAAAAGAAGCCGCTCAACGTCGACTTTATCGCCTACTGGCGCATCGCCGACGTGCGCAAGTACTACCAAAGCGTGAGCGGCGAAGACGATACGGCCAAGCAGGATGCCGCCAAGCAGCGGCTGGCGCAGACCATCCGCTCGATACTCGGACAGGAAATCAACAAGCGCACGATCCACGAAGCGATTTCCACCGAGCGCAACGAGATCATGACAGCCACCCGGCAGCGCGCCGACGCCGACGCCAAGCAGATCGGTGTCGAAATCGTCGACGTGCGCCTGCGCCGGGTCGAGCTGCCCGAGGAAGTGTTGACGCAGGTCTACCAGCGCATGGAGTCGGAACGCAAGCGCGTCGCCAACCAGCTGCGCTCGCAGGGTGCGGCCGAGTCGGAAACCATACGTGCCGATGCCGATCGCCAGCGCGAAGTGATCCTGGCCGACGCCTACCGCCAGGCGCAGAAGACCAAGGGCGACGGCGACGCCAAGGCGTCGGCGATCTACGCCGCCGCCTACGGGCAGAACCCGGAGTTCTACGCCTTCTATCGCAGCCTCGAGACGTACAAGGCGACATTCAAGAACAAGAGCGACCTGATGGTGCTCGATCCGAGCTCCGAGTTCTTCCAGTACCTCAAGCAGTCCGCCGCGGCCAAGGTCGCGCCGCATTCCGGCGCGCGCTAGCTACCACCCGCAATCGATCGAAGGAGAGATGGGGTGCCGGAAACGATCCTGGCGGCGTGCGCGCTCGTGCTGGTGCTCGAGGGCCTGCTGCCGCTCATCGCTCCGCGCGCCTGGCGCAGCGCCTTCAGCCGGCTCATCGAATTGAGCGACGGACAGCTGCGCTTCATCGGTCTCATCGCCGTCGCGCTCGGTGCCGTCATGCTGCTGGTGTTCTATGCGTAAGTGGGTGTTACCCGAGTTTGTCGATGACATCCTGCCGGACGAGGCGCAACGCATCGAAGCCTTGCGCCGGACGCTGCTCGACCATTTCCGCGCCCACGGCTACCGCCTGGTGCAGCCGCCGTTGATCGAGCATCTGGATTCGCTCTTGACCGGAACCGGCCACGACCTCGAATTGCAGACCTTCAAGGTCGTCGATCCACTTTCCGGGCGGATGCTCGGCGTGCGCGCCGACATGACGCCGCAGGTGGCGCGCATTGACGCCCACCTGCTCAACGAGCCCGGCGTGACGCGGCTGTGCTACGCCGGGAGCGTGCTGCGTACGGTCGCCAGCGGCGGCGCGCAGACGCGCGAAGTGCTGCAAATCGGCGCCGAGCTCTACGGCGAGCCGGGCATCGCCGGCGACGTCGAAGTGCTCGCGCTGCTGCTCTCTGCGCTGGAGGCAGCCGCGGTGCCCGGGCTTCATCTCGACCTCGGCCATGTCGGCGTGTACCGCGCGCTGGCGAACGGCTCGCATCTGGCCGGCAACGGCGGCGACAGCGAGCTGTTCGCCGCGATGCGCACCAAGGACGTGCCGGCGGTGGCGGAGCTCACCGCCAAGCTTCCCGCGGCGTGGCGCGACGCCTTTATCCTGCTGCCCACCCTGTACGGCCCGGCGCAGGAGGTGTTGGCGCGAGCGCGGGCGCAACTGCCGGATACGCCGTCGATCGCCGCCGCGCTCGCCGCGCTCGACACGCTCGCGCAAACCGCGCGCGATGCGGTCGAAGCGCTGCACATCGATCTGGCGGATCTGCGCGGCTATCATTACCAGAGCGGCGTGAGCTTTTCGGTGTTCACCGCGGGCGAACCCAACGCCATCGGCCGCGGCGAGCGCTACGACGGCATCGGCAAGGCCTTCGGCCGCGCCCGCCCCGCGACGGGATTCACGCTCGACCTGCGCCAGCTGGCCGCCCTGCTCGGTCGCGGCGCCTGACACCGACCTCGATCACCGAGCCAAACAACATGGGCAAGAATGTCGTCGTAATCGGCACCCAATGGGGTGACGAGGGCAAGGGCAAGGTCGTCGACTGGCTGACCGAGCATGCCCGCGGCGTGGTCCGCTTCCAGGGCGGCCACAATGCCGGCCACACGCTGGTGATCGGCGACAAGAAGACGGTGCTGCGCCTGATTCCATCGGGCATCCTGCGCCCTTCGGTGCGCGTCTACCTGGGCAACGGCGTCGTGGTCTCGCCCATCGCGCTGTTGCAGGAGATCGCGGAGCTCGAAGGGGCAGGCATCGAAGTCCGGTCGCGACTGGCGATCTCGCCGGCGTGTCCGCTGGTGATGCCCTACCACGTCGCGCTCGATCAGGCGCGCGAGGCGGCCCTCGGCGACACACCGATCGGAACCACCGGGCGCGGCATCGGCCCCGCCTACGAGGACAAGATCGCGCGCCGCGCGCTGCGCGTCCAGGACCTGTTTTATCCCGACCGCTTCGCGACCAAGCTCGAGCGCGTGCTCGAATACCATAACTTCGTGCTGACCAAGTATTTCGGGCGCGATGCGATACCCTATCGTCACACGCTCGATGAGACCCTGGCGCTGGCCCCGGCGGTGCAACCGATGGTTGCCGATGTGGCCGCGCTGCTGCAGGCGGCGCGCCATGCCGGGGAGTCGCTGCTGTTCGAAGGCGCACAGGGCGCGCTGCTCGATATCGACCACGGTACCTATCCTTACGTGACCTCGTCGAACTGCGTCGCCGCCGCCGCCGCGCCCGGGGCCGGCATCGGCCCGCAGATGCTCGATTACGTGCTCGGTATCGTGAAGGCCTATACCACGCGGGTAGGCACGGGTCCCTTCCCGACCGAACTGAGAGACGACATCGGCGCGCAGCTGGCGCTGCGCGGCAACGAGTTTGGCTCGGTCACCGGCCGCCCGCGCCGCTGTGGCTGGCTCGACATTCCCGCGCTCGCGCGCTCGCTGCAACTCAACGGTGCCGACGGGCTGTGCATCACGAAGCTCGACGTCCTGGACGGATTGGAAACGATCCGCATCTGCACCACCTACCGCGTCGGCGGCGAGCCGGTCGCCCTCCTGCCGACCGGGGCCGAGGCGGTGGCCGCCTGCGAACCGGTATACGAGGAGATGCCCGGCTGGAGCCAGAGCACGTTCGGCGTCAAGAGCTTCGATGCGCTGCCGATCACCGCGCGCGCGTACCTGCGACGCATCGAGGCGCTTACCGGCGTGCCCATCGCAATGGTCTCGACCGGCCCCGAGCGCGACGAGACCATCCTGGTGCACCATCCATTCGAGTAGGCCGACGCGCGGCATGACCAATCTCGAGGTCAACTGGGAGCAGTATCACGCCCTGATCGAGCGCCTGGCCCTGGCGGTCTACGATTCCGGCTGGCACTTCAATCAGATCATCTGCATCGCCCGCGGGGGCCTGCGCGTGGGCGACGTGCTGTCGCGAATCTACGAGGTGCCGCTGGCGATCCTGTCGACCCACTCCTATACCGCGGAGGGCGGCACGGTGCGGGGACAACTGGTGATCGCCGAGCACATGACGATGACCGCGCCGCGGCTGGGCGACCGGGCGCTGCTCGTCGACGACATGGTCGATTCAGGTCACACGCTCGAGGCCGTGTTCCGCGAACTGCCGCAGCGCTTCACCCACCTGGCCGAGCTGCGCACTGCGGTGTTATGGTACAAGGCGCACTCGGTCTTCAAGCCCGATTATTACATCGAGTACCTGGCGGACAACCCGTGGATCCACCAGCCCTTCGAGGTCTACGACACCTTGCGCCCCGAGGCGCTCAAGCGTAAACCGGCGTAGCCCCGCGCACTGTCCTTTGGGGTGGTGCCCCTGCACCTTGTGCCAGTGGTGCGGCGCGTGCATTGCGCGTAATGATGCAGGGTGGGAGTCCGCAGGCATGAGCATGCGGCAAAGTCGACGCGAATGGAGATGCAAGTGAAGATGCTATCGATGCTGGCGTTCATGGTATGGGCTTCGGGCGCGTTTGCCGCCGATTGTGTCACCAACGTGCGCGGCAAGACGGTCTGCAGCAATGGCCAGAAGGCGGTGGCGGTCAACCCGAATGCGGGCACGGTCACCACGGCGCAGAAGGCCCCCTCCGGCGTGACGACGGTGCAGAACAGCAACGGCACGAAGGCTGCCTACAATCCACATACCGGCAATGCCGCGGTCGCGCAAAAGAACGCCAACGGCGCGACGACGACGCAAACGAGCCGGGGCGGCGTGGCCAAGACGAAGAACGGGATGGGCGTGGTCCAGGGTCCCAACGGCACCACCTGCGCCAAGGGCGCGAACACGCAAGGTTGCAAGAAGCCCTGACACGCCCGGCACTTCCGCGCGGCGCGGTTGCAAGGCGGCGCGACCTGCGCTTACATTTCGACACATGTTGCGTCGCCTGCTGCAGAACCGCGACCCGATCCCGCCAGTCTGATGGACCGTCCAACCTTGGTATGCCGACCCCCATGCACAAGCGACTGTTGCGAGCCGCCCTGGCATTCGCCCTGCTCTTCATGCCGTTGTACGCTGCGGCGGCCGACTATACCGACATCTGGTTCCTGCCGAGCGAATCGGGCTGGGGCGTGAACCTCGTCCAGGCGGACAACGTCATCTTTGCGACCTTCTTCGTCTACGGACCGACCAAGGCGCCGAACGGAACCAGCAACGAGCCGACCTGGTATACCGCCATCATCTACGCCGACGCCAACGGCAACTTCAGCGGTAATCTGTTCTCGACGGTTGGCACCTACTTCGGCGCGCCCTGGGTCCCGGGCAACCGCGTCGATACCCTGGTCGGCACGGCATCCTTCGTCCCTTCCAGCGACTACCAAGGCACGCTGACTTACAGCTTCACCGGAGGCCCCACCGTGGTGAAGTCGATTCAGCGCCAGACGCTGGTCACGATCAACCTCGCCGGCAACTACACCGGCGGCCGAGCGGGTAACTATTCGGGCCCCGGCTGCGGCACACCCGGGGATTACCAGGACAATTTCAACCTTCAGGTCCTGCAGCCCGGCGACGGCACCGGCACCTTCAAGTTCAGCTATACCGGCGGGCTCACCTGCACGCTGTCCGGTACGCTGACGCAGTATGGCCAGCTGTACACGATGCCGAGCGCGAGCTATCAGTGCTCCAACGGGGTCAACACGGTGGCGAGCATGAACGGCATCCAGGCCACGGCGCAAGGTATCGAGGGAAGCTATGCCGCGGCATCGGCGGCCGGCGGCTGCAGCGAAAGCGCCGCCTTCGCCGCCGTCGCGACGGCTGGCGCAAGCCCGCCGGCGACCCAGAACGTCTTGCCGATGATCGTCAACGGAGGTCCCGAGAGCATTATCAACTTCGGCCTGGTCAGCGTCACGGTATGCGCGCCGGGAAGCAGCAGCAACTGCCAGACGATCGACAACGTACTGGTCGATACCGGATCGTCCGGCTTGCGCCTGCTCTCGTCGGCATTGTCTGCGCTGTCCTTGCCGCAGCAGGTCGACGCGAGCGGCAATGCACTGGCCGAGTGTATCCAATTCGTCGGTGGGTTCAGCTGGGGATCGGTGAGGCTCGCCGACATGCAAGTCGCCGGCGAACAAGCGCGCTCCCTGCCGGTGCAAATCATCGGCGATCCGGCATTTCCGTCGATCCCCTCGAGCTGCTCGAGCTCCGGCCCACCGCAGAATACGCTCCCGGGTCTCGGCGCCAACGGTATCCTGGGCGTCGGTTTGCAGCTGCAGGACTGTGGCAGTGCCTGTGCCCAGTTCGCCGTTCCCGGCTGGTACTACGGCTGCACCGCGTCGGGCTGCATTCCGACAACGCTTGCCGTTTCCCAGCAGTTGCCCAACCCGGTAAGCCTGTTCAGCGTCGACAACAACGGCGTTATCATCGAGCTGCCGTCGATCCCTGCGGCAGGTGCGGCGACCGCCACCGGCTCGCTCATCTTCGGCATCGGGACGCAATCGAACAACGCTCTGGGCAGCGCCAGGATCCTGGCGACCGACCCGAACACGGGCAATATCATCACCAACTTCAACGGCGAGAACTACACCAACAGTTACCTCGACAGCGGCTCGAACTTCATCTACATCAGCACGGCTCTGTATCCCATGTGCACAGGCGACGGGTCGGGTCTCTATTGTCCGGCCAGCACGCAATCACTTAGCGCGACCCTCGAGGGGACGAACAGCAATGCCAGCGTCAGCTTCAGCATCGCCAACGCCGATGCGTCGCTGGCAGCGAATCCGAACTTTGATGCCTTCGACAACCTGGCCGCGCCGGCGGGTGACGTGTCGGCCTTCGCGTGGGGGCTGCCGTTCTTCTATAACCGGAAAGTCTACACGGCGATCGAGAACCGGAGCACGCCAGGCGGAACGGGGCCGTACTTTGCCTTCTAGCGCCGCCCGTGTTGCAATGATGGTCCACGAGGACTGTCCAATCGTCATGGATCGCCGCACGAGCCTGGAGACCTGCATGCATACCCCATGCGTCGCGCTGGGCTTGCTCTTCCTCGTATGGGGCGGCGGCGCAGCCGCTGCCCCGCCGGCGGGGGACCCGTCGCCCGGCAACGTGGCCGCGCCGAGCAGCGCGTCGACTCCAGCCAAGCCGCGACCCACATCGGCCGAACTCGACCAACCGGGAGCGATCGCTGTCGCCTCGCCCAACCAACGCGTCACGGGCACGACGTTCGCCTCGCCCGATCCGGCGATTTTTGGTCGCCTCAACCTGCACGCACTGGCCAAGCCATTCGAGCAGCCGCCGGCACCGCAGGCCACGCCGGGCGACGCGGCGAAGGTCGGCTCGGGCAACGCGATTGCGCCGCCGCCGGCGCTCAACCCGTAGCGCCGTCGCGAGGGCACTTCCAGGCCTAGTTGCCGACGTTGCTGGTGCGGCGGATGAACCCCGCGACATTGTCGTGCAGCATCCTGAGCGAGGACTCCTTGGCATAGACCATGTGTCCCGACTCGTAGAAGCGGAACTCGATGTTGGCCTGCAGGTTAGGCGGTATCGGCAGGTGATGCATCTCGTAGATGCCCTGGTAAAACGGTGTCGCGAGATCGAAATAGCCGGCGTTGAGCTGGACCTTCAGGTTGGGATTGAGCTTCATCGCATTGGCGAGATCGGACATGACATTGGCGCCGCGGCGGCCCGAAGGCGGTTGCGCATTCTGCCCGGGCTGCTGGTGCTCGTAGTTCCAGCTTCTAAGGGTCGGGTTTCTGGGTCTGAAGGTCCGGCCCTCGCCGAAGTGAAGATCCCTGCGCACGTAATCGTTGAATGCGGAGACGTAGGCTGAGCTCAGCGCGGCCGATTGCGGATCGTACTCGGCACGCTGGCTCAACGGATCAAGGTCGGGGCCGGAAAAGCGCGTATCGAGCCGCCCAGTCGTCAGATCCACATCGCCCAGGAGCGTCTGCCGGAATTCCCCGCCGTCGACGCGCAGGTTCGCCTTAAGAATGTAGTCGACGCCCAGGCCCGTGTACTGATGCAGCCTCTCGGCGATGGTGGCGCGCTCCGCCGCGCCAAGGTCCGAGCCGGCCGAGAGAGCGCGCGCGTAGTCCCCCATCGCGAACTGCTCCACCTCGACCAAGAAGGACTCGAGATCGCGGTGCTCGACGGGCAGCTTGTGGTGATACCACGCCGTTGCGGCATAGCTCGGCAATGCGGTCTGGTAGGCGAGGTCAATGCCGGGATTGGCCGTCGGTCCGTCGGGGCTGAGATCGAAACTGAGAATCTGGGAGAGCAGGATCACGCCGTTGAAATCGATGGACCGGTCGCGTTCAAGCTGGTTGATCACGACCGCCGAGCGCGGGGTGCCGTAGCTTTCCCCAAACAGATACTTGGGCGAGTTCCAGCGAGCGTATTTGGTCAGGAACTCCGAGATGAATTCGGCGAACGCATAGGCATCCTGATCGATGCCGTAGAAGGCCTTTTCCTTGTCCTTGCCGGCGATGCGGCTGAAGCCGGTGCCCGGCGCGTCGATGAAGACGAGATCGGTCGCATCGAGCAGGCTCGACGCGTTGTTGATCAGGGAATAGGGCGCGGCGGGTGTGTGCGCGTCGGTGGCGGTGACCACGCGCCGCGGCCCGAACGCGCCCAGGTGAAGCCAGAGCGACGCCGACCCGGGCCCCCCGTTGTAGACAAAGGTGATCGGCCGTGGCCCGCCGCCGCTCTTGAAATACGCGACGTAGAACATCGACGCTTCGGCCGTCGGGCTCTTGCCCTCGGAACCTTCGCCAGCCGGCGCAGATCCCTCCTTGTCCGATTTGGGATCGCGTGCCACGTCATCCCAGTCTTTGGGATGGACAATGAGCGTGCCCGCGATCGCCTGATAGGAAATCGCCTGCCCGCCGATGGCCACGCTGCCGGTGCTGATTTTCTCCTCGGGCTTGAACGGTTCGAACTTGCCGCCGGTTTTCTCCACCTCGCTATCCGGCTTTTTCTCCTGCTTGTCCTGCCTGTCCTGCGTGTCCGGCGCGCCTGGCGCGGCTGCCCAGCACGCGGCCGATGTCCACGCGAAGACCGCTGCGAGGCAGATTTCCCATCGGAATGCCCTCATGTTCGTTCTCCATCCGTTGCTTGCACCCTCTGCAGCCTCGAGTCTAGCGAAGCTGCCCGGAAAATAAAGCCACGCGATTACATCGTCAGTCCGACAGCGATGACGGCGCATTAGCCCCGACACATTTCCCGGAGGTCACGATCGGGCGGGGATGATCGGGAGGATCACGTGCGAAGGGTGGGCGGCGTCGACGTACACCCGGTTGCTTGCGACGCGGCTGGAAAGCGAGCGTCCTTCCGCTTCGCCCGTGTTGGGATTGAGGTCGAAATGCGGAAAGTTGCTGCTCGAGATGTCGATGCGGATGCGATGCCCGCGCTTGAACAGATTGCTGGTGGGAAATGCCTCGACGCGAACGGCGTAGATGGCGCCTGGCGTCATCGGCGAGGGTCGCTCCCATGAATCGCGGTAGCGGACGCGCAGTATGCCGTCCGTGAGATTGAGCGCAAGACCCTCCGGGTAGTCCGCGTTCGGCGGAGACACGTCGATCCGCTTGGCGGTGAAATCCGTATCCGGACAATTCGAGGCAATCCACAGCCGCGCCGTAATCGGTCCGGTCACTTCGACGTCTTCGGCGAGGGGCGCGGTCTGGAAAACCAGGACATCGGGACGCTCGGCGAGCGGTCGATACGGTGGCCTGGAGCCAAAGAACTCGACCGCCTCGCGCTGATCGAATGCGCCACCCACCATGTAGCGGCCGCGGCAGTCCTGTAAATTACCACGTAACCGCGGCGAACGAAGAACGCAGCCACCTCGGCGCGGCTTTTTGGCTTCGCCGTCTGCGGCGTGCGCTCGGAGCGGCTATCGGTCGTCTTGCCATAGGGCGTGCGCTCGAGAATGACAGGAAAACGCCGCGCAACCGGCTTGCCGTCACGGGCCGGCAGATACACATCGGTCGCCAGGCGGATGCCGTCGCGCATGGGCACCATGATGTCGCTCAAGACGATGACGTCGAATGCCGGGTCAGCGGTTGCGGCCGGCGTGGGATCCGGACGCAACTGGGCATGTCCTGTGAGCGGAAGGGCGACGAGCGCCGCGGCACGGGCCAACCTGGTTGCGAAGCTGCGGCGGCTCAACGTCACCTTGGCGTCTGCCTTTCCCGTGCGTGCGTTGCGTCTTCAACGAAGGTTTATGCGCAACATGACACCGTGCAATGGGCCTTTTGCCTGCGTGCGCGATGACCGGTCGGTCGAACTGCAGCCCTCGTCGCGCTCCGTGCCGTGCCCTGATGGGTTAGACTATTCGTGTATCCCCGCCCGTTGCTGGAGGATGGCATGAAGAAAAAGCATCAGCCGATCGGCCTGGATCACCGTACCCGCGATGAAAGCGGCCAGATTCACAAGAAACGCAGCGACACGCTGGTCAAGACCTTGCGCAAGGAATACGGCGAGCATTTCGCCAAGGGTCATCGCGGCGACATGAAGCTCGGCGCCCTGCTCAAGAAAACCGGCGCCGCATCGCTGTCGGAGCTGCTGAAGAAGAAAAAGTAGCCCTGTCGGCAAGCGCGCGCTTCGCGCCCTGCTGCCGGCATCGAACGCGACGCATTCGGATGCCCTGCGAACGGACCTACAGCCGTGATATCGCGCAACCGGCGCTGGTGGCTCGCCCTCTCTGGCTGCTGGGCCCGTCGTCGGGTATCCTCCCCGCACATTCGGCATCCGTGAGGTCAGGCATTGCCTGGACATAACCGACGGGAAATAGGCAAGGCGCTTCGAACATGATTCGCTCGCTCTACTTTCTTGATTGCCTGGTTCGATCGGTTCGATAATGGGCGCGATGCAGACCTTTGGCTTGACGGAACGTGCTTTGACCCCATCGCGGAGTATGCTTCGCGCGCAGCTTGCAAGAGACGCGCGGCGCTCTCGCGTGCGACGCCCACGGCCCGTCCGCTGGCGCATCGTCGGCGTCATCGCGGCCACCCTGCTCGATCTGGCGACACCAACGGCCGCGACGGCGCAAGACAGCGCGACCGGAACCGTTGCCGTGCCAGGACCCGGCACCACGGGCATGGCGCCGGCCGCCCCGGGCGGCTTCCCGTGGTCGATCGTCGATCGCGTGCAGGTCGACGTCGGCTACACGTACGACGATAACGTCACCCGGGCCCGCTCTGCCGACGTGATCCTATGGGACCAGCTGCTCGGGCTCGACTTGAGCGCGGGTGGTGACTTGCGCATCAACGACAACGCCCGGGTCGTCATGACCGGTGTGCTCAACGGCGAAAAGTTCAGCAACTATGACGGCTTGTCCAACCTGTCCGGCGGTCTGCTGGCGGAACTCCAGTACCGCCCATCCGCGGCCTTCGACGCGGTGACGCTCGCGGCCTTCGCTCGCGGCTGGCTGGACAATTACGCTTCGCACTTGCGCGACGGCGGCCATATCGCTCTCGGGGTCAACGCACGGGCCGCCCTGACCGATCGCATCGACGTCTACGGCGAACTCGCGTGGAACCGCCGCTACGCCCAGAGCGAGGTGTGGGACCTGAACTACTATTCCGCGCGCCTGAACCTCGACTATTCGCTCGGGCGCAGCGGTACGGTGTATCTCAACGGCGAATACCGCACCGGCACGACCGTGTCCGACGGCCCCCCCACACTCGTGAACGTGACCCTGGCGCAGGTCTTCGTGCTGGACGACGCATTTCCCGGCAAACAACTGTTCGCCTACCGCTTCGGCGCGCACACATGGGTCGGCACCCTTGGCTACAACCTGCCGCTGGGCCCGAAAACATCGATCGACGTCTCGTGGCGACGCGCGCAAGGGACGCCGACCGACCGGCCCGACTTTGACGTGCAGGGTTCGCTGCGCTACGTCGACAACCAGTACTCCCTGTTCCTACTCTGGGCCTTCTAGAGGGTTCGAACCATGACATTCACCCGCCTGCTTGCGTGCCTCGCCGCGGCCGCCGCGGCGCTGCTGCTGGCCTCGTGCGGCGGCGGCGGAAGCCCGGGCGACA
>Ga0074045_10004930_pt1 | contig 11740 bp, 10 predicted proteins | sample BogForMeECP23OM2_FD_94442 | JGI IMG/M metagenome (GOLD analysis project Ga0074045, IMG submission 94442) | Bog forest soil microbial communities from Calvert Island, British Columbia, Canada - Bog Forest MetaG ECP23OM2 | ecosystem: Environmental > Terrestrial > Soil > Wetlands ...
CTTCCCAACCACTTGTCACGCGAATTTTCAGTCGATTGCCCTGCAGATAAAGCCCGACGCGCGCATCGGGCCGGCAAGCGACGGCTCTTGAGACTTGATGTCCATCGGGTTACGCGATGAGTCTAGAATGCCCCGGACCACAGCCGTCCGGCCGAGGACGGCCGCTAAGCCCCGATAAGAACACGGTGTTCACAATTTGTCATGCGAAACGCGCGCTTTTTCGCAAATATTCTTAGTGCAACTCTGGTTGCGCTCCTCGCGCTCGCCGGCTTGCCGGCCAGGGGCGCGCCGGTGAACGCGCAATCGACGCCGAGCTTCTTTGATCCCGACTTGCGCCTCGATCGGCCGACCCTGTCGGGCGTTCGCGCGATTCGCTTCCTGACGGCCGACGACTATCCACCGCTGAACTTCACCTTGCCCGATGGCTCGCTGACCGGATTCAACGTCGATATCGCTCGCGCGATCTGCAAGGAGCTGGGCATCGGCTGCACAATCCAGGCCCGGCGCTGGGACACCTTGATCGACTCGCTTGCCGGCGAAAAGGGCGACGCCGTCATCGCCTCGATTGCGGCGTCGAACGATCTCCGGAACGCGGTCGACTTCTCTCTGCCCTACTACAAGACGCCGGCCCGCTTCATCGCCCGCAAGGACGCGGCGCCGTTCGCAGCAACCCCGACGGGCGTCGCCGGCAAGACCGTCGGTGTCGTCGCGGGAACCGCGCATCAAGCCTACCTCAATACGTTCTTCCCCCGCGCGAACGCGAAACCGTTTGTGACTTTGGCGGAACTCGAGTCCGCCCTGACATCGAACGCGATTGCGATCGCCTTCGCCGACGGCGTGACGTTCTCGATCTGGCTCAACGGCCAACAGGCTTCCGATTGTTGCGAGTTCCGGGGAGGCCCCTACCTGGAGAGCCGGTTTTTTGGAGAGGGCGTCGGAATCATCGTCCGCAAGGACGACGACGAGCTGCGCAAGGCGTTCAACTGGGCGCTCGCGGAAATCATGAAGAACGGCGTCTATTCCGAAATCTATCTCAAGTATTTTCCGATCGACTTTTATTGAACCCGGAGCCAACGCATCGACGACCGAGTGCAGACGCGCTTAGCCTTTTCCTTCCCCGGGCTTGGCCCGGATAACGGCGTCCAACAGGCGCTCGACGGTGGCCGCATCGCAAGGGAATCCCGAATCGACCCAAAGGCGTTCGAATGCGCGGGAGATTTCTCCGACGCGTGGGCCCGCCGCGACGCCGCGAGTGACGATATCCTTGCCGGCGATCGGCGACTTAGGCTTCGGCGTCTCGGCGAGGAAGCGCCGGGCGGCCATGAATTCCGCGTCGTCCGGTCTTGCGCCGGCGTCGGCCTGCGACAGCACGAGCGCGTCGGACGCCGCGCGGCGTCCCAACGCAAACAGCATGCGGCGCAGAACCTCAGGCGCGGGCGCCGAAACGACGCCGTGCAAGCGAACCAACGCCGTCGCCGCGCCGAGAAGGCGCTCGGATTCGGCGTTGGAAAGCCGCAGCCGTTGACTGAAGCGTTCGGCGTCCTCCGGAATGACGACACCCAACGCGGCGAGACGCAGAAGCGCGTCGGCCTCGCCGTCGCCGAACCTTTCGATCGCGACGGCGCGCTCGAGCCGCGCCGGGTCGGCGAAACCGAAGATCTCGCCGAGAATCCCGTGCTCGCCCATGCTGCGAACGACCGCGCCGGCATGCAGCGCGACAAGGAGTTTCAAGACTTCCGCGCGGACCCTTTCCCGAGACAGTCGGGCGAGATGCGACCGGTGACGCACGGTCGCCGCCAATCCGGCGCCATCGAGCGCGCCGCCGCCGAACCGCGCCGAGAACCGGAAGAAGCGAAGAATGCGGAGGTAGTCCTCACGGATCCGATCATCCGAGTCGCCGATGAATCGCACCCGCCCCGCGGCAAGGTCCTCCAGTCCGCCAAGCGGATCGTAGAGCCGCCCGCCGGCGTCGAGCGACAGCGCGTTGATGGTGAAGTCGCGCCGGCGCGCATCGGCGAGAAAATCTCGCCCGAAGGCCACCTTGGCGCGCCGTCCGTAGGTCTCGACGTCTTCGCGCAAAGTCGTGGTTTCGATCGGTTGACCGTCCATGATCAGCGTCACGGTTCCGTGAGCGAGGCCGGTCGGCGCGACCTTGAAGCCGGCGGCGCGGGCGAGGCGCATCACCTCCTCAGGCGGAGCGCTGGTCGCAAGATCGAAATCGCCAGGAGCGAGCCCGAGCGCCAGATCGCGGACGGCGCCGCCGACGACTCGCGTCTCCACGTCGCGACCGTTCAGCGCCTCGAGCGCGCGCGCGACCGGACCGCGAACGAGAGACGCGTCGTCGATGAGCCTGCCCTCCCGCACCCCGGGAAGTCCGCTCATTCGATGCGCCCCGGCACAAGCACGCCGTTCTCCTGGTGCGCCGGAATGTAGACCCCATGGCCGCGCGGGGCGAACAGATTGAGCGCCGCGAGTCCGAGCACCGCCGCCGCTAGGCCGATCACCGTCAGAATCGATACGCGGACGCCCGTCCAGTGCTCGACCTCGAGCGGATAGCGGGCGCGCAGGACGAGATAGATTGCATAGGCCGCAAACGGAGCGAGAAACAACGCGAGCGGCTCAAGGATGGCGCGGCTCATGACGCAACAAGCTTCTCGTACATGGTCCGCAGGATCCCTGCGGTTGCGCCCCAGATATACCGACCTTCATGCGGCATTGCATAGAACCTTCGCACGCGGCCCTGCCATTCGCGCTCGTCCACCCGATGATTGGCGGCGTCCATCAGGAAGGCGAACGGAGTCTCGAAGGTTTCCTCGACCTCGCGCGCATTGATCGACAGGGTGAAGCCTGGATCGACCAGCGCCACCAGCGGCGCAATCCGAAACCCGGTTCCCGTCAGGTAAGGGTCAAGCCAGCCGAGAGGTTCGATGAAGCGGCCATCGAGTCCGACTTCCTCCCGGGCCTCCCGCAAGGCGGCCGCCAACGGGGTTTCGCCCGGATCGATCTTTCCCCCGGGAAAGGCGATCTGCCCGGAATGGGCGCGCAGGTGCGAAGCCCGCAAGGTGAGCAGCACGCTGAGCCCTTCCGGACGCGCGACGATCGGCGCGAGCACCGCTGCCGGCCGCGATCTGGCCAGCAAGGCGGCGTCCGGCGAAAGACCGCTCAGGAGAAAGTCACTGGATTTCGGCGCTTCCCGACCGGTCAGATCGTCGAGCGTGAGCGTCGGCCTCAGCTTTCGGCGCGCCAGCGCTCGGAACGTCTCGCGGTCCAGCCCACTCACGTCGACGATGGTCAAAGCCCCTCGATCTCGCTCGCCGGACACATGGGAAAGAAGACGCCGCTCGAGCGCACGCCGAACCACAGGTCGTCGCGCCAGCGTTCGGACGTCCCCAGGGCGACGAGATCGTAAAACAACGCCCGCTTGACCAGCGCCCAGAGATCGCCGCGGACGCGAACATAAGGCTTCAGGCCCCCCGCCGCGCCGCGCTCGAAGCGCAACGGATGCTCCGCGTCTGCCGTTACGACGTCATCGACGTTGGTTCGAAAGGTCAGCGCCGGTTCGCCGCCTTGCTCCTCCACCTGCATCTCGACCGCCAGAAACGGAGCGTCGTCGATCCTGACGCCGACCTTCTCGATCGGCGTCACAAGGACATAGCGATCGCCGTCCTTGCGAAGAATCGAAGCGAACAGTTGGACGAGCGCCGGCCTGCATATCGGCGAGCCGCAATAATGCCACACCCCGTCGGCCGCGATCCGCATGTCGATGTCGCCACAATCCGGAGGGTTCCACCGATGGACCGGCGCGGGCCCGCGACCGCCGCGCGCTGCGACCTCGCTCAGTCCCCCGACCGCTCCGTCCGGAGATTTCGACGGCTTCGCCATATTGTGGCGCTCGTTTATGGGCGAATTTGGCGTCGGCATGCTACGGGTCGGTCAGAGAGGATCCCGATCAATGTAGTGTGAACGGCGCGAAAGCGAAACCAGCGAGGCGTATCGTGGCGGAGAGGAAAACGGGATGAGCGCAGCCGGCGCTACGGATTCGGTCGTTCTGGCCCGCGAGGTCAATGCGGTCCTCGAGCGGATCGCAGCGGCGCGAGCCGAGATCGGCTCGATCATCATGGGCCAGACGCGCGTGGTTGACCTGAGCTTGACCGTTCTGTTGGCGGGCGGTCACGGGCTTTTGATCGGTGTTCCGGGTCTCGCCAAGACGAAGCTCGTGGAGACGCTCGGCGTCGTCGTCGGCCTGGACGCGCGGCGCGTGCAATTCACGCCGGACCTGATGCCGTCCGACATTCTCGGCTCCGAGGTGATGGAGGAAGGACACGACGGCAAGCGAGCGTTTCGCTTCATTCGCGGGCCGATCTTCGCCCAGTTGCTGATGGCCGATGAGATCAATCGCGCGAGCCCCCGCACCCAGTCCGCGCTGTTGCAGGCGATGCAGGAACACCACGTGACGGTGGCGGGCGTCCGGCATGACCTGCCGCGCCCGTTTCATGTGCTGGCCACTCAGAATCCCCTCGAGCAGGAGGGCGCCTATCCCTTGCCTGAGGCTCAGCTCGACCGGTTCCTGTTGCAGATCGACGTCGGCTACCCGGACCGCGACGCCGAGCGCCGCATCTTGATCGAGACGACGGGCGAGCGCGAGGCGCGCCCGAGGCCAGTCATGACCGCCGACGAACTCGTGGAGGCGCAGCGCGTCGTTCGCAGGTCGCCGATCGGCGAACGCATCGTCGAGGCGATCCTCGACCTCGTCCGGGCGGCCCGGCCCGGCGAAGGCGATCCCGAACTCTCGAAAGGGATCGGGTGGGGGCCGGGGCCGCGCGCCGCGCAGGCGCTCATGCTGGCCGCCCGCGCCAAGGCTCTTGTCGACGGCCGGCTTTCACCGTCGCTCGACGATATCGACGCCCTGGCGGAGCCGGCCCTGAAACATCGGATGGCGCTGACCTTCGCCGCGCGCGCCGACGGCGAAACCATCCCTGCGGTGATCGACCGCCTTGCCGCGAAGACGCTTCGAACCGGCGAGCCGCGCCGATCCACGACGCGATGACCGTCTCCCCGTCCGTCCGTCTGGAAGCCGCTGATCTCTCGGCGAGACTACCGACGCTGATCGTCGCGGCGCGCAACGTCGCCCAGACCGTGCGCCACGGCGTTCACGGCCGCCGCAAGGCGGGATCGGGCGAGACCTTCTGGCAGTTCCGTCCGTTCGTGTCCGGAGAGCCGTCCTCGCGGGTCGACTGGCGCCGCTCAGCCCGGGAGGAGCGCGCGTTCGTCCGCGAGCGCGAATGGGAATCGGCACACACGGTGTGGATCTGGTTCGACCGATCTGCGTCGATGCGGTTCGGCTCGAGCCTCGCCCCATCGTCCAAGATCGATCGCGCCGCGGTCATCGCGCTCGCCTTCGCGGATCTCTCTGTGCGCGGCGGCGAGCGCGCCGGATTTCTCGGATTGACCCGGCCGCTCGCCACTCAGGGCGTGATCGAAAGTTTCGCCGAAGCGATCGCCACCGACGAGCGGCTGCACGGACCGTCGGACGCGCCTCTTCCGCCGGCCGCGCCAGCGCGGTCCCGGTCCCTCGTCCTGCTCGTCGGCGATTTTCTCAGCGAGCCGGCGGATACCGAGCGCGCGCTTCGGGCGATCGCCGCCGAAGGCGCGGTCGGCGAAATCATCATGGTCGCGGACCCGATTGAAGAATCCTATCCGTTCTCGGGCAATGTGGAGTTCCTTCATCCGGCGGGGTCGCTGCGGTTCGTGACGCCGCGGGCGCAAAGCCTGCGCGACGCGTACCTGAACCGGCTCGCAGCCCATCGGGACGCGCTTCGACAGATTTGCGCCCGGCTGGGGTGGGGATGGAGCCTGCACCGGACCGACGCCTCGGCGGCGGAAGCGCTGCTGGCGCTCCGGATGCGACTCTCCGCGCCGGAGATCGGCGCGGCTTACGGGAGCGCCTGAAGTCATGTTCGGCCTTCCGCTCGCGTTCGCCGCGCCCGCGGTGCTCGTCGCTCTCGCCGGCCTCGGCGCCCTCTACTACCTGCTGCGGGTCACGCCGCCGACGCCGCGCCGCGTGCAGTTTCCGCCCATGCGGCTCCTCTTGGGGCTCGCGGCCAGAGAGACCGAACCGGCAAGGACCCCGTGGCCGATCCTCGCTCTCCGTCTCGCCGTGGCGGCTCTGATCATCATCGCCATGGCCCAGCCTCTGTGGCGCAACCTCGCCGCACTCACCGGATCAGGACCGCTCCTCATCCTGATCGACGATGGCTGGCCGGCTGCGCCAACGTTCGACAAGCGGATCGAGTTCGCGCGCCAGCAGATGGCCGCTGCGGCCCGCGCCGGCCGGACGGTCGCGGTCAAGGCCTTTTCGGAAGCCGCCCGGGACATTACCCCGCTGAATGAGGGCGAGATCGAGGGACGGCTTCGGTCGCTCGCGCCGGTCCCCTATGCTCCGCCTCGGGAGGCGGCGCTGTCAGCGATCGAGCGGTTCTTGACCGAGGCGCCTTCGACCGACGTCGTATGGATCGCGGACGGCGTCGAGCTCGGCGGCGCCGGGGACTTCGCCTCCCGGCTCGCGCATGTCGCCCGCTCTGTCGACGTCGTAACCGACGGGACGGGGGCGCGCGCCGTCGCCGGGGCCGAGAACGAGGCGGGATCGTTGAAGGCGCAGCTCGTCCGGTCGGACGCGCAGGCGACGGCGACGGGCGTCGCGCGCGCGCTCGACCCCCAGGGGCGCGAAATCGGGCGCGCGCCCTTCGATTTCGGCGCCAAGCTCGGGGTCGACGTCCGCTTCGACTTGCCGGTCGAACTCCGCAACGAGGCGCAAAGGATCGTCGTCGACGGCGATCGGTCGGCCGGCGCGACCTGGCTCGTCGACGACCGCTCGCGCCGAAGGCGGGTGGCGATCGCTTCGGGGACCAGCGCCGACTCGGCGCAGCCGCTGATTGCGCCGAGCTATTATCTCTCGCGCGCGCTCGCCCCCTTCGCCGACATCAGCGAATGGCGGGACTCGGCGAGCGATCCCGTCGTTTCGCTCCTGGCGGAGAAGCCGTCCGTTCTCGCGCTGGCTGACATGAGCGTCGCTCCGGGCCCCGAGCGGGATGCGGTCGAGCGCTTTCTCGACGATGGCGGCGTCCTCGTCCGGTTCGCAGGCGCCCGTCTCGCCGCCGGCGACGACGACCTGACGCCGACGGCGCTGCGACGGGGCGGCCGGACTTTGGGCGGCGCGCTGTCGTGGGACACGCCGAGACATGTCGCGCCGTTCGACAAGGGCAGCCCGTTCTTCGGGCTGGCGGTTCCGGACGAAGTGACTATCTCGCGGCAGGTGCTTGCGGAGCCCGAGGCGGGCCTCGCCGAGAAGACCTGGGCGCGCCTCGCGGACGGCACGCCGCTCGTCACCGCGGCCCGGCGCGGCAAGGGCCTCGTCGTCCTCTTCCATGTGACCGCGGACACGACTTGGTCGAACCTGCCGCTGTCGGGTCTGTTCGTCGACATGCTGCGCAGAGTTGTCGCAGAGGCCTCATCGTCCGCCGGCGCCTCCGACGAGGCGCAGGGCGCGCGCGACCGCGGCGCCAGTCGTCCGCCGTGGCGAACGCTGAACGGTTTCGGCGCGCTCGGCGTCCCGTCCCCGCAGGCTGAGCCGATCGGCGACGATTTCGAGGGCGTCGGCGACGCAACGCATCCCCCTGGCCTCTACGGGGTCGCGAATTCCTTGCGCGCCGTCAACGCGCTGGCGGCCGGCCAGACGCTGGCGCGCGCCGATTATGGGCCGCTCAAAGTTCAGGTCGGCGCCCTCGACGCCGCCCCTCCCATCGATTTGCGAGCCTGGCTCCTGCCGGCCGCGCTCGTCGGCCTCGTGATCGACGCGCTCGTTTCGCTTTGGATCGGGGGGGCCGCCGGCTTCCGCCGTCGGGGCGCGGTCGCCGTCATCGCCTTCGCGGCGGCGCTGAGCGCTGCATCCGTTCCGCACGCAGGCCGCGCCGCAGATGTCCCGATCAGCGCCCGCGACATGGATTCTGCGCTGTCGGCCCGGCTCGCCTACGTCACGACCGGCGACGCGACCGTCGACGAAACGTCGCGGCTCGGGCTCTCCGCGCTGACGCGCGTCCTGGCGAACCGCACCTCCGCCGAGCTCGCCGAGCCGATCGCGGTCGATCCGGCGCGCGACGAGCTCGCTTTCTATCCTTTGATCTACTGGCCGATTGTCGCGCGCGAGCCCCAGCCTTCGACGCAGGCGCGGGCCCGTCTGGCGGCCTATATGAAAAACGGCGGCACAGTCCTGTTCGATACCCGCGACGCGCTGGCGGCAAGCCCCGGCGGCCCCCCGACGCCGGAGGCCCTGTGGCTGCGATCGCTTCTCGACGGCGTCGACGTGCCCGAGCTTGAACCGGCGCCGCGCGATCACGTCCTGACCAAGACCTTCTACCTGCTCGACCGCATCGTCGGCCGCACCGAGATCGGCCAGACCTGGGTGGAGGCGCTACCCGCGCCGGACCCGAACGACCGCGTGCAGCGGCCTGTTCGCGCCGGCGACAGCGTGTCGCCGATCATCATCGTGTCCGACGATCTGGCCGGCGGCTGGGCGACCGACGCGGAAGGACGGCCGCTCTATCCGCTCATCCCCGGCGGCGCCCGGCAGCGCGAACTCGCCCTGCGCAGCGGCGTCAACATCGTCATGTACACGCTCACTGGAAACTACAAGGCCGACCAGGTCCACGCGAAGGACATCATCGAAAGGCTGACGCGGTGACGTCCTGGTCGATCGATTTCAACCCTCTCGTACCGCTCTGGCTCCTTTACACGCTCGCCGCCGCGTCGCTCTTGATCTCGATCGCGCTGATCTTGCGCGGGACGCGCGGCGCGTGGCTCAGGACGCTCGCCTTCGGGCTCGCGCTTCTCGGATTGTGCGATCCGAACCTCGTGCAGGAGAATCGACGGCCGCTCAAGGACATCGTGGCGGTCGTGGTCGACCGCTCGGAGAGCCAGCAGATCGGGGGCCGTCCGGCCCAGACCGACAAGGCGCGGGACGAGGTCGAGGCGCGGCTCAAGGCGCTCGGCGACGTCGACCTGCGCGTCGTTGAGACCTCGCGCGAGGAATCGGACACCGAAGGGACCCGGCTCTTCGCCGCGCTGGGCGACGCGCTCTCCGACGCGCCGCCCGAGAGGGTCGGCGGGGCGATCATGATCACCGATGGGGACGTCCACGACATTCCCGGCGCCGCCGCCGCGCTTGGGTTCAACGCGCCGCTGCACGCCCTGATCACCGGGCACGAAGGGGAACGCCAGCGGAGGATCGAGCTGATCGAGGCGCCGCGCTACGGCATCGTCGGCAAGGACCAGGTGATCGCCGCGCGCGTTCTCGACAGCGCGGGTCAGGACGAGCCGGTCAAGCTGACCGTGCGCCGCGACGGCGAGACGATCGCGACGGTCGACGCGGAGGTCGGCCAGCGGATCGATGTAAGGGCGCCGATCGAGCACGCCGGCGTCAACGTGATCGAGCTCGAGATCGCACCCGTCCCCGGCGAGTTGGCGAGCGACGGCGACCGGGCGGTGGTCAACATCGACGGCGTACGCGACAAGCTGCGCGTGCTGCTCGTGTCCGGCAAGCCGCATCCCGGCGAGCGCATGTGGCGAAACCTGTTGAAGTCGGACGCCAACGTCGACCTCGTCCACTTCACCATCCTTCGTCCGCCGGAGAAGGGCGGGGACGGCGTGCCAATCAACGAGCTGTCGCTGATCGCCTTTCCGGTCGCCGACCTGTTCGGCCGGAAGATCAAGGACTTCGACCTGATCATCTTCGACCGCTACGCGCAGCAGTCGATCCTGCCATACACCTATCTCGACAATATCGTGACCTACGTCCGCCAGGGCGGGGCGCTGCTGATGGCCGAAGGCCCGGAATACTCGACTCCGGACGGCCTCTTCTATTCGCCGCTCGGCGCGATCGCGCCCGCCGAGCCGAGCGGAGACGACCTCGAAGCGCCTTTCCGGGCGCAGGTGCCGGACCTCGGACTCCGCCACCCGGTCACGCGTGGGCTCGCCGGCGCGGAAGCCGGCGACAGCCAGCCCGCATGGGGCCGGTGGTTCCGGCTCGTCGGCGCGAAGGCGACAGACGGACAGACGGTGATGACCGGGCCAGACGGCAAGCCGCTCTTGGTCTTGTCGCGGGTCGACAAGGGGCGAGTGGGACTGCTGCTCAGCGACCAGATGTGGCTTTGGGCGCGCGACTACGACGGAGGAGGCCCCTATCTCGACCTCCTGCGTCGCTTGGCGCACTGGCTGATGAAGGAGCCGGAACTCGAGGAAGAGGCGTTGCGCGCCAGCGCCCGAGGCCGCACGGTCACCGTGGAGCGGCAGAGCGTCAGCGGCGAGGCGCGCGACACCTTCCTGACGGGGCCCGACGGCGCCAAGACCAAGCTCGCGCTCGCGGCCGTCGCTCCGGGCCTCAGCCGGGCGCAGACGACGGTGGATCGCTTCGGGCTCTATCGCGCCGAAGACGGAGAGCATGTCGCGCTCGTCAATGTCGGCCCGGAGAACCCTCTGGAAATGCGTGACGTCGTTTCGACCCCGGAGAAGCTGCGCCCGATCGCGGAGGCGACGGGCGGCTCGGTGCGCCGGCTCTCCGCCTCCGACGCCGATGACGCGAACGTTCCCCGCATCGTGGGCTTAAATCCCGCTCCGAGCTACGCCGGAAGCGACTACATCGGCGTCAAGCGGACGGGCTCCAGCGAACTGATCGGCGCCCGGTCGACATCGCTGGCTTCCGGCTTTTTCGGACTGGCCCTTCTGCTCGGCGCCGTGGTTGCCGGCTGGCTGGCCGAAGCCGGTCGATTCGATCGCCGGCGGAAGTGACACGGTCCGAAAGCAGTCTTGCCGCACGCTCGCCGCGGGATTAGGGAAGACGGGCTTTGTTGGGGAGGAACTTCCGGTGAGAAAAGTCTACGCCAACGCCGACGAGGCGCTTGCAGGGGTCCTCGAGGACCATATGACCATCATGTCCGGCGGCTTCGGCCTTTGCGGAATCCCGGAGACGCTGATCGAAGCCGTGCGCAAGACCGGCGTCAAGGATCTGACCGTCATCTCCAACAACTGCGGCGTCGACGGCGTCGGCCTCGGCGTTCTGCTTGAGAGCGGCCAGATCCGGAAGATGATCTCGAGCTACGTCGGCGAGAACAAGACCTTCGCCAACCTCTACCTCTCGGGCAAGCTCGAGCTCGAGTTCAACCCGCAGGGAACGCTCGCCGAGCGCATCCGCGCCGGCGGCGCCGGCATTCCGGCCTTCTTCACCAAGACGGGCGTCGGAACGATCGTCGCGGAAGGCAAGGAAATCCGCGACTTCAACAACGAGGCCTACGTCATGGAGTTCGGCCTCACCGCCGACGTCTCGCTGGTCCACGCCTGGAAGGGCGACACCGAAGGCAACCTCGTCTATCGGAAGACGGCGCGGAACTTCAATCCGAACATGGCGACGGCGGGCAAGCTCACCATCGCCGAGGTCGAGCATCTGGTCCAGCCCGGCGAGATCGACCCTGACGACATCATGACGCCCGGCGTCTTCGTGCACCGCATCGTGCACGTTCCGAACGCCACGAAACACATCGAGCAGCGCACGACGCGCAAGCGCGACGCGGCCTGAATCGAAGGAGCGCCAAAAAATGGCCTGGACCCGAGACGAAATGGCGGCCCGCGCCGCCAAGGAACTCAAGGACGGCTTCTACGTCAATCTCGGCATCGGCATCCCGACGCTGGTGTC
>Ga0074045_10004931_pt1 | contig 11740 bp, 10 predicted proteins | sample BogForMeECP23OM2_FD_94442 | JGI IMG/M metagenome (GOLD analysis project Ga0074045, IMG submission 94442) | Bog forest soil microbial communities from Calvert Island, British Columbia, Canada - Bog Forest MetaG ECP23OM2 | ecosystem: Environmental > Terrestrial > Soil > Wetlands ...
CGGCCATGGCCCCAGCGCCTCGCGGATCCGCGCGGCGATCGCTGGCGGCGCGACGGCGAAGCCGAGCCGCAGCCCGCTCAGTCCAAAGGCCTTGCCGAAAGACCTCAGCACGATCGTCGCCGCCAGCCGGTCACCCGCGACCGACTCGCTTTCAAAGTCCATGAACGCTTCGTCGACGATCAGCCGTCGTCCCTCGTCCGCAAGCCGCCGTGCCGTGTCGGCCATTCGCAGCCGCGCAAACATCCGGCCGTCGGGGTTGTTGGGATTGACGACGACGACTTGCGGGGCGGTCGCGGCGTCGAGGTCCCCGACCGTCTCGGTGTCGGCGCCGGAAGTCTTCCAGACCCGCTCGTGCTCGCCATAGGTCGGGCCGAGAATCGACACGCGCGGCGCCGGAAAAAGGCGCGGCAGGACCTGCAAAACAGCCTGCGATCCCGCGCCCGCCGCGACGCATTCCGGCTCGACGCCATAGAAGAGCCCCGCCGCCGCCCGCAAGGCGTCGAGCGCCGCGGTCTCCGGAAGGCGCGCCCAGAGCTCCCGGGGCAACTCGGGAACGGGATAGGCGACCGGATTGAGCCCGGTCGAAAGATCGATCCAAGGCCGAGGCGCATCCGGATAGGCCACGGTCGCCGCTTTGATATCGCCTCCGTGTTGGAATAGGCGCTCGATCGCCGCCCGCCGACTTTCGCGTAGAGGACCCATCGTCACATGCCAATCCTCTCGCCCTACGGTCCCGTCCAAAACCTCGCGCTCGCGGCGGCGGCGCTCGCCATCGAGTCGGTCGCTGGATATCCCGATGTCCTGTTCCAGGCGATAGGCCATCCGGTCACATGGCAAGGCCGGGCCATCGAGGCGTGCGATCGGCGCCTGAATTTCGGTTCGCCGCTGCGTCGCCGTCTCGGCGGCCTCGCTGCGCTGGTCGGGCTGCTCGCGGTCTCCATCGCGCCGGCCGCGCTGTTGCAAGCCTTGTTGGCCCAGAGCGGCCTGGGAATGGCCGCGCTCGCGGCGCTCGCCGCCTCGCTGCCGGCGCAGCGCAGTCTTTACGCCCATGTCATGAGCGTCGCCGAGGCGCTGGAGAGCGGCGGCGTCGAAGCCGGGCGGCTCGCGGTTTCGCGCATTGTCGGGCGCGATACGAGCGCGCTCGACGAAGCGGGGGTCGCACGCGCGGCGATCGAGAGTCTCGCGGAGAACTTTTCCGACGGCGTCGTCGCTCCCGCGTTCTGGCTCGCCGTCGCCGGCCTGCCGGGCGGCGTCGCCTACAAGGCGGCCAACACCGCCGATTCGATGATCGGCCACAAGAACGCGCGCTATCTCGATTTCGGCCGGGCGGCGGCGCGTTTCGACGATCTCGTCAACCTGCCGGCCTCGCGTCTCGCCGCGCTCTGGCTTGTTTTCGCAGCAGCGACGCGCGGCAAGGCGCGCACAGCGTGGCGAAGCGTGTCGCGCGACGCGCGCCGCCACCGCTCGCCGAACGCCGGATGGCCCGAGGCGGCGATGGCCGGCGCGCTCGGGCTCCAACTCGCCGGCCCGCGCGTCTATGGCGGCGTGCTAGTCGAAGACGCCTTCATGGGCGAAGGACGGCGCGAGGCGACCTCCGCCGACATCCGCGCCGCGCTCGCGCTCTACCGGCGCGCCTGCGCGATCCAGTTCGCGGGTTTTGCGGCCGCGCTGGCGGCCCTCGTTGCGCTCTGAGCGTTCGCCAACAAGGGTTAGAACTCGATTCCGGCCTGCGCTTTCACCCCGGCGGCGAAAGGATGCTTGATTTCGCTCATCTCGGTGACGAGATCGGCGACTTCGATGAGCTCCGGCTTCGCGTTGCGCCCGGTCACGACGACATGCAGCGACGGTCGGCGGCCCTTCAGCGCCGCGACCACCTCGTCAATCGGCAATTGCTCGTAGCGCAGCGCGACGTTGAGCTCGTCGAGCACGATGAGCCGCATTTCGGGATCGGCCATCAGTTCGAGCGCGGCCTCCCAGCCCGCGCGCGCGGCGGCGGAGTCGCGCTCGCGATCCTGCGTTTCCCAGGTGAAGCCCTCGCCCATCACGCGCCAGGTCATGAGGTCGTCGAAGCGGGCGAAGGCGCGCTTCTCGCCGGTGTCCCAGGTTCCCTTAATGAACTGGACCACGCCGACCTTCCAGCCGTGGCCCAGGGCGCGGATCATGAGCCCGAACGCCGCCGTCGATTTGCCTTTGCCGGGTCCTGTGTTGACGATGAGCAGGCCTTTTTCGGCGATCGGCCGAGCCGCTACGGCTGCGTCCTGCAACGCCTTGCGCCGGATCATCTCATTTTTGTAGCGTAACTTGTCGGCGTCCATCGGCGTTTCCCGGGCTTACCCCTTGCGTTGACACAAGCTAGCCGCACGCCTACCCCTCTCACAAGGATGGTCCTCGCGCGAAGCGAGGCTGAGAGGGGTCCGGGACGCGGCATGCATGAGGCGGATGCGCGTGCTGCGCCGTTCTCAATCCACTGCGCGCCGCCGCTTCTGACGGCGCGCTTCTTCGCGCCCCAGCGCACGCTCGGCTGGAGCTTGCTGCATCCGGGCTTTGCGACGATCCGCGACGTCGTCTGGCTGGAGATCCGAGGTCGCGATCTGCCGCCGGACGTCGATCCGGCCGCCCTGCTCAGGGCGAAGCTCGCGGAAATCGGGCTGCCAGACGCGCTTGCCTTCATGACCGCGCGCGACATCCGCCGCCATCATCTCGCCCGCCATGGCGTCGAAGACGTCGCCACGGTCTGCTTGACGACGGTCGGCCTGGCGAACGGCGAGCGCATCGGTTCGCGCCGTCCGCTGCGCGCCGCCGCGGGCACGATCAACACACTTGTCCACGTCTCCCGTCCGCTGGCCGACGGCGCGCTCGTCGAGGCGATTTCGATCGTCGCCGAGGCGCGCACCGCCGCGATCCTCGACGCGCGCGCAAAAATCCCGGGGCCTGCCATCACCGGCACCGGCACCGATTGCATCGTCGTGGCCTGCCCTGCGGCGGGCGAGCCGGCCTCATGCGCCGGGCTGCACACGGCGGTCGGCGAAGCGCTCGGCGCCGCCGCCTACGCGGCCACCCGCGAAGGCGTCGAGTTCTGGGATCGCGAATTCCCCGCGCCGCTCGGGCAATGATGCGGGCTGCGCTCGTCTCTGCGGCGCGGCGAATACGGCGTCATGCCGGTCAGCCAGCGCCACAGGCGGCGCTGAGTGCGGCGGCGAGGCGCCGGGCAAGCGCCGGACGCTGCGCGAGCGGGATGTGCAGATAGCTCGCAAGCAGGCCGCGCTCGGCGTGGCCCATCGCCGCAGGCTCGGGCATGTATGGGCCCTCGACCCGCCAGGCCGGCGACGGCGGCTCGGCGATATCCCAGACGCTGAAATGGAATTCGTGGCCCCGCAGCGTCGCTCCGGCGGGCGCCAAGGGCGAATCGCAGACGGCGGTCGCCTCGCGATAGCCGAGCGCCGCCAGGTTTGGGGTCATGCGCGCGACGCCAGGAACGAGGCCCGCCATCGTATGGCGAACGCCGGCGCCGTCGATGAGCGCCTCGGTCAGCGCCATGAAGCCTCCGCATTCGGCAAGGATCGGCGCACCTCGCGCGTGCAGGGCGCGGACGCCCCGCCAAAGACCCGCATTGGCGGCGAGCTGGCTCGCGTACAGCTCCGGGTAGCCGCCCCCGAGATAGACGCCCGACGCGCCTTCCGGCACGGGATCGCCCGCGACCGGACTGAACGGGGCGAGCCGAACGCCTTCCGCGACAAGCAGATCGAGATCGTCCTCGTAGTAGAAGGAAAAGGCGGCGTCGCGCGCGATCGCGAGCACAGGCGCATCCGCCGGCGGCGGCGTGCGTTCCCGGCGCTCAACTCCCTCCACCGGCCGCGCGGAGCCGGCGAGACGCAGAACGGCGTCGAGATCGAATCTTTCGGCGACCGCATCGGCCGCCGCGCTAAGCACCGCGTCGCGCCGATCGGTCTCGGCGGCAAGCTGCAAGCCAAGATGGCGCTCGGGGAGCGCAAGCGCGGGCGAACTCGCGAGCCAGCCGAGCGTCTGCAAACCGGAGACCTCGGCGATCGCCTCGGCGCAGCCGCGCGCATGGCCCTCGGAACCGGCGCGATTAAGCGCGACGGCCGCGACCGGCAGCGCCGGATCGAAGCGCGCGAAGCCCAGCGCGGTCGCGGCCGCGCTACGCCCGGCGGCGGCGATATCGACGACCAGCAACACGGGGACGCCAAGCTTTGCGGCGATGTCGGCGGTCGAGTGCGCGCACGAATCGAACCGCGCGCCGTCGAACAAACCCATCACGCCCTCGATGACGGCGACATCCGCTCCCTCGCAGCCTCGAGCGAAAGATTCGCGCATGGCCCTCTCGCCGAGCATCCAAATATCCAGATTGCGGCAGGGACGGCCCGCCGCGTAGCCGTGCCACCCCGGATCGATATAGTCGGGACCGCATTTGAAAGGCTGCACCACGAGGCCGCGCCGCCGGAGCGCGCCGATGAGGCCAGCCGCGCATAGGGTCTTGCCGACTCCGGACGCAGTTCCCGCCACGACAAGGCTTGGGATCATGCGTGCACCCGGAAAGTGCGGCGACGGGGCGTGGAGCCGCGGGTCATGCGGCTACAATCGCGGCGCGGATCGCGTCGAGCCCGTCCGTCAGCGCGGCCGGGCCGGGCTGCAGGATCAGGGCCGACTTGATCTCGACGATCCTTCCGTTCCGCACCGCCGGAATCGCGTCCCAGCCCGCGCGCCGCCGGATCTTTTCCCGCTGAACCTTCTTGCCGCACCACGAGGCGAGGATCACGTCTGGCGCCGCCGCGATCACTGCGTCCGGCGAAACGATCCGGTCCCTGGCGGACTTGCAGACGCGGAGCCCCGGGAACACGTCCTCACCGCCGGCGGCCTCGATCAGCTCCGACACCCAGCCGATGCCGCTGATCAGCGGATCGTCCCATTCCTCGAAATAGACTTTTGGCCGCGGCCGTCCGCGCGCCGCGGCCTCCATTTCGGCGAGCCGCGCCTCGTAGCCTTTCACCCGCGCTTCCGCCCTGTCGGCCGCGCCGACCAGCGCCCCGACCGTGCGGATCATCGCAAGCACTCCGGCGATGTCGCGCTGGTTGAACGCGTGCACGGCGACGCCGGCGCGGATCAGGTCCGCGACGATGTCGGCCTGAAGATCGGAGAACGTGAGCACGAGATCGGGCTCGAGCGCCAGGATCTTCGGCATGTCGGCCGAGGTGAAGGCCGACACCCGGGGCTTCTCGCGCCGCGCCTCGGGCGGCCGGACTGTGTAGCCGGAGACGCCGACGATGCGATCCTGCTCGCCGAGGAGATAGAGCGTCTCGACCGTCTCCTCGGTCAGGCAGACGATACGGGAGGGCGGGAACCGGCGCATTTCGACTCCCCTTGTTCAGGCCTTAGAACTTCGCCGTCAGTCCGGCGTAGACCGAAACGCCCGGCGTTCCGTAATCGTAGACGAGCTCGTACTTCGTATCCGTCAGGTTCTCGGCGCGAACGTAGGCGGTGAAGGTGTCGTTGATCTTGTATCGTACGATGCAATCGAGCCGGGCGTACCCAGCCAGAGAGACATTTCCCGCGCTGCCGTAGAAGTCATAAGCCGGGCGCGGTCCCACGAGAAGCAGCCGCGGTTCGATCTCGAGGTTCGGCACACCGGTATAGACCGCCGAGAGATAGCCGGAATTGCGCGCCACGTAGTATTGCAGCGTGTCGTTCTGCGTGTCTTCCGCATAGGTGTAGGTGTAACCGGCGCGCGCGTGCAGCACGTCGGGCACGAGGCTCGCGTCCGCCGTGAGCTCGACGCCCCTCGTCTGTTCCGTGCCGACATTGTAGTAGCAGCCGCCCAGCACGCCCTGCTGCGCCGTGCAGGAGGAGACGAGCCCGAAGTTGATCAGGTTCGTGTAGAAGGTGTTGTAGGCCGTCGCCGAGAGGGTCAGGCGGTCGTGGAACAACTTCTGGTCGATGCCGATTTCGCCGCCGACGTTGGTCTCGGAGAGAAGGTTCGGGTCGCCGTACGGGCTGAACCGCTGATAAAGGGTCGGCGCTTTGGCGCCGTTGCCGAACGCCGCGCGCAGCTTCGTGCCCGTTTCGTCGATGTGATAAGCGGCCGTCGTGCGTCCGGTGACGAAGGTCTGGCCATCCTCGATCGCATCGACGCGTCCGCCGAAAGTCAGGTCGAGCCTGGAGAGGAGCGGCAGGCGGTATTCGGCGTAGACGGAATTGGTCGTCTGTTCGGCGCCGACTGGGGTGAAGGAGCCGTCGCCCGGGTTGGGCGATTCCGACGTGTTCATCGACTCCAGCATGTTCCGCGCGCCGACAATAAGCGAGCCGTAGGGGCCGAAGGCGAGCTGACCCTGATATTCGGCGCCCCATCGCGTTCCCCGATAATAGTTTGTGCAGTCGAACGCAGCGGCCTCGGCGTTGTAGCATTGCTCGGTGATGCGCTCGGACGAATCCGTCGTGTTGGCGAAGACGGTCAGATGGTTGGTCAGGATGCCGGTGGTGGCGTTCGCCCGAATGAAGCCGTTCCCGATCCAGGTCGTCGACGAGTTGTAGGGCGAGAAGACGTCGGAGGGGATAACGGCGGCGGGATTGGCGAGCTGCAGGGTGTTTCCGAAGATGTTGAACCCAATATCGACGCTCGCACCCGGGCCGATCGTATAGGTGAGGGCGCCGTTGGCCGCCCCCTTGTCGGAAGGCATGGTGTTCGGCAGCGGAGGCAGCGGCCCCAGGCCGTAGCCGTAGGTCAGCGGCCGGTCGATACGATAGCCGTAGGTCGGAAAACCGGCGGTGTACATGTCGGTCACGCCGAGCGAATAGATCCAGTTGTCCGTCGAGCCTGAAACGGAGGCCGTGCCCTGGATCGTGCCGTAGCTCCCGCCCTCGACCGTGACGGTGCGGCGCTGCTCGCCCTTCTTGCCTTTTTTCGTGATGATGTTGATGACGCCCGACATGGCGTCCGATCCATAGAGCGATGATTGCGGACCGCGCACGATCTCGATGCGGTCGATATCGACGGCGCTCAGGTTGCCGAAGTCGAGCGAGCCGTCGGTGCCTGCGACGTTGCCGATCGGCACGCCGTCGAGCATCACCAGAACCTGACCTGCATCTGCGCCGCGCAGGGTCACGGTGGTCAGCGAGCTCGGTCCGCCGTTCTGGGTGACGGTGACGCCGACAGCTTCGCGCAGGACCTCGGTAACGCCGTTCGCGCCCCACTGCTGGATGCGGGAGCCGGGAATGACCGTGACGTCAGAGCCTGAGGCGTTGACCGGCTCCTCCACGCGGTCGGCGGTGACGGTGATATCCCCGAGTGACGTCGCGTCCTGGGCGCGGGCCAGGGTGGGCTGCAAAGCCGCGAGAAGAATTGCGGCGGCGGCCCAGCCGGACGGCTGTCTGAGCATAACCATATGTCCCCCTTCCGTCCCACCGACGGCGGCTGGTTGATAAACTCATCGGTCGGTCTCCTGGCTTGCGGGTCGTCGCCTCGCGCGCCTTCCCAGGGCCCATGAGCCCCAGTGGCTTCATTTGCGCGAACGGCTCGCCGCTTACAGTTGCGGGGGCAGCCGCGGAATTGCGCCCTGTCAGGCGCGCACCGCGTTCCCATGACCCAGCCTTGCGGCCGGGTCGCCGATGACAATGTGACGTTAGGACGAAAATCGCGCGGCCACAAGCGGACGAAAGGCGGGCGGGTTTTTGGCAAAGAGTCGCCGCGGCCCCGCGAATTGCGACGGACGGACGCAGCCGAAGGGGTTTGGCGTTTTCCGCCCCGTTCTGTATGTCAGCGGCGTCATGCGAGGCTTGCAGATACGCTCGGCGCGGCAGCGCGCACAGGGCAGGACGTTTGCCGGGCGGCCGGCCGGCAAAGGCGCTCGCCATGGCTGACGACGACGCCCCTTTCGGCGACCCAGAGAAACCGCGAGACTTTCCCGATCGTGCGAGCGAGGCGGCCGCGCCGCATCGCTCCGGCGCCGAGACGGAGAGCGGCGAACTGGCCGGAGACGCCCCGGCGCCGCTCGTCCGTCCGGCCGATCGCCCGGTCCGGTTGCAGCCGCGCTGGCTGCGGCCAGCGATCGTGGCGCTCGTCGCCGCGGCTCATGCTTCGACGCTGATCGCGCTGTCCTCGATCCGTTCGCCGGCCCCCCCGGCAGTCGCGACCATCGAGGCGACGGTGATCGCGGCGGGCGACGAGGCGCCCGTCACCACGGCGGCCGCTCAGGCGCCGGAGCCCGGCGGCGAGTCCGCCCCCGAGGCGAAGCCGTCCGCGCCGACACCCCCGGCGCCGGAGCCGACGCCTCCGGTTGAGACGCCTGCGCCAGCGGCCGCCGAACAGGCGCCCGCTCCGCGTCCCGAGCCGACGCCGCCTGAGCCCCCGCCGGTCGTCGCGGCTGAAGAGACGCCGCCGCTGCCTCCGATCGAGAAGCCTCCGCCCGCCGAGACGCAGCCGCCCCAAATGGTCGCTCCGGCGGAAACGCCGCCGCCCGTCGCGAAGGACCAGGCGGCGGCGCCAGCTTCCGCGCGCCTCGAAGAGCCGCCTCGGGCGCTCGCGCGGGAGTTCGAAACCGCGCCTCCGCCACCGCGGGTTCAGACGCCGCCGCGGCCAAAACCTGAGACCAGGCCCGAACCGGCAGAGCGCCCAAAGGCGGCTCGTCCGGATGCCGCCGAGCATCCGAAGCCGCACAAAACCCCGGCGCCGGCGGAGAACGGCGCTACCGGCGGAGCGGCCGCCGCGCGGCCGGGCGCGTCGGAGGCCCATCACGTCGGGACCGCGACCGGGCAACCGGTCGACTCGGGCGCATCGCGCGCGAGCTACGCCGCGCTGGTGGTCGCCGAAATTCAGGCCCACCGCTTCTATCCCGAGTCCGCGCGCCAGCGCAGCGTCCAGGGCGCCGTCGGGGTGTCGTTCACGATCGGGCCGAGCGGCCGGGTCGCGGCGGCGTCGGTCGTCCGATCCTCGGGCTCGGCCGAGCTCGACGCCGCCGCCCGCACCATCGTGAGGTCGATTTCCCCGCCTCCCCCTCCGGGCGGCTCGTTCTCGGCCAGCACCACGATCCGGTTTCACGTCGAGTAAATCGAGGCGGTTCGTCGAGAAGCCCGACCAGCCGGTCGCTTTCCGACCGCTTCCATGAAAAGGAGCGGGCTCGAGCAGTATGACTTTCGGACGAATCGCGCGGCATCCCCTCATCCGGACGCTTACGCGGCCGCCTTCCCCCCCCCAGGGGGAAGGGAATCCGGGCCGCGCGTCCCCCTCTCCCCCGGGGAGAGGGTGGCGGCCAAAGTCCGCCGGGTGAGGGTCAGCCGGCGCAACCTCATTTCATCTCGGGCTACGTCTTCGGGTGAATGTGCGTGTGGGGGGCCGAGTGTCCTCCGTGGCGGTGCGTCCCCTTCACCAGCTCGGTCGGCACCAGATGCAAATTGCCGTGCCGGACGCCCGTCTCGGCGATCGTCGTATCGGCAAATTTGCGCACGTCGGCGGCGTGGCCGTCCAGAATGGCGACCTCCAGGCAGTTCTCGTGATCGAGATGAACATGAAGCGTCGAGAGCACGAGATCGTGGTGATCGTGCTGGGCCTTGGTCAGCCGCCGCGAGAGTTCCCGCTGATGGTGATTGAAGACGTAGGAGAGACACCCGAGGACATGCGCCCCCTCGTCCGTCGACAGGCGGTCGGCCTCCAGACTCTCCCTGAGAAGGTCGCGGATCGCCTCGGAACGGTTGGCATAGCCCTTTCGCTCCAGATAGCTGTCGAATTGCCGGAGCAGATCCTCGTCGAGAGAGATCGTCACCCGCTCCATAACCGCTCCCATCGTTCAATCGCGAAAGATTGTTAGCATATGGATGGGGTACCGAGTTGACACGACCGCGCGCGTGTGACGAATTACGAAAGCTTCATACCTCATGCCGGAGGGAAAGATGCGGTCTTGGGTGCGCGCCGGCGCTGCCGCGGTCGCCGCCATTCTGGCGGTCCCATCGTTCGCTGAGGCGCATTTCCAGGAGCTTCTGCCGTCGACGGACATCGTTCCTGACGAGGGGGCCCGCACCGTCGATCTCGCGATCGTGTTCACCCATCCGGTCGAAGGCGGCCCGACCATGAACATGGGCGAACCGGTCCAGTTCGGCGTTCTCGCCGACGGCAAGATGACCGATCTGAAGTCGTCGCTGATAGTGAAGCCATTCGACGGTAAGAACGCCTATACGGCCCGGTACAAGGTCGAAAAACCGGCCGACTACGTGTTCTATCTCGAGCCGGCGCCCTACTGGGAGCCGGCGGAAAACCATTACATCCAGCACTTCACCAAGGTCGTGGTCGATTTCGCCGCCGGCGACGGCTGGGACAAGCTCGTCGGCTTGCCCATGGAGATCGAGCCGCTGACCCGCCCCTATGGCCTCTGGACCGGGAACGAGTTCCGCGGCCGCGTGCTGAAGAATGGCAAGCCGCTGCCGTTCGCCGACATCGAAGTCGAGTGGACCAACGACGGCTCGGTCAAGCCTCCGGCCGACGCGTTCAACACCCAGGTGATCAAGGCGGACGCCGAGGGCGTGTTCAGCTATGCGATGCCCAAGGCGGCCTGGTGGGCATTCAACGCCGTGTCGGAGGGCCCGGAACGCCAGTCGCCGGACGGCAAGACGGTCGGCACGGAGATCGGCGGCACCATGTGGGTGCATACGGTCGACATGAATCCCCCGGCCACAGCTGCCGCCACCGCGGCGAAGCCTTGATGATCCGAGGGTGGCGATCGGCGCAGTGCGGCTTTCGCCGCCGCGCCAAGGCGAGGGTGAGATGGCGCATATTCCCGACGGCGTGCTTTCGGCGCCGGTGCTGATCGTCGGCGCCGCCGTCGCCTTTGCTGGAACCGCGCAGGGCCTGCGCAAGCTGACGCCGGAACGCATTCCGCAGGTCGCGGTGCTGTCGGCCGCGTTCTTCGTCGCCTCGCTGGTTCATTTCACCGTCGGCCCTTCGAGCGTCCATCTCCTGCTCACCGGGGTGACCGGGATCATTCTCGGCTGGGCATCCTTTCCGGCGATGCTGGTCGGCCTGTTTTTGCAGGCGATCTTGTTCGGCTTCGGCGGCCTCATCTCCCTCGGCACCAACGTTATGAACATGGCGGTTCCCGCCGTCTTCTGCAGCGGACTGTTCCGGCTCCTTGCCGCGCGCGGGCAGCGGACGACGATCATGGCGGCGACGATTCTGGGCGGCCTCGGCGTGATGCTCACCGCGCTGTTCGTGGCGATCGACCTCGCCGCGAGCGGGCGCGAGTTCCTGCCCGCAGCCAAGCTTCTGGTGTTCGCCCATCTTCCCGTCGCGGCGATCGAAGCAGTGTTCAGCGGCGCCGCGGTCAGCGTTCTCATCCGCGCGCGGCCGGACATCCTGGGTTTGCCCGACGACATTGCGTCCGCTCGCGAATCCATCGAGGAGAAAGCGCATGTCTAGGGTCGTCGAACCGCGCCGGCCGAACACGCTCTGGATCGGGGCGTTGCGGCGTCTGGCCTTGGCCACGCTGGCGTCGATCGCCTTCATCGCTGCCGCCGAGGCGCACAAGCTCAAAGCCTTCGCGACGGCGGAGGGCCCGCTGGTCAGCGGCTACGCCTATTTCACGCCCGGCGGCCGCGCCCAGCTCGCCGACGTGACGATCACCGGGCCCGGCGACGTCGAGGTGCTCAAGACCGGCGTCAACGGACAGGGCGAGTTCCATTTCGTCGCCAAGCAGCGCGTCGACTACACGATCACCGTCGACGGAGGCGATTCGCACATCGC
>Ga0074045_10004932_pt1 | contig 11740 bp, 9 predicted proteins | sample BogForMeECP23OM2_FD_94442 | JGI IMG/M metagenome (GOLD analysis project Ga0074045, IMG submission 94442) | Bog forest soil microbial communities from Calvert Island, British Columbia, Canada - Bog Forest MetaG ECP23OM2 | ecosystem: Environmental > Terrestrial > Soil > Wetlands ...
AAGAGCATGCTGCGCCATCCCGATGCCCTGTCTCCGCTGGAAGACCTGACGCATCAGAAGTTTCTGCCCGTCATCCCGGACACAGAGGCCCAGGATGCCAAACGGATCCTGCTCTGCACCGGCAAGATCGGCCACGAACTGCGCACCGAGCGCCAGAAGCGTAAGGATTTCAGCACCGCCATCGTCTTCCTCGAGCAGATGTATCCGTTCCCGGAGGCGGAATTGACCGCAGAATTCGAGCGCCACCCCAACGCGCGGGATATCGTGTGGGTGCAGGAAGAGCCGGCCAACATGGGTGCACTGTCCTACATGCTGCCGCGACTAAGGTACATAGCAAATGACCGGCCAGTGCATTCCGTGAAACGTTCCGCGAGTTCGAGTCCAGCTACCGGTTCGGCAAAGGCGCACGAGGTTGAGCAGAAGACGCTGTTGTCACTGGCGTTCACATCCCAGGAATAGTGTGTCGAGAACAAAATAATAGCCCGGGACGGATTCTCGATCCCGGGCTCTTTCAATTCCAATAACGAGCAGACGGGCAGGCCCCGTCGCTACCGCGACGAACACACTGGTCTATGGCCAGCGCTTCGCCGCATCTTCCCAGCCCGCGACGCGTGGGGCGCTTGCACCCTGGGCGGCAACCACCGGCGGAATCCGCACTGGCTGCGGGGGCGCGCTGGCAGCTAAACTCGGCTTGGGCGTTTCAGCCAACGACTCTTTTTCTTCGAAAGCAGCGGGGCGGCGACGCGCAAGGCCTCGACTTCCTTCTCCAGCCTGGTCAGTTCAAGTTCCTTCTGCCGTAACACTTCGTACACATTTTTCATGCTTGGCACCTGTGTGTTTAAACAAGCGATTAAGCGCAGATTATGGGTTCCACCGCCAACTTGTCAAGGAGAACAGGCACCTCCGGGTGCAAAGATGGTTATCGAAACACCACAACAAGAACAAGGACGCCAAGGATGAGGACGAGGATCGCCAATAGGTTGACGTGGTTCGCCAGCCACGATTCCGATACCGGCGCGGCGTTTGCGAGGAAGGCCGGTACGAACTCATCCTGTAACGGCGCCTCGGAGGCGGACGAGGCACCCTGTTCCGGCTCGTGCTGCATCATCTCGCGTTGTTCTTTCTCTCGCTGTTCTCTTTCTCGTTGCTCGTTCTCACGCTGCTTTTCCTCGAGCTTTTTCTTCTCGCTATCCTTTCGCTCACAATCGAGGCAGAGCGTTCTCCCCTCGGAAACGGGGAATCCGCAGGAAGCGCATTTCTGCACCCGGAGCATGGCCTCAGGCACCGGAGCAAGTGCTGGCACGGGCTCTATTGCTGGCACCGACGTCGCTGGCGACGAAGTTACGGTCGTCTCGCCCGCTACTGCGGCCTCGGCGACCTGTGGGGTCGGGGGAACGCTCGCGGGAGTGTCCAGCTGCGGAGTGTCCGTCCGGAAAATGTCCAGCGGAACCGCGGAAGCCAGCGGCGAGCCGCTGGCCACGGGAGATTCGACGGCCTTGTCCGGTTCGAGCCTTGGCGTTGGCACTGGCGCGGAGTTCCGCCGTTGCTCCGCCAGATCGAGGGCCGTCAAGGTAAGGTCGGCCATGCGTTCGAGTGCAATCAGATCGCGTTCTTCAAAAGCGTACGGGTGATCGGAAAATAGCTCAAACAACCCGCGAACTTCCCCGCTACGCCGCAGCAATGGCAAAACGACGATGGACGCGATGCCCAGCGCCCGGCAAGCTTCCAAATTCACCCGCGGATCGGTTTCCGCGTTGTCGCAGCGCAGTAATTGCCGGCGCGAAATGCTCTCGCCCGTCAGTCCGGAACGAACCTGCAAGCGCGCCCCAATCGCCGGCGCTGAAGAACCAGAGCTGGCCCGGCAAACCATCTCCTCGCCCTGGGGTAAAGCAAGGGCAGTTCCGGTCGCGCCGGTGATGTACTGCGCACGCTCCACCAATAATTGGAGAGCGGTGTCCAATTCCGTTTCTTCAAGCAATGGGCTGGCATCGGAGCGATCGCCAGCAAATCGAACGCTGCCCGCGCTGGAAGATCGATCCGTCCCAGCAACCCCTTCCTCCGCCTTCGCGGACGGGAAAAGATCTTCGGGTTGGGCTGATTGCTGCATGGCGAAAGGCCCAAACCGAGTCTCGCCTTGGAGACTCTGGCTGTCAAGAGCGCGCGGGGATTCGAAGGTTTGCTAGTGGAGAGCCGGGCGCCCCACCCGGCGGGACAAGCGTCACTACGCCTTGTCGTCCTTGTGCCGCAGCCATTCGATAAACATCTGTTCCTTCGGCTTGTCGTAGGACATGAGCAGATGCCGTATGCTGCGTCCGCTGACAAAGTGGCACACTTCTTCCGCCAGGTTCTTGGCATGATCGCCGGCCCGTTCCAGAGACTGCGTCATGAAGATAACCTGCAGGCTGGAGTGGTGCGTGACGTTCTCCGGATTCTCGATATGCCGCAGGAAAATAATATTGCGCAGCCGGTCCATCTCCGCATCGGCGCGGAGCACATCAATGGCTTTCTTGACATCGCGCTGCGAAAAAGACAGCCCGACATCGGCCAGCATTTTCTCCAGAATCGTAGCCATCTGCGTCAAGTCGCGCGCATCCTGCGAGTCGAGACGGCCTCCCGCAGCTTGCGCGCTGGTGGCAAAACTTAAAAGCAGATCCCCGATGCGCTCCAGTCCGATCATCACTTTCATGCAAGCCAGCAGTTGCCGGGTTTCGGCCTCGGGAACGCGGGTGATGGTCGTGGTCACGCCGTTGTCCACTTCCAAATCAAGGGCATCGAGTTCTTTTTCGCATTGCCGGATGGCGTTCAGGCGCGACATCGATCCGGTGGCAATTCCCTCGGCCGCGATAGCCGCAGCCTGGCGCGCAAGTTCGCAGGCTTCCACCGTGCGCCGCACCAGACCCGAGTGCAAGGGCTCAGGCGGAGGAGTATTCAAGGCTGTGCTCATAGACAAAACTGCCTCGCTTGGTTGGATGCCGGATCCGCTCCGATGGACGCAAGCCGCACCAACTGAGAGTGTGACACACACATCCAGCAAAAGCATAATTCCCGGTGTTAAGAGGCAGGTTACAACGCGGTGAATTTCCTGTCAGCGAATCAACAGGTCAGACAGCGGCTCAGTTTCTGAGTCGCAGACCAACCACCCAGTGACGGGCCGATTCTGGCATTTTGAGCGCTGTGGGGATTTTTCTCCAATAATCCAAGCTCAGGGCTTCGAGTCCTGGATCTTCACGTCAGCTGGTTTCGCAAAAAACTTCGAATCAAATTCCACTCGGGCGCATTGTGAGTGAAGGAAGATTTCGTTCTTGTCTCCGCGTTGCAGCGACACTGCAATTGGTAGTTCCGGTGATTTAGCGAGGAATAACGTCAATGACGCCGTTCCGACCTGTGCCTTATACGAAGTTGTTTCGTGCTTAAAGAGCACTGGGCCGGGCTCGGGGACGGCCCCCTTGCTCTCGAAAAACTCCAGCTCTCGCCCAAACTCTAACTGCCTGATTTCCTTCGTCTCCTCGTCTAACGATTGGGGGTTACCATACGCAAATATTGGTAGATGACAGTTGAGCGTTGGGCCGGGGTCGACGCCGTGCTGCGCTGTTTTCGCAAGAAGATTGACCGCCCAATAATCCGGCTCGTTAATGATCATCAGATTGTGGAGGCCATGCTCGGGGTCAGCTGCCTCCTCGATGCGACAGTATCGGTCTCCTGCTCGGTAGAAGACTTTTGGCTTGGCCGCAAAACTTCCCTCGGAGACATCGGGACTGTGGAAAATGACCTCAACGCTGGTCATCATTTTGGGCGGCTGTTGGCCGAACATCGTCCCGGTTAGGGCGCAGACAATTAGTAACAGTCTGTTCATGCCGAATACACTAACAGCATCACAGTCTGAACGGGAACTCAACTGTTGCTATCACGTTAACGCTCACTACCGAGGAGGGGGTGGTCTGGCTTCTGGTCGTTTCAGGCACCCACCACCGGCGTCTACACAGAATCCGGCTCGGAAGCAGTCAAGGTAAACAAAAAGCTCGAGCCATGGTTAAGCTCGCTCTCGGCGCGAATGGTTCCCCCATGTGCCAGGACGATATGCTTGGCGATGGCGAGCCCCAGCCCCGTTCCCCCGGATTCGCGCGAGCGAGCTTTGTCGACGCGATAAAATCGCTCGAAAAGACGGGGCAAATGCTCCGAGGAAATGCCGGGGCCGAAGTCCCGGACATACAATTCGACGCCGAATTCCGCGCCGCGCTCCGCCGCCCGGGCTCCGAGAATAATTTTCTTTCCCGACGCCGCGTACTTCAGCGCATTCTCGATCAGGTTTGAAAAAATCTGGTGGATAGCTTCGCGATCCGCATTTACCTGGCCGGTCGGAACTAAGTTTTCAACCACCAGCTCGACTCCATAGGACCGCGCCACTTCCCGGAAGCTTTCCAGCGCATCCTGCAGCAGTTCCTCGACGCTTACCCGCTGCACGTCGAACCTGTGTTCGCCCGATTCGACGCGAGCCAGAGTGAGCAGGTCTTCCGTAAGGCGCGACATACGGGCCGCATTCTTGCGGATGATTTCCAAAAACTCGCGTATGTGCGCGTCTTCGATAGGACTATCGAGCAGCGTCTCCGTGTATCCCTGAATCGAAGTCAGCGGAGTGCGCAGCTCATGGGAAACGTTGGCGATGAAATCACGGCGGCTCTTTTCCATGCGCTCGGTCTCCGTAAGGTCGCGGAGCACGGCGACCGCGCCGCCACCGGGCATGGGCGCCGCCGTAACATCGAAGGTGCGTCCGGAAGCGATGGTATTCGAGCGCGCCGATGTGACAACCTGGTCGCGCGCCGCTTCTTGAATCGCAGCCAGAAAGTCCGGGTCGCGAACGCTGTCGATCAGCGGCGCATTCAGGCGGGGAGCACGAAGCAGCAAACGGTTCATGCCGCGATTGGCCCACTGGATGCGCCCGTCGACATCGACTGCAATCACGGCGTCCTGCATGCTGTTGAGAAGAGTTTCCAGTTCGCGCTGGCTGGTTTGAACGCGGGCGTAGCTTTCTTCCACGCGCCGCGTCGTCTTATCGAGTGCTGACGCCACTTGCCCGATCTCGTCTGTCGCAGTGGAGGCGATTCTGGCCGTCAAATCGCCGCTCGCTACGCGCTCGGCAAACTCCACGATCCGCTGCAGACGCCGTCCCACATATTGCGAAGCAACCGCCGCCACCACCATCGCGAAAAAAAAAGCGCTGAGCGATCCCCAGAACAGAGCTTTGCCCAGCGGACGATCCGTAATTTCGATCTCCGGCAACGGATACGTCAGGCGCACCGCTCCTCCAGAAACCGGCGCCGCCACATACACGAAAGGAACATTCACCGCTTGACTCTTGCGTTCATCCACGCCGATTTGGCCGGCGAGGGCGGAAGCGAACTCCGGGCGATGTGCGTGATTCTCCATGGTGCTGGGATCGGCTTCCGAATCGGCCAGCACCTTGCCGGTGGGATCAATGACGGTGGCGCGCGCTTCCGCCGCTTGGCCTTCCTGGGCAGTGATGTCGGCCAGGGAGTGCTCCCGGTCCGTCTCTACGCGATGCGCAAACATCAGGGTTTTCTGTTTGAGATTGCGCTCGATCTGTTCGCGCAGCGTGCGCTCCCAGACCTCGCGCACGGTCAGTTGCAGCGTGATCGCGGTTGCCCCAATCACCAGCAGGAACACAAACATCAACTTGACGAAGATGCGACTTCTCAACGTGCGACCTCAAAGCGGTAGCCCGCACCTCGCACCGTCTTCAAGTGACGCGGGTTCTCTGGATCCGGCTCAATTTTTTCACGGATGCGTCGCACATAAACGTCCACCGACCGCGGCGTGACGTACGCTGTATCCCGCCACACCGAGTCGAGCAACTGGTCGCGCGTGAAAACGCGTCCCGCGTGCCGCATGAAGTGGTCGAGCAGCCGGAATTCTGTCGCCGTGGTCGGCACCTGCTTCCCGCGAACCGTCAGCGTCATCGCGCCCGGATCAATATGAATTTCGTCAATCTTGGTTGGCAGAGGCGGCAGAGGCCGCTCAAAACGACGCAAGACCGCTTTGACCCGGGCCACCAGTTCGCGCGGGCTGAAGGGCTTCGGGATGTAATCGTCGGCGCCCAACTCCAACCCCAGGACGCGGTCCGCTTCGCTGCTCTTGGCGGTCAGGAAAATCACCGGCACCGGCGCCAGCGAAATGGATTGCCGTATCTGTCGGCAAAGTTCCAGACCGTCTTTTCCCGGCACCATGATGTCCAGCAGAAACAACGCCGGACGCTGGCGTTCCGCGTCGACCACCACCAGATTCCCCGTCGAGTACAGTCGCACGTTGAAGCTGGCCCCTTCCAGATGATGGCGAACCAGGCGGGAAATATCCGGATCGTCTTCCACTACATAGATCGTCGGTTTCACGCGACCATTGTAGCTGGGAAATGTTTCAATTCAATACCAGGGGCAAAACGCGGGAGCGCCACGAACCCGGAGAGCACCACGAATGCGTGGAGCACCGTGGAAGAGCAGCCCTTCAGGGCCGCGTTAGTCTGCTTATGAATGCGCCTTCAGGCGCTGGCCGGGCATCTCCGCCATCGTCCGCTAGCGCAGCGACATTCCCGCCTCGGCCGAGAAATCCATCGCCACAAACTCCCGGCGCAGAAATTTCGGAAACGCCGCGGCGGCGATCATAGCCGCATTGTCGGTCGAAAGCGCGCGTGACGGAAAGAAAACAGGAAGCCCCTGCATCCCCGCCTCCCGCTCAAACGTCACCCGCAATTCCCGGTTAGCGGCCACACCGCCGCTTACGAAGAGAGTTCGCACCTCACATTCGCGCGCCGCCACCAGCGTCTTCATGACCAGATCGCTGACCATGGAGCGCTGAAAAGATGCCACCAGGTTGAGGGTTTTCCGGTCCGAGAGCCGGAGATAGTCTTCCAGCTTGGGCTGGTCGATGTCCGCAAGCGCCCGGCGCCGCACCTCAATCTCTGCTTTCAGCTTCTCGGTCTCGACGTAACGCAATACCGCCGTCTTGATTCCGCTGTAGGAGAAATCAAATCGCGGCCCATCCTCTTCTCGTGCCACTCCTTCATGATCGCCCTGCTTACGATCGCGTCGGTCCGGATGCTTGATCTGCGAAGTCTGAAATTTCACCGCCAGCGGATCGCCGTGCGCTGCCAGCCGATCGATGATCGGTCCTCCCGGATACCCTAGTCCCAAAAGCTTCGCGACTTTATCAAACGCTTCTCCGGCGGCATCGTCGCGAGTATGGCCGATGTTTCGGTAGGTCCAGAGATTCTCCTGCACCTGCGCCAGATAAAGATGTGTGTGCCCGCCCGAGACTACCAGCGCCAACACCGGAAAATGAAGCTCGCCATTTTCTTCGAGCCGCCGTTCAAGCAAGACGGCATGGACGTGCCCCTCAAGATGGTTGACGGCGATCAGCGGCTTATCCAGCGCAAAGGCCAGCGCCTTGGCAAAGCTGATCCCAACCAGCAGAGCGCCCGCCAGTCCCGGCCCCTGCGTGACCGCGATAGCATCGACGGACCGATAAGTCTGTCCCGCCTCGGCCAGCGCCTGCCGCACCACCGGAACCATGGCCCGCAAATGCTCGCGCGACGCGAGTTCCGGAACCACTCCGCCGTAAGGTTGGTGCGTAGCAATCTGCGAAGCCACCACGTTCGATAAAATCTCCTGCCCCGAGCGCACCACCGCCGCACCTGTCTCATCACAGGAGCTTTCGATGCCGAGGATGTGTGCGTCAGGCATAATGAGGCGAAATTGTCATCACGAGCAGGGTCCTTAACCACCGGGAGCGCAGAAGCCACAGGGAAACACAGAGAATTTTTCTTCAACTGACTATCAACAAATCCGGAGCGGGTTTCCTCTGTGTTCCCTGTGGTAAAGATTTCTGTCTGCGTCGTCGTGCACTTTGCGCAACTGCTAGTCTAACTGACGGAGGTCATACCCTTGCCGGACGCTAAGAGGCACGCCGCCGAAATCGTTCGCACCCTCCGCAAACGCGGACACCAGGCCTATTTCGCCGGAGGCTGCGTCCGCGATCTTCTTCTCCGCCGCGCGCCCGCGGACTACGACGTGGCCACCGACGCCACTCCCCAGCAGGTAATGCAAATCCTACCCGAGACTTACGCCGTAGGCGAGCAGTTCGGAGTAGTGCTGGTGCCAGAATCCGATGGAGCGACGGGCGTCCCGGCCCGTCGAGACGAGCGCAGCGCCGCCACCGTTGAAGTAGCCACTTTCCGCTCCGACGTGGGCTACTCCGACGGCCGTCATCCCGACGAAGTGCGCTTCACCAAAGACCCCCGAGAAGACGTGCAGCGCCGCGACTTCACCATTAATGGCATGCTGCTCGATCCGGCCACGAACGATATTCTAGATTTCGTCGGCGGCCGCGAAGATCTGAAGGCCGGAATCATCCGCGCTATCGGCGAGCCCGAACGCCGTTTCGCGGAAGACAAACTCCGCATGCTTCGAGCCGTGCGTTTCGCCGCGCGTTTCGATTACCAGATCGATCCCGCAACCATGGCGGCGATCCAAAAGTTAGCGCCGCAAATTCACCAGGTCTCATGCGAGCGCGTGCGCGATGAACTGACCAAGATGCTAACCGAAGGCCGAGCCCGCCGAGCTTTTGAACACCTGGATGCCACCCTCCTCTTGCCCGAAGTCCTGCTCGAAATCGCCGCCATGAAGGGAGTGGAGCAATCGCCCGAATACCATCCCGAAGGCGACGTGTTTGTACACACGCTGCTGCTGCTGGAGAAACTGCCGCCAGGCGCCTCAAAGACGCTAGCCTGGGGAGCGCTGCTGCACGACGTAGGCAAGCCGGCAACCTTCCGCGTAGCGCCCGACCGCATCCGCTTCGATGGCCATGTCGACGTCGGAGTGAAGATGGCCGCGGAAATCTGCCGTCGTCTGCGCTTCTCGAACGACGAGACCGATCAGATTCTGGCGCTGGTAGACAATCACATGCGCTTCGCCGACGTGCAGCGCATGAAGCAATCCACGCTGAAAAAATTTCTTCGCCTGCCCGCCTTCGACGAGCATCTGGAATTGCATCGCCTCGACTGCCTTTCCAGCCACGGCCAACTCGACGCGTATGACTTTTCGCGCGAGCAATTGCAGTCGATGCCGCCCGAAGCGATTCGCCCCACTCCACTGATTACTGGCCGCGACCTTATCGAGGCAGGTTACGAGCCTGGTCCAAGATTCAAAGAGATGCTGACAGCGGTCGAAGACGCACAACTGGAAGGACGTCTCACGTCGCGTGAGGCCGCGATGAAGTATGTGCGGCGAGAGTTTCGGTAGTGAAACCGGGTGCCCCACGTCTCCCGGTTTTCGAGACGCGGGATGCCGTGCCCTACAACGCGTGCATCTCCAGAAGCTCGCAGAATCCGCCAGCCGACGCCTTCAGGCTCGCGACCACGTACTTGCGATCCTGAGAGATTCCAGAGGCCTGATCGTCCAGCTCATCCAAAATAAGCTGTGGAGAAAGATGGTATTGATGGATGAGGAACTCGTCTGCCGTTTGACAAATCACGCCGTACTGCTCGAGACAGCTCTTCGGAAAATGCTTCGTGTTTTGGGTGAAGATCGTGTCAGCGCGAGCCATGATGGCAGCAGCTAGCACGTGCCCATCCTCCTCGTCTGGAATGCATTCAACCGCCCTCAAAAGCTCAGGCGGAACAGGGACCATTGCCTCCGGGAACGCTTGGATCATTTGTTGTTTTCTCCAGGCTGCCTGCGCCTCAGTTCGGTGAAGTTTCGTTCTCAGGGTTCTGGTCATCTCCGCCAAAACTTGTTCGCTCCATTGAGGGCGATACACCGCAGGTTCTTCGGCCAATCGCAGCAAAGAGTCGTCTGGTCGCGGTCCTGCGAAGTTGTCTGCGCTGCATCGGCTGCTCCTGGGACAGGTTTTTGCAGATCGATCGGCGGCTGTCCCGCTTTTTTCAGCGCTTCGTTCAACGCCGGAATATCCTTCGACTTGAGCTGGGCCCATGCTGACAACTGTTCTTCGAGGGCCATGTCCAGATCTCCGAACATCGCAACCTGCTGGGTCGTTGGAGCGGCGTCGGCGGTATCGAGAGCGCTGACGACGGCGTCGAAGCCGCTATTCAGACGAGACAGGCTGCGGCCTTCGGGAGTACTCAGGTAGCGCGTGCCGTATCCGCCTTCTTCGCCCTCGATGGACGCGGCTTTAGCTTCCAGCTCGCCGGCAGCTTTTCCGATCGCCGCGTGAGCAGAGAGCGATTTCAACTGGGCTCGAAGACTGCGCACTTGTTGCAGGGCGTCGTAGTCCCGATGAAGAGCGTCGGCAATTTTCCGGTCGAGTTCGAAATGAAGCCGCAGATCTTCGGGCGAGGTTTTCACGCGCGGATCCATTTTCACATCGAGTGTCTGCGTGTAGCTCTTGCCGCCGATCAAGAGCACTATTTTGTACTGTCCGGGCAACACGGCCGCGCCGAGCGGATAGCGCGGCGTGTCGTGGTAGATGGCCGAGATTGGGTAATCGTGGCTGAGAACATCTGGCTCGGGATAGTGCAAATCCCAAACGAAGCGATGCATACCCGGTGCGGCCGCTAAGGTTCGCGCCGGACGCACCCAGTACATGGGAACATTCAGTTCTTTGGGGTTGACCGGCTCGGGCTTGTCGTTGCTGGAAAAATGGCGCACAACTTTTCCCGCGGCATCGACAATTTCCAGAGTGACGACAGTTGACATTGACATTGAGGAGCTTTTCGTCAGACTTGGGCTCAGCCAATAGTCGATCATTGCGCCATCGGGAGGATTCTGCCCCGCGGGTTCTTCGGGTGGCAGCGGCGTGTCGGTATTGTTGTTGCGGCGGACGCGATAGGTCAGTTGGGGCGCGAATAGATGCGCGGGTGCAAAGGCGAGCTCCGCGTTGAACTGGCGCAGCGGCGTGATGTTATCCAAGATCCAAAACGACCGGCCGTGAGTTCCGACGACAACATCATCGTGATGAATGACCAGATCGCGAATCGACGTTGGCGGAAGATTCAGCTTGAGCGACTGCCAATGATCGCCATCGTCCCACGATACATATGCGGTGCGTTCGGTGCCGGCGAAGAGCAATCCCTTGCGCTCTGGATCTTCGCGCACGGTGTTGACGGGCTCGTTATCGGGCAGGCTGCTTACGATCTTCTGCCACGACTTTCCGCCATCGTGCGTGCGATAGATATAAGGATGCAGGTCGTCGAGGCGGAACCGGTTCACCGCCGCGTAGGCCGTTGAGGTATCGAAATGTGATGCGTCCATCTGCGCCAGTTTGCTCCACGGAGTCAGTTCGGAAGGCGTTACGTTTTGCCAGCTTTTGCCGCCATCGCGGGTCACCTGAATCAGGCCATCGTCGGTGCCAGCCCAGATCAGGTTGGCATCTTTCGGCGATGGAGCAATGGAATAGATCACGCCGCGATGCTTGCCCTTCGCCGGATCGGCAGCGACAAACGGGCCGAGAGTCGCGGGAACGCCGGGATCTTCACGCGTGAGATCGGGGCTGATGACCTGCCAGCTGTTGCCACCGTCGCGCGTGGCAAACAGCACGTTCGATCCGAGGTAAAGCACATGCGGATCGGCAGAGGAGAAAATCAGCGGCGCGGTGCGATTGAAGCGATATTGTCCGGTGCGCAGAACCACCGGCGAAACGTCGCGCGTCTGTCCGGTGTTGCGGTCAAACCCCGTAACCTTGCCACCGTAAATCAGATTGGGATGCAGCGGATCGG
>Ga0074045_10004933_pt1 | contig 11739 bp, 11 predicted proteins | sample BogForMeECP23OM2_FD_94442 | JGI IMG/M metagenome (GOLD analysis project Ga0074045, IMG submission 94442) | Bog forest soil microbial communities from Calvert Island, British Columbia, Canada - Bog Forest MetaG ECP23OM2 | ecosystem: Environmental > Terrestrial > Soil > Wetlands ...
CAACCACAGATTGCTCACCCGGCCGGTGAGCCCAAGGAGACGAAGAGTCGCGCTTCATGCCCTTGAGAATGCGCGATTCTCGCCCTCACGCCAAAACCAAACTGCCGTTTCTAGGGTCAATGTATCGCACGGCGAAGCGCTTTTCCTCACGCAGCACGCCGCTAGAATATTTTTTTCTCAAGACGGCGCATAGCGTTACCGCTGTATACTGAGAGATGTCAACATGGGCAGGGCAAGGACATATTCAGTACACTGTACAGGGGATTGCTACTGGATCGTTGACGACGACGTCGAACTGATCGCCTGCAACCATCTGGACGCGGCGCGCCTGATCGCGGCGCTGATGAACGGCGACCTTTGCGCGGTGGCGAACGTATCAGACGGCGCCGTGACCGATTGCCGCCGCACCCTGACCGACGCGCTCCAGCCGCTCAACGGCTTCGGTCGGCCGGCGCTCGAGGCAGCATTCCCCGAGCTGTGAAGGCGGCTTGAGGCTTGGGCGACCCTCAGCAGCAGCCGCGAAGCCGTCCCTTGCGGACATCGTAGCGCGCCTGCTGCCGCTCGCGGAAGAACTCCTCGTAAGTCATGACCGGTTCGTCGGGATGGTTGGCCTGCCGGTGGGCGACATAGGTCGGGTAGTCGGGCACGCCGACCATGAGGCGCGCCGTCTGGACGACCATGTCGCAGACAAAGCGCGCGCGGGTGGCGAGGGTCTCGCTCATTCGGCCAACACCGCCGCGCCGCTCCCGATTTCAGAGGTCGTGGCCTTCGCGCTGTGCAGCGCCCTGAGCGCCTCCCGGACGCCGTAGACGAGCATGACGAGGACGATCGCGACGAAGATCGCCGCGAGCGTCGCGTCGACGTAGTCGTTGAGCACGATCCGGCCCATCTCGTCGAGGGTCTTGGCCGGCGCCAGCACCTTGCCGGCGGCCGCGGCGTCGCCATAAAGCCACGCGTGGGAAACGAAGCCGACCTTCGGATCGCCGCTTGCCACCTTTTCGATTCCCGCCGTCACCGTGCAGATGACGAGCCACGCGGTCGGGACGAGCGTCACCCAGGCGTAGCGCTCACGCTTCATCTTGAACAGGACGACCGAGCACAGGATCAGCGCGATCGCCGCCAGCATCTGATTCGCCGTGCCGAACAGCGGCCACAGCGTCCAGATGCCGCCGAACGGGTCGATCACCCCCTGATAAAGGAAGTAGCCCCAGGCCGCGCAAGCCGCCGCCGAGCCGATCAAGTTGTTCGTCCAGGACTCGGTCGCCTGGAAGGCAGGAATCACGTCGCCGACCAGGTCCTGGATCATGAACCGACAGACCCGAGTGCCCGCATCGACGGTGGTGAGAATGAACAAGGCCTCGAACAGGATGGCGAAGTGGTACCAGACTCCGGCGAGCGCCGGGCCGCCGAGAAAGCCGGAGAGGATCTGCGCCATGCCGACCGCGAAGGTCGGCGCGCCGCCGGTGCGCGACAAAATCGTCGATTCGCCGACGTTGTGGGCGACCTGGGTGAGCAGGTCGGGAGTCACCGCGAAGCCCCAACCGGCGATGACCTCGGCGGCATGCGCGGGGTCGGTCCCGATCAGCGCAGCGCCGCTGTTCATCGCGAAATAGACACCGGGATGGATCACTGAGGCCGCGACCATCGCCATGATCGCGACGAAGGATTCCATCAGCATCGCGCCGTAGCCGATGAAGCGGATCTGGCCCTCGTTCTCGATCATCTTGGGCGTCGTGCCGGACGAGATCAGCGAGTGCCAGCCAGACACCGCCCCGCAGGCTATGGTGATGAACAGGAACGGGAAAATGCTCCCAGCCCAGACGGGGCCCGTGCCGTCGATGAACTTGGTTACCGCCGGCATCTCGAGATTGGGACGCACGACGATAATGCTGATCGCCAGCAGCAGGATCGTACCGACCTTGAGGAAGGTCGAGAGATAATCGCGCGGGGCGAGCAGGAGCCATACCGGCAGCACCGAGGCGACGAAGCCATAGCCGATGATCAGCAGAACCAGTTGCGGGCCGGTGAAATTGAACATCGCGGCCAGCGCTGGCGTCTCGGACACCGTCTGGCCGTAGACGAGCGCGGCCAGCAACAGCACGGCGCCGATCGCCGACATCTCGCCGATCCGGCCGGGGCGGATGAAGCGGCTGTAGAGGCCCATAATGAGCGCGATCGGGATGGTGCAGGCCACCGTAAACGTCCCCCAGGGGCTGCCTTTCAGTGCACCGACCACCACAAGCGCCAACACGGCCAGGAGGATGATGCAGATCAGCAGGATGCCGACGCCAACGATCCCGCCGGCAACCGGCCCGATCTCGGTGCGGATCATCTCGCCAAGCGACCGCCCATCCCGGCGGGTCGAGAAGAACAGCACGACCATGTCCTGAACCGCGCCGGCGAACACGACGCCAGCCAGAATCCACAAGGTTCCGGGCAGGTAGCCCATCTGCGCCGCGAGCACCGGCCCGACCAGCGGACCCGCGCCGGCGATCGCCGCAAAATGATGGCCGAAAAGGACGTAGCGGTTGGTCGGGACGTAATCGAGCCCGTCGTTGTGGCGGTAGGCCGGCGTGACGCGCTTCGGATCGACGCCAAGCGCGGTCTGGATGATGAACAGCGCGTAGAAGCGGTAGGCGATGAAGTAGATGCAGACCGCGGCGGTCACAAGCCACGCCGCATTGACCGCTTCGCCGCGGGTCAGCGCGACGACGCCGAAGGCGATCGCGCCAAGGACCGCGACGGCGATCCAGATCCCTTTTTCACGCATCTCCATCCTTGTCCTCCCACGGACGGCGTCCAACCGGCTGGCGCCGGCCTGACGCACGACCCGGCGTCAAGTCTAACGTTCCGTCCTTGGCTAGGAAAGATGCATCGCGCGCCTCGCGGCGACCGGCGAGGGCAATGGGCCCACCCGCGCAAAAGGCTCGGACCCCGCTCGCAGCGTCGTGACGACCGCTGGCGGTCGCGCCGGCTCCGCCTCGCCGAAGGAATTAGCGTTTCTCGCGCTCGAGACTTTTCGCCTCTTGCCAGAGCGCTTCCATCTCGTCGAGGCTCGCGCCCTCCGGGCGCCGTCCGGTCTCGGCGAGCCGCCGCTCGACATGGGAGAAGCGGCGCTCGAACTTGCCGTTGGCGGCCCGCAGCGCGGACTCGGGGTCCACCTCGACGAAGCGCGCGAGGTTGACGGCGGCGAACAGCAGGTCGCCGATCTCGGCCTCGAGCTTGTCCCGCGCGGCCGCCGCGATTTCCGCTTCCGTTTCGGCGATCTCCTCGCGCAGCTTCGCCACCACGCCGCGGACATCGGTCCAGTCGAAGCCGACCTTGGCCGCCTTCTCCTGCAGCTTGAGGGCGCGGGTCAGCGCCGGCATCGAGGCAGGGACGCCGCCGAGCGTTCCGCGCGCCGGCTCGGCGCCGACGAGTCCGGCCCGCTTCCGCGCCTCCGCCCGCTGGCGCTTCTCGTCGGCCTTGATGCGGCCCCACAGCGCCTTGACGGCTTCGGCGTCGAGCTCGCCGGCGTCGCCGAATACGTGCGGGTGCCGACGGACGAGTTTCGCCGTGATCGCCTCGACGACGCCTCCGAAATCGAACAGGCCCGCCTCCTCCGCCATGCGCGCGTGGAAAACGACCTGCAGCAGGAGGTCGCCGAGCTCCTCGCGCAGATCCTCGGTGTCGCCGCGCTCGATTGCGTCCGCGACCTCATAGGCCTCCTCGATCGTATAGGGGGCGATCGAAGCGAAGGTCTGCTCGAGATCCCAGGGACAGCCGCCCTGCGGGTCCCGCAGCGCGGCCATGATTTCGACCAGTCGGTGGATGTCGCGCGACGGCTGCATGAGCAGGGTCCCTCGAGCGGAGTCGGCGGCCGTCGCCCCCGCCGCAAAAAAAAGCGCGGCTCGGCGCCGCGCTCCGATATCGGGGCGCCGGGGCGCCAGACCCCGGTCAAATCGAGAGCGAAATCGCCTCGCGACCCTTGGGCGTGTCGACGACGCGCATATTGACCTGCTGGCCTTCGGCCAGGGTGTTGACGCCTGCAGGGCCGAGGATCGAGATGTGGACGAAGACGTCCTTGCCGCCGTCCTCGCTCGCGACGAATCCGAATCCCTTGGTTTCGTCGAACCACTTGACCCGTCCGGTCACGCTGACGGCGGTCGACGGATCGGGAGCGACGCGTCGTGGGCGCGGCCCATCGCCCATCGGCCGCGACGGCCGTTCGACGACGCCCGTCGAGTCGACTTCCAGGACGCGCGTCACCTGCGCCCCCTTCGCGCCGGCGCCGACCTGGACGCGCAGCTTCGCGCCGGCCGGGACCGATTCGTGTCCGGCGTTCCGCAACGCATTGGCGTGCAGAAAGGCGTCGCCCTGGCCGCCGGCCAATTCGACGAACCCGTATCCCTTGTCCGCCTTGAACCACTTGACTGTGGCGTCGACCGCCGGCGCGTTCGACGCGACCGGTCCCGAGGACGGACCGCCTGCGGGCGGTCCGCCGAAACCTCCGTCCGGACCGCCGCCGAAGCCGCGCGACGGACGGGGCTTCGAATCGTAGGACATCGGTCCATCATCATCAAAGCCGCGCTTGCGAGGCCGAAAATCCTTACCCTTGCTCATGTTCGTCAAAAGTCTCCAACCAATCCCTGTTCGCTTGAGGCGTGACGCCGCCTCGTCCGATCGCCGCCTGCGCGGCGAATCCCGTACGTCATGCGCAGCCCGCCGTCGCCGGTGGAGCGCGGAATCCCCTGTTGATCGAAGTCTTCAAGAGCAAGGCCTTTCGGCGGCGGAGGCGAACGGACCAAGCCGTGCATCTCCGCCACGCGCGGATGACGGCGATGCGTCCCTTGCCGTCCGCGCCAATTCGAAATCAACCACCTGAATCATCGACTTTTCGCCCTCTCGTCCGCATGACGCGAACGGAGCCCACCCACTTTTTCCTTACCGCATTTCTCGCGCAAATTCCAGACGAATTCTCGCGCGTCCGGAGGATTTCGCAGGTCAGACTAGTTTAGACGTCAACAAGTTCCACCGCTTTTGGCGCCCGTTCCTGGATGAAGGCAAAACGGGCCTCCGGTTTCGAGCCCATCAGGCGCTCGACCGCCTCGGCCGTCGCGGTCTTGTCTTCGGCGACGATCGCGACCCGCAGGAGGGTCCGCCGCGCCGGATCCATCGTCGTCTCCTTGAGGTCGCGCATCGGCATTTCGCCGAGGCCCTTGAACCGGCTGACCTCAATCGGACCCCGGCCGGTGAAGCCGGATTTCAGCAACTGCTCCTTGTGCGCGTTGTCGCGCGCATAGATCGACTTCGCTCCCTGGGTCAGGCGGTAGAGCGGCGGCACGGCGAGATAGAGATGGCCGTCATCGATCAGTTTGGGCGTCTGCCGATAGAAGAAGGTGATCAGCAGGGAGGCGATATGCGCGCCGTCGACGTCGGCGTCGGTCATGATGATGATCTTGTCATAACGCAGGTCTTCGGCGCGATAGTGGGCGCCCGATCCGGCGCCGAGGGCCTGCAAAAGGTCGCCGAGTTGCTGGTTCTGCGCGAGCTTGTCGCGCGTCGCCGAGGCGACGTTGAGGATCTTGCCGCGGAGCGGCAGCACCGCCTGGGTCGCCCGGTCGCGCGCCTGCTTCGCCGACCCGCCTGCGGAGTCGCCTTCCACAATGAAGAGTTCCGACCCTTGCGCGGAGGAATTGGTGCAGTCCGTGAGCTTGCCCGGCAGCCTGAGCTTGCGCACGGCGGTCTTGCGCGCGACATCCTTCTCCATGCGTCGCCGGAGTCGCTCCTCGGCGCGCTCGACCGACCAGTCGAGGAGTCTCGAGGCTTGGCTGGGCGCGGCGGCCAGCCAGTGGTCGAAGGCGTCGCGGAGCGCCCCGTCGACGATCCGCGCGGCCTCCGTCGTCTGCAGCCGGCCCTTGTTCTGGCCCTGGAATTCCGGCTCGCGGATGAACACCGAGATGAGCGCGGCGCAGCCGGACATGACGTCGTCGGTCGTCAGCGCGTTCGCCCGCTTGGACTGTCCGATCCGCTCGGCGTGGTCTTTCAGGCCCCGCAGGATGGCGGTGCGCAACCCGGCCTCGTGCGTGCCGCCGTCGGGGGTGGGGATCGTGTTGCAGTAGGAATGGACGAACCCGTCGGCCCCGGCGAGCCAGGCGATCGCCCATTCGACGCTGCCGTGCTTGCCGTCCTTTTCGACCCGCCCGGTAAACACCTGGTCGGCGACCAGCGGTTCGCCCTCGATGTCCGCGGCAAGGTAGTCTTTGAGACCGCCCGGGAAATGGAAAACCGCTTCCGCCGGGACCTTGTCGGGGTCGGCGATCAGCGTCGGCGCGCAGCGCCAGCGGATTTCCACGCCCCCGAACAGATAGGCTTTCGAACGCGCCATCTTGAACACGCGCGCCGGATCGAAGCGAGCGCCCTGACCGAAGATCTGCGGATCCGGCAGGAAGCGCACCTTGGTGCCACGGCGGTTCGGCGCCTTCCCGATCACGGTCAACCCCGAGGTCGGCTTCCCGCGTTCGAAAGTCTGGCGATAGAGCGTCTGGCCGCGCGCGACCTCGACTTCCAGTTTTTCGGACAGCGCATTGACGACGGAGACGCCGACGCCATGCAGGCCGCCGGACGTCTCGTAGGCGCCGCTGTCGAACTTGCCGCCCGCGTGCAGCATCGTCATGATCACTTCGAGCGCGGACTTCTTTGGAAACTTCGGATGCGGGTCGACCGGCATGCCGCGTCCGTTGTCGTTGACGCCGAGCCAGCCGCTGTCCTCGAGAGTCACCTCGATGAAGGTCGCGTGACCGGCAACCGCTTCGTCCATCGAGTTATCGATCACCTCGGCGAATAGGTGATGCAGCGCGTTGGCGTCGGTGCCGCCGATATACATGCCGGGCCGACGGCGGACCGGTTCGAGGCCCTCGAGCACCTCGATCGATGCGGCGTTGTAGTCGGCCTCGCCGGGCGTTCCGCGAGTGACAGCTTTGGCCTTCGTGGGAACGGGCCTGCCGCGCGGGGCGGGCGAAGCGCCGAAAAGATCGTTCATGGGGGCGTCGTCGGGTCAGTGATTCGCTGGTCGGGGAAAACTAGCATGCCGAGCACCTGAACGAAATGAGAACGCTCCGGCTCCTTCCGCGGAGCAGGAGCGGCCTCTCGGAACGGAATGACGCGGTCGATGCGCCGCCTATTGACCGGTGAGGAGCGCGCGTGTGGCGGCGGCGACGTCCTTGTGCCGCATCAGCGCTTCGCCGACGAGGAAAGTCTGGATGCCGGACTTGGCCAGGCGCTTGCAATCGGCATGGTCCGAAATGCCGCTTTCCGCCACCACGATCCGGCCGGTCGGCACGAGCGGCTTCATGCGTTCGCAGACTTCGAGCGCGGTCGCGAATGTGCGCAAATCGCGGTTGTTGACGCCGATCAGCCGGCCCTCCAGGGACAGGGCGCGTTTGAGCTCCGCCTCGTTGTGCGTTTCGATCAGCACGTCGAGACCGAGGTCGTGCGCGGCCTTGTTCAAGGTCTTGGCGGTCTCGTCGTCGACGGCGGCCATGATGATCAAAATGCAGTCGGCGCCCCAGGCGCGCGCCTCCAGCACCTGATAGGGATCGAAGAGGAAGTCTTTCCGCAAAATCGGCAGCGGCGTCGCCTTGCGCGCCTTCATCAGGTGTTCCGGCGATCCCTGAAACGACGGACCGTCAGTCAGAACGGACAGGCAGGTGGCCCCGCCGGTTTGATAGGCCTTGGCGATCGCGCCCGGCTCGAAGTCTTCCCGGATGACGCCCTTTGACGGGCTCGCCCTCTTGATCTCGGCGATCAGGGCGAAGCGTCCTTCCTCTGTCGCCCGCTCCAGCGCCTTGATGAAGCCGCGCGGCGGCGACTGAACGGCAATCTCGCGCTCCAGCGTGGCGCGGGGCACGCGCACCTTGGCGTCCGCAATTTCTCGTCGTTTGTATGTTTCGATCTTCTTAAGGATGTCGGTCATCGGCGTCCCCCGGCCCCCGAGCGTTGGACACGGCGATCAGACAGTCAAGAGCGTCGCGCGCCGCGCCCGTATCGATGGCGGCCGCGCCTTGCGCGACGCCATCCCTGAGCGACGCCGCCTTGCCCGCCACGACAAGTGCGGCTCCGGCGTTGAGGAGAGCGATATCGCGATAGGCGCCGGGCTGGCCGCTCAGCGCCTTGCGCAGCGCCTCCGCGTTGGCGGCCGGATCTCCGCCCTTGAGAGCCGCGGGATCGGCGCGCGGGAGGCCCGCCTCTTCAGGCGTCACTTCAAACGCATGGATGACGCCCCCCTTCAACTCGACGACCGAGGTCGGTCCGGTGGTGGTGATCTCGTCCAGCCCGTCGGACCCGCAGGTGACCCACACGCGCTCCGAGCCGAGGTTGCGCAGGACCTCGGCCATCGGTTCGAGCCAAGTCGCCGAGAAGACGCCAATCAGCTGCCGTTTGACTCCGGCCGGATTCGACAATGGCCCGAGCAGGTTGAAGATTGTGCGGGTGCCGAGCTCGACGCGGGTCGGACCGACGTGACGCATGGCCGCGTGGTGCGACGGCGCCATCATGAAGCCGATGCCCGCCTCGCGGATGCAGCGCTCAACGCCTTCCGGCGAAAGCCCGATCTTGACTCCGAGCGCCGTTAGCGTGTCGGCCGCGCCCGAGCGCGAGGACGCGGCGCGGTTGCCGTGCTTGGCCACCGGAACGCCGCAGGCGGCCGCGACGATCGAAGCCAGCGTCGAGACGTTGTAGGAGCCCGAGCTGTCGCCGCCCGTGCCGACGATGTCGATGGCGTCGACAGGCGCCTTTACGGTCAGCATCTTGGAGCGCATCGCAGAGACTGCGCCGGTAATTTCGTCCACGCTCTCGCCGCGGACGCGCAGCGCCATCAGAAAGCCGCCCATCTGCGAGGGAGTCACCTCGCCCGAGAGGATGGCGTCGAAGGCGCTCACCGCCTCCGCGCGGCTCAGCGTCGCGCCGGCCGCAACCTTGGCGATCAGGGGCCTGAAGGATTCCATACCCCGCGGCCGCCCTAGCGCATTTGTCCGCGCCCGTGAAAGGCGGCGGCCAAGTCCAGGAAGTTGCGCAGGATGTCGCGACCGTGCTCGCTCGCGATGCTCTCCGGGTGGAACTGCACCCCATAGACCGGGCGTTCGCGGTGCGCGACCGCCATGATGAGCCCATCGTCGGTTTCCGCGCTCACCTCGAGATCGGCGGGGGCCGTCGAACGCTCGATGACAAGCGAATGATAGCGCGTCGCCCGAAAGGGCCCGTTGAGGCCGCGGAAGACGCCGCGAGCGTTGTGCGAAATGCGCGACGCCTTGCCGTGCATCGGAGCAGGGGCGCGCACCACGTCGCCGCCGAACGCCTGGCCTATCGCCTGATGGCCGAGGCAAACGCCGAAGATCGGGGTCGTCTCGCTCGCCGCGCGCACGAGGTCGAGGCAGATTCCCGCTTCGTTCGGGGTGCACGGGCCGGGCGACAGGACGATCGCGTCCGGCTCTTCAGCAAGGGTGTCCTCGACGCTGATCTGGTCGTTCCGCCACACCTTCACGTCCGCGCCGAGCTCGCCCAGATAGTGGACGAGATTGAAGGTGAAGCTGTCATAATTGTCGATCAGCGTGACGCGTTGCATTCTTTCTTCCGATCGGGCCGTGGCGGGTCTTTTCCGACGCCCGGTTGCGCCCGTCAAGCGGAAGACTGGAGGCTGAGTGGAGAAGGCGCGTCCGATCAAGAAGCGCGCAAGCGTTCTCGCGCGACGGCGCGCAGGACACGCACCGTCGCGCGAGCGAGCCCGGGCGAGTGGGCTTATGCTTACGAGTGGGCTCTGCTTAGAGGTGTGAGGCGACCACGCGCCAGCCGTCGACGATCGGCTCCTCGTAGCCGAGGACTGCTGCGCGCTCGGCCTCGGTCATGCCGACGTCGTCGAGATAGCGCGAGGGAAGCGCGGCGAAGCGACTCCGCTCGGAGGCCGCGGCGGCGCGTTCGGCCAGTGTGTTAAGGATTTGTTTACCGATTCGAAGCCCGCCCGCCAAGCCCATCTCTCGGTAGGAATTGGCCGAACCGGCGACATACGCTGCCATCTTATCCCGCTTTCACAATCGAATTCGCGCCCTTTGCGCTTGTTCTTGTCTCCGATATATGGCGAATTTGACCGCGTTCAAGCCAATGTTTGTTCCGCCAATGGATAGGCTGACTATACGATGAGACCGATTGACCGCCTGCCGCCGCTGACCGCCCTCCGGGCATTCGAGGCCGTGGCCCGCAAGCTGTCTTTCTCGCGCGCCGCAGAGGAGCTGCACGTCACAAAGGCGGCGGTCGCGCAGCAAGTGCGTGCGCTCGAGCAGGAGATCGGCACGCCGCTGGTCGAGCGGTCTGGAAGGGGCCTGGCGCTGACCGAGGCCGGGGCGGCCGGCGCGCCCGGCCTCGCCGAGGGTTTCGCGATCCTCTCCCGCGCAGCGCGCGCGATGCGTGAGGCGAAGGGACGGCGGTTTCTGGTCATCAACTCGAGCCCCTCCTTCGCCGCGACGTGGCTTGTCGGGCGGATCGGCAAGTTCAAGACGCGCCATCCGGAGATCGACGTTCTCCTTGACGCCAATCCGACCGAGGACACGCTCGATTCGGCCACGACAGACGCCTTGATCCGCTGGGGCGCCGGCGACTTCTCCGGCCTTGCGACCACGCTCCTGTTCAAGGAGGACGTCTTTCCCGTCTGCTCTCCTGAACTCGTCGACGGCGCCAATCCGCTCCGCTCCCCCGAGGACCTGGCGCATCAGACTCTTCTCCATCTCGAATGGAGCCCTGCCTATCCGTCGTGGCCGACCTGGTCCGACTGGCTCAAGGCAGCCGGGGCGAGGACCGTCGAGGCGCGCCACGGCGTCTGGTTCAACAACATGGCCATGGCGATCCGGGCTGCGGCGCAGGGGCAAGGGGTGGCGCTGACCTCCTTCGCCATCGCCGCCGACGAACTCGCCGCCGGCCGGCTGGTCGCGCCTTTCTCGACCAGCGTCAGCACGCCGTTCGGCTATTACTTCCTCTGCCGCCCCGGGGAGGCGCAAACCCCGAGGATCAAGGCCTTGCGCGACTTCCTGGTCGAAGAGGCGGCGATGTCAGCGGCCGAGCCGGGTTGAGACCGCGGGACCGTCGCCGAAAAGCGGCGATGTCAGCGGCCGAGCCGGGTTGAGACCGCGGGACCGTCGCCGAAAATCGGCGCGCACGGTCGGCTTGACGCGCCCTGTTCGAAACCATACTCCAGCAGCTTAAGTCCGACGGATCTGTTTTCAAGAAACCGTGATCTGAGACACGACATCGAAGATCAAGGCATTGTAATCTATGACTTGATATCAAATATAAAGCCCGCCTCTCTGAAATCTATTTTTATTTTTAACCGGATTATTCAAATTTCCGTGATCATGTCTGTCAAATTTCTGTGAGCTGCACTTTGCGCCTGAATGTCTCCTTTTGTTTTCGCTAACTAGACCGCCACAAGATGGCCGGCCAGATTGTTATACCCTTGCTCAAGTGAGAGGAAAATGACATGAGTTCCGTGCGCGTAGTCTTACTGGCTACAGCGGTTGTCGGACTTTTGACTTCCGCGAGTTCCGCTCAAACAATCGTTACGATCGACGGTCACTATTACAAGCTCGTTCCCCTGAGAGCCTGACCTGAAATTGGTTGACCGGCCTCGCGGGGTCTGATTCTCCCTGGTTTGCAACAACTTGGGGAGATTCGCGATGCCTTGGAACGAGGCCGATCGGGCAAAGTATGACGTCA